>Ga0164241_10005855_pt1 | contig 11345 bp, 9 predicted proteins | sample OricomyardsoilBY_FD_108780 | JGI IMG/M metagenome (GOLD analysis project Ga0164241, IMG submission 108780) | Backyard soil microbial communities from Emeryville, California, USA - Original compost - Back yard soil (BY) | ecosystem: Environmental > Terrestrial > Soil > Unclassified | place: USA... | reverse complement strand
CGTCAGGCCGCCGGCCTGCCGTACGACAAGCCGAACGTGGTCTACAGCGGCCTGGTCCACACCTGCTGGGAGAAGGCGGCCAAGTACTTCGACCTGGAGGCGCGCGTCGTCCCGGTCGACCCGGACCGCACCTACCTGCACGGCGACGACATCGCGCCCTACGTGGACGAGAACACCGTCGCGGTCGGCGCCATCGTCGGCAACACGTTCACCGGCCAGGTCGACGACGTGCGGTCGATCGACGCCGCGCTCCAGCGGATCCAGGAGGAGCAGGGCTGGTTCGTCCCGATCCACGTGGACGGCGCCAGCGGCGGCTTCGTCGCGCCGTTCGTCGCGCCCGAGGTCGTGTGGGACTTCCGGCTGGAGCACGTGCGCTCGATCAACCTCTCCAACCACAAGTTCGGCCTGGTCTACGCGGGCATGGGCACCGTCGTCTTCCGGGACCGCTCCGACGTGCCGGACGAGCTGGTCTTCGACATCACCTACCTCGGCGGGAGCGCGCCGACGTACTCGCTCAACTTCTCGCAGTCGAGCGTCGGCACCGTGCTGCAGTACTTCCAGTTCCTGCGCCTGGGCCACCAGGGCTACGAGACGATCATGCGCGCGGCGAGCGAGAACGCCGCGTACCTGCAGCAGAAGCTGGAGGACTTCGGGCACTTCACGTTCCTCAACGACGGCAGCTTCATGCCGGTGCTGGCGTTCAAGATCACCGACCCCGCGTCGGCCGGGCACACCGTCTACGACATCTCCGACGCGCTGCGCGCCGAGGGCTGGATCGTCCCCGCCTACCCGCTGCCGCCCCACGGCGAGGAGACCCACGTGCTGCGGATCGTCGTCAAGGACGACTTCTCGCGCTCGCTGATCGACCTCTTCCTGGAGAGCGCCGAGAACGTGCTGAAGAAGCTCGGCGGCCAGCTCGAGCCGCCGCCGGCCGCGGTGACGGCCAAGAAGGCCCGCCCGATCTGCTGAGCCGGCGCGGCGTCTTCGTCACGAGTGACAGCTGCGTACCGCATAGCGGTACCGAGCTGTCACTCGTGGGGCCGGCCGGCGCTCAGGCGACGGCGGGCTCGGCGTCCGCCGTCGCCGTCGCGGCCTCGGGCAGGCGCTCGGGCGTCGGCTCCGCGGCGGCTTCGGTCGCGGCGACGGCCTCGCGGCCCGCGAGACCGCCCGGGTAGGCCGGGCTGTCGAGGGCGAACGACGGCGGGGCCAGGCTGAGGTACTTGTCGAACATGTACCGGATCATCCGCGGGTGGCCCAGCACCTCGAACGCGGTGGTGATCGCCGGGTAGGGGATCATGCGGCCGGCCAGCCGCTGCACGCGCAGCAGGGCGCGGAAGGCCCAGCGGTCCTGCTCGCAGAACGCCGCGTACCGCTCCAGCGCCTGGGCGCGGACCTCGTCGCCCTGGTACACCCGGCGCAGCTCGCGGCCCAGGGCGAGCCCGTAGTAGATCGCCGGGCGGATGCCCTCGGCCGTCGTCGGGTAGCAGTGGCCGGCGCTGTCGCCGACCATGAAGATCTCGCCGTCCACGGCGTCGCGCATCTGGTGGGGGATCCAGTTGCCCTGGTAGGCGCCGGCGCTCTCGTCGTCCACCGGGCGGCCCACGTCGGCCGCCAGCGCCTTCGTCGGGCGCTTGACGTGGTGGCGCGGGTTGAACGAGCCCATGCCGACCCGGACCTCGTCGCGCGCGGGGAAGGACCAGCCGTACCCGTCGGTCAGGTACCGCTTGTCGAGCCACAGCTCCAGGTCGGTGTCGCTGCCCGGCGGGTGGATCTCCAGCCCGCGGGACATGCGGGCGTTGGGCGGCTTGATCGCCTTGCTGCCCAGGAGGCGGCGCCAGCCCAGCGCGTCGACCACGAGGTGGGAGGTGAGGTCGCCGCGGTCGGTGTGCACGGTGATGTCGCCGCGCTCGTCGACGGTGTGGCCCTCGACCTTGGCCGTCTCGAACGTGGCGTCGGTCTGCGCGAACAGGGCGGCGCACAGCGCGCGGTAGTCGAACGTCGAGAACGTCCACGGGAGCGTCCAGCGGAAGTCGCGCTCGGCCGTGTGGATCACCAGGTCCGGGAAGGTCTGGAGGATCGGCCCGGTCAGCCCCAGGTTCTCCAGCCACGTGGTCGGGATCGCGCAGGCGGACGTCTGGCGCTCGCCGATCTCGTAGCGGTCGATCAGCAGCACGCGGGCGCCGGATCCGTGCAGCTCGCGGGCCACCGAGAGGCCCGCGAAGCTGGCTCCGCAGATGATCACGTCCCAGTCGCCGGAGAGGGGTGTGCGGTCGTCGCCGCGTTTCGTTGCTCGTACGGTCATCTGAGGCGGGATTCTAGGCAGGATCGACTGCGCTACCCTCCCTCCCACAAATGACCACCATCACGACAAACCCCATTTCGGGTGACGCGAAGATCGTCGAGGGCTCAGACGGCCTGCTCCTCGAGATCGACGGCAAGATCGTCCCCAACTACGACGCGACCTTCAGCCAGATCGAGGAGGGCGAAGTCGTATCCGGCCTCGTCGTCCGCATCGACAAGGACGAAGTCCTGGTCGACATCGGATACAAGTCCGAAGGCGTCATCCCCTCCAACGAGCTTTCGATCCGCAAGAACGTGGATCCGAACGAGGAGGTGTCGATCGGTGAGGAGGTCGACGCCCTCGTTCTCACCAAGGAGGATCAGGACGGCCGCCTGATCATGTCCAAGAAGCGTGCGCGCTTCGAGAAGGCATGGCGCCGCATCGAAGCCGCGGCCGAGAGCGGCGAGCCCGTCGAGGGCTCCGTCATCGAGGTCGTCAAGGGCGGCCTCATCATCGACCTCGGCGTTCGTGGCTTCCTGCCCGCATCGCTCGTCGACATTCGGCGCGTGCCGAACCTCGACGAGTACATGGGCACGATGATCGAGTGCAAGGTTATAGAGCTCAATCGGTCGCGCAACAACGTCGTCCTCTCGCGCCGCGCGGTGCTGGAGGAGGAGCGCAAGGAGCAGCGTCAGGAGATCCTCGATCGCCTGCAGCCGGGCCTCATCGTCGAGGGTCAGATCTCGAACATCGTCGACTTCGGCGCGTTCGTGGACCTCAACGGCATCGACGGCCTGATCCACATCTCCGAGCTGTCCTGGTCGCACGTCAACCACCCAAGCGAGATCCTCAACATCGGGGACACCGTGCAGGTCAAGGTGCTCGACATCGACCGCGATCGCCAGCGCATCTCCCTGGGTCTCAAGCAGACGCAGGAGGATCCGTGGCAGCGGGTCGTCGACACGTACCACGTGGGCGACGACCTCGAGGGCAACGTGACGAAGGTCGTCACGTTCGGTGCCTTCGTCGAGATCCTCGACGGCGTCGAGGGCCTCGTGCACATCTCCGAGCTGGCCAACCACCACGTGGAGAACCCGCGTGAGGTCGTCCATCCCGGCGATCCCGTCCGCGTCAAGATCCTGGAGATCGACTCCGAGCGCCGCCGGCTCTCGCTGTCGGTCAAGCGGGTCGAGGGCCAGGTCCTCCCGCAGCGCTCGGCCGAGGGCTACGGCGACGCCGGCGACCTCGACCACGTGCCGGAGCTGGGCCTGAGCGACGACGTGTTCGCGCCGCCGGTCATCGATCCCGCCATCGAGGCGCTCGCCACGGCCGAGGTGGCCGGGGAGATCGCCGACGAGGCCGCCTTCACCGTCGGTGAGGAAGTGGCCGCCGTCGAGGCGCTCGAGGAGGCCGCCGCGGACATCGTCGCGGAGGACCTCGAGGTCGCTGCGGCCATCGAGGCCGAGGCCGACGCCGGCATCGCGTCCGAGGACGCCGCCGTCGAGGCCGCGCGCCTCGCCGAGGTCGTCGAGATCACCGAGGAGGTCGCCGAGATCGAGGCGGCCGTCGACGCGGACGTCGCCGCGGCCGTCGAGGCCGAGGTCGTCGCGGAGGAGGCCGCTGAGGTCGCCGCCGAGGTCGTCGCCGAGGAGGTCGTCGAGGAGCTCGTGGCCGACGAGGTCGCCGACGAGATCGTCGCCGAGCAGATCGAGGAGGAGGCGGCCGCCGCCGAGGCGCCCGCCGAGGCCGAGGCCGAGACGAAGCCGGAAGAGCCGCAGGCCTGACGGCCACACCGCGAATCCCGTTCGTCGGCTTGACCGGCGGACTGGGCGCGGGGAAGTCCACCGCGCTCGCCGCCCTCGAAGGACTGGGGGCGGCGACGCTGTCGACGGACCGGGTCGTCCACGAGCTGTACGAGGACCCGGAGGTCGTCGACCTCGTCGTCACGCGCTGGGGCGCCGAAGTGGCCCCCGGTGGTGTGGTCGACCGGGCCGCCGTGGCCCGCCACGCGTTCGCCCACCCGGACGAGCGCACGTGGCTGGAGGAGCTGCTGTGGCCCCGCGTCGGCGCCCGCGTCGCCGCGTTCCGGGCGGAGGCGCCCACCCGCGTCCCGCCGCCCGTCGCCGTGGTGGTGGAGACGCCGCTGCTGTTCGAGGCGGGGATGGAGGGCATGTACGACGCGACGATCGCCGTCGTGGCCGACGAGGCCGTGCGGGCCGAGCGGGCCGCCGCCCGCGGCCATCACGCCGTCGACGAGCGCAACGCGCGCCAACTCACGCAGGACGAGAAGGCCCGCCGCGCGAAGTACGCGGTGATCAACGACGGGTCGATCGACGACCTGACGGCCGCTCTGGCCGATGCCCTCGTCAAGATGGGCGTCGACCCCCTCTCACGATGAGCACCCACTCCTCCACCGCCGCCGGCCGACGACGCGCCGGGCCGACCGCCGCGCAGCGCCGTGCGCAGGCGCAGCGCCGCGCCACGCGGCGCCGTCGGGCGTTCGGGCTGCTGTGCGTGATGGTCGTCGGGGCGGTGGCCGTCATCGCCGTGTCCGGCCGGGCCGACGACGCGATGCGCAGCATCACGCTGCCGCTGGAGCACCAGGACATCATCCGCGAGCAGGCCGACGCCAAGGGCCTGGATCCCGCGCTGATCGCCGCCGTCATCTACCGCGAGACGCACTTCCGCCCGCGCACGTCGTCCGCGGGCGCCGAGGGCCTCATGCAGCTCACGCCCGACACCGCGAAGTTCATCGCCGGGAAGTCGGGTGGCACCGCGTTCACGGTCGAGGACCTCGCCACCCCGAAGGTGAACATCGCCTACGGCGCCTGGTACCTGCGCTACGTCATGCAGCGCTACGACGGCAACGCCAAGAAGGCGCTGGCGGCGTACAACGCGGGGGAGGGCAACGTCGACAAGTGGGTCGCCGCGGCGGCCGCCGCCGGGCACGACTTCGGCCTGGAGGACATCCCGTTCCCCGAGACGCGGGCCTACGTCGAGAACGTGCTGGCCTCGCAGTCCGAGTACCGGGCCAGCTACGCCAAGGAGCTGGGGCTCGACTAGCGGTCCGGCCGGGGCTCGACCGGCTCGCGCGGCAGCGTGAGGGCGAGCGCCAGGCCGATCAGCGGGAAGACCGCCACCACGAGCAGCACGGTGCTGAGGCTGGTGGCGTCGGCGAGGATCCCCAGCAGCGCGACCGCGACGCCGCCGATGCCGATCGCGGCGCCCAGCGTCACCCCGGAGGCCAGGCCGATCCGGCTGGGCAGGTACAGCTGCCCGAGGACGACCGTGGTCGAGAAGTTGCCCACGGTGAAGAAGCCGAGCAGGGCCATCAGCGCGAACGAGGCGGCGAGGCCCGACACGGTGAGGAGCAGGACGAGCGGCGTCAGCACCGCCATGCAGCCGACGAGGATCGGGCGGTTGCCGATGCGCTCGGCCACGCGGCCGCCGACCAGGGTGCCGGCCGCCCCGGCGACGAGCAGCACGGTGAGGGCCGCGCCCGCCGTCCCGGTCGACACGTCGAGCTGGGCGATGAGGAACAGCGGCGCGAACGTCTGCACCCCGAAGTAGACGACCGAGCGGGCCCCCGCGACGCCGGCCACGCGGGTGAACGGCCCCCAGCGGTCCTGGGCGCGCAGCGCGGCCGTGTCGCCGGCGGTGGCCGGCGCGGCGGGCCGGAAGCCCTCCAGGCGCGGCGTGTCCCGCAGCAGCCAGACCGTGGCGAGGACCGGGAGGACAAGCAGCCCCAGTGTGCCGTGCAGCCCGAAGAGGAGCACGAGCGGGGTGACGAGGATCGGGCCGAGGGCGAAGCCGCAGTTGCCCCCGACCGAGTACAGGCTCATCCCCGTGGCCCGCCGGCGGCCCGAGACGTAGTTGGCCCAGCGCGCGCCCTCCGGGTGGTAGGCGCCGACGCCGAGGCCGGAGATGGCCACCGCGACGAACGTGACGACCGGCGAGGTGGTGAAGCCGACGGCGGCGATCCCCAGCGCGCCGACCACGATCCCGCCCGGGAGCAGCACGGTGAGCGAGCGCTTGTCCGCCAGGTGGCCGAACAGCGGCTGCAGGAGCGACGACGTGAACGTCATCGCCAGGATCAGCGCGGACGCCTCGGCGTAGCTGTAGCCCCGCAGGTGGACGAGGAAGGGGATGATCGCGGGGACCGCGCCCTGGCACGTGTCCACGCAGGCGTGCCCGAAGGCCAGGGCGGTGATGCCGCGGCGGTCGATCCGGTCGGGCCAGGCGGCGGTCGTGCCGGCGGGGACCGCGGGCGTGGTCGTCGCGGCGCTCACGGCCCCGTCGTCCTCACACCGGCTGGGCGGTCTCGGCGAGCTGCGCGGCGAGCAGGGCGTCGAGCAGGCCGGGGAAGCGCTCGGCCAGCTCGTCGCGGCGCAGGGACACGAAGCGGCGGGTGCCGTCGACGCGGGTGTGGGTCACGCCGGCCTCGCGCAGCACCTTGAAGTGGTGGGAGCGGGTGGCCTTGGAGACGCCGAGGTCGAGCGTGCCGCACTGCGTCTCGCCCTGGACGTCGAGCGCGTGGAGGATCCGCAGGCGCACGTCGTCGCCGAGCGCCGACATCACGGTGGCGAGGGGGACGGCCTGCAGGTCGGGTTCGTCGAGGTCCACACTCCCGATGGTAACGGAGGTTCGAAGCAGGTCGAACTCTTCGCCGCCCCCACCGGCGAGCCCCACGCCGATCCCGCTGAGCGGGACCGAGGTGGGGCTCGACGGGGGACGGGGCGAGGAAGAGGTACCGTCTCGCGCCGATGACCGAGACGCCGCACGGCCGCGACCGGCCCCATCTCGGGTACCGCCCCGCCCTGGACGGCCTCCGCGCGGTGGCGATCGTCCTCGTCCTGCTCCACCACACCGGCGCCTTCCTCGTGCCCGGCATGCCGCGCTGGCTGTCCACCGGCGGGTTCCTGGGCGTCGACCTGTTCTTCGTCCTCAGCGGCTTCCTCATCACCACGCTGCTGCTGGAGCGCCGGGGCCGTGAGACCCATCCGATCTGGCGGTTCTACGGCCGGCGCGCGCTGCGCCTGTTCCCGGCGGTCGCGGTCGTGCTGCTCGTGGTCGTCGTCTACTCCGCGCTGGCCGGCCACCAGGTCGGCCGCCTGCCGGAGACGGCGCTCTTCACCGTGGGCTACGCGATGAACTGGGCGGCGATCGCCGGGGTCGAGGTGTCGTCGTACATCAGCCAGCTGTGGTCGCTGTCGGTGGAGGAGCAGTTCTACCTCGTCTGGCCGCTGCTGCTGTTCGGCGGCCTGCGCCTCCTGGGCTCGACGACCCGCGTGGCGCTGTGCGCGGTGCTGCTCGCGGCCGCGATCGCGGTGTGGCGCGGCGCGCTGTGGGAGGACGGGTTCAACTGGCTGGAGCTGTACCTGCGCACGGACACCCACGCCGACGGGCTGTTCCTCGGCGCCGCGATGGCGCTGCTGCCGTGGGAGGGCGTCATCGCGCGGGTCTCGGCCCGCACGGCGACGGCGGTGGGCGCGGTCGCGCTGGGGCTGATCCTCCTGGCCAGCGAGCTGGTCGAGCGCACGTCGTCGTTCCTCTACCTGGGGGGCTTCACGCTGATCGCGCTGCTGACCCTCGTCGTCATCGCGGCGCTGCTGCGGGGCGGCCGGTTGACCGACCTCCTCTCCGGCGCGGCGATCGTCTTCGTGGGCCGGCTCTCCTACTCGCTGTACCTGTGGCACTTCCCGGTCTTCACGGTGCTGGCCGAGCACTCGGCGTCGTGGGGGACCGGCCCCCGGGTGGTCGCCGGCTGGGCCCTGGCCTTCCTGGCCGCGTGGCTGTCGTACCGGTTCGTGGAGCGGCCGGTGCTGGCGTACAAGCGCCGCCTGGGCGCGCCGGCGCTCTGATTCCCGCCGCTCCGAGCGCCGAGTGTCGCTTTTCAGGTCGTATCGACCTGAAAAGCGACACTCGGCGAATCGGTCGGCCTTGCGGGCCGGTCTGGGCGGGTCGATACCGTGTAGGGCAGTGCCGCCCTTCCGCCTCGACTCCACCTTCAGCCCCGCCGCCGATCAGCCGAAGGCGATCGAGCAGATCACCGCCTCGGTGAACGCGGGGCACCAGTACACGACGCTGCTCGGCGCCACCGGCACCGGCAAGACGATGACGATGGCCGCCTCGATCGAGGCGCTGCAGAAGCCCGCGCTCGTCCTGGCCCACAACAAGACGCTCGCCGCCCAGCTCTGCAACGAGTTCCGCGCGTTCTTCCCCGACAACGCGGTCGAGTACTTCGTCTCCTACTACGACTACTACCAGCCCGAGGCGTACGTCCCGTCGCGGGACCTGTACATCGAGAAGGACTCGGCGATCAACCAGGAGATCGACCGGCTGCGCCACGCCGCGACGGCCGCGCTGTTCGCTCGCCGCGACGTCCTCATCGTCGCCTCCGTCTCCGCGATCTACGGCATGGGCTCGCCCGAGACCTACGACGCGAACCTGACGATCCTGCGCAAGGGCGACGAGGTCGACCGCGACGCGCTGCTGCGCAAGCTCGTCTCCGTCCAGTACACCCGCAACGACACCGCGCTGGGCCGCGGCACGTTCCGGGTCCGGGGCGAGTCGCTGGAGATCTTCCCCGCCTACGCCGAGAGCGCGTACCGGGCCACGATGTTCGGCGACGAGGTCGAGCGCCTGCAGCACTTCGACCCGCTCACCGGCGAGCTGCTGGAGGACGACCTCGAGCACATCTCGATCTGGCCGGCCAGCCACTACAACGTGGAGGAGGGGTCGCTGGAGCGCGGCATCGAGCGGATGGGCCGCGAGCTCAACGACCGCTGCGCGGTGCTGGAGGCCGAGGGCAAGCTGCTGGAGTCCCACCGCCTGCGCCAGCGCACCCAGTACGACATGGAGATGCTGCGCGAGACCGGCTTCTGCAACGGCATCGAGAACTACTCGGAGATCTTCGACGGCCGCGAGCCCGGCGACCGCCCGTACTGCCTGATCGACTACTTCCCCGAGGACTTCGTCTGCTTCATCGACGAGTCCCACCAGACCGTGCCCCAGCTCGGCGCGATGTTCGAGGGCGACCGCTCCCGCAAGCAGACGCTGGTCGACTACGGCTTCCGCCTGCCGAGCGCGCTGGGCAACCGGCCGCAGAAGTTCGACGAGTTCCTGGCCATCACCCCGCAGATGGTCTTCGTGAGCGCCACGCCCGGCAAGTACGAGCGGGCCAACGCCGGCCAGGTCATCGAGCAGATCGTGCGCCCGACCGGCATCGTCGACCCCGAGGTCGAGGTGCGGGAGACCAAGAACCAGATCGACGACCTCATGAACGAGGTGCGGATCCGGGTCGACAAGCAGGAGCGCACGCTCGTCACCACGCTCACCAAGAAGATGAGCGAGGACCTCACCGACTACCTGCTGGAGATGGGCTTCAAGGTCCGCTACCTGCACAGCGAGGTCGACACGCTGGAACGCATCCAGATCATCCGCGACCTGCGCCTGGGCGAGTACGACGTGCTCGTCGGGGTCAACCTGCTGCGCGAGGGACTGGACCTGCCCGAGGTGACGCTGGTCGCCATCCTCGACGCGGACAAGGAGGGCTTCCTGCGCGGGGAGACCTCGCTGATCCAGACGATCGGCCGCGCGGCGCGCAACATCGAGGGCAAGGTCCTCATGTACGCGGACAAGCGCAGCGCCGCGATGGAGGCCGCGATCGAGGAGACCGATCGCCGCCGGGCGATCCAGCTCGCCTACAACAAGGAGCACGGCATCACCGCTGCCTCGATCGTCAAGGGCATCAGCGACATCGCCGAGTTCCTGCAGGCCGAGAGCAAGACGCCGAAGGGCAAGCGCCGCAGCGAGCGCAAGAAGGTCAAGACGGGCGGGATGACGCCCCCCGAGCTCGAGAAGACGATCATCGAGCTGGAGGAGGAGATGCTCGCCGCCGCCGACGAGCTGCGGTTCGAGTACGCGGCCCGGCTGCGCGACGAGATCCGCGAGCTGCGCCGCGACCTCACCGGCATGCAGGCCAACGAGGCGCCGGCCTGATCCAGGAGCTGCAGCGCGCCGTCCTGGACTGGTACGGCGCGGTGGCCCGCGACCTGCCGTGGCGCCGCACGACGGATCCCTACGCGATCCTCGTCAGCGAGGTGATGCTCCAGCAGACCCAGGTCGCGCGGGTGGTGGAGCGCTACGAGCGGTGGCTGGAGCGCTGGCCGGACGTGCACGAGCTGGCCGCCGCGCCGACCGCCGACGTGCTCGCCGAATGGGTGGGCCTGGGCTACAACTCCCGCGCCCTGCGCCTGCAGCGGGCGGCCGTGGTCGTGGCGCGCGACGGGTGGCCGCGCACGGCGGCGGGGCTGCGGGCGCTGCCGGGCGTCGGGCCGTACACGGCGGCGGCGGTGGCGTCCTTCGCGTTCGGGGAGGTCGTGGCGGCGGTCGACGTCAACACCGCGCGGGTCGCGGGACGGCTGGGCCGGGGCGAGGCGGCGGGGCTGCTGCCCCGGGAGCCCGTGGCGGCGGCCACCTGGAACCAGGCGATGATGGAGCTGGGCGCGACGGTGTGCGGAGCGCGGGCGGCCGCGTGCGACGGCTGCCCGGCGGCCCCGTGGTGCGCGTCCCGGGACAACGTGGTCGTCCCCACCCGCCGGCGCGACCCCGCCCGGCCGGCGGTGCGCTTCGAGGACACCAACCGCTGGGTCCGGGGCCGGATCGTCGCGGCGCTCGCGGCCGGGCAGGGCGTCCCGGACGACGTGCCGGCCGCTCGGCTGGATCCTGCGCTGGCCGGTCTGGCCCGCGACGGCCTGATCGAGGAGCGGGACGGGGCCTGGCGGCTGCCGGGGGATGTACTAGATTAGGCCGCTCTCTTTCCGACGCAGTCCCACTTCAGGAGATCCGGGCGTGCCTCTCGACCGTCAGTCCATCGAAAAGCGCGACTTCCCCATCGGCCGGCGGGGATACGAGCCCGAGGCGGTGGACGCCCACCTCGCCGCGATCGCGGAGCAGGTCGCCCAGCTCCAGCAGGCCCCGGCCGAGCAGCGCAGTGCCGGCGCGTCCTCGCTCGCCTCGACGGCCAGCGACCAGGTTCGCCTGATCGTCGAGGCCGCGGAGT
>Ga0164241_10005854_pt1 | contig 11346 bp, 11 predicted proteins | sample OricomyardsoilBY_FD_108780 | JGI IMG/M metagenome (GOLD analysis project Ga0164241, IMG submission 108780) | Backyard soil microbial communities from Emeryville, California, USA - Original compost - Back yard soil (BY) | ecosystem: Environmental > Terrestrial > Soil > Unclassified | place: USA... | reverse complement strand
TTCGATGTGTCACTTGGCGATCTTAACTATCACGGCGACTTCATGGCGATACAGTTTGATAGGAAGTTCCATGTCGTGCACGCATCAAATGTAATGGAGCATGCCCGGAACGTAGGGCTATTCATCGAGAAGCTATTTTCAATCTGCGAGGACGATGGATATGTGTGCATATCTGTTCCTCGTCCGCATCCGGATAAGCTGCTTTCCGGACACATAACAACGTGGTCTACCGGCCTGTTGCTGTACAATGTCGTTTTGGCCGGATTCGATTGCTCTGAAGCACTCGTTCTAAACGGCCTGTATGAAAAGGCTGTAATAGTTAGAAAAAGGCCTATCGCAGATGTCACCTTTGTATATCGGTCCGCCGCTGTGGATGACGTTGGTGGTATTGCCAAATATTTTCCATGGCCGGTGCGGCATAAGGGCCCGGCTGTGCTACCGAGCGTCAATTGGTCAGACACTTATCGACTGCAGAGGACTGGAAAGTTCGATGAGATGCGATTGGCCTATCGCATCTCAGACATGAAATATCATATCCGCGACGGCGAAACTATCAGCATAGGTCAGACCTAGGGCTCGATGATGCTCGAGAATCCGTTCTGCTTCTGAACGGTGATGGTGCGGTCGAATCGACCGATGGCTTCCGGCCTATGAGAAATCAACCACAGTGAGATCCGGTCGTCGCGTGTCTTCATCTTGAACATCTTGAAGATGCGCTCCACGCCGTCGGCGTCAAGCGACCCGTCGATCTCGTCGATGAACATCGTGCTGAACTTGTCGTGCAGATGATGGAACACGTCCCTGAATGCCATGGCCAGCGCGACGTTCACACGCTTCTTCTCGCCGCCGCTCAGGTTGCCGAAGTCCAGCTCTCGATTGAGCTCGGTGATGGTGCATGTCATGTCGTCGTCGAACTTGACGAGGTGTGGCATGCCAGTTAGACGGGTGTAGTGTGACAGCTGCCGGTTCAGGAACGGGATCGTCTTATTGATGATCTTCTTCCTGATGAAGCTGTTCTTGTCGGTCAGCAGCTTGAGAAGGAACTTCTGGTGCTCGATGTCCTTCTTATTCTCGTCGACGTTGGAGTACGACGGGGCGACGACCTCGCCCTCTATGAGCGAGCCGAGGGCCTCGACGTGTGGGTTGGTCTCAGCCTGCAGAGAGAGGATCTTCGTGTTGAGGGCCGTGATTTCACGCTCGGCCTCATAGACCTTCTCGATCGTGCCGAACGTGGTGAGCTTGGCCAGATCGCTCTGGTCGACCGCGAGCTGACGCAGGACTTCATTCTCCTCACCGATCTTGATCTCGACTGCCTCGATGTCCTGACCGATCGCCTCGACGCCGAGTATGAGCGCCTGCTCCTCTGGCGTCACCGAGCTGTCGATCACGATGGATTCCAGCTCGGACAGCTTGTCGTTGAATTCTGCAGTCTTGACATTGCACGCCACGACCAAGAGTGCATGGATGCCCTCTAGATCGAGTATCTTCCCCGGCACGCCGTCGATGATCTGCTGGCCAGCCTCGATCTCAGCCACAAGGGTGTCGATCTTGCCGCCGTCGCTAGCATACTGCTGGAGGCAGTAAGGACACTTCTCATCCTGCAGGTGGGCGAGGTCCTTCTTGAGCTTCTCGATTCTGCGCTCGGCGTCCTTGCCCGATTTCGTCACCGTCGCTACTTCGCGATCGTGCTGCGTCTTGACATTCTTGATCTCTGTCTCTACGGCAGTGATGTTCTGCTTGACCAGTACGACCTGCGCCCGGCGATTGGTCTCGCCCTGCTGCTTGGTCTTGCCGATGAGCTGGAGCTGACTATTGAGAGCATCGCGATCCTTTACGAGCAGCTCCTTCTGATTCTTGATGACGTTCAGCGCCTCACGCCTGGTAGATATCTCGGCGCTGACGTTCTTGAACGCCTCGTGGAGCTGCTTCTCTTCCTCGAAGTTGACGGAGCTCAGCTGCTGTAGCTGGGCGACGGCCGTGTGCAGATTGTCGGCATTGGCCTTGTTCCATTTGTCAACTCGGGTCTTGGCCTCGGTGAGCTGCTGCTGATACGTGTCGAACTGCTTCTGCTGCTCCTTGATGATGGCCAGCTCTATGTTCGTCTTGCCCTCGGTATCCTTGATCAGCTCCTTCAGCTTCTCTGCCTTCTGTGTGAGGGCGGTGATGTTGAACAGCTCCTCAATGAGGGCACGCTGCTGGGCGATCGGCAGGTCAAGGAACGGGATGGAGTAGCCCGAGAAAATGTCCGTGCAGCAGAATAACTCGTACGACTTTCCGATGATAGACTGGATGAACTCGTCGTTCGCCGCAATGCTGTCCTTGGTGATGTCCGTGCCGTCGCAGATGACCTTGATGTCCGTGACCGCGCCGCGGCGCCTGGTGATCTCGTAGGTGTTGCCATTCTTCTCGAAGGCAAGTGTGACCTCCATCTGCGCCTTCTTGCTAGTGTTGGTCGCATTGATGAGCTTGTTCAACGAGATCTTGTCGAATGCCTGGTTGAACAGTGCGTAGCACACGGCGTTGAATATGGTGGTCTTGCCTGCACCGTTGCGGCTGCCGGGCGCGTCGAGGTTCTCACCCAGGATGAGGGTGGACATCTCGCGGGAAAGATCGATCCTCGTGACCTGGTTTCCAAAGGCCATGAAGTTGCGTATGTTGACCCAGAGGAGCTTGATCATATTAAATTCTCTGGTAAATGCCGACCAGCCTATCAGGATCGATAGTGCTCATCTCGGTCAGGCCGTTACGGAGCAGCTCGATGACAGTTTCGTCGATCGACTCGTGTGTGATGTCACCGGCATCGCCATCCTCGAGGGCGTCCTGCTTGTCTGCACTTTCCTCGAGTGTGAACTCGCGCAGCTTGTACGACTCACTGATTGCCTGTTTGAGCTCTTGCGCCTCGGAGTATGTCACATCTGTGTCGACGATGCACTTCACACGTGCCTTCGGGCCGAAGTCGTATTTTCTGTCGTCTAGGAGACTCGACATCTTGATCTTGAAGTACTTTGGTGCCTCTTCCCAGTCGATGAACTCGTAGGCCGCAGCCTCGGTGTCGAGCACGCACATGCCGCGCTTGTGATCCCACGCATCGCCGAAGTCCATCGGGAAGCAGTTGCCAGTGTAAACGACGTTGTCCTGGATCTGGCGCTTGTGGAAGTGGCCCGAGAAGATGTACTTTGGGCCTGGAAACTGGGTGTGCTCGGGACCGCGGTCCATGCGGACGTCGGATCCCGTGATGACAAAGTTCTTGAACTCGAAGTGTCCAAGCCAGAATGGCACGTTGTTGTACTGTGCCAGACCTGGATACTCGTCAGGGAACAAGAACGGAACGATCAGCACCTCGTCAGTGAGCTTGATCGTCTCACTCACAAGATGAAGGTTCTCGAACTCGCCGAATACCTGCGTCGAAAAGACCTCGCGATTCTCTCGATGGTACAAGTCGTGGTTGCCGATGATGACGTACGTCGGGATGCCTAGGTCGTTGATGACCTTCATGCCCTCGTATGCATAGTTCAGCGTCGAGACGTTGATTGCGTTGCGGTTCTCGAAGAAGTCGCCCATGAACACGGTGTGAGTGATGTCGCCAAGACGCTTGACATTATCCGTGAACCAATTGATATAGTCCAGGCAGTCCTGGTTGTGTTCGTCTGAGTTAGACTTCTTGCCGAAGTGGATGTCGGTCCACGTTGCGATTTTCAAAATCAGTCCTTCTTGGCCACCTTCTTTTTCTTCTTGGCGGCGACCTTTGGTTCTTCTTTTGCTGCTACCGTAGTCTGGACGACCTCGGGCTGCACGTCAGGCTTAGACTTTATTGTTAGCTCACCTGTCGTCGTATTATACTCGTATTCGTCTGGCGAGTAAACTTTCACGGGTCCCGGATTCATGTCCTCGTATGCGCTGACGAATCGCTTCGTCTGGCGACCCGGGTCCATCATGGCCCTTGCTTGCATCGCGTACGACAGCTTGGACTTCTTCGTGATCCTGTACTTCGCAGACTCATCGTACGTGTAGTACGTGTCCGCGCCCCGGTGGTCCTCATTGTGCGCCTCGTCCGTCACGTCGAGGTCGTCGTGCGTGCCGGATACGTCCTGGCCGATGACCATGTTCTCGAGATCCTCGTCCATGTGGTGGTCGAGGTAGTTGGCAGATGGATTCGCACCGCCGTCGATCAGCACCGCGTCTCGCACGTCGCGCTGGTACTTCTCAGCGCCCATAACCTGTAGGAACGAGTTCCTGATGGCGGTCGTGAAGAATGCGAATGGATTGTCGGACTTCTCCGGATTGAACTTGAGAGCGTTCGTCGAGAGGTTCGCGACTGCCTTCGCGACCATGTCTTCGCGGTAGGTGTATCCAACGAAGCTTCCCTTGGTGCTATATCTCTCGGCGATGAGCCAGATCATTCGGATGAGCTCGTCGGTTACGTATCCGAGCTTCTTGGAGTGGATCACTTCTGGCAAAAGGTTGCTGTTTGAGACGTAGTGGCGGTCCGTGGACGTCGCCCGGGGGCGCTTGATGACTGGCTTTTTTGCCTTAGTCTTCTTGGGCTTGGTCTTAGCCTTTGCCATTTTCTTATTCTCCGATTTTGCTGGCTGATATCATTATACTATATCGGGCCACTATTTATGATTTGGGTTGAATGCGATCGACGGCGGGCTGAATGTGCCCGGGGAAATTAGGTTTTCCATGGAAACCGGATAAATACATCCGTACCCAACCAGGAGATATCGCATGAAAGTTAATGGCAGTCTAGAATTACCGGTCAACGGTAGTGGCAAGCTTAAGAACCTCAACATTGAAGTGGTGCAATTCGTACCGGCCGATGATGTAGGTAATGCGAATCTCGAATACAATGTGGATTACAACCCGGCGACACAAGTTGGTCGTCTTATCTATGTAACCACCGACAGCAAGCTTTACTACGGCCAGGGTGTAATTGGTTGGACCCCGGTTGGTGCGGACGATGCCTCTGGTGTCGACGAGCGTCTGGATGCGATCATCGCGACGATCGGCGCCGCAGCCACGAATGAATCTGGTGAGTACAATATCGCTGCCTTCACCGGTGCGACCATCATCAACGATGCTACGAGCCTAACGAATGCACTTCTCCAGCTCGACACAGCTGTCTCAACGGCTGCGTCCGATCTCAACGGTCTGACCGACGTCACGCTGTCCTCGGTAAGCACTGGTCAAATCCTGATCAAGTCGGCTGGCGACTGGGTCAACCACACGCTGGTTCTAGCCGACGTCACCGATGTTACTGCTTCTGCCGCTGAAGTCAACATCCTCGACGGTGCGACACTCTCGACTGCCGAGCTCAACTACGTCGACGGCGTTACCTCCGCGATCCAGGATCAGCTTGACAACAAGCAGCCGCTCGATGCGACCCTCACGGCCCTTGCTGCCTTCAACACCGATGGCATTCTCGTGCAGACTGGCGCCGACACTTTCGCCGGCCGCACACTTACTGCACCGGTTGCAGGTATCACGATTACCAATCCAGCCGGTATTGCTGGTAGCCCGACCTTTGCGCTGGCCAATGACCTGGCCGCCCTCGAAGGACTGGCTACGACTGGCTTCGTCGTTCGCACCGGCGACGGTACCGCGACCACTCGTGAAGTGACTGGCACGGCTGGCCGTGTTGTTGTGACCGATGGCGACGGTGTCGATTCGGATGCCAACGTCGATCTGGCCACAGTTTCCGACTCTGGCACCGGCACATTCCTCAAGGTTTCCGTCGACGGCTACGGCCGCGTGACCGGCACTCAGGCTGTTGCCACCGGCGATATCACCGCCCTCGTTGACTCCACATATGTCAATGTTGGCGGCGACACGATGACAGGCAACCTCAACCTCGGTGGCTTCTCGGTAACCGGCCTCGCCGATCCGAGTGGTGGCACCGATGCGACCAACAAGAACTATGTTGACGCCCTTGTCTCCGGCCTTTCATGGAAGCAGGCGGTCCGCGCCGCGACAACCGCCCCTGTATCTCTTGCCACGGATCTCGAAGACGGCGACGTCCTCGACGGCGTGACGCTTGCTACCGGTGACCGCGTTCTCGTCAAGGATCAGGCTGATCCAATTGAGAACGGCATCTACGTTGTCCAGGCTTCTGGCGCAGCAGTCCGCGCCACCGACGCTAACACGGGTCCCGAGCTCATCAATGCGACGGTATTCGTCGACGCCGGTACGGCCAATGCGGACAGCGGCTGGACCCAGACTTCGACGGTGGCAACCGTCGGCACTGATGGCATCGTATGGGTACAGTTCACCGGTGCGGGCACATACTCCGCCGGCACTGGCCTCGCGCTGTCCGGCAACACCTTCAACATCAACCTCGGCGCCGGTATCGTCGAGCTTCCTTCCGATGAAGTAGGTATCGACCTCTACGCCCCGACGACTGGCGCCATCATCCTCACGGACAATGGCACGGCACGCGCAACAACGGATAGCTCGAAGCTCCACCTTCTGCTCCCGGCCGGCAGCGGCCTCGCACAGGATGTGACCGGCCTGTACGTCCCAGCCGACGGCATCACCAATGCGATGCTCGCCAACGACAGCATCATCCTGAACGCGGACAACGGCACCGGCGTCCTAGCTCTCGGTGGCACACTGCTGGTAGCTGGCGACTCCGTACAGGGTATTGTCACGGAAGTCGACGACTACGATCCGATCATCAACATCAGCGCACTCGATGCGTCGGCCTCCCAGAAGGGTGTCGCCAGCTTTGACGCGACTGAGTTCACCGTCACCGCCGGTGACGTCGAACTCGGCACCGTGCCCTACACCAAGCTGAGCGTCTCGACGATCACCTTCGCTGGCGACAGCGGATCTGACACGGTCGGCCTCAACGAGACTGTAACGTTCGACGGCAACGCAACGCAGGGTGTATCCACCAGCGTAGCGACCAACACTGTATCCATCACTGTCGCCGATGCCACGGTATCGACGAAGGGTGTTGCGAGCTTTGCTGACGCTGACTTCACCGTCACCGCCGGCGAAGTAACGCTGGATCCACTCGCCCTCGACGACCTCTCGGACGTAGTGATTGCAACCCCGGCCACTGGCCAGGCTGTGATCTACAACGGCAGTGAGTTCGTCAACAAGGCGTTCTACTACCTGCACTCGGCCGGCTCCGCGCTGACCACGCACACTGTGACTCACAACCTGGGCCAGCAGTACTGCAACGTGACGGTCGTGGATGAGACGGACAACGTCGTAATCCCAGAGTCCATCGTGTTCGATACGGCCAATCAGCTGACGGTGACCTTCACCGTGGCCGTCCAGGCCAAGATCGTAGTGATGGGCGTCTAAGGTCTAGTACAAGGAGCATAGAATGAAGTTCTTCGGCAATGCAAACATGCAGCAGAACAAGGTTCTAACGCCTGTGTTAGACCTTGTTGGATCCTTCCCGACCGACCCAAAGGTCGGTCAGTTGGCATTCACACAGGGCATACTGTACATATGCATCCAGATCGTCGACGACACCCCATACTGGGCACCGCTGACGAAGTTCATGACCTCGTACACTCACGTCCAGGGCGTTGCCTCGGACGAGTGGACGATCCCGCACAACCTCAACACCAACGCGATCAGCGTCACGGTGTACGACACCGACAATAAGGTTCTCATCCCTGATGAGATCGAGACGGACGGACTGAACTCCGCCATCGTCAGGCTCGGTTACGAGGCAACTGGCAAGGCGGTCATCCTGACCGGCAACCCAGAGGGTTCGTCGCAGCCGGCTTACTCCTACGAGGAGTTCGTCACGCCGATGTCGGACGAGTGGGTCATCGTACACGCTCTCGGTTACAACCCGATCGTGCGCGTCTTCATCGGCAACGAAGAAGTACAGCCACTGTCGATCGTACACGACAGCACGTCACAGGTCACGATCACCTTCTCAACCCCGCTAACGGGCTGGGTCAAGCTGATATGAGCTATATGCGTAAGCCTGCATCGTTCTACAAGCACGTGCAGGAAACCCCGTCGACTGTATGGACGATCGAGCACGGCATGAATGGTGCCGGCCTCGAGGGCATCCCTGCGGTCGACGTGTTCATCCAGACCGACGACGAACCACTGACACACTCGCGCGCGATCGCGGCTGTGGCTGTGGTCGACAACAAGACGGTCACGGTAACGTTCGCGGAAGCTCAATTAGGGTACGCCCTGGTGGTGATATAATGGCACTGTCCCCAAGACACTCCCGTGTGCTGCGCGCACAGGGCTTCGCAGTCGTATCGCCATCTGATACGTGGGTAATCAACCATGGCTTCGGCACGACTGACCTGCTGATCGACGTCTTCATTGACTTCGAGGGTTCACGCACGAAGATCCTGCCACTTGACATCATCAGCACCGATGACGATACTGTGGAGGTGACGTTCTCGTCGCCGCACACCGGCAGCGTCTCGATCCTGGCTCAGGCGGAAGTCAACAGCAACTAAGCTGATGTGATGAAGATCTTGCCCTTGGCACGGTCTACGATTTCGGCGAATGCCTTTTCCATCGTCTCGACGTACTCTTCCAATTCCTCTTCCATGTACTCCGCGTGAGAGCGCGGCATGTCGAATGACTTGGCGAGGCGGTCCACATCCAGCGTCACCTTCTTGGACACGAGCCACTGGGTCATCAGCTCGGTGGTGAATTCGCCGATGTCTTGATGGGTGTCTCCCTCGGACGACTTCATCGTGCCGAGCTTCCACAGACTCTTCAATACGTCGCGGGGTGCCACGCCGAGTGGCTCAACGTACTTTCCGATCATGATGGTCAGCTGCCGCTCGATCTCGTCGAGCTTGGCGTTGCTGCTTGGCATCGTCACGGTTATGGCGTGGACGGTGTCGTGTGCGATCGCCCATGGGGACAGCGGGAATTCGTCGTTGGATGTGAAGACGATGGCGATGGACTTGTTGTCCACGGAGACCTCGTCGGTCAGGCCATACGCCTTGCGTAGCTGTGGCTTGGTCGTCTGGCGGTAGAAGTTTGGGTTCACGGAGTTCTTGAAGTGGTTGTGCTTCGGATTTAGCGAAGGCGTACCCCTGGAGTCGCCCAGCAGGTAGATGTTGACCCGGAGCTTCACCCCGGCAAATACATGGGACACGCGACCCTTGAACTCGTCGGAAGTCAACTCGGCCTTGGGGGTGATCCACTTGCCCTTTTCCTTGCCGATGTACTTGTAGTCTCCGAGGGGGGCCTCGAATAGCTGCTTGACTTTCATTGCTTCTCCTATCGTATATTTATCCACGGGCTGTATTTTCAGAACCGTTCAAGGTGATAAATATCAGGAGGAGGAACCCATGTCCGAGATTCTGGTAGAGAAAGTCAACGAGCCGATCGGCACGAAGCCGGTGGTCGCCGTAATCGGTCGCTTCCAGCCTCCGACCACGGCCCACTATGCCGTGATCTCTGCCGCCAAGAAGTTTGCCCACTCCAGGAAGGACGTCGGATTCGACCCGCTGGTGAGGGTCATCGTCGTCGCCGGTGAGAAGACCGGACTCGACAAGAGGCGCAATCCACTGACCGCCGCCGAGCGAGTGAAGTTCATGCAGGCCTCGGGCCACGCGAACGGCGTGGTGTACTACGTCGCCAAGACCGCATTCGAGGGATTGGTCGCCCTAAGGAAGGAAGGGCTCGAGCCGATCGCCATCGCAGCCGGCAGCGACCGGGCCACCGCGTACAAGAAGTTGCTGGATGACTATTTCATGGACGGCGACAAAAAGGTAGTGCATCACACCGTGCAGATCGACCGGGCACCAGACAGCGACGCGGAAGCAGATGAGGAAGTCGTCAAGTCCATGCACGCTACCGGGACCGTCGACCGCACCCTCGTATCTGGCGGCATGGCGCGACTCGCCGCCGAGCTCGGGTACAAGGATGAATTCATGAAGATTGTCGGTCTTGAGGACAAGCCGGTACTCGGCGATAGACTGTATCAGGCCGTGCTGAGCGGTGTCGGGGAGAAGAAAGATGTCGACTAAGCCGCCGGGTCTGCCAGACCAGAACTTCGCGACGGCGACGAGCGACAGCAATGCCGCAGAGCTCGCGGCGAAGTTGAATGAGATCCAGCCGCCAGGCTCTACAGCCACGGCCCCTGGCGTGCCGTCGAACTTCGTTGATCCATCCGGCGACAATCGCTCGGAGAGCTTCAAGGCAAAGCTACAGTCGCTGAGTAACGCACGTGATAAGCTGATCTTCACCGTGATGCCCGACATCTCGGAGAGTCAGTCCGCGAACTATGAGGAGGCGCCGGTCATCCAGCACCCAGGACAGATCATGCGCTTCCGCTCGACGGATGCACGCAGGTGGAGCATCACCGGCAAGTTCATCGCACGCACGATGCAGGAGGCAGATGATCTCATGGATCAAGTCAACATGATCCGCACGTGGGTCATGCCATACTATGGTCAGGGCACCGCGATGTCATCGGCGAAGAGCCTGCTCGGCGCGCCTCCGGCCATCCTTGTCTTCCAGGCGTACGGCCCGCGCGCAATAGGCCCGGTCAACACAGTGCTGACGAACTTCAACTGGAGCTGGCCGTCAGACGTCGACTGGATCCAGACGGCTGGTGCAGAACCCGAGCCGGCCCCAACCGTACTGCAGGTGCAGCTGGACCTCACTGAGACGTGGTCGCCGAGGGAGTTTAGTTCGTTCGACATCCTGGCGTACAGGACCGGCATCATGAAGAAGGCATTCGACAGCTCGAGGATCGTGTCCTCGGATACCAACTCTGATAGCCTGAACACAGCCGCTACTATCGGCATACAGCCGTCGTCCATTAGCCCAGCAGAGGCGGCATCCACAACGGCCAACAAGCCGAAGGATGTCTTCTCACAGTACGCGGCGGATGCGGCGAGCAGGCCTAAGAACTTCGTGGAGCGCATCAAGTGAACAAGCCAAAAGCCAAGCCGACATCGAACAACAACGCGAGCAGCCTGTACAACAGGTACTCAATGTACGTGGCCGGTGGGACGGCAGAGACCGCCAACAAGCGCATCGAGTGGTGGGAGCGTAACACGTTGCCGCGTGACCCGAGCGATATCGTGTACGCCGTCGAGAACTTCTACGAAGGTCGACTGGACTATATCTCCAGCGTGTTCTACAACGAGTCGAGGTGGTGGTGGCTCATCGGCCAGTACAATGCCATCATCGATCCACTACTCGAGGTCGTGGCCGGCAGGATCCTGCTGATACCGAAGCAGGAGCGCCTGCCGCTGCTGCTCGCTTCGAAGCGCGGTGGTATAGACTCCACCAGGCAGTCGACCCAGACCATATCACCAATCATCACCTAATGAATTACGACAACCCACTGGACGAGTTCCGCACCTACTCGGTGAACTACATCATGAC
>Ga0164241_10005853_pt1 | contig 11348 bp, 10 predicted proteins | sample OricomyardsoilBY_FD_108780 | JGI IMG/M metagenome (GOLD analysis project Ga0164241, IMG submission 108780) | Backyard soil microbial communities from Emeryville, California, USA - Original compost - Back yard soil (BY) | ecosystem: Environmental > Terrestrial > Soil > Unclassified | place: USA... | reverse complement strand
GACTTCAGCGCCTTCCAGAATTTCTCTTCCAATTCAGCGGGTGAGGCCATGACAGTCTCCGTCTCACGTAGGGATCTTCACGCTGCCCCTTTTCTGACTGCCGCGCCGCCCCCAGCAACCCCGTCTGCCTGTCGGTCACGTCCGACTGCGGGCCCTGGATCGCGTTGGCGGATGCGGTTTGATCTCGATGGCCACGTTGATCCCGAGGCGCCCGAGCAATGCCGCCTCTTCAGCGAGCAACTCTATGCGAAAGTCACTATGCGCGAAGATGCAGATGAACAGCTCGACGGCGCCACCACCATGGTTCAGCTCCTGCATGAATCCGCTGGCCCTGCGCAAGGTATCGAGGATGCGCGCCAGCTCGCTTTCGACACCGGTGCGCTCACCGGAGAGCTCCTCGGCCTGCGTGAAGTCGCAGATCCAGTAACTGTCACGGTGCGCTCCACCCAGAACGCTTCCCGCCTGATCCCGCCGGTCATCGCCCCTGCGCCAGACGTGTTGCGGCTGCAGGCCCAGTGCGCGCGTAATCTGTGCCGGATCGATGTGAGGATGCCGGACTCCGAGCGACATGGTGAACTCGTACTGACCCACTCCGGAACCTCCAGCGCAGCGTGACGGCACGATACGCGCCTTCCGCTCGCGGAACGCAAGAATCGGCTGTCTTTAAGGGCCCCACTGGCGCACACTGCATGGCATGATGCTGGCTATCGTTTTTGCATTGCTGTCGGTTTGCGCCGGCCTGGCACTGCGGCTCGGTGCAGTGCACAAGGACAATGCGCTGTTACGCACCCGCATCGATTCGCTGAAACGGCAGCTGCTGCGCCAGCGCTGAGTTTCGCTGTTCACGTGGCTGCGGCCACGTCCCGTCATTTCCTGCTTCATTGCGAGTACTTCACCTTGGAAAATCTCAGTCTCGAGGTGGCCTACTCCCGTTACGGGGCAGGGGTCTCCAGCCGCCACCGCAACTTGTCCTCGCTGGCCAGTGACGGCAGTGTCGTGCTCACCTGCTTCGGCGGCAGATTCAACCGCCCGGAGTCCGGAGTGATGCGCTACAACGCAATGATCTCGCAGGAAACTGGCTCAGCGCAGTCGCTGCTGTCTCTGCGCGATCACATCGAAGGCGCGCACACCGCCGGCACGCTCATTCGACTGGTCATGGTCGCGCCCGGCACGGCCACGACGCCGCGGCGTGTGTTCGTGCGGCCGGATCTGACCGGCACAGTTGTCAGCTTCGACGGTGACAGGTTCACCGTGGATTTCGTGCGCATCGAGCCGGTCGCAGAGCCCAGGACACGACGCAAGCGCTGAGAGCCACTGCGAGACTCGCCATCGCCACAATTGGCGCTGGCCCGAGCGGGACTCGGCCGGTATATTCCCTGCCCGCATGAATCAGTACGAAGGCCGCAAGGCGGATGCATCCATTGGCCGCCTGGCGGCACTCCAGTCGACGCTCGGCGATTTCCGTGTCGGCCCGCGCATTCTGGTCGTCGTCGCCATGTCGGTGGTGGTGGGCGCATCGGGTGTTGGCGCCGCATGGCTGCTCAGCAAACTTATTGTCGTCGCCAGTAATCTCGCGTATTTCGGCCGCTGGTCGCTCGAAGCCATGCCCATCGCGGCCACGCCATTCGGGCCCGGCAGAATTGCGATTCCCGTCATCGGCGGCCTCATCATCGGACTGATGGCGCGTTTCGGCTCGGAGAAGATTCGCGGCCACGGAATTCCCGAGGCCATCGAAGCGATCCTCATCGGCAGCAGTCGCATCCAGCCTCGCGTGGCACTGCTCAAGCCCCTGTCATCGGCCATTTCCATCGGCAGCGGCGGCCCATTCGGCGCGGAAGGCCCGGTCATCATGACCGGCGGGGCGCTCGGCTCGCTGTTCGCCCAGTGCTTCCATCTGACTTCCAACGAACGCAAGACCTTGCTCGTCGCCGGTGCTGCCGCGGGCATGACCGGCATATTCGGCACACCGCTCGCCGCCATCCTGCTGGCCGTCGAGCTGCTGCTGTTCGAGTGGCGCCCTCGCAGCTTCCTTCCCGTGGCAACCGCGGTGCTGATCGCCGCGACGCTGCGTCCGCTGATGTTTGCCGCCCCGCCGCTGTTCCCGTTTGCCGAGGATGTGGTGGTTTCCCTCAGCGCCGGCGGAACATGGATCGCCATCGGTCTTCTGGCCGGCGCGGGATCCGCGGCGCTCACCGCGCTGGTCTACGGGTTCGAGGATTTCTTCCTGAAGCTTCCCATCCACTGGATGTGGTGGCCGGCCATCGGAGGCCTGGTCGTGGGCCTCGGCGGAATGATCGAGCCCGCGGCATTGGGCGTGGGATACGACAATCTGCAGGGGATGCTGACTGGGACGTTCACCATCCATGCCCTGCTGATGCTGCTGCTCGTCAAGGCAGTGATATGGGCCGTTGCGCTGGGCTCGGGGACATCGGGTGGTGTTCTGGCGCCACTGCTCATCATTGGTGGTGCGCTGGGCGGTTTGTTCGGACACTACTTTTCGCCCGAACACCAGTCGATGTGCGCACTGCTGGGAATGGCCGCGATGATGGGCGGCACCATGCGCTCGCCACTGACGGCCGCCGTTTTCGGACTCGAACTGACCGGAAACTTTCATGCATTGCTGCCGCTGGTCGGAGCGTGCGCGGTGGCCCACGGCTTCACCGTGCTGTTGCTCAAGCGATCCATCCTTACCGAACGCATCGCGCGTCGTGGCCTGCACCTGTCGCGGGAATATTCCGTCGATCCATTCGAACAGGTCCGCGTGAAGGATGTGATGATCCGCAACGTCGATACCCTGCCGGCAACGATGTCGGTGCAGGCGGCGATCGAGTTCTTCACCACCGATGCGCATCGGCACAAGAGCTATCCGCTGATCGATACGCACGGCACCCTGCGCGGCATGATTTCGCGCGCCGATGTCCTGCGCTGGACGATGAATGGCGAGGATGCACAAGCGCGGCTCGCGGAGCTCTCGCGCGCGGAGGAAGGGCTGGTGACCTTGCCGGATGAACTCCTGGGGTCTCTGGCCGACCGCATGGGCCAGTTCGATATCGGACGGGTGCCGGTTGTCTCACCGGTCGACCGCCGGTTGATCGGTATCGTCTCGCGCAAGGATATGCTCAAGGTGCGCGCGCATCTGCTGGCCCACGAGCACGAACGAACGGCGCCATTGCGAGCCTGGCCCTAGCTGCAGTCGCCTCCTGCCCCCAGGCTCAGCGCTTGAGCCAGTCGAGCAGGGCCGTGCTGACGGCTTCGGGCCTTTCCATGGTGCTCATGTGTCCGCAGTCCGGCACGACGACCAGTTCGCTGGCGTGGACCAGGCGCGCCATGTCCTGGTGACGCGACAGCGGGCTCCAGCTGTCGTCTGCGCCACACAGCACCAGCGTGGGCAAGCGCAGCGATTTCAGCAGCGCGGTGCGATCCGGACGAGTGAGCAAAGCATGGATCTGCGCCTCGAATTTCGACACGCCAGCGCCCGCGATCATCGAATGGATGACATCCATGAACGCGGCATCGGCCAGGCGCGAAGCATGCACCATGCCGCGCGCCCAGTCGGTGGCCATGGCCAGCATGCCCTCACGTCTTGCGATCTCGAGCAGACGATAGCGGCCGGCCTTCTCGCGGTCCCCCGCCTCGCCGCGCGCCAGCGCCTCATATCCAGTATCGAGCAGTGCCAGCCGCGACACGCGCTCTGGCGCGCGTGCCATCACTTCCAGAGCGACGCGAGCTCCCATGGAATGGCCTGCCAGAGCGAATCGGGTCGCGGCTTCGTCGAGTATCCGTTCTGCCATCAGTCCCAGTGAATCGCTAAGCCCATGCTCGGCAACCTGGATGGGGTGGCCGGCCCCCAGCGCCGCGATCTGCTGTCGCCAGACCGTGGCGTCGCACATCAACCCGGGCACCAGCACGATGGACTCTGTCTGATTCATGGATGAGCGTACGCGCCCTCTGTCACTGCCTCCGCGATCCGGTAGGCATTCTGCCGCGCCTGCTCACGCATCGCGACCTCGGCCTGTTCACGTTGCGCCGGATCCATCGCTGCGATCATCTGCTGCTGCACCACACGGCGAAAAGCCTCGGCCCGTTCGTGAGCCGCGGCGCCCATGGTTGTGCCGTCGGCCCGTGTGAGGTGTCGCCTTACGGACTCCTCGCTGCCTATGGTCAGCATTTCGCGCAGCCGCAGTCCCACCCCTGAGAGAAACTGCTGCTCGGTATCCAGAGGGATGCCGAACACCCAGGGTTCGTGTTCGATCATCTTCAGGATTCTCTCGATGGGAGGCCTGGCCAATGGCGGGATTTTTTCCAGATCCAGCCTGTTCATGCCCTCGATCATCGCGCGCGTGGCGAAATCGAAAACCACACTGGAGCCCGGCCCGTGCGCGGCGAAGAACCGGAAGGTGGCGCACAGCGGCTCTTCCTGAACATACATGGTCACGCCCTCCATGATGATGAAGGTGCGCTGCGACGGGTCATAGCCGTGGCGCCCCAATGCATCAGCTAGCGCCTCGCGTTCCAGATCCGCCGCAACGTACGTCAGATTCGTTGGCGGCCCGCCCAATGCCGCATCGACGCGGCGCCGCTTGAATGCCGAGGTCTGCGGTCTGTCAACCTCATACACGGGCGTGTCTTTCAGCAGCTGCTGGAATCGATAGGCGTGCGAGTCGAAGCCCGCGCCCACAATCAGGCACTGGGTGATGCCACTTGCGACCGCGCGTTCGAGTCCCTGGTCGATGAACCGGGTGCGCTCGGTCATGGCCCGGACCATGCTGGCCACCTCGATCTCCTGCATCGCCGCCTCGTAGCTCTTTCCCAGTGCATCGACCACCGGATGATCGAGGCCCAACTGTGAGGGATCGCCCAGCAATATTTCCGCCAGGTTATCCGGATTGCGCACGGCGGGATCCGGGTCGCGGGCACCGACCGCGCGGGCCGCAGCCACCCAGATCGCTGTCTTCGAGATTGGCATTTCTTTGGTTGTCATCGATCCCCTCCAGCTCGTAGCGCCTTATATCCGGCAGCGCCGCGAAGCGGTAGTCTGCAAGTTACCCCATGGCGTGTCGTATAATTGCTCTGCAGGCCGGATGATGACTTTCAGTCCCAAGGCGATTCGCGCCATCGGCATCGCGATGGCCCTGCTGGCATCGGCCAGTGCTCGCGCTGCCCAGCCACTGCAGATCTATTTCATCGACGCGGGCGGCGGCCAGTCCACCCTCATCGTCACGCCCAGGCATGAGACGCTGCTGATCGACGCAGGCTTCGCGGGCGACGGCGGCATTACTTCGGTTCCGGGCGAAGCGGCCAGGGCGCGCGATCCGGGGCGCATACGTGCCACGATGCGTGAGGCTGGCGTGGAGCGCATCGATTACCTGATGGTCACGCACTTCCATCGCGATCACATCGGTGGCGTCCCCGAGCTCGCGCAACTCGTGCCAGTAAAAACCTATATCGACTACGGCAGTGGGTATCCACCCGAACAACGGGCCAAAGCCGATACCGATGCGCTGGACGTCGCGGCGTACGACCAATACCTCGCCGTGCGCTCACAAGGGCGCCACGTGATACCCAGGCCCGGCGACCGGCTGCCACTGAAGGATGTGCGTGCCACGGTCGTCAGCACCGATCGCGCGGTGCTGCGCAAGCCGCTGCGCGGCGCGGGAAAGACGAATCCGGCCTGCCGACCCGCCGCGACACTCACCTATCCCGATGATGAAAATACGCGCTCGACCGGCCTGGTAGTCGAATTCGGCAAGTTCCGCTTCCTCGACATCGGCGATCTCAGTGCGCAGCCGCTCTATGACCTGATTTGTCCGGTGGATCGCATCGGGGCCCTGGACGTATATCTGGTCGCGCACCACGGCAATACGAGTGCGGCAGATCCGGCGACCCTCAGTGCATTCAGGCCGCGGGTGGCAGTGGTGAACAACGCGCCGCGCAAAGGCGGCCGGCGCCCGCTGCTGCAGATGTTGAGCCAGGCGAATGATGTGGACAGCTGGCAGCTGCACGTCTCCACCGAGGGCGGTGAATACAATTCACCACCAGATCGTATTGCAAACCTTGCCGCCGAGACAGGTTATTGGCTGAAGGTCAGCGCCAATGAGGACGGCTCCTTCACCATGACCAATGGCCGCACGGGAGCTGTCAGGAAATACGGCCCGCGCCGGCGCTGAAGCGTGCCAGCGCCTCGCGCAGCGCACGAATGGTTGGCGGCTTGCTGAGCACCAGGTCCACGTCCGCCGGCACATCCCCTTCCTGCACCATGCGCTCACCCCAGCCGGTCAGCATGATCACGGGCAGGTCCGGGAACTTCAGCTTCACCGCGCGCGCCACCTGCCTTCCATCCATTTGCGGCATGCCCAGGTCGGTGATGACCATGGAAAACTGCTGGTCGGCCTCCAGCGCCGAGGCCAGCGCATCCAGACCCTTCTGGCCGCCGCTGACGGCCACCACTGCATGACCCTCGCGCTCCAGGATTTCATGCAATGTACGCAACAACACCGGATCGTCGTCGATGACCAGTATCCTGAGACCTTGAGGCACGGCCACGGGCGCAACCGCCTCCTTGACGCGCACCACAGTGGTTTCGGTGAATATCAGTCGTACGCAGGTACCCTGCCCGGGGGTGCTGTCGATCTGGATGCGCGCGCCATGCCGCTGCGCCATGCCGTATACCATGGCAAGGCCCAGCCCTGTGCCACGCTCGCCCTTGGTGGTGAAGAAGGGCTCGAGGCAGCGGCGCCGCGCGTTCTCATCCATGCCGATCCCCGTATCGTGCACTTCCACGGCGATCTGGCCAGGAGCAGCAAGGCTGGTGCGCAGCGTGAGCACGCCTCCCTGCGGCATCGCATCCACCGCATTGAAAATCAGGTTCGTGAGTGCCTCACGGATCTCGTTTTCGGCCCCCATGATGGGGGGCAATGGCTGCTGCAGATCGGTTTGCTGTTCGATAGTGATGCCACGCTGCAGGGACATGGTGCTCCAGCGAGCGCGCGTCAGCTCCACCACTTGCGGCACGAGCTCGTTGAGCTGCACGGGCGTCAGGATCTGCGATTCGCGCTCGCGATAGAACTCGCGCATGCGGGCAACGGTGGCCGCGACATCGTGGATGGCCCGCTGGATCACCTGCAGCTGATTGCGCACGGGCTCGCTGAATTGTTCACGCTCCAGCAGCGACTCCGTATACAGGGATACCGGGGAGAGGGCGTTGTTGATGTCGTGCGCAATGCCACTGGCCATCTGGCCCAGCGCCCGCAGCCTGTCTTGCTGCATGGCCGCCTGTTGTGTCTGGTGCAGCTCCTGGTAGGCCTGCTGCACCGACGCATAGAGCTGCGCGTGATGCGCGGCAAGTGCCACATGCTCGCTGAGCTGGCGCAGGAACTCGCAATCCGCGCTGCTGAAACCGCCGCTGCGGCGCGCGGCGATCAGCAGGCCGAACACGCGACTTTCCACCTGCAGCGGCGCGGCCACCAATGCGACAAGTCCAGCGGCCGCGAGGCGCTGCGGAAACGCAAACATCACCTCGCGCACATCCGGCTCATAGACCAGCTGTCCGCCCACGCAACGCGACAGCCCATTGGGATCGATGGGGATGTATTGCCCCTGGCGCAGACCCATTTGCTCCGCCCTGGCCAGGCTGCCCGCGCCAATGTTGCGCACCAACAGCTGGTTGTCGGCCTCGAGAAGGCAGATGCAGCTGAAATCCACCGGCAACTGCTCTTCGATGCTTCCCAGCACCACCTGGAAGATGCTCGGCAGATCCTGGCGCTCGCCGATGGCGCGGGTGATCCGATGCAGCAGGCTGAGACTTTCCAGCTGCGCCTGCCTGCGCTGCTCACCCCGCCGCCGCTCCGTGATGTCGTTGAGCAGCACCGCGACGCGGCGACTCTGAGCGCCGCCCACGCGATAGGCGCGCACATGAAAGTGGCGGCCCTGCCCCGGCAACTCGTTCTCGATGTCCAGCGGCTCGCCGGTGATGGCCACGCGGCCGCTGGACTGCAGCCACTCGTCCTCGAACTGAGGCAGTACCTCGGACTGACGCCGCCCGACCACGTCACGCACGCCATACAACGTTTCGATCTCGCTGTTGGCTTGCAGGAAGATGAAGTCGGTCGCGCGGCCCGAGCCATCGAAAATCATCTCGATGATGCAGAAGCCCTCGGTCATGGTCTGAAACAGCTTGCGGTACTCGTCGGCGGACTCGCGCTGCAGTGCCGCCGATTGATCCTGGATGCGCGTGGCCATCTGGTTGAAGGTGGCGCCCAGCCTGCCCAGCTCGTCGCGATTGCTGATGGCCACGCGCGAATCCATGTTGCCGGCACCGAAGGCATCGGCCCCGGCTTCCAGCCGGCGCACGGGCCGCAGGATGGCCGCCGCGAACAGCAGGCCGGTTGCCAGCGCCAGCAGGATGATCACCGCCGCGAACATCAGTTTCGAACGCACCATGTCGTGGACCGCGCCCGACAACACGTCGGCAGGGACCTGATGAAACACAATCCACGGCACCGTCTCGCAGCGCTGGCCCACCACCCAGACGTGGCGACCATCTGACGTCCATGCTTGAAACATGCCCATGTCGGGCAACCGCTGGAAATCCACGGCTGGGGACCAGTGCACGTCCATGACCTGCGTGAGCAGTTCGTGCGTACGCGGACCGAAGCGTTGCTCTGCCGTCAGGGATTCGAGGTTCTGCGGAGCCAGCGCCTGCAGGGGATGAAACACCGTGGCCTGGTTGCTGGGATTTGCAACCCGAATGCCCAGCCTGTCCACCACGATGGCGAAGCTGCCCTTGCCGGTGGCGTCGTTGATCTCGCTCAGCAGACGCGTGAGGTAGGAGGCATGCACCCAGATGGCGGCGGCGCCCACAACCGTGCCACCTGCATCCCGGATTGGCGCCAGATAGCCGATCGTGGCGCGCTCTTCCTCGCCGACCCGTGCCAGAAATACATCGGAGGTCACGGCCTTGCCGCCCAGCGCGGCACGGACGAATTCATAGCGCGCCAGACTCACGCCATCCTCCGCGGCATCGGCTCCCACCGCAACGGCACCAGTCGCGTTCAGCAGCGCGACGCTGCCGATACCCGGATCGATGTCCATCCAGAAGTGAAGCTGCGTACGGACCACATCGCGAATACGCAGCGCCTGCGCGGATGTGCCTTGTGCCTGACTCAGCGCAGCGGGCGCGGTACGCGCCAGCAAATTGGCAATGCGCGCGTAACCTTCATTGAAAGCGTCGATGCGACGTGCCAGCATCTGTGCCCGCGCCTGCAATAACTGGCTGGCCGTGTCATAGCGATCGGCGCTGGCATTGCGGACGGAGATCCATGTGGCGATGCCCAAGGGCAGCAGCGACGCCGCGACCAGCAACGCGACGATCTTGCCGCGCAGCGACCAGTCCCTGAACCGCAACCAGGCTGACATGCATCCCCCGGGCGGGCCTCCCCCGTTATTTCCCAAGCCTACTGCATGGCTGGCCTTGCGTCTCCTCAATCCGCTCGCGGCGTTGCGCCAAGCCCTGTATCGCCAGTAACCTCTGGCCCATGAAACTGGCACACATCGTCGCGGCGACCGCGTTGATTCCCGCTTTCGCGGCAGCCGCGGATTTCTCCGGCACCTGGAAGCTCGACAACAGCTTCAATGGCAAAGTCTCGTCAATCCATTGCACGCTTGTGCAGTCTGGCGACGCGCTTACGGGCAGCTGCAAGCCCGACATCCCCGGAATGGAGGCTTCGAAGCTCAGCGGCGCGGTCAAGGGATCAAACGCGAAATGGGGCTACGATCTGGTGTTCAACGGCAAACCGGCGCGTGTGGATTACGAGGTCACGCTTGCGCCCGACGGTTCTGTGGCCGGTAATCTGCTGCGCAATAACAGCGCATCACCGATTGCCGGCGCGCGTCAGCCATAGCCGCATGAATGCCCGCATCCACCGGGCAAAGGCTGCACTCGGCGTCGCTGGCGCCATGACATTGGCGATGGCGGGCCAGGCCTCGGACGGCACCATCACCTTCACCGGCGCAGTGACCGGCAACAGCTGCTCGGTGCGGATCGGCGCTGGCGGCAATAGCGGCATCGTCGCGCTGCCAGTGGTCGATGTCACGGCGCTCGATGCCACGTCGCCATCGCGCACCAGCAGCGCCGGCGCGTTTTTCCAGATCAGCCTCAGTCACTGCGTCGCCGATCAGGCTGATCTTGCCGGCGCGACACCCACGCAAGTTGGCATCTACTTCGAAGCCGGTCCGAATGTGGATCACACGACGCACGCACTGATCAACGCGGGAACCAGCAATGTCGAGGTGAAGCTGTTCCAGGCTTCGCAGGCCAACGTGATCGGTCAGCCGATCACACCCGGCGTGGCGGGCGATGGCCAGCCTGGCAGCCAGGCCATGGCGGGTGTTGCCACCCAGCACTTCTACGCGGGTTATTCGCTCGCCGGCAACGCGAAGGCGACGGCTGGAACGGTGAGCGCTGCGGTCACCTATTCCCTGGTCTACAACTAGGACTGCAGCGCGGCCTGGCAACGGGGCCGCCCCAGCAATGGGGCGAAGTCATGGGGCATCAGCGGCGAACCGGTGTAATGCCCCTGCACGAAGTCGCAGCCCAGGCTGCGCAGACGATCGAACTGTGCCTGCCGCTCCACGCCCTCGGCCAGCACTTTCATGCCCAGTACGCGCGCTACATTGATGATGGCTTCGATGACGGCCGCGGTCTTGCCATCCTGCTGCATCTGCGCGATGAACGAGCCGTCGATCTTCACCATGTCGATGGGAAAGCTTCGCAGGTAGCTCAGCGAGGAGTATCCGGTGCCGAAGTCATCCAGGGCGACCTGCACACCCAGCGCGCGCAGTTCGTGCAATACCTGCGTCGCGTCTTCGCGCACGTTCATCAGCGATGATTCGGTGATCTCGACGCGCAGCACTGAAGCATCCACGCCGTGCTCGCGCAGCGCCCCGTCAATCAGGGCCACCAGGTCCTGACGTCGGAACTGCACCGGCGAGACATTGACCGAGATGGGAATCGAAGGCAGGCCCAGGCTCTGCCATTCGCGCGCCTGCCGGCAGGCCTCACGGATCACCCATTCGCCGATCCTGAGGATCAGGCCGCTGTCCTCGGCGATACCGATGAAGGTGCCGGGGTAGATGCAGCGTCCCTCATCACGCCAGCGCAGCAGCGCCTCGGCGCCGATGATCTGCCGCGTGGCGGTCTCGAACTGTGGCTGGTAATGCAGCTCGAACCCGCCCGTATCCAGCGCCAGCCGCAAACCGTTCTCCACGCGCAGGCGTTCCATGGAAGCCGTGTTCATCTCGCCCGAGTAGTACTGGAAGGCGGCCTTGCCCTGCTGCTTGGCGTGGTACAT
>Ga0164241_10005852_pt1 | contig 11353 bp, 9 predicted proteins | sample OricomyardsoilBY_FD_108780 | JGI IMG/M metagenome (GOLD analysis project Ga0164241, IMG submission 108780) | Backyard soil microbial communities from Emeryville, California, USA - Original compost - Back yard soil (BY) | ecosystem: Environmental > Terrestrial > Soil > Unclassified | place: USA... | reverse complement strand
TCGGTTGCGGTGTCAGCAGCTGCGAGAAGACGCTGGAGCGATTGGGGAATCGTCAGAGCCGGGACTTCTGACTGCTTGTCCGAGATCGCGCGGCGCAGGAGTCTCATGTTGAAGCGACTCGTGTCGATGGCTGCGGTGGTCGCATCGATCCGGGTGTCCTGGTGCCGGGCGATCATGGTGGCGAGTTGTACCTCGATCGGGACGGTCGGGACGGGCTGTCCGTGGCAGTCGAGCGTTTGCCGCTCGCGCCATACCAGCGGTGCACGGGTCTCGATCATCAGAGCGGCGACGGCGGGCGCGTCGATGTGTGCCAGCTCGACCTTGACACCGTCGATCATCCAGCGACCGAAGGTCCACCGCTCGCTGGCGTGATCGAACTGAAGCGTCGGTTCTGCGGCTGTGCTGATCCAGTCAGATTGTTCGTCACACTCGACGGGCGTCGGCAGGACTGTCGCGGCGCGGGCGACGTCGTCCGCCGCCAGAACCGCGATGTCGATGTCGCCCGGAACGATCGCTACGCCGTGGAGCGCCGTTGCCGCGCTACCAAGGAGCATCCACTCGATGCAGTTTCCGTTCAGTTGCTCGGCAACGGTGGCCAACACCGTGGTCCATGAAGCGCTCATGGTTGCCGAACATAGCTGTCACCACCGACACCCGGTTGATGACCTCACTCGACCACTGCTGGTGGTGCACCCTCGGCGAGATGGGCCTTCTCGCGTTTGCGGGGGAGCATCAGGGCCGGCACCAGGGTGAGGACCACCAGCACCCAGGCGACCCAGAAGGTGTGTGCGAAGGCCGCGGCGGCGTCGACCAGGCCGCGCAGGATCGCGGCGGGGTCGAGATGCAGCGGGATCAGGCTTTCCGGTTGGGTGTTGTGCAGGATGGCCGCCTGGGTCTCGCGCAGTCCTTCGCCCAGCCCGGGGACGTTCTGCGTACCGGGGATGATCGGCGAGTCGTTGAGCTGATTGGTCAGGACGACCGACATCGTCGCGACGCCGCACGACGACGCGATCTGCTGGGTGATGTTGAGCAGGGTGGACCCGCGCGCGACCTGAGGGCCGGACAGCGTCTTAAATGCCGACGTGAACAGCGGCATCATCGTGCCGCCCATCCCGAAGCCCATCACGACCAGCATGCCGATGATCAGGGGGTACGGCGTCGTCGCCGTGAGCTGGGTCAGGCCGAACATGCCGATGACGATCAGCACGAGCCCGACCGGCACGATCCGCCCCACCGGCACCTTGTCCACGAGTCTCCCGGCGATCGGCATGGTCACCATGGCGCCGAGTCCCTGCGTCGCCACGAGGAGACCTGCCTGCAGCGTGGACTCGCCGCGGATCTCCTGGAAGTAGGTACGCACCAGGAGCAGCCCGCCGAAGAACGCCGCCGCGAACAGGAACATCGTGATGATCGACACGGTGAGGTTGCGATTGCGGAACAGCCGGAGGTCGAGCAAGGGGTGCTTCGGCCGGAACGAGTGCCAGACGAACGCCCCCATCAGCAGCACCCCGGCCAGCATCGACACCCAAACCCGTGGGGCAGTGAAGTCTCCGCCCTCGGCGGGCAGGGAGGACACACCGAAGAGGAACAAGGCGAGCCCGGGCGACATCAGTGCCACTCCGACGAGGTCGAGCGACTCGGATCGTTGTGCGCTGTCCTTGGCCAGCGCGAACCACGCGTAGATCAGCGCGATCGCGCCGAGCGGTACGTTGATCAGGAAGATCCAGTGCCAGCTGGCCACCTGGATCAGCCAGCCGCCCAGGATCGGCCCCAGGATCGGGCCCAGCAGCATCGGTACCCCGAGGATGGCCATCAGCCGCCCGATCCGGTGTGGCCCCGCGGCCCGGGTCATGATCGTCATACCGAGCGGCATCAGCATGCCGCCGCCAAGGCCCTGCAGGACGCGGAAGCCGATGAGCATGTTGATGCTCGTCGCGGTCGCGCAGAGGGCGGATCCGGCGGTGAAGAGGAAGATCGCCATCATGTAGAGCCGCTTGGTGCCGAACCGATCGGCCGCCCACCCGGTCAGTGGAATCACGGTCGCGAGCGCGAGCGTGTACGCCGTTACCGTCCAGGCGACGTGGGCGTAGGTGACGGGATCCTCGGCCGTGCCGAACTCGAGCTGGAACGTCGGCAACGCCACGTTGACCACGGTGATGTCGAGGATCGACATGACGGCGCCCAGCACCACGACACCGGCGATCTTCAGAACGGCGCCATCGATGTGATCGGGGTAGTCAGGGCGGGTAGCGGGCTGGCTCACGGTCGGTCCCCCCTCGGGCACGAGTCATGTCCCTCCCGAGACTACGCGCGCCCCCACGGCCGGCACGAGCGCAGTGGATCAGTCTCGCTCAGCGATCTCCCGGCCTGTTCCTTCCCGGCTGGAGTACTCGACTGCCTACACCGCGTGACACGACGGTTGCAAAAGCGCGAGCCAGGTGTGGCTGGGGCAACTAAGCTCGAACACTGGTCCACGACGAGGAGGCCCCCGTGTTTCAGCCACTGCTGGCATCCGCGACCAGAGCCGTCGAGAAACTCCGCGACATCGGTGAACCGCTACCCGACGACCTGACCAGCCAGCTGACCAAGCTGGCCGACGACACCCAGGCCGACGCCGTGAGATCCGCCAAGGTCGAAGAACTCCTGCGCCCCTACGTCCTTGCCGAGGTCGAGATCGACGAGCAGGGCTTCACTGCGGGTACGCCGGGTGCCGCGCCACCACGACTGGTTCAGCACGGGTGGCGAAGCTTCCTGGTCCGGGTTGTGAATCCGCATCGGTTGCTGGGCGATCTGTCCGCGCCGTCGAATCATGTGCTCGGGCACGTCGACTACCACAGCCACGCCGCGCGAATCACGCTGCACGACACGTTGACCGTCGTACCGCGGATCGAGCGCAGCTGGCTGCAGGTGAAGCTCGCCGGTCCTACCGACGTGTCCGGCCTGGATGTCGAGTACAAGGTCATCAGCCTGTACAGCCGCGACGGCGGCACCCGCAGCGGCGAGTTGACGTTCGTCCTGGCGGTGGAGGAGGCGACCGAGAGCCTGACCCGGCCGCCGTTCAGGAAGGCCGGCCAGCGGATGGGATTCGAGAGCCGCCAGTACGGCGCGAGCTTCGACTTCGACTGCCTACCTGCCCGCGACATCCGGTTCGACGTCCGCGAGCCTGACGGCAGCAGCAGCGTGGCGGCGCTGACCGTCCGGGACTCCCAGCGGCGGGCGTACCCGTCGAAGGCGATGCGGCTGGCGCCGGACATGTTCTTCCACGAACACGTCTACCGGGCGACCGGCGAGGTGATCACGCTCCCGAATGGTCAGTACGAGATCTCCGCGCGCCGCGGACCGGAGTACCGCGAGGTTCGCGTCGAGATCGACCTGTCGGCCGACGTCGAGGCGGTCGCGATCGAGCTCGATCGCTGGGCCGATCCGGCCGCTCGCGGCTACTACTCGGGTGACCCGCACATCCACGCCGGCGGCTGCTCGCACTACAACGTGCCGTCCGAGGGTGTGACTCCGGAGACGATGATCCGGCACGTTCGCGGCGAAGGGCTCTGGATGGGCAGCGTGCTCACCTGGGGACCGTGCTACTACCACCAGAAGCAGTTCTTCAGCGGCTTGTCCATCAGTCCGCGCGCCGAGCTGGAGTACCCCGCCATGCAGCAGGCCCAGGGCATGACGTGGGATCCGCAGGACACGGACCGCGACGGCCAGAGCCTGCTCCGGTACGACCTCGAGGTGTCGGGTTTCCCGTCCAGTCACTCCGGTCACGCCATCCTGCTCGGGCTCACCGACCAGGACTACCCCGGTACGCAGCTGATCGAGGACTGGCCGTCGTGGAACCTGCCGGTCATGCGGTGGGGCCACGCGCAGAACGCCCTGGTCGGGTACGCGCACTGCGGTCTCGGCCTCTCGGTCGGCACGGACGAGTTGCCGAACTACGTCGTCCCGGGATTCCAGTCGATCGGTTCCAACGAGATCATCGTCGACGTGCCGCTCGGCGCCGCCGACTTCCAGTGCGGTGCCGAGTTCGCTCCCGCCGCCGAGCTCAACATCTGGTACCACCTGCTGAACGTCGGCTACCGCACCCTGATGCTCGGCGAGACCGACTATCCCTGCATCTATGACGACGGTCCGGGAGTAGGGCGCACCTACGTCCGGCTGCCCGAGCCGCCGCAGGGCGAGCAGGCGCTGGAGTCGTGGCTGGTTGGGTTGAAGGACGGCGCGTCGTACTTCGGCGACGGCCGCAGTCACGTGTACGACTTCGCCGTCGACGGCGACACCGGCAGGGAGCTCAGGGTCGACGGTCCGGGACCGGTCCGCGTGACCACGACCGTCGCGGCCTGGTTGCCCGAACAACCGCCTGCGCCACCAGCGCCGGGCCAGCCGGTGTACAGCGCGCCTGTGGGCTGGCATCTCGAGCGGTCACGGATCGGCCAGTCCCGCAAGGTGCTCGTCGAGGTCCTGGTGAACGGCGTACCGGTCGGGTCCCAGGAAGTCCTTGCGGATGGCAACGAGCAGGCGATCGAGTTCGACCTGGAACTGGAGCGTTCGTCCTGGATCGCCCTGCGGATCCTGCGCAGCGTTCACACCCAGCCGATCTTCGTCGAGATCGCCGGGCTCCCGATCCGGGCGTCCCGTCGCAGCGCGCAATGGCTGCATGACTCGGTCGACGCGCTGTGGAAGGCGAAGTCCGGCTTCATCCGCGAAACCGAGCGATCCGCGGCGCGGGAGGCGTACGACGCCGCGCAGGCCATCTACCTGGTACGGCGCGACGAATGTGAGGTGGACTGATGGTTCACGGCGAATCGGCCGGCTGCTGCGGCCCGGTCGAGACCACGGCACCGATCTCGGTCACGATCAATCCGGAGGCACGGGTGAACGTCGCCCGGACCGGTCACCGGGTGGAGAGCTTGACCACCGGTGTGTGGCACACGATCGAGTTCCCGATCGTCAACACCGGCTACGTGACCGGTCTGCTGGTGATCGACGGCGACCCGGTGCCGGGCGTGGAGCTGGACCTTCCGGTGCACGAGCTGACCGGTGAACCGCGCCAGGAGGGTGCCTTCCGGGTGCGCTTCGACGTACCGACGGTCGTGGACGTCACGCTGACCTTCCGCGCCATGGGTGCACTCGGAGGGCTGGCGATTCACAGTTCCCTGCACCTGATCCTCCGTTCCTCTGAGCATTCTGGACTCAGCATTGTGCATTGATGCACGAATTGGCATCATCTGGTCCACAATCACGCAATGATCGGGTGGGCGGGTCTGCGCGTCGTCGCTGGTGTCGGAAGGAGTGGTCCGGAGTGACCGCGAAGTGGACGTTCGTTCTCTGCGATGCGCTCGCCAGGGTGCACCCGGTTCGGGACCCGCGGCCCGTGGCCGCCGCCACCCGGTTCCAGGCGTTCCTCGGCGAGCCGGCTTCCTTCCAGCTCGCGTACCGCCCTCCGCTCGACCCGACGTTCCGGGACCCGCGTCCACTCCAGGTGCGGATCGAGGGGGATGCTGCCGATCTGGTCGCGGTGTCGAGCGTGGACCTCGTGCCTTGCGCCTTCGTCGCTCTCCCGGGGCATGACGACGGCTACGAATGGGACGAGCCCGGGCTGTATCCGGACGTACTGCGCCCCGTGCCGGACGGCGAGGCGCGGGTGCGGTTCGGTAGTTGGGCGGCATTGTGGTTCGACGTCACCACGACCGATCCGGCGCGGGCCGGCGTACACGAACTGACGATCGTGATGCTCTCGCCCAACGGGTCCGAGCTCCATCGGGAGCCGGTCACCGTCGAAATCACCGGCATCGAGCTGCCGCCACTCGACATCGTGTCGAGCCACTGGATGCACCTGGACGCGCTTGCGGACCACTACGGCGTCGAGGTGTTCAGCGAGGAGCATTGGGCCCTCGTCGATCGGTTCATGGCATCGGCGGCAGAAATGGGTGCGACGTCGCTGCTCGCGCCGGTCTGGACGCCGCCGCTCGACACCGCGGTCGGTTCGTACCGCACCGTGGTGCAGCTCATCGACGTCACAGCGACCGGCGAGGGGTACCGGTTCGGCTTCGATCGGCTGAGGCGCTGGCTCGACCTGTGCCGTCGCAACGGGATCACCGGCGTCGAGGTCGCGCATCTGTTCACCCAGTGGGGCGCGAAGGCCACGCCTGGCATCGTGGTGAGCCGTCCGGAACCTCAGCGGGAATTCGGTTGGGACGTCGCCGCGACCGACGCGCGGTACCGGATCCTGATGGAAGCGCTGCTGCCGGCGCTGCAGGCAGTGCTCGACGAGGAGTGGGACCGCGACCACGTGGTCTTCCACATCTCGGACGAGCCGTCCGGCGAGGACGGGCTCGCGAGCTATCTGGCCGCGAAGGCCGTCGTCGCCGATCTCCTGAAGGGCTGGACGGTCGTCGACGCGCTGAGCGAGCACTCCTTCTACACGTCGGGTGCCGTTGCCCTGCCGGTCGTCGCGACCAACCACGTCGAACCGTTCCTGGCGGAGCGGCCGGAACGCCTGTGGGTGTACTACTGCGTCTCACAGGATCGCGATGTCGCGAACCGGTTCATCGGGATGCCCTCGTCGCGCAACCGTGCGATCGGGCACCAGCTCTTCGCCTCCGGTGTGGACGGCTTCCTGCACTGGGGATTCAACTTCTGGTACACCCAGCACGCCGTACGGCGGGTGGATCCTTTCACGGACACCTCGGCCGGAGGTGCGTTCCCGTCCGGCGACCCCTTCATCGTCTACCCCGGTCCGAACGGAACCCCCTGGCCGTCCATCCGCCATCGGGTCTTCGCCCAGGCGATGTGGGACCACCGCGCCCTGCAGGCCGTACGCGCCGCCCACGGACCCGCCGCCGCGCTGGACATCATCGACCCCGACCGCACCCTGCGCTTCAACCGACCCGTCCTCGACCCGGACCACTACCACCAAGCCCGCCACCGCATGACCAAAGCCCTGACCCCCAACCCATCTGAAGCCTGCGACGGGTGGTTGCCTTTGACAACGTGACGTCCCTGGCAGCCGCAGGTGCCAATCAGAAGGCGACACTGATCGTGTCGCCTCCGACCTGAGCTGGTGTTTGGAAGTTCCAGGAGGAACATGCGCCCTGGCCGCACGCCTAAGCTCCTCGTCCGAGGCAGGGGGTAGCCGACCCGAACCCCTGACCCGCTGATTGTCGATCGGTGCGATGTTGCTCCTTGTCGCCCGAAACCCTCTGTTCTTTGGCCTTTGCCTGGTTGTGGCTGCTTGTCGTTGCTACTCCGCTACTGATGTTGCCCGATGATCCTCGACCCTTAAGTCCCGTCGGATCTCCGTCGTGTGCTGTCACAGGATCGCCGTAGTTGACAGCTATATGTCAATCACTCGAATGAATATTCGTGGTCCCTTCTGGGTAGTGGCCGCCGATACCTATGGGAGCCGGCTCAATCAGCGTGCTCGGTGTGAACTTGTAGTTCATCTGAGGCTCGTACACCGTGTCTGCAAGTCGCTTTGGTCCCATATAGGAGGCTTCCTATATGGGAATCGTCCTCGCGGCGTAGAGTGCTGTAGATACGGGGGTATCGGCTCAACGAGGGGGGACCTCATGCCGAAACAGGTGTATAATCCGCCACCGAACTGGCCTCCTGCTCCTGAGGGGTGGTTGCCTCCCGCGGGATGGCAGCCGGATCCTGCTTGGGGCCCGCCACCTGAAGGCTGGCAGTTGTGGGTGGATAGCGAGCAGCACAACTGGTTTTCCAGGCATAAGGTGCTGACCGGGATCGGAGTGGCTTTCGTTGTTGTTATTGGAACCTCGCTCGCGTCGAGCAATTCCGGCATGGAAACATCGTCCGATCGCGATAGAGGAAATGCGAGCGGTCCACCAGTCGCGAGCTCCGCGCCCCTCTCCACGTCCAAGGCGGTTCCAACGACATCAGTGCCCAGCACTCGGACTTCAGCTCCCACGCCGACCATCGCGCCAGTCCGGCCAGCGACGTACAAGGGCCGAGGTAACAAGGTGCTTACCATTAAGAAGCCAGAGCAAGGACCGGTCCTTATCACTACGACGGTTCGGGGACCTGAGGACAATTTCACGATCTATGCCCTCGACGCTGACCTCAACGAAGGTGATCTTCTCGTCAATACTATCGGTTCCTATACAGGGACCTCGCTTCTTGACAAATTCGAGGGTGACGAAACTCGAAGACTGAAGATCCAAGGCAGTGGAAGTTGGACTGTTACGCTCAAGCCACTCGCTGCCGCTAAATCGATGACCACGTCAGCTTCAGGTAAAGGCGACGACGTCATCCTGTACCGCGGTCCATCCGGTGTAGCGACGGTGACGAATCGTGGACCGGAGGACAACTTCACGATCTATCTCTATGGGAGCGATGGCGAAGATCTGCTTGTGAATGATATCGGCAACTTCTCTGGCGAAACGACGATCAAGGAGGGGCCTGGATTCCTGGAGGTGGACGGTGGTGGCAGTTGGTCGATCAAGGTTTCTCCTTGAGCAGTACCGACCCGAGTTCCCGAGCGAAGGGTGACTGTCACGTGTCCAAGTTCGCGGTGCGGAGGCACACGGGTGTCTTCTCCGCCGCTGTGCGGGTCGTATTCAGGTCAGGGCGCCAACGACGCCAAGGTCACTCCCCGCCCATCCCGCCGACCGGCGCATCGTTCGACGTACGGGCGACCCACGGCAACGTGATGCAGTCTGGTACTCGCATGCGAGGCCGAATGCGATTCAGGCCGTCGATCCCCGACCTCGGGCCAGTTCTATGCTGTGTCGATGCTGGCCCTACTCGCTGACGCTACGACTGTCGCATTTGTGGCCCTCGGCGGGACTGTGATCGGTGGCCTCATCGGCGCCGCCACACAGATCGTGGTAACTCGCGCGAGCGCCCGAACTCAGGCTGAGATGTTGCGCGTGCAGGCCGAGTAGGAAGGTGCGATCCGATGGCGCGACGAACGTCATGAGGTCTACTCCGCGTTCGCGCAGCACGCCTACGCGACCCAGATCCAGATCGAAGCGTACTGCGACGATCGGCTGCACCCGAGCCGGCCAACCGAACAGCAAGTCACGCAGATTCTCTGGGATCTCGAAGCGGCATGGGCACGGTTGTCCATCCTGGCGGGGCCGCACCTCACGGAGACCGCCCGCGGGATCACGAGCCATCTATGGGAATGCTTCGTCGACGCCCCGAGCAGTGAGGAGATCTTTGTCGTACGCCCGCCGAAGATCTCGGACGAGGCATTGGTTGCTGCTATCAAGGCCGAGCTCGGTATCAAGACCATCGAACTGATGCCGAGCGCCTGACGCCGCACCCGGGGGGTGCGGCGTTTGCAGGCCGCTGCGCAGTGTCTCGCGAGGGCTATCGAGATCAACGACTCGATCGTGCAGTTCATGGCGGCGGCTCAGTGATCCTTGCAGTCCGGAAAGATGGACGCCGGCTTGCGGAGGAAGTGAACGGCTTCGGGGCGCCAGCGGACCTGATAGCTCGCACAGCCGAGGACCACGGCGTCGATCTCGTGAACGTCGACCTGGTGCCTGCGGCGCGCAGTTCGCTCCGATCGCTCCCGCGATGGTGGCGGTTCCTCCCATACTTCAGCGTTGACCTGCCGACGAACCGCTCAGGGCCTTTGAGCCGGAACAGGAGGTCTGCATGTCCGTCAGTGGTCGTCGGTCCAGCCGCGGCGGGGGGTGTGGGTGGTTGGTTGGGGGTCTCGGGTTCGGTAGACGATGTAGGGGCGGGTGAGGTAGCCGACGGGGGCGCTGAAGACGTGGACGAGGCGGGTGAAGGGCCAGAGGGCGAAGAGGGCCATGGCTACCAGGCCGTGGAGTTGGAAGGTGAGGGGGGCTTCGGCCATCAGGTCGGGGTGGAGGTCGAAGCGGAAGATGCCGCGGAACCAGACGGAGACGCCTTCGCGGTAGTCGTAGTGGCCGAAGATGTTGGCCACCACCGTGTTCGCCAGGCCCAGGAGGATCACGGCAGCGAGGAAGGCGTACATGACCTTGTCCATCCGGGTGGTGGCGGAGAAGACCGGCCCGACGGTACGGCGTCGGTAGATGAGGATGGTCAGGCCGACGACCGTGCCGAAGCCGGCGATGGCGCCGATGGAGACGGCGAGGAAGTGGTACACGCCTTCGGAGATGCCGATCGCTTCGGTCCAGGACTCGGGTACGCCGAGACCCATGACATGGCCGAGGAAGACGGCGAGGATGCCGAAGTGGAACAGCGGGCTTCCCCAACGGAGCAGCCGGTCCTCGTAGAGCTGGGACGACCGGGTGGTCCAGCCGAACTTGTCGTAGCGGTAGCGCCAGATGTGCCCGACTACGAAGACCGTGAGGCAGATGTAGGGCAAGACGACCCAGAGGAAGTTGTTCATCGACGTGCTCCCGGGAACGTCGGCATCGGCAGCGCGACCGGGTCGAAGGCCGGTGTTGCGTACGGCGTGAGTCCGACCTCCTCCTGTGGTGGCCCTTCCGCGGCGAGACGCTCGATCGCGGCGTGCTCGTCCCCGCCGAGCGGAGGAAGCGTCGCGGTGATCGCCTGTACGGCGCCGAGCCAGGCGGATCCGGCATCCGCGAGGGCCAAGCGCAGGACTTCGAGTCCGGCTCGATGATCGAGCAGCAGACGCCATCCGAGGTGCCGGTCGACGGTCGCGGCGTACTCGAGTACGACGCACAGGTGGTCGGGGAGTTCCGAGTCGTCCAGCACGAAACCGGACCGGAGGTACGTCTGCTTGAAGCGCAGCAGCGCGACTCCGCGCCGCCTGGTGTCGCCATGAGCGAAGTACGTCAGGTAAAGGTTGTGCCGCCTGCGGTTGTCGAACGTATCGACGTAGCGCTGCTGCAGCACGGGCAGGTCGACGGAACCGACCTCATCCGCCGTCGCACGAAGGGGATCACCGAGAGCTTTCGGGAGCTTTGCGGCCGCGCGCTGAATGAGGTCGAGCCGTGCCAGGAGTGCCTCGTCGGGGTAGTCCAACAGCAACGAAGAGGCCTGCCAGGTGATCGTCAGGTGCTCGGCAGGCACTGCCGGTGCGGGATGCTTCGTCATTGTCCATCGCCCTTCGGCGGGAACAAGCCGGGCGGACTGCCCTTGCCATCCCAGTTGAGCAGGTTCACGCGAGCCGCCTTGTCACCAGGAGACGCGACCGTATCCGCGGTCTGCCGGTCCTGCAGCAGGTGGAAGTTCTCGACCGCGAGTGGTGTCGGTGTGCCTGAGCCCTCGCCGAAGGGTCCGGAGCCGCCCATCCCCGGGCCGCCTTCGTAGTCGAGCGAGCATTCGGTGGCAAGCTCTTCCAGCGCATGGGCCTGCTCGGCGTGTGCGGGTGGAATCACGTAGCGCTCGTCGTACTTCGCCAGCGCGAGCAGGCGGTACATGTCGT
>Ga0164241_10005851_pt1 | contig 11354 bp, 6 predicted proteins | sample OricomyardsoilBY_FD_108780 | JGI IMG/M metagenome (GOLD analysis project Ga0164241, IMG submission 108780) | Backyard soil microbial communities from Emeryville, California, USA - Original compost - Back yard soil (BY) | ecosystem: Environmental > Terrestrial > Soil > Unclassified | place: USA... | reverse complement strand
TCTTTCCAGGGCATTCTCCGCTCTTCGCAGCCGCCCAGCGACGTGTCACCCAAGCTCCCGGTTTGCCGGAACTGTTACCCAGGGTCCCGGTCTAAACTGTTACCAGAGCCGCCGGTCCATACCTTGAGTCAGTCAATTGGCAGGCTACGAAGCCGCAACACCGTTTGCCAGTCATGGCAGATACCGGTGCCGTGCGTTTCAGATACATGAGCGATAGCTCATCGCCGTGTACTCGCAGCGCGCGTCTGGTGGGCGAGCGATTATCACCCGCTGGGGGTGCTGCTCTGCTGGCGGAAGGTGGCGATGAAGTCAGTCGTGATCACCTCCGAACTTACCTCTCTGCACATCTTGTTTCTCCGAGACTCTGCTGCGTGGCGAAAATCGCCGCTGCGAAATGGATCGACTCAGTGCCGATTGAATGAGCGATTCGGATTTGCTTGTGCTACCCCACACCGCCCGCGTCATCGCGCGCGAGTGCAGCGGGTCTTATCATATGAAAACGACAAAATTTTGCCGTGCGACGGTGGGATCTTTTCTTGTCCTGGTCGGCTGCAGTGGTCAATCCGCTGACGCACCGGAAGCGACGCAGCACAAATAGGAAGCTGTTGTCTTTCCAGATCCTGTGGGCGAAGTCGAACCGATCGCAGGGCGTGCCGATGGAACGCGAGATTTTTCTGCGAGCGGGACGGTGGCGACCTCAGCCGCGCTCAATGCTCCGCGTGGAATCGCAATCAACCCGGTCGATGGCAAGCTTTACATCGCCGATACGGGCAACAATCGCATCGTCAAGATCGACAACGGGACGATGACCACGGTTGTCAGCGGGCAGACCGTGTCTGGTCGCGGCTACGGCAATCTACTCGTGAATCCTGGTGCGGAGTCTCCCGTCAATTCGGACGGCACCATTCCCGGTTGGGATCCATGGGGGGGCGCACCGGCGTGGTTCCCCGTGACGCGCGATCAGGTTCCAGCGAACCAGATTCGTCCCGAACCAATTGATGGCGATTTCTACTTTAGGCCCGACCCATCCGCATCCGCGCGGCTCACCCAAATCGTTTCGGTCACAGGCTACCCAGCTGGGACGAAGTTCAGCTTCCAAGGTTATGTAGCATCGTTGCCTTCCGGGGCACCGGTGGACCAAACCGAAATTGTTCTAGCGCAGCGACGGGCGTTGCGAGGACGTTCAACACGGGCAGCTGCTCGGGCGGCACATGCAGTGCTGGCGTCTGTATCCCGAGCGGAGGATTCGCATCGAACACCCTCGATAACACCGTGCCTCCCTCCCCTGCTTCCATCTTTGCCGCGATTTACGATCCAAACGTGGTGGCAAACCCAGTTCAGACACTGCCGGCAGGTGCGGTAGGGACTGGGCCGGGTCAATTGAACACCGAACACGCCGCTCACTTGTTCGGAACGGTCAAGCTCTCCGATCCATTGGATTCGGTGACCGAGGTTAAAGTGGTTGTCCTCAACCATCCGGAGTCGGGGCAGACCTTTGTCGGCAATGGCGGCAGGTTCGATCTCGTGGCCAATGGCGGCGAACCTCTCGTGTTGCGCTTCACGAGGCAGAATTATCTGCCAGTCGATCGGCGTGCGTTTCCCGTCTGGGGTTCGGGCGCTCACATTGATGATGTCGTGATGGTGAAGCTCGACGGAAAGAGCACCAGCATCCAAATCAACAGCGGCTCGTATCAGGAAGCGACGGCCTCGACGATCACGTCGGCAATGGATCCGCGCGGGCAGCGAACCGCGCGCGTATTGTTCCCACCCAACACCACTGCGACTGCGATCTCGGCGACCGGACCCGGTGGCACAACGACCACGTTGAATGGCCCAATCACGGTGCGTGCAACGGAGTTCACGGTCGGCAATTCGGCGACAGCTCTCTCTCGAATGCCCGCGCCGTTGCCCCCGTCCGTACTCTATACCTATGCGCTCGAATATACGATTGATGAGGCGCTCGACGCTTCATCGGTAGAGTTCAACCAGCCGGTGTTTGCATACCTAGAGAACTTCATCGGCACGCCCACCGGACATAATGTTCCGGACGGGTATTACGATAGGGATAAGGCTGCGTGGCTGCCCGAGGACAACGGCAAGGCGCTTGCTGTCGTCGGTTATGATGCAAACGGTGCAATCATCGACATCACCGGCGACGGAGCGGAAACTCAAGCCGATACGGACGCCTGGGCCGCTACGACGCCACTGAACCAGCGCCTTACCAACGGTGACCGTGCCATGATTGCCACGAGTTATCCGGGAGGCACGCCAGCGTCACCTAAACGCATCTGGCGTGTCCCACTGACTCACTTCAGTGTTCACGACTTTAATCACGGCGGTGGTGTCGAGTGCGTCACTGTACTCGGTGTACTCAAGTGTCCTGATTTTGCCAGTACGATTTCCGGTGGCGACGACGCTCCACAGGAGGGGTCCTGTCAGCGACCGGGAAGCATCATCGGTGCGGAAGATCAGTCACTCGGTGAGCGGTTGCCAATTATGGGAACGCCATTCTCGTTGAACTACAAGAGTTCGTACACGCTTGGCTACCTGCCACCTCGTGGTGCCGAGGTGGTCTACAACCCCACGCCGACCACGCTCGATCCGAAGGAGTTTCGAGTAAGTTTAGCCACGCCCGGAGGCCAGTTTACGGAGTCTAGTCAGGTAGTGATTCGACCCGCGCTGCCGAAGAACTACATCAGTTGGGATGGCCTCGACGGTGCAGGGCGACGAGTGAATGGCTCTCAAATCGCAACGATCAAGGCAACTCAGCTCTACTCCGGGAGCTACAAGGCGACCGGTCGTTTCGGGAACGCAGCAGACAGCGACAGTGTCTCGTCGGGCTACGCCCTCGCAGCAGACTCCGCCCCGGACGTTCTCTACACACGCGTCTTCACGAAGACTCTGTCGGCTTGGGGGGCCGACACGCTTGGATTTGGCGGGTGGACGCTGAGCGCCATGCACGTTTACGATCCAGTGAGCGGGATCCTGTATCAGGGCGATGGTGTGCAGCGACGCACCTTCGGAAATCGCGTTCTGCGGGTGATCGGCGGGAACGGCACGGAAACGCCTGCACCGTCGAACACACTCGCTGTGAACTCCGGCATCCCATCTCAAACAGCTGCTGCTGTTGCCAGCAACGGTGACGTCTACCTGCTCTTTCCGACTGGGACTACTAACCGCCTGCTGAAGAAGATCGTCGCCGCTACAGGTCAGCTCACGGATGTGCTGTCCCTGACCGTGCCAACCGGTCCGCTGGGCACGTCGGCCCCGCACACCATGGCCTTTAGCCCAGACGGGCACTCCCTGTACGTACCTGCGTACGGTGAAGTAATCCGTATCGACCTTCTGACGAACCAAACCTCGGTTTTCGCGGGGTCTGCGGAAAGCTCATATCGTGACGGCCCGGCAACGCAGAGCCCAAATGGTCCTCTGCCCGCGACCTTCAGAAACATCCGAGGCGTCGCTGTCGGCCACGACGGATCGGTTTACGTGGCCGACAGCGGCCGGATCCGGAAGATCGCCCCTGATGACAACCATATGGTGACGACGGTGGCCGGAACCGGTGGTTCCGGCACGGCCCGCTGTCCGGCAGCTAACGGGGGACCGGCGAATCAGCTAACCTTTGGTGGTGGGCACGACACGACCGTGTCGGTAGCGCCGGACGACTCGCTTTGGATCGGGTCTTCCTACGACCTGATTAACGTTGACGCTGCCGGGCGCGCCTGGTGCCACAACATGGGGTCGCGTGAGGTCAACTCAGCGGTCGCTGTCGCCGCCGACAACACGGTGTACTTTGGCATTACCAATCAGCCGTTTGATAATTCACTCAGAATTCTCAAGTCGGGGAGTAAGAGCCCAGTCGTTCCAGACAGCGAAACGACTATCATTACAAGTGGAAAAATTGGCGAGCCCATCGATGGCACCGTCGCAAAGAACGCGCCCATTGCGTTGGTCCCATGGATGTCTGCAGGTCCAGATGGGTCGCTATACTTCATGAACGAGCTGTATGTCAGCGCCGACACATGGTCGCGGAGGATTTACCAACTCACGCCTCCGCCTAAGAAGAGCGAAGCGGACTGCGCGTTTGCGCTACCTTCGGAAGACGGCTCCCAGAAGTTCTGTTTCGACAAGGACGGGCGCCACCTCAGCACGCGCAACGCGCGGACTGACGAAACATTGCTCTCGTTCCACTATGGTAGCGACGGACTGCTGACCGACGTTACGGATGTGCTGGACGGAAACAATACTCACATCTCCCGAAGCCCAGGTCAGGTCTCGATTACTGGTCCATTCGGCCAGCCGACGACCATCGCGCTCAATTCAGCCACGGGGTATGCCAAATCCATCACGGATGCGACGAACCAGCCAACGCTGCTGTCGCACGACGCAAAAGGGCTCTTGCTATCCCTGACGGATCGAGACGGCAAGCAGCACTCATTCGCCTATGATTCGCTCGGCAGGTTGAAGAAGGACTCGAATCCGGTTGGTTTTCAAACTTTGGTTCGTGCCGACACCGCGGACGGCGTTCCAGTGACGTCGACGACCGTGGCGAACGGTTATTCCGTTTCCGACACTAGCGCGATGGGGGCCGGGCGCACATTTGCTGTGACCGTCGACGCAACCGGGACCGAGACTCGAACTGTAACGATGCCAGATGGCAGTCGGAATCTGAGTACGCGGAGCCCAACAGGCGTGACGACAACGACCTTCGCCGATCGTCGCGTCGTCAAAACGACCTCAGCGATCGACCCGGTAACTCTTCAGGATTACGTCTACAGCTCAGAGACTACGTTCCCCAGTTCACTCAAGAACACCGTCCGACACGACAAAACGTTTTCCCCGATCATATCGACTGACACGCTGACGCTCAATGGCGGCCCGTCGTGGACGACTTCGTTCAACAACAGCAATAAAACGCACACGTCGACGACGCCGAGCACCACGATCAGCCCAGCCGGTCGCACTAGCACGGTTGTCGTTGATGCTCACGATCGTGCAAAGACCGTCACCATTCCCGGGGTCATCGCCAAAACGTATCACTACGACCGAGGCCGTCTGGACTCGGTATCGCAGGGCGCACGCCTGACACAACTCTTTTACTATGCCGACGGAACTAACACACCGGGCTATCTCGAGCGCATCAAGGTGACCGACGACAGCGGCGCGATCAGTACACTAATTGTACCGGACCAGGCGGGGCGCCCGCGCCACTCGACCACCTGCGCAATGAACCCGTCCGAGACTGCCTGCGCCAGCGACGCGATTCAGACCGATCTGGAATGGGACAACGAGGGCAATCTGAAGTCCGTGACTCCGCCGGGAAGGTCCGCTCACCATCAGGCTTTTACCGGAACGAACCTGTTGGAAAGCTATTCGCCACCCGCCGTATCGGACGTGGCAGATCCCAGCACATCGTTCTTCTACAATCGCGACGGCGCACTAGAACATGTGCAGCGACCGGGCAGTCGCAGACTCGACTACGTAGTCGACCCGACCACCGGTCGTCTCTTGAACGACGGCACTACCCAGTTCGCTTACTATCCGCCTCCGCCGGTGCCGCCTTCATTGCCGAATCCAGGCTGGACACCTGGGCGACTCCAAACCGCTCAGACGGGCACCGTTCTTCAAACCTTCACCTACGACGGGCCACTACCAGCAACGGAGACGACCACATGGGGTAGCGGTAGTGCGACTATCACGTATGGCTTCAACGCTGACCTGCGTTTGCAAAACGAAGCGGTGTCAATCACGCCCGCCACGGGAGGAGCAACGTCGAAGACGACGACTTACAACTATGACTTGGACGGGCTACTGACCTGCGCTTCTCTCTCGACCTGTGATCCAATCGCTACAGATAAACTAACGTTGAACTACAGCGGAACAACCGGTGCGCTGATGAGCACCAGTTTCCCCACTGCGTCGGGCGCGATCACGGATGCGTACACCTGGAACGATTATGGTGAGCTAGCGTCGTACAGCGCGAAGCTTGGGTCATCGACGTTGTATTCGGTGACCTATGATGACCGATCGGCACACGTGAGGGATGGCTTCGGACGCGTGAAGCGCGAGACCGATCAGGTAGGAAATATTCGCGACTACACCTACGACGAGCAAGGTCGCCTCGCGTTCGTTGGCAACGGTTCAGCCACGCTCAGGCACTACACGTATGACTTCAACGGCAATCGGTTGACCACCAATGGGTCTTCAGTAATCGCTGCGTACGACGCGCAGGACCGACTGACGTCGTACGACGGCACGACGTACAAGTACTGGCCCAATGGCGAGCTCCGAAGCAAGACCACGGCCGATGGCGGCGTCACCGAGTACAACTACTCACCGCTCGGCTATCTAACGAGCGGCACGTTTCCGGATCGTACGACGTTCAACTACGCGTACGATGGGTTCGGGCGTCGCGTTCAGAAGGTGGTGCGTGGGACGACCACGCGGTACGTCTATCGAGACAGGCTACATTTGAGCGCGGTGCTCTGGGGCGACGGCAATGTGGTTTCGCGGTTCGTCTACGGGTCGCGCGCGGGCACACCGGACCTGCTACTCTTGCCCAATGGCTCCGTGTTCCGAATCATTTCGGATCAGCTCGGCAGTCCGCGTGTTGTCGTCGCCGTCAGTGCCAGCGGCATTCCGGCGGGGACGATCGTGAGAACGATTGACTACGACGAGTTCGGCAATCGCACGGTCACGACGAATACCGGCGTGGTGAGCGATCTAGAGCTGCCCTTGGGGTTTGCGGGTGGGTTGTATGATACGGATACTGGGCTGGTGCACTTTGGTGCGAGGGATTATGATCCGAGCGTGGCGAGGTGGATCAGCAAGGATCCGATTCTGTTTCGTGGCGGGCAGGCCAACTTGTACGTTTATGCCAACAACGATGCGATCAATCGGATCGATCCCTCTGGCCTCGATGACGGGACAGGCGGAGCGTCCAGCGTTGACGAGGGTGGAAGCGAAGGGGCGCCCGCTGATAACAACGATTCTGTTTGTGGCGGCGACGACAAATTTACCAAGTGCTATAAACGCTGCATGGATGATGCGGGAGCCGACTACGCGGCAGCGGTATTCATTGGTCTCACCCCGTTTGCGCCGACGCCGAAGACGCCTTGGGAGCTCAGCAAGACGATGGGAGGGGGAGCGAGCATGACCACTTGGGCAAGCCGCCTCAGCGCCTGGTGGGGACTGAAAGCAAGCAACTCTCTCCGCAGCGCCGGGGTCGTGGCAGGGAAGCTTTCGGCGCTACCCTATGCCTTCGCTGGTGGATACTATGCAGGGTCTGCCGGGGCGTGTGCGGCATCGTGTGGATAGCTATGGCGCTTCGATTCAAGAACTGGCTGTTCGGTGTAGATCGCCCGAGATTTCCTGCTGCCACACCTGATCAGTTAGAAGGTTTGCGCGCGCGCCGCTTTTCGCATGCAACCCCGGAGCGATTCGCGGCGCTGTGGTGTGAGATTGCGAACATATGCGGTGTGGATCCATTGCGGCTCAACGAGAGCGATGAGATCGCCGAACTCTGTCCTAGCCAGGGCGCATTGGACCTAAATTTGCGGATCATGGAATTGGAAGCTCTAGTTGCCATGGAGAGCAAAGGCATGCCTCCGCCGGCGATACGCCCGCAGACTATCGGTGATATTATCGACTATCTGACCGGTCGATAACTTGCCGCAGGCCAGCGCTTGACAGCGCGTCGCGGAGCGCGAGGACGTACGGACGCGGCTCAGTCTCATTACGGGGAGCCCCATACTCGAGGCACTGCAACCGCCGCGGCCCGCAATCGATTTCGCGCCAGCTTCGGCAACTCGCGCGCGAGTGCTATACCCTCGCCGTGAAGCTCGCCCGCGCCTGCCTCGTCTTGACTCTCCTCGCCGCCTGCGCCGGAGGCCAATACGCGACCGTCGATCCCGGCCACCCTGCGTACGTGATTCCGCATCACATTGCCGAAGGCAAAGGTGAGGGCGCCGACGGACCGCTCGACCCAGACGGTGGCGTTCGCGAGCCCTTGCCTGCTCCTGCTCCGCCCCCTCCGCCCGCCGCTCCCGCACCGCCCCCCGTGTCCGGCTCTGCCCCCGATCCGGAGCCGCTCTCGATGGCCGAGCAATGGCGGTTCCAACTCGTCTTTCAAAACGGCGCGCCGAGCGTCGAGCACATCGATCATCAAACCTTGCCCAAGCCGGTTCCGACGCCGCGACGCATGGGGCGCTTTGCGCTCGAGCTTTGGATTGGCCACGAGTTGATCGATCGCGTGCGCTTCGACTTTCCGCTGATCGCGGCTGAGGAGACGCCCGGTGTCACGCGACGGCCCTTGCATGACTCGCCGAACATGGCGGCCAATGCGCTCGCTCGCGTCATGGTTTCGCTGCCGGCGAGTCCGCGCGCCACGCGCTTGCTGCTCGTCGATCGCGCCACTGGGAAATCCCAAGAGCTACCCTGGCCGCCGGACCAAACGCCGAGCGCACCTACACCGACTGCAAGTGCGTCCTCAGTTCCCGCGCCGTCCGCGTCCGCCACCGTGCCGTCCGCGCCTCCCAAAAGCGCCCCCAAAAAAACCACCCCGAAGTAACAGCGGCGGCCAGTTTCTGCGGCCAGCTAGCGTTCTCGGGCCACATCGGATACCCCTGTCATTCCGATGAAATGTGAAGCTTGCCAGCACCCGAACATCGACGGCGCTCGCTTCTGCGCGAACTGCGGAGCGTTGATGCCGACGCAAGCCGAGGCCGGCGCGGATCCACTGATTGGTCAATTGATCGGCGGTCGCTACCGCGTGACGGGGGTGCTCGGTGAAGGCGGCATGGGTGTCGTCTATGTCGGCGAGCAGCAGATGGGCTCGACGGTGCGCAAGGTCGCGATCAAGACTTTGCACGCGCACCTCTCGAAGGACCCTTCGGTCATTGCGCGCTTTCATCGCGAGTGCGGCACGGTCGCGCAGCTCGAGCACCCGAACACGATCAAGTTTTACGACTTCGGCTCCACCGCTGACGGCACGTTGTACATCGCCATGGAGTTCGTGGCGGGCAAGCCCTTGGCGGACGTGCTCACGCACGGTCCGCTGTCCGTCGAGCGCACGATCAAGATCATGCGTCAGGTGTGCGGCGCGCTCGACGAAGCCCACATGCAGGGCATCATTCACCGTGATTTGAAGCCCGATAACGTGATTTTGACCGATCGCGCGGGCGAGACTGATTTCGTCAAGTTGCTCGATTTCGGCATCGCGGCTCGCACGGAATCGGCGGACGCGCAGAAGGAGCAAAAGCTCACGCAGCAGGGCATGGTGCTCGGCACGCCGCCGTACATGAGCCCGGAACAATTCACGGGTAAGGCGCTCGACGCGCGCAGCGACATCTACTCGCTGGGCGTGATGTCGTACGAGATGCTCGCTGGGCGTTTGCCGTTCGACGCGGATACGCCCTGGCAGTGGGCGACTCAGCACATGAGCGTGCAGCCGATCCCGTTCGAGGTTTCGGCGCCCGCGAAGAACATCCCGGACACGATGCGCAAGGCGATCTTGCGCGCGCTGTCCAAGAACAAAGAAGATCGCCAAGCGACGGCGCGCGAGTTCTTCGCCGAGCTTTCGGATGGCGGGCGCATGACCGTTGAATCGCACCCGGATGTGGGCGGCTCGACGGGCACCGCGGCGATGGCGCAGGTGCCAGATTTTTCGCCGCCCGCGCCGGTGATGATGAATCCGCCGCACGTCGGGGGTCCGCCGGTGGCAGCGGGCTTTCCGCCGCCTCCGCCGATGACCAGCGGTCGCGGGGACAAGGGCGGCGGCAAGGGGCTCGTGATTGGCCTGGCCGCGGTCGGCGGCATTTTGCTGATCTCGATCGCGGTGCTCGCGGCTCGCGGCTTGGGCGGCGGGGGCAAAGAGGACGCGCCGATCACGCCGCTCGGGCAGACCCCGGTAGCCACGGGGACCGGGGTCGGGGCCGGACCGGGTCCGACCGAGATTCAGCCGGCCATTCCGACTTCGCAGCCAACTACGGCACCCACGCCAACGGTTGCTGAGACCAGCCCTCCGCCAACGGGGACGGTCGCGCCGGTCGAGCCAGTCAAAACCGCAACACAAAGCAACGGTGGCGGGACGAAGCCTCCTCCGCCGGTGAATCCCGCGCAAGCGTGCGACGCTTGCATCGCCGCGGCGAGCTCAGGCAACGCCGCCGGCGCAGCCGCCAACTTCGCGAAGTGCACGGACGCCACAAAGAAGGCGCAGTGCACTCAAGCTGCTCGCAACAAGGCGCCCGCTGCGGCAAAGGCCGCCGCTCTCAACGGCAACTGCGCGGCGGCAAAGGGCATCATCCAAGCGGCGCAGGCAATGGGCGCGGCGAGCAATGCGCTTAATTCCGCTTTGGCTGGATCTAGTTGCAAATAAATTTCTGAACAATTGCAGCTAGTTGCAATTTGGCCTCTTAGCCTAGACCACATTTTTGCCGTCAGCTTGACGACCGGGTTAAGTCGTATTTAGATGCTGAGGCGTCCCGGTGACGTTTGGCGCACGGCGCCAAGTTTCTAGCTCGAAGCAGAGGGGAGTTCTCCCGCAAGGGAAGTACTCAGTGAAAGTAAGACCCCCAAGCATGTCGACACGGATGACCTGGCCTGAGTTCTGTAGGTCGAACCAATTCAAAGGTCGTTGGGTAGCAATCGATAACTGTCGGTACGATCAGTCCACTCGCCAACCCGTCGAGGGTGACGTGGTGGATTCTGACGCGGAATTGTCAGAGCTTTGCGCACGCATGCGCGAGGCCGGCAACAGCGCGTGCACGATCGTTTTCTGTGAGAGTGAAGTGTACATCGAGGGCCCGCGCTCCTCGGTGCGGCCTCGCAGCGACAGCAGCAGCCCCGCGAACTGAGTGCGCTGGTGTGGGTAGCGCTCACACAGAAGGTGCGCGAGTAGTACCGCTTCGGTATCGGCGAAGCGCGTTGGCTCGGCGCTAGCGGACGATGGGTTTGAGGACGGCTTTGCCGTCCTTGATGACCACGTCGAAGTCGATTTTGCGATTCTTGTGCTGCTCACGCAGCTTGGCTTCCGTCGCCTTCATCGACTTGGCCAGGCCTTCCATGCTGACTGCGGCGCCGTCCTGAGTCTGCCGCTTGGCCTCGACGAGGCGTGCGTGCAGCTCTCGTACGCGGTCGTCGACGCCTGAACTCGCGGCCGCCGTTGCGGCAGGCGGGGGTGCGGGTTTCGGCGCGGCGGGCTTTGCGGGGGTGGTTCCCGGAATGATCGCTCCCAGCGGCCGAGCCGCGGCAGGCGGCGGCGCGGGCTCGGCAGTGAGTGGCTTGGTGACCGATACAGGGCGCGGGGGAATGGTGACCGGCTTCGGCGGCGGCGCAGATGGAGCACGCGGTGCTGG
>Ga0164241_10005850_pt1 | contig 11354 bp, 10 predicted proteins | sample OricomyardsoilBY_FD_108780 | JGI IMG/M metagenome (GOLD analysis project Ga0164241, IMG submission 108780) | Backyard soil microbial communities from Emeryville, California, USA - Original compost - Back yard soil (BY) | ecosystem: Environmental > Terrestrial > Soil > Unclassified | place: USA... | reverse complement strand
AGGTACTTGAACAGGCCCTTGGCCCGGATCCCTTCGACGTGGTAGGAGACCCAGACGACCAGGGTCAGGACCAGCGGGATCGAGAGGTTGGCGGTGGCGGCGTAGATCGCGAAAGAGGGGATTTCGGCGCCGAAGATGTTGACCGTGTGCTCGGTGTTGGTCGGCAGCGGGATGAAGCCGATCATGTTCGAGAACCAGATCCAGAAGAAGAGCGCGGCCAGGAAGGGGAACCAGCGGCTGGCCATCTTCGGCTCCATGTTGCCGCCGGTGATCGTGTTCTTGGTCATGTCATAGGCGACCTCGATCGCGGTCTGGATCCGGTTCGGCTTCTGCTGCATCCGTTTCGAGATCCACAGCATCGTGCCGATCGTCAGAGCGCTGGCGAGGAAGAGGTAGAACACCGCCTTGTTGATGCTCATGTCGATCCCGGCGATGTGGAGCGAGATCCATGGTTCGAGCTTGAACTCGTTCTGGGGCTGGAAGTGTTCTTCTTTGCCGGAGCTGCCGAAGATCAGCACCATCAGGATCGCGATCCCGAGGTAGACGCCGAGACCGATGAAGACTTTGGCTTTGGTGCTGAGCCCGGACTTTGCGGGGGCCTCGGCGGGGCTGGTCTCGGCGCTCATGCCGCTCCCTGCCCCTCGGGCTCGCCGCCGAAGAGGTGGGCAAAGCCCTGGGCGGCGAAGGAGACGGTGAAGAGAGCGAGGACGAGGACCGCGGCAGCGAGACCGGCTTCGCGCTCCGCCAGGCCGACCAGCAGCACCGCGGTCGCCATCAGCCAGACCCGGCCGAGCGTGGTCGCGGCGATGATCCCCATCGCCTTCTGGCGGTTGCCGGCCGCGAGCTCGGCCTGGGCGCGGCGGCCGGCGAGCGCCTGGATGCCGCGCTGGGCGAGCCAGGAAGCGGCTCCCACCGCGTAGCCGAGCAGGGGCAGCCCGCCCAGCAGAAAGACTGCGAGAGCGACGGCCAGCACGAGTAGGTCGACGTACTTGGGAGGAGACATAAGTCAGGGAAACGGATGCCCGGCTCAGGTGAGCGGGCGGATTGGCGACTATAGCCAAACCATCCCGGGAATGGCTTTGTGAAGCCACTTCGTGAGGGTTGACACTACCCCGAAGGGGGCTCCCGGCCGATCGCCTCGAACTCCCCCGTTTCGGGGTCTACCGCGGGGAAGGTGCCGGTCTCCAGCTCCTCGGCGACGGCACGGTCGATCTCCTGAGCCACCGGGGCCGGCGCGCCCACTCGCCGCCGCACGCTGCCGAGCTGGCGCCGGCGCAACTGGCGCAGCTGCAGGATCTCCAGCACGTCGACGAGGTAGACGCTGGCGGCCAGGGCAAGCAGGCCGAAGACCGCGATCACCGCCGTCCAGGCGGGATCGAAGCGGCCGTGGTCGTCGCTGTAGGGGACGAACCGGAGCGCCAGGGCGAGCGCCGCCATCACCATCGTCCAGCCGTAGAGATAGAGCAGGGTGCGGCGCTGCGAGAAGCCGATGTCGGCCATCCGGTGGTGGAAGTGCCAGCGGTCGGCGCGGTAGATCGGGCGGCGGTATTTGAGCCGCTTGGCGACGACGAAGCCGGTGTCGAGGATCGGCACCGTGAGGATGATCAGGGGCAGGAAGAGGGCGACGACCGCGTTCGTCTTCAGCGCCCCCTGCACGGCGATCACCCCCAACAGGTAGCCGAGCAGGTTCGAGCCGGTGTCGCCCATGAAGGTGCTGGCCGGCGGGAAGCCGTGACGGAGGAAGCCGAGCGAGGCGCCCGCGGTGAGCGCGGCGAGGACGCCGGCGGCGGTGCGGTCGAGCGAGAGGGCGATGACCGCCAGCGTCACCGCCGAGATCACGCAGACGCCGGCGGCCAGCCCGTCGACGCCGTCGATCAGGTTGATCACGTTGATCACGGCGACGATCCCGAGCACGGTGAGGACGTCGCCGAGGTGGACCACTCCCCCCCACGGCAGCGTCAGCAGGTCGACGCTGCCGGGGGTCAGCCGGCCGAAGAAGGGGACCGTGAAGTTGTCGATCGTGACCCCGGCCGAGACCGGGACGATCACCGCCGCCGCCTGGCCCAGCAGCTTCACGACCGGGTTGAGATCGAAGACGTCGTCGGCGATGCCGACCAGGGCGATCGCCACCGCACCGATCAGGATCGCGTGGCTTTCGGAGTCCGCCGGCAGCCAGATCAGACCGGCCGCAAGAACGCCGACGAGGATCGCCAGGCCGCCGAGCTTGGGGGTCGGCACGGTGTGCAGAGAGCGCTCGTTCGGCTGGTCGATGGCGCCGAGGCGGGCGGCGAGGCGGATCGTCAGCGGAGTCAGGAGCAGGGCCAGCAGGCCCGCGAGAAGGAAGGCGAAAAGCGCGTCCAGCGAGTTCGGCGTCTGCTCCATTCGGCTCCGGGGTGCTGCCTGGGCAGACTAGACCGCGTAACGGTCAAACCAGAGCGTGAAGGCCATCAGCCCCCACAGCTGCCGGCTCAGGTCTTCGCGCCCGGAGCAGTGGCGGTCGAGCAGCGGCGCCACCGTGGCGGGATCGAGGCAGCCCTGGCGCTCCAGCGTCGCCGTCGAGAGCGCCTCCCGTGCAAACGGCTCCAGCGGCCCCCGCAGCCAGGCCGCGAGCGGGATCGAGAAGCCCTGCTTGCGACCGCGCACGACCTCCTGCGGCAGCAGTGGCGCCAGGGCCTGGCGCAGTAGCCGCTTCTTCGCCAGCCCCCGCACCTTGAGCGCGGTCGGCAGCGCCAGCGCGAACTCGGCGACCCGCTGGTCGAGGAAGGGGACCCGCAGCTCCAGCGAGTGGGCCATGCTGAGGCGGTCGGTCTTGACCAGGAGGTCGTCGACCAGGTAGATGCCGAGGTCGACGTCCTGCAGCCGCGCCAGCGGTTCGGCGCCGGCGGTCTCGGCGTAGCGCTGCCGGTAGAGGTCGAGCGGATCCCAGCCGGGATCGCGGGCGCCGAGCAGGGAGCGCCGCAGGTCGGCTGAGAAGATCTCCTTCCAGCGGTGGTGGCGCTCCAGCGGATCGGCGATCGCCGCGGCGCGGGCGAAGCGCTTGGCTTTGTAGTCGAAGCCGACCCTGGCGTCGGAGCTGGGCAGGGCCTCGATCAGCGGCGAGGCGAGCGCCGCCAGGCGGCCGACGCGGGGAGCCAGCAGGTCGGCGACGTAGGTGTAGTAGCCGCCGAAGAGCTCGTCCCCTCCCTCCCCCGACAGCGCCACCTTGACCTCGCCCGCCGCCAGCTCGGAGACGAGGTAGGTCGGCAGCGCCGAGGAGTCGCCGAAGGGCTCGTCGAAGGATTCGACCAGCTTCGGCAGCAGCTCGACCGCGTCGGGACGGACGATCAGCTCGTGGTGGTCGGTGGCGAAGCGCTCGGCGACCAGCCGCGCCCGCGAGAGCTCGTCGAAGCCGCTCTCCTCGAAGCCGATCGAGAAGGTCTTCAGCGCCGCCGACGACTCAGCCGCCGCCAGCGCCGTGATCCCACCGGAGTCGATGCCGCCGGAGAGCAGGACCCCGACCGGGACGTCGGCGACGAGATGGGCGCGGACGGAGTCCCGCAGGACCTCGCGCAGCTCCTCCGCCAGGACGTCGGCGGAGCCCCTGCGCACCCGCTCGGCGTCGACCGGGGCGGGGCGGGCGTAGCGGCTCAGCCCGATCTCGCCGCGGCGCCAGGAGAGCAGGTGGCCCGGGGGCAGCTTGCGGGCCTCGGCGAAGATCGTCAGCGGCGCCGGGATCGAGTTGAAGGCGAGGTAGGCGGACATCGCCTCGGGGTCGATCGCGCGCGAGAAGCCGGGCTGCTCCAGCATCGCCTTCAGCTCCGAGGCGAAGGAGAGCTCGCCCTCGTGGAAGCGGTAGTAGAGCGGCTTGATCCCGAAGCGGTCCCGGGCCAGCAGCAGCCGGCCCTCGCGCCCGTCCCAGACGGCGACGGCGAACATCCCCCGCAGGCGCTTGGCGAAGCCGTCGCCGTGCTGCTCGTAGAGGTGGACCAGAACCTCGGTGTCGCAGTCGGTGCGGAAGCGGTGACCGCTGCCTTCGAGCTCCCGTTTGAGCTCGCGGTAGTTGTAGATCTCGCCGTTCTGGACGACGACGACGCTGCCGTCCTCGTTGGCGATCGGCTGGTGGCCGTGGTCGAGGTCGATGATCGAGAGCCGGCGGGCGGCCAGGGCGACCGGGCCGCGCTCAAACAGCCCCTCGTCGTCGGGACCGCGGTGGACGAGCGTGGCGCTCATCCGCCCCACCGCCTCGAGGTCCGGCGCTCCCCTGGAGCTGACGATTCCGCATATCCCGCACATGAGCGGGGCAGTCTCGCAGCAGCGCCAGCCTGCTCGATCCACGCGTCTGCTCTTAGGCGTCCATAACACGTCCAAGTGCAGACGCGTGCAGTTTCAGCGGATCAGTCTTTGGATGGCGCCGCAGGGCCGCGGCCCAGGACCTTGGAGACGGTTGCGAGGAGGACGCTGAAGTAGAGGCCGACCGAGCGGTCGGCGATGTACTCCATGTCGTGGGCGAGCTTGTTCGCCCAGGATTCCTCGCGGGTGACGCGCGTCTGCGCGAAGCCGGTGACGCCGGGGCGGACCACCAGCCGCTGCCAGTACTGGGGGATCTCGCGGCAGAGCTCGGCGAAGAAGGAGGGGCGGATCGGGCGCGGGCCGACGATCGCCATGTCGCCGCGGAGGACGTTCCACAGCTGCGGGACCTCGTCGAGGTGGGTGGCGCGGAGGGCGCCGCCGATCCAGGTCCGCTCTTCCTCGGTGCGGCGGGTCAGCTCCTCGCCGTAATAGGGGCCGAGCCGGTCTTCGGCGTCCGGCTTCAGGGTGCGGAACTTGTACATCCAGAACAGCTTGCCGGCGCGGCCGATGCGGGCGCCGCGGTAGAGCACCGGCCGACCTGAGCCGAGCGCGATCGCGATCGCGACCAGCGCCAGCAGCGGCGCCAGCACGAACAGGATCGAGGCGGAGATGAGGATGTCCAGCCCCCGCAGCACGGCGTCGACCGGACGGTGCTCGCTCTCGGCGGCAAGCGCAACCAGCTCTTCGAAGCTGGTCTCGGCCTCGACCTCCTCTAAGAGGGCGTCACTGGGTGGGGCTCGCCGCGCAATGGTGAAGCTCCGACGGTACCGAGAATGGTCTCGAGGAGAGCGGCGGGGTCGCGCTTGACGGCGGTCGCCTCGCCGCCGCGCTTCTCGAGGACGACGGCGCGTGGATCGGTCAGCGGCCGCAACCGCCCGGAGCGGATCAGGGCTTCGTCGACGCCGCCGAGCCGGCCGCCGTAAGTGGTGTAGACGGGCGTGCCGAGGGCTGCCGCCTCGCGGTTCATGGTGCCGCCGGCAGAGACGACGAGGTCGGCGAGGGCGACCAGGCTCTGGGCCTCGACCGCGCCCGCGGGGACGATCAGCGAGGGCAGGCGGAGGCCAGTGATGAACTCACGCTGGGCCTGGGTACGCGGCAGGACCACGGCGTGGACGCCCTCGTCACGACCGAGTCGGTCGAGCACCTTCGGGAACAGCGGGTTGGACTTGCGGTGGTAGAGCGAGACGTCCGGAGGCGGGCGCACGATCACCACCACGCGCTCGCCCTCGACCCCGAGGCGGGCCAGGGACTCCGGGTCGGGCTCGAAGTCGTAGAGGTAGTACTCCTCCTTCAGCCCCGGGTAGGGGAAGAGCTTGTCGGGGCCGACGCCGAAGCGGCGCAGACGCTCGGCCGGGACCGAGTCCGGGAACATCACCCGGCGGGCCAGGCGACAGCCGATCCGGTGCTGGGTGACGGCGTACTCGTAGTCGTGCATGTTCGCCTCGGGAACGCCGAGCGCGCGAGCGGCGAGGGCGAGGTCGTTGGAGCCGTGGGCGAGCGCGAGGTCGAAGCCGCGACCGCGGCCATAGCCCAGCATCCCCGCGGTGCGGGCCCCAAGCCGGTAGGCCTTCTGCAGCCGCGAAGCGCCGCCGTGGCGGCCGATCGGGGTGTGTGCCATCCCGTGCAGCTCGAGCAGGGCCTGGGTCTGGGCGTAGTCGCGCGAGGTGATCTCGACCTCATGGCCTTCGGCGCGCAGCCTCTCGATGATCGGGCGCAGGACCAGCACGTGGGCCGGCGCGCTCATGTCGACCCAGATCTTCAAACGGCTCAGACCGCTGCCAGCTCTGCGTAGAGCGGGTGGCGGTCCATCAACGCGGCGGTGCGGGCCGCGAGCCCGTCCTTCTCGGCCTCGAAGTCGCCGCCGAGCGCGGTCGCGATGACGGCGGCGATCTCCGCCATCTCCTCCTCGCCCATGCCGCGAGTGGTGAGGGCGGGGGTGCCGATGCGCAGCCCCGAGGGGTTCATCGGCGGCCGTGGGTCGAAGGGGATCGCGTTGCGGTTGACGGTGATCCCGACCTCGTCGAGACGATCCTCCGCGGTCTGGCCGTCGAGCCCGGTCGGGGTCAGGTCGACCAGGACCAGGTGGACGTCGGTGCCGCCGGTGAGGACTGGGACGCCGCCGGCTTCGAGGCCTGCGGCGAAGGCGCGGGCGTTGGCGATCGTCTGCCGCTGACGGTCGGCGAACTGAGGGCTTGCCGCGATCTTCAGGGCGACCGCCTTGGCGGCGACCGTGTGCATCAGCGGCCCCCCCTGCTGACCCGGGAAGATCGCTTTGTCGATCGCTTTCGCGTGCTTCTCGCGGCAGAGGATCATGCCGCTGCGGGGTCCGCACAGGGTCTTGTGGATCGTCGTCGTGACGACGTCGGCGTACGGCACCGGGTTGGGGTGCTCGCCGGCGGCGACGAGCCCGGCGAAGTGGGCCATGTCGACCATCAGCTTGGCCCCGACCGAGTCGGCGATCTCGCGGAAGGCGGCGAAGTCGAGCTGGCGCGGGTAGGCCGACCAGCCGGCCACGATCAGGGCCGGCCGGTGCTCCTCGGCGAGCCGCCGAACCTCGTCCATGTCGACCCGCAGGTCCTCGCGGCGCACGTGGTACGGGACCGGGTCGTAGAGAGTTCCGGAGACGTTGATCTTCATCCCGTGGCTGAGGTGGCCGCCGTGGTCGAGGGCGAGGCCGAGGAAGGTGTCACCCGGTTCCAGCAGCGCCATGTAGGCGGCGTTGTTGGCCTGGGCGCCGGCGTGGGCCTGGACGTTGGCGTGCTCGGCCCCGAACAGCGACTTGGCGCGGGCTATCGCCAGCTCCTCGGCGACGTCGACCTCCTCGCAGCCGCCGTAGTAGCGGCGGCCGGGGTAGCCCTCGGCGTACTTGTTGGTCAGCACCGAGCCGACCGCCTCGAGCACCGCCTGCGGCACGAAGTTCTCCGAGGCGATCATCTCCAGGGTGCGCTGTTGACGGCGCAGCTCGCCGTCGAGGACGGCGGCTATCTCGGCATCGACCGCGGCCAGCGGGGCGGTCTGGAAGTTTTCGGGCAGCTCGCTCACGGTCTCGCCGACCATAGCAACGGGTCGGGATATTCTGGCCGGCGTGAGAGTGCGCATCACGGTCCTCGCCACCGCCCTCGCCGGCCTCTCCCTGCTTCTCGCCGGCCCGGCCCAGGGCCAGTCCCCCGCCGAGAACCCGTGCGCCGGGCCGCAGGCGCGGCAGCTGCTCTGCCCGGACCTGCGCGTCGGCCCCGCCGAAGACCTCTTCGTCGCCCGCAAGGGAGGCGGCTACGGCTACGGCGGCGGCACCCTCCTCTACGCCGGCAACGACATCCGCTCGCGCGGGCGGGGACCGATGGAGCTGCGCGGCCGGCGCTACAAACGCAACTGGATGCGGGCCAACCAGGCGATCTACCGCGCCGGCGGCGGCGTCGAGGTCTTCCGCACCGAGGCCCAGCTGCACTTCTTCTCGGTCGGCTACGAGTACGGCGGCTCCTACTGGAAGGTGCACAACCCGCTCAGCATGGAGATCTGGTCGCTCGACCGACAGCGGCGGCCGCTGGCCCGCGTGCGCAAGGGGCCCAAGGTCTTCTACTGCTTCCGCGATCTGGTCCGCACCCGGGCGATGGCGCGCTCCCCCCACCACCGCGTCTACCCCGCCTGCAGCCAGGACCCGGGGCGCCAGCGGGTGCGGCTGGGGACCTCGGTCGGCTGGTCGGACCTCTACCCCTCGACCTACGACCGCCAGTGGGTCAACGTCAGCGGCCTGCGCGGCTGCTTCGCCTTCGTCATGCGGGTCGACCCGCAGAACCTCCTCTTCGAGGAAGACGAGGGCAACAACCGCTCGGTCCGGATCGTCCGCCTCCCCTACCGGGACGGACCCCAGCACTGCTGAGCCGGGCCGGGCGGGCTAGCCGAGGCCGACCGAGGCCAGGGCGCTGGCCAGATCGCCGGGCGAGAGCGCGCCCGGGCGCACCACCTCCCAGCCGCCGTCCTCCTCGATCGAGGCGATGTCAACGACGGTCGAGGGGATGCCCGGCAGGGTGCCGTAGTCGATCGCCAGGTCGACCCCCTCGAGGACCTCCGCCGGCACCTGGTTGAGGCTGGCCGGGGCAAACCGGCCGCTGACGTTGGCCGAGGTCTGGAAGATCGGGCACATCGCCCCCGCCAGCGGCCCGGAGATCAACCGGATCCCGAGGCGGTCGACGTCTTCGCGACAGGCGAGCGGGTAGCGGTGGCCGTGGTTGGCGACGATCAGGGTCACCGGGCCCGGCATCAGGGCGCTGATCGCCGCCGCCGTGCGCGGCCCGAGCCCGGCGACGAGCTCCCGCATCGCCAGCGGCGAGAAGTACATGACCGCGGAGGACTTGCCCTCGTCGCGACCCTTGAGGCGGTGGATCCGGGAGATCGCGTTCGCGTCGAGCGGATCGCAGGCGAGGCCGTAGAGCCCGTCGGAGGGGAAGACGGCGATGCCACCGCCGCCGATGCAGTCCTCCAGCGCCTTGCGGGCGACGGCGAAGGAGCCGGCCTCGATCGAGACGACCTTCGGCCCCGCGCTCATCGCTCCCCCAGCACGACGCGCTCGATCCCGGCCAGGTCGCGGCGGGTCTCGATCGCGCCGAAACCGGCGCCGCGCAGCAGCTCCGCCACCGCCGGCGCCTGCCCCTCTCCCAGCTCCAGCGCGACGGTGGTCGAGCTTTCTCGCGGATAGCGAGAGAAAGCTCGACCACACTCCTCCAGGAGCCCGCGGATCGCGTCGAGGCCGTCGGGCCCGGCGAGCAGCGCCTCGCGCGGCTCCCATTGCGTCACCTCGGGCTGCAGCGAGGGCCACTCGGGCTCGGCGACGTAGGGCAGGTTGGCGAGGATCAGGTCGAACGCCCCGTCTGCGGGGATCGTGCCGTCGAGGAAGCGGACGCGGTCGGCGAGGCCGAGGCGAGCCGCATTCCCACGCGCCGCCTCCAGCGCGCCCGGCGAAGTGTCGGTGGCGGTGACTTCGCAGCTCGGCAGCTCGTCGGCGACGGCCAGGGCGATCGCGCCGGAGCCGGTGCCGACGTCGAGCAGGGTCGCCGGTGCCCGCTCCAGCGCGACCTCGACCAGCAGCTCGGTCTCCGGCCGCGGGATCAGGACCCGGCGGTCGACCGCCAGCTCGAGGTGGCGGAAGCCCTTGCGGCCGACGATGTAGGCGACCGGCTCGCGCCGCAGCCGCCGCCGCACCATCTCCCCGAACAGCCGCGCCGGGGCCGGCGGGATCGCCGCCTCCGGGCTCGCCACCAACGCCGCCCGCTCCCGTCCAGTCGCCGCAGCCAGCATCACTTCGGCGTCAAGACGCGGGTCTTCGATCCCAACAGCGCGCAGAGCATCCGTGGCGGCCCCCAAAGCCTGTCCTATGGAACTGGAGCGCGTGGCTTGGACCGCCACGTCAGCCGACCGTGGCCGTCTCGAGGCGCTGGCGCTTCTCCTCGGCGGCCAAGGCGTCGGTGAACTCCGAGAGGTCGCCGCCGAGGACGCCGTCGAGGTTGTGGGAGGTGTGCTTGATCCGGTGATCGGTGACCCGACCCTGGGGGAAGTTGTAGGTACGCACCTTCTCCGAGCGCTGGCCGCTGCCGACCTGGGCCTTGCGCTCGGAGGCGATCTTCGCCTGCTGCTCGGCCAGCTCGCGCTCGTACAACCGCGCCCGCAGCACCCGCATCGCCCGCTCCTTGTTCTGAAGCTGGGACTTCTCGTCCTGCATCGAGACCACGATCCCAGTCGGTTTGTGGGTGATCCGGACCGCCGAGTCGGTGGTGTTGACCGACTGTCCGCCGGGCCCGGAGGAGCGGAAGACGTCGATCTGGAGGTCGTTCTGATCGACCTCGACCTCGACCTCCTCGACCTCCGGCAGCACCGCGATCGTCGCCGTCGAGGTGTGGATCCGGCCCTGCGACTCGGTCTCGGGCACCCGCTGCACGCGGTGGGTGCCGCCCTCGAACTTGAAGACCGAGTAGGCCCCCTCGCCCTTGACCGCGAAGGTCACGTCCTTGAAGCCGCCCATCTCCGAGACCGACTGCGAGAGCACCTCGGTCGAGAAGCCGCGCTCCTCGGCGTAGCGACTCAGCATCTTGTAGAGGTCGCCGGCGAAGAGAGAGGCCTCGTCGCCGCCGGTGCCGCCGCGGATCTCGACGATCACGTTCTTGGCGTCGTTGGGGTCGCGCTCGACCATCGCCAGGCGGATCTCCTCTTCCAGCTCGGCCAGCCGCGCCGGCGCCTCCTCGACGACCTTGCGCATCTCCGCGTCCTCGCCCTCCTCCAGCAGCTCCCGCGCCCCTTCGAGATCGTCCTTCAGGGTCCGCCACTCCCCCGCCAGCCGACGACCCTCCTGCAGTTCCCGATATTCGCGCCCAACCTCCGCGTATCGCTCCCGATCCCCGATTACCGCAGGATCCGACATGAGCCTCTCCAACTCTCCGAACCGCGCCTCTATCTGCTCCACAAGCTGCTCGATCATCGAGACCAACCCTAGCCGTGCACAACGGGGTCGGGCGGTGCTCCCCGCGGCTTGTACTTTTTTGCTGACGAGAATCTGGGACGGCCGCAGCCGATCCACAAAAAAGTTGAGCGGGGAGCACCGCCCGACCCCGTTCTCCTCCGCTAGGCGACGATCTCGATGTGCTGCTGTTTGGCGGCCTCCTCGGGATTCTCCCGAGCCAGGACCGCGTTCAGCGAGGCGATCGCGACCGCCAGCTGCTCTTCGTCGGGCTCGCGCGTGGTCAGGTTCTGCAGCATCAGCCCCGGCCACATCACCGCCCGCACCCAGCGTTTGCGCCGGTTTTTCCCGGCCCACTTGATCACCTCGTAGGAGAGGCCGGCGATCAGCGGGATCCCGAGGATGCGCGAGAGCAGCAGCCAGTACCAGGCTGGCAGCCCGATCGGGGCGAAGACGAAGATCGCCAGCACCATCACGATCAGCAGGAAGCTGGTGCCGCAGCGGGGGTGCAGGCGAGAGTAGAGCTTGGCCCGCGCCGGCGTCAGCTCGTCTTCGGCCTCGTAGCAGGAGATCGTCTTGT
>Ga0164241_10005849_pt1 | contig 11355 bp, 6 predicted proteins | sample OricomyardsoilBY_FD_108780 | JGI IMG/M metagenome (GOLD analysis project Ga0164241, IMG submission 108780) | Backyard soil microbial communities from Emeryville, California, USA - Original compost - Back yard soil (BY) | ecosystem: Environmental > Terrestrial > Soil > Unclassified | place: USA... | reverse complement strand
TGTCACCATCGATAACAGCAATACCGACAGCCTGCAGGGCAAGGTCAACGCGGTAAACCGCTACACCGCCGATACTGGAGTAGTGGCCAACGCCTTCGCCTCCGTGGCGTTGGATTTAAGCAATGCGGATCTCACCCAGCTTTCCGCCAACACCGACTCGTTGGTAATTAACGGCGTATTGATAGACCTGGGTTTGACTTCGGGCAATACCTCCACCGATCTGGTGGATGCCTTCAACAACAATACGGATCTCACGGGCGTAAGGGCTTATCTGTCCGGCACGCGCATCATGCTGGAATCCGACCAGGGGGCTATTAATATCGGAGCCGCTTCAGCGAACAGCATTTTCGGTTCCGGCGCTGGCTTGAATGGGGCGAATTTGACCTCTTATTTGTCCGACGCCGCAGGTCTCCTGGTGACTTCCAGTGTCGCCGCCACTTCAGCCTTGGCGTTGACGGTGGAAGCCGGCATGAAGCTGACCAGCACCACCGGTCAGCCCATCAGCGTCGAAATGGGTAATAACGCGGATCCGGCCACACTGGGACTGTTGGAAGCCAACTCCACCGCCCAAGGCCGCTTCGGGGTGGCCATTGCCAATGTCAGCATCGACACCGCACACAACGCCCAGAAGGCTATAGGTGTCATAGACAACGCATTGGATGCAATCAACGACATACGCGCGGATCTGGGTGCGGCCAATAACAGGTTGGATTTCACCATCAATAACCTGCTATCGGTTTCCGAAAATACAGCGGCGGCAAGGTCGCGGATCATGGATGCGGACTTTGCTGCGGAAACAGCGGCGCTTAGCCGCGCGCAAGTGCTGCAGCAGGCTTCGCAAGCCATGCTGGCCCAGGCCAATGCGCAGTCGCAACAGGTGTTGCAGCTGTTGCAGGGGTAAGCAACCGCTGGATTTACCCTGGATCCCGGATACCGGTAGGTATCCGGGATTTTTATTTTGTGGAATTGGAATTCGTACCTGCCGCAGCTCTCGGTGAATATTCCACAAAATAGCCGTGAAATAATTCCTTAATCAGCATCGCTAATCCTTGTAGTTTTCTACCGAGAAAATCGGAACGAATTCTGACAAAGGAACAGGCCATGCGACTCCTATTGATAGTTCTCTTGTTGCTTGGACTCTCTGAGCATTCATATGCCGGTGTTGAAGAAAAACTCAAGGAAGCGCTGGAAGAGTACATAAAAAAAGAAGCAGACGGTGTACTCGATAAATGGCGGGATAAAGAAAAACCGAGAACCGTCGATTTGAAATTCAGCGCGGAATTGGCGGAAGCCGATAAGTTGACGCCGCTTGCCGAACTGACAAGTGGCGATTCTCCAGCGCCCCCACCTGCTCCTACAAGCCATCCGGAAAAAGCCTGTTTCGATCTGGTTCAGGGAAAAATCGCCTGGGATCATGCAGGACACAAAACCTGGTCACCCACCAATATCAATCGATTATGCCAAGGCGCCACCAATGCACCGGAGCCCGGCAAGTGTTTTCAATACGCGTTATTCAATGGCAGTGATTGGGGTCAGACCACCCATCATAAGGTGGGCTGGAGCGAGGCGGTCAGCCTCTGCGCCGGCACTGCAAATTCCGCGACAACCACGCAATGCTTCAAAACCAAAATAAATGCCGGCCAGAGTGTTACCGAGGCTGTTACAGCCTGTGGAAAGAAAGAGCTGATCAGGACGTTACCGGTGGCGACACTCATTACCCGTCCGCTGCGAACGAGCGCAGTCGCTCTCGCCGTCAATCAAGAGAAAGCCTGCCACGACTATGTGCAGGACAATATTCCCTGGGATAACGCCGGTAAAAATAAGAAATGGTCGCCGGCGAATGTGAACCGACTATGCAAAGGCACAACATCCCAGTATTCACCGGGCAATTGTTTTAAATATGTCATGTTCGACGGCAGCGCCTGGGGCAAGCGCGCGGCGGATAAAGTCGATTGGCAGGTAGCGGTGGACCTGTGCGAGGGAATTTCCAACAACCGCGACACCACCAGTTGCTTCAAAGAGGCGATCAAAGCGGGAAAAACGCTGGGCGACGCCATCAAGCAATGTGAAAAATAGGGAGAATCCATATGACTTGCGCGATCCGACAATTTTTCATTTTGCTTTTTGTTGCAACCTTGGTGCTGGCTCAGCTGGTTGTCGCCAAGCAGGTAATAACCACAGAATCCAGAGTGCTTGCGGACGCGAAGGTGGCTGACGGAAAAGCGTTGCGCTTGGCCAATACACAAATTCTGCGTGGCGTGAAGTTTGATGGCACTGTAGCGTCCCGCCTGAAAACATTTGAAACCCAGGCGGCTACAGATGTCTCGGAGGATCGCGATCCAGAAGGGCCGGACGAAGCCGCGCCGCCGGTATTTCTTGCGGATATCTACGAAGCCAAATCCCGCCATATCAGCGATGATTTTGCCAATCGTCTGCCGTATTCGCAAAAGCTGTTCCGCGATCACGCTTCCCTGAATACCTATTACTTTTTTCCTTCCGGTTATTTGTTGAAGTATGAGGCGGAAAAAGGATTCGCTTTGAATTTCTTATACCGTACAAGAGAAGACGATTCCGGCAACAATTTGGTGGTGATGACATTCACTATTGCGCCACGGGAAATACCGGGTGCCATACACTTGATGAATGAATTGGCTGCAGAGGCGATCAAACCTGCCAATAAAAAGCCGGTGAAACTGCAACGCCTGCCAATATCGTCGGTGAAGGTGGTATTGCAATCGCTGACCACCATGATTCCCGAAGAAAATATCCGCGTGATCAATTCACCGCAGACCGTGGGCGATGAAATTCGTGTGCAGGCAACCATGACCGAGAGCGAGAAAGAGGACGTGGTGGCCACCATTCGCAGCGGTGGTTTATCCGGCGATTTGGTTTTTGCCACCAATGACAACAGCTTTGAACTGGTGGTGCCCTACGTGGTGAGTTTTACGGATTACGCTGGCGACTGGGTATCCGATATCACCGCAATCAAAACCACGGAGTCCCTGGTCAACAACAGTCCGTATCCTCTGGCGCTGGCCGGCATTGTTGCCTATACGCAGCAGAACAAAAATATCGAACGCCATTTCATACCTCTTGCGGAACCGACCCTGCTCGCGCCCAAAGCGAAAGCAAAAGCCGATAAATCCTATCAGGATCTGCTGGCCGGCAAAGGCGAGGTGATCGCCACCTGGGCCGCTTTTGAAAAAGCCACCTGCGATACCTGCCTGAACAGTATCGAGCACGCCATTCTCGTATCGCCGGGCATGACGAGTAAAACCCAACTCAATATTGAAGCGATTCCGAATATTTTTACGGAATTCAATTTGTTCAAGGTAGTCGTCGAGGTGAGAAGCAGTGGCTTTTCCACGGGAGCGGACCGCGTGGAAAGCAAAACCTTTACACTGCGTGGCGAGGAGACACAAGTATCGTCGGCCTTCTATGTCAACCGCGATGCGCAAAAGCCCGATACATTGGAATATCGCATAAAGCCTTATCACGCAGATGGCGATCCCATGACCCAATCCGACTGGGTGAAAAGCGACAGCACCGATATCACCCTGACCAAACGTGATATTGAACCTCTGTTGATCAGGGAATGATTATGCGCAGCGGCAATGGATGGATAGTTGGATGGACAGTTGGATGGACAGTTTCGCGATTTTTACTGCAGCTTTCCGGGCGTATTTTCCTGCTGCTCACCGCCATGGCGGCAGGCGATCTGCGGGCATCGCCCGATCTTCAATCCGCGGAGTCCATTGGCAATATCAAAATATTCAAAGACCATCAGAATCCGTCGCTCATTTATTATTTCAAAGCCCAGAAAAGCCTGGCGCTTCAGGACGGCATTCCGGATTTCAGCTATCACCTCAACCGCTACATGGGGACACGTCTCACCGAGGACAGCGATGAGTTCCGCGTGCGCGGTGTGATCCGCTTTAAAACCGTCGAGGCCCAGCCGAGTTTAACTTATCAGCAATTGCTGCAGCAGATGCGTGAGCGATTTGGACCCAAGACGCAATTACTTGCGGCGCCGGTCGCGAACAGCTATTACAAGCTCGTTTACGAAACCGCGACCGATGACGCGGTTGAACCGAAAGAGACTGGCGAAATAGCCGGCAACCCCATGCCGGAAAAAAAGCTAGGTACTGTCTTTGGTGAAAGCAGTCAGCGTTTTACCATCGGTTTGAGTGGTCACAACGCGGATCTTTTTTGGCAGGCGTTCGAAAAAAATAAATTGATTCTGTCCCTGGCATACGGATCGGTCATCGTCGGCGTAAAACGGGATGAGAACCAGCAGTGGTTGCCGGCCGAATATGAAATTGCCGATACCGCTCCAATCCAGGTCTCCATGAACCAATTCCCAATGCTGTTCAGCAAAAATGAACTGTGGCAAAACAGGGAGATGGCCCATAGCACCATCACTGTTATGTGTTATGACTTCATCAACGTCGTGAAAAGTTATTTGCATTCGGTTCTGGTGGAAGTGCGTTTCACTACTCTGCGCAAGCAGCGTTACATCGAGAAAGTGAAATTCACCGCCGACAGCGACGCTTATGAAGTCAATGTGCGCTTCAAGCTCGCCAACAACTTGCAAGACGGCTACGAATACCGCGTCACACGGATGAATCAGGACGGCGAAAAATCCTTTACTGATTGGATGTCGACGACTCAGGCGGTGATTGATGTGTCTTTAGACGTGGACAGCGTTTCCGCAACCGCAACCGAAACTGAAACTGAAAGCGGCGAGCCTGACGACGATAATTGAGGGTTAACGGAATGAAGATTTTAGATTGGTTTATAGCCGTATTTGCGCGTTTCCAGGCAATTCCACCGGGAATCTTCTGCGCTCTGGCGCTCAGCCTTTTTATGCTTGCGCCAGCCTCCAACGCTGTAGTCTTGTATGACGAAGGCCGCGAATTTATTGATGGTGTTTCTCTTCTGCGCGACAAGGAGGATCCAAAAGCTTATTACTATTTGCCGACCGTACCGGCGATTGCCATGGACCCGCTGACCAGCAAACCGCGCATGATGCTGATTAAATTCGTCGACCCGGCTGGAAAAACCAGCGGAGGTCTGGTGCATTTCCTTTTTACCCTGGATATGCCGGAGGATCGCCTGAAAAAAATCAACGAATCCTTGGCGAAAAAGGTGCCCGGCGCTTCCATCCGCGGACCCGTCATACTGCGCACGGACAGCGGTGAAGAAAACGGGGACGAAGAGAGCCAGGCATCGTTCAAAATCATTTCCTCGACCTTGACCAAAAAAAATGGCGAAGACTCTTTTACTTCTTCGCTTGTCACCAGTGGCGTGGCTCCTGTAACACCGGGTTCACAAGCAGCTGTGGCCGCAAGATTGAGCGAGCAGGGCGCAACCTTATTGTGGGAATCACTCCGTCAACCGACTTCCGATATTTCGGTGGCCATAAGCGCAAGCTACGAGGCCGCGCTGCCTGCGTATAGGGGCAAAGTAAAAGCGGACCTGAATACCGTTTACAACCATTTGTTCCGTATTTTCAACGAGCAGGAAGGGTATACCAAAACTGAAATCCGCAAACAATTCGACGAGCTCGTGCGTACCGGCGCCATAGAGGTTGATATTACCGATCGAGAGGGATTGGGTATTGATTCCAGCCGTTTGGCCGGGCTGATGAATCTGGTCACCGAGAAACTGGTGGATATGTTGTTCGACACCACCCAGGGATTTTCCAAGTTGCCGACCCAGGAAAGTATTCCGGCCAATGTGGTGGAAGGACGGCAGAAGCGGGGCTTTTTGGCGGAGCTCTTTACCGGTACCGGGGACCAGCCTTATGTCACGGATAATCAGTTCACATTGCGCGAAAGAGAGGAAATCAAGCAGGCTACTTTTTCCATGGTTTTTACGCAGAACACCACAATAAAAGTGCCTTTCAATTCCACAGGTAACATGAGTGGCATATACGAAACATGGGGCAAGGATGAAGGCTTGTTCCGTGTTGTGGGTCTGAACGACGCGGCCTTCGAAAAACGTGAGGTTTTTTTTGAGGTTGACCCGACTTATTACCGCGCATTTACTGAAAATATCAATTCAGTGACGGTGAGTTTTGCAAAAAAATATCCCTCCCGCCCCAGTCAGGCGGATTTCACCAGTGAAATCGTTTTCAACCATAAAGATGTCGAAAAGGCCAGTTTTACGAAGAGCCTCATATACCCAAGGCTGGGCCTGACGGGTACGGATTGGCTGGAATATAAGTATCGTACGGTATGGAGTTTCCGCGGCGGCAAGACCGTCGCCGTTCCCGCGGATATCAGCGCTTATGAAAGCAATAATTCTCCCAGCATCAGCCTGGCGCCACCCGCGCAATTGACCCAGATCGAGATCGACGGCGACGCCGCGACCATGAGCGATGCCAATATCCGCAGGGCCATGGTGGAATTCAATTATCGCCTGCTGGGCGAGAAGAAAAGCAAATCCATCGCCCTGTTGCCGCAAAGCGAAGAAATCCTGCAATCACTTTCGATCCTCCACGACAAGCAATCGCCCATTCAGTACCGCGTTAAATGGTATGGCAAAACGGGAACGCGGAGCGGGGCTTGGCAGGTGCTGGAGGACAGTTATCTCTTCCTGCTGCCGCCACCGGATAAGGATGAGAATTAGGAGCATTTGTTATGCGGGCGCGTGTAAAAATTTGGATCTTGCTGTGGATTGCTTTGTCATCGCCGGCGTTTGGGCAAAGTATTTTGTTGGACCATCCGGTCAAATGCGGGAATCTGCAATGCTTTCCCTCCAGCAACGTGGCCAATGAATTTTATTATCTGCCGTCCAATCCGCATGTTGCGCTGAACGAAAAGGGCAAGCATGAATTTTCGTTTACCCGCTATGTGCAATCCGAAAAAATGGCGGGCGAATCTGAGGGCGGCATCACGGAAGCGGAAGGTGGCGGCATCGTGCATTTCCTGGTGGATTACACAGTGCCAAAATCGGATTTACGCAAGGCGGAGTTGGCATTGCAGGAGATTGACAAACACGCGGTACTGCGTGGACCCATTCTGTTCGAATCCGGCAGTTTTGCGTTGGTCAGCAGTGCCAGTATGGATCCGGACAAGCCGTCGGATCTCACGCGACAGGTTGTAGGGGTGGGAAAGGCGCCGCTGATTGAAGGATTGAAGGCCGCTATTTCCATCCATGTGACGAAAAAAGGCGCGCAGATACTTTGGCAGTCGTTCCAGATGGATACACCGGATATTTCGTTGGTATTCGAAATGACCTTTTCCGGCCTGAGCGATCCGGCGGACGCCAGTATTACCGCTGACTGGTCCAAGCTGCAAAAACAGGCCGATATCACCTTCGGTGCGAAAGTCGGTTATATGGGAATCGGTGCCGGCTTTGATTATCAGGATTTTTGGGACGACGCAAAAGAATCCGGCGCGATCGCCATCGAATACAAAGGCGATCCCGCGAAATTGCAAAGCATCATCGACCGTGCCTACGGACGTCTTCAGGATTTGATGTTCGAGCCCATTCCGGTCAATACACCGGAAGGCGTCACCAGTGAATCCCTGACGGATTTGTTGCAGGCGTCCCGCGCGGTGAGCGGACAGCTTGGCAACAGCAGCAATTACAGTTCGCCGTGGGAGGTCAATATTCAGGGTGGCTACAAACGTCGCAATATTTCGCGCACTGGAACCTACAGCTTTGATTTCCGGCAGCGTTCAAATACCAGCCTGACCACCGCCATGGCCGGCAATATCGGCAGCCTTTATCGGCTGTACGGTAATGATCCCGCTATGTTCCGCACAATCAATCTTTCTTCACCGGAATATCGCGTCAGGGAAATTTCGGTATCCCTCGATGCCCGCGATGAAAATGAATTCGACCACTACATCAATTACGTCACCTTCACGCTGGATAAAAAACATGGATCGGGTGCCTCGACACCGGGAGAGCTCACGTTCAATCGCAAAGCGTTTACGGCAGGCCGGCCGCAAACCCTGAATTATTCCTGGATGGATGAAAAAGATCTTAGTGATTGGTTGAAATACCGCTACAAGGCCGATTGGTCTTTTGTGGGCGGAGCAACCTATTCCAGCGGCTGGATCGAAACCGATACGCCCGCGGTTGCGCTGACGCCGCCTTATCAATACAAGGAAATAGAATTCGTCAGCAGCGAGGACATTCTTCGGGATGCGGATGTGCGATTGGTTTCCATACGTGTCACCCACGATTTTTTCGGGCGCGAAGTCAGAGAGACGATCAACTTGTTACCAAGCCGCCGCGAATTTTCCGCACGGCGCATATTCGCGGTGCCTCCCGGTAAGGAGACGCTTCAATACACCATTACCTGGACACTGAACGATCGCAAAAAAATCAGCAGCGGCCGGATGCAGACCGACGATACCGTCATTTTTTGCGACGAAATTCCAAATATTTGATTAGAGCGAGAGGGATTGAGCATGAAAATCTATCATTCAAACAACGGCGCTTACTACGGCAAAAGTGGATTTGGAAAAAGGGCATGGAACAAGGGAAAGTGCGCAGTACTGGTAATTGCGACTTTATTCGGCACAGAAACCTTTGCCGCGGTGCAGATGGGCGGCCATATGGATTTCGTGTTGAACAACGGCCGGACGGTGCGTGTGTATCCCGAGGCATTCGATACGGGTCCCATCAAACCCGGCAACATATTGCCGACGCGGCAAAAAGTGGATACCAAGCCGCCGGGTGGCGATCCCTGCAAAAAATTGGAGGCGGAATACAACAAACGCATTGGCGCAAAGCCCAAAAAAGCCGAACCTCCACAGGTAAAACCGCAATGGCTCAAGGCCACGAATAAACTCAAAGCCACGGATTTCAGATTGGCCTTGTTCGCCACACGTAAACCGAGCGCTTGGTATTACCTGCCCTCCGAACCGCGTGTTTCTTTCCGGGAAAAAATTCCCGAAGCCACCTTTGTCAAATTCATTACGGATGAAACTGCAGAAGCAGGCGGTACCGAGGGCGGTTTATTTCACTTGATGGTCACTTATGGACTGACCAAAGAAGAGGAGCAGGAGTTGCAAAGCGCTTTGAAGGAGGCGGTTCCCGGCGCGGTATTAAAAGGCATGGTGGATCTGGAGCCTTCCAAATCCACCGAGAATTTTCTGGTGACCTCCGGCACTTTATCGGAAAAAGGTTTCGCTCCCTCCGGTGTACTGACGTCTGGACGTGCGCCGACCTATCCCGGTGCCAAGGCGGCGATTGCGGGCCGTCTGTCGGCGTTGGGTGCGCAATTATTAGAGGCGACTTTTGAAAACCCCACATCCGATCTTTCGGTGACATTTGCGTACGACTACATCGTCAAAACTCAAGCTTATAAGGCGGAAGTGCGGATCGATATGGATCGCGTGCAGGAAAGCATGGATTGCGCATTACGCACCCGCGATAAAACCGTGAGGGAGTCCACCAGCTTTGATCCCATCGGGGGTGTGCTGGGTTCGATTTTTCTCGGGCCCGTCGGTGGTTTGCTATTCGGCCTGGATAAAGATGAAGAGGTTTCCATCAGCGAAAAGGATTTGCAGGAAAGTTATGACACGCTGATCAATCTAGGCGCTATCGAAATCAAGATTGATCAGAATCTTCCGGATGCGGATGTCTCCGCCATCGAGTCCAGCCTGATGCAGCTGGCCATGGAAAGCTTCACCGCCATGAATACCAGCTTTTCAACCGCGCAGGAAGTTCGCGCACGCCAGACCGACAGCGAAAGTGAAGCCGACAAAAAGACCCGCGAAGCGCGTGAGAAAGATATGCGCAATTCCGATCACTACCAGCTGTATACGCTGAAGCGTAAACAGACGCGCATGACCGGTGTGCAAACCCTGAAGATCGAAAAAGGTATCGCCTTGTACCGCACACATTCCATGACAGGCAATATCGGTGGGATCTTGCGCGAGCATAAGGCGGAAATCTACGACGAGGTTCTGCTGAACGATCCGTTCTTCAAACGCGGTTCCATCACAGTGGATCTGGATACCCGTGCGTTGGAACTGTTTGCCGCGAATATGGTGAACAACGCAGCGGTGGAAGTTGTGATCCCGTTTCCGGATGCTCCGTATAAGAACGGCGACGTATTTACGCGCGCCAATATTTCCGGTGGGGAAATCACCAAAAAGTTCACGTTCGCGACACGCGGTGAAGATATGTCGAAGAAAGATTGTTTGTATACCTATCTTGAAACCTGGAGCCTTTCAGGCGGAGGCAGGTGGCCCGCTAATCCAAAAGCCAAGTGTGCCAAGGAAATGGCGGTAACCCTGGTGCCGCCGATAGAGCTCAAACGGATCGATGTGGAAGCGGATCTGGCGGAGCTGGATGAATTGGGCATTCGCGGTGCGGATGTGTTGTTCAGACATAGCCGCTACGATCGCGAACATATCGAAACCGCCAGGTTCCGGATAGCCAAGGCCGAAGGCTATGTGGAATTACCGTTGTTTGTGGACAGCGACAACCCGGAAATCGAATATCAGATAGTGCTTACCCATAAGGATAAAGGCAAGTTCTCCAGCGATTGGAAAGTCCTGGACGATACCTTTGTCTTTGCCAATGTATCCGGCTTGCCGATGTCGACACTGGAAAAAATCAAAGACAAAATTCCGGAAGTAAAAGAAATCATTGATGATCTGAAGGAAGTTCGCGGCGCGGTTGAAGAGATCATCCATTAATTTCACCGGATTAAAATCTGGAGTAACGATCATGAAGAAATGGACACTGTTTTTTTACGTGGTTGGTTTTTTGCCGGTAATAGGTTTCCTGACCTTGTATTGTCGCACGGTAAACGCCCAGGAAGTGCTACTCGACCAGATGCAGGAGGCCGGTGGTTTAAAATTATTTCCCGTTTACGGCGATGCCAAGAAATTCTATTACCTGCCCGATAAGGTCGTTATTCCGAAAGGGGCGAACGGCAAAGAACAATTCAGCTTTTTGAAGTTCATTGAAGAAAGTGAAGGCAGTGGTGAAGGCGGCGTGCAGTCCGGGTCGGGTGGCGGCCTGGTGAGCTTTTTGGTCAATTTCGATGTAAGCGATCAGATTATTCAGCGCGCCCAGGCGGAGCTGCAAGGTAAGGTTTCGGGAGCAAAAATTGTCGGGCCTATCACGTATCGCGAGGGCACCTTTGCGTTGGTGTCCAATTTTCAGCAGGAGGATGGCGATTGGACGAAGAGGGTGCTCGGCTTGGGTAAAGCACCGGTAATGGAAGGGCATAAGGCCGCCGTTTCCATCCGCCTGACCAAAACTGGAGCGACGCTTTTATGGGAATCTTTTCAGCAGGCGGCCAGTGATATTTCCGTCAGCTTCGATATGACGATCAGCGGTTATCGTAATCCTTATGAGGCCAAAATGACCGCATGG
>Ga0164241_10005848_pt1 | contig 11358 bp, 7 predicted proteins | sample OricomyardsoilBY_FD_108780 | JGI IMG/M metagenome (GOLD analysis project Ga0164241, IMG submission 108780) | Backyard soil microbial communities from Emeryville, California, USA - Original compost - Back yard soil (BY) | ecosystem: Environmental > Terrestrial > Soil > Unclassified | place: USA... | reverse complement strand
GTTGGGATTGCGCAATGTCCAGGCCGTCTGGAGATAGCCGTCCGGTTCCTGCGCCGCGAGAATTTTCGGAATCCAGTCGGCCAGCGTCACCTTCATTTTTTTCTGCGCGGCGATGATGTCCGGGTCGCCCTGCGGATCCACCATCAGCGCGATGCTCATGGACTCCACCGTTTGATGCACCCAGGCGTTGGCAAAAACGTAGCCCCGCTGCGGCGCGTGCGGCTCGCCGCGCAACGCCTTCGCCGCCTCGATGAAATTATCAATGCCGCCATCACCGTGGCCTTTCGCGATGTTCGTGCGGTTGATCTCGTCAATGCAATGCGGAATCCAGTTCACGATCAGCGCTTTCGCCCGCGCGTTCCAGAGCGGACTGTCAATCTGGTAACGCGTCGTATAAACCACGTCCAAGCGGTCCGGCGGCGGCGGGAGATCCACCTTGACCTTGAGCGTGGAGGACGCGCTCACCCGGCCTTCGCCCGCCGTCAATTTCAACACGTAGTCGCCCGGCTTGGAAAACGTCGCCGTCGTTTTGAGCGCGTTCGCGTCGGCAAAAGTCGCCTTGCCCGGCCCGGAAACCTTGCTCCAAACGGTTTTTGCGGAAGCAGCATCAGGCTTGAGAAATTTCACCATGCCGGACAAATACGTTTTGCCATCCAGCATCACGTCGCGATCCACGCCCGCGTTCACCGTCGGCGGAAATTCCGGTGACTTGCCGGAATCCAAAACCCGCCATTCCAAAATCCCCGTGGAAAACCCGCCAGCCGAATCCATTTCCAGCCGCAGCTTGGAAGTGGTGACTTCGTCAAACGTCGTCACGTTGAAACGGTCGCCCGCGACGCCCAGACCGCCGGCGTTCATCACCGGCACGAAATTTTTTCCATCCCAGAATTCCACGCGGCACGCCTGCGGCAAACGCACGCCGCGATGATCGTCCCACCAATAAACCTCAACCTGCTTCGTGCTGATGGGCTGGCTCCAGTCGTATTCCACCCACTGCGTGCCGGCGCGGTTCCAGTTGCCGTAGGAACCATGCCGGTTGTCCTGCGAATTGCGCGGCGTGCCGCCATCGTTCAACGCGGCCAGCGCGGTGTCGCCTGAAACATAAGAACCCGCCGGCGTGGCGACTGAAGCCAGGTTCACCGGCGCCTTGGTTTCCTGGGCGGAGGCAATTCCAGCCAGCAAAACAAGGCCGGCAAACGCGCCCCGGCAAGGATGAAAATTTCGCATGACGATGAAACGGAATTAATTGGTCTTGAGCCGCAGCACGGTGAAGGAATTGCCCGGGAACGCGCGCTTGAGGCTCGTGCCGCTGAAACTCACATTTTCCGTTTTCGGCGAAACCTTCGTTGGATTCTCAATGGTGTTTTCATCCGTGCCGCTTTCGGAAGTCAGCACGGTGGCCGTGCCTGCGCCCGTCAGGTTTTTCGTGCCGGACAAATCCAGTTCCTTTTCCAGCGGCGTGGTGCTGGCGTTGACTACTTTCACAATGATGTCGCCGGTTTTGTCATCCGTCGCCGAGGTGGCGTAAAGGCTCATCAATTTGCCGGCGGAATCGTAGTTCACGTCGTGGATCAGCTTGCCGTCGAGCCAGCATTTCACGTTCTTGCCACTGACTGTGAGCTTGAGGTCATACCAACGGTTTTCATCAATATGACTCGGCTTGGAATCAGTCGTCCCGCCCGATTCAATCGCGTCCTGCGTGTTGTTCCAGCCGCCGATGTTCCACCAGGTGCGGTCTTCGTTGCCGTTGATGTGGAACAAAATCAGGAAGCCTTCCGCGCCGGAAATTTTCCGCGCCTTCAGCGTGAGCGTGTAATCTGTCCACGATTTGTCACCGGCCAGCGCCCGGATGAATTCCTTCTGCGCCGATTGTTGCAGGGCGCCGTCCTGCGCTTTCCAAGCCGCACCGTTGCCAAGCAGCGTCCAGCCTTTTGTGCCGTTGCTGAAATCCGAGGCGAACAAAACCTTGCCGTCCGGCGCGGTGACTTGAATGTCCTTGAATTCGGCCGCCGTGTTCCAGGTGCCGACGCCGATTCTCCCGCCGGCCGGAGCGACTTCGGCCTCCGGTGATTGCACCTTCGTCGGCAGATAAACGTCGCCGCGATTATCCGCGAACAACTGCTGCACATAATAACTTGGCAAACCATACCACTTGGAACTATCGAAATTGATCAGGTCAGGATTCCACGCGCGATGGTTCAAATTCACCAGCAACGGCGCGTAGCTCGCCATGACGACTTCATCGGAATTGCGTTCCAAGCCGGTCATGAACGCGGCTTCGCCAATCGCGCCGCGCAAGTTGCCCAGGCCGCAGTCGCGGGTGACGGCGTATTCGCCGACGAAAACTTTCGGGCCGTTGCGATCTTTTTTGTCATACAAACCGGCGTGACGCATGAACCATTCCGGCGTGTTGTAATAATGGTCGTCCACGATGTCGGGCTGGTTGCCGCCGAAATCATCCCAGCCGTCTGCCACAAATTTGATGTAAGGATATTTCGCCTTGATCGCCTTGTAAAAAAGATCCCAGTGTTCGACGTAGCCGCGAAAACCGCCGTTTTCATTGCCGATTTCCATGTATTTCAAATTGAACGGCGCGGGATGACCGGCGGCGGCGCGCATCGAACCCCAGACGGAATCCACCGGGCCGTTCGCGTATTCGATCGCGTCGAGCGCGTCCTGCACCCACTGCGCCATGCGATCCATCGGAATCGTTTCCTTGTGCGACATGCCGATGTTGATGCAGAACAGCGGCTCCGCGCCGAGGTCTTCCGCCATTTGGAGATATTCGTAAAAACCCAGGCCCTGCGTCGCGTTGTAACCCCAGATGTTCCAGAGCGGCGTGCGCGTATCAATATTGCCGACGGTTTCCTTCCAATGATTCATGTGCGCGAAGTCATCGCCCTCCACCCAGCAGCCGCCGGGAAAGCGCAAAAATTTCGGATGCAACGCGTCGAGCGATTCCGCGAGATCGGTGCGCAGACCGTGATTTTTCCATGTCTTGTCCGGCATCAGCGAAACCATGTCGAGATACAACGTGCCCTTGCCAGAGCCGGAAATTTCCAACTTCCCTTTCGCGTCGCCGCCCTTCGCGGTCAAATTCAGGTTGTGATAGTGCCAGCCGTTGCCGATGTCGGAAATGTCCCCGCTGGCAAGGACTTCGCCTGTGCTGCTCAAAATTTTCGCCGTGAGCTTGCCGTCAAACTTTTCACCGCGCGCCGCGAGTTTGAGCGTGTAACGGTCGCCCGAAACAAAATTCATTCCCCAATAACCGTCGTTCTCCAAAGTGAACGCGCCGTCCGCTTGCACGCGCAGCGATTTGCGGTTGAACGCATTCAACGGCGTTGGCCGGCCATGCACGTCTGCCGTGATGACGGACGCCTCGCCTTTATCGCTCGTGAATTTCCAGTCCGCCGCCGTGTCCGCGTCCTCGAACGAACGGTTGCGGACGAGTTCGGGATAAATGCCGCCGTCCGTGGACATGTTGATGTCCTCGAAGAAAATGCCCCAGAGGGTTTCGGGGATTTTGTGGCCGGGATGCGCCACATCCACGGAAATTTTCGCGGGCTGCGCGTTAACAGCAATGGCCGACGCCAGCGCGGCGGCGGCAAGATATTTTTTCAGTTTCATAATTTTGTTTTCAAATTTCATTCAATTAACTGCTTCAACCAAACGGCATAATCCATCGCATATCTGACGCGTCTTGGACTGCGAAAGCGGTGTCGCCGCTGCGCTCTGCCACCGCAGTCCAAGATGGCTCACGCCACCCAGCCGTTTTTCAAGCCGTAAGCGCAGTCGTTCCAAAGCAATTCCTGCTTGAACGGACGCAACTTCGTGTCCGCGTCAATCACGACGACTTCGATGCCCGCCATCGCGCCGAAATCTTCGAGCATTTCCGTCGTGACCGCCTGGCTGAAACCGGTGTGATGCGCGCCGCCCGCGTAAATCCACGCCGCGCACGCATCCTCGAAATTCGGACGGCATTTCCAAATCGCGCGCGCGACGGGCAATTTCGGCATCGCGTGCTCCGGCGCGACGCAATCCACTTCGTTGATGAGCAGGCGGAACCGGTTGCCGAAATCCATCAACGCCGCGTTCACCGCCGCGCCGGGCGGCGTGTTGAACACCAGCCGCGCCGGATCAGCCTTGCCACCGATGCCGAGCGGATGCACCTGCAACGACGCTTTGCCGTCGGCGATGCTCGGGCAGATTTCCAGCATGTGCGCGCCGAGAACCAGTTTGTTTCCGGGCTGCAAATGATAGGTGTAATCCTCCATGAACGACGTGCCGCCGATCAAACCCGACGCCATCACTTTCATCGCGCGAACGAGCGCGGCGGTTTTCCAATCGCCTTCGCCCGCGAAACCGTAGCCTTCCGCCATCAACCGCTGCGGCGCGAGGCCGGGCAGTTGCGCCAAGCCGTGCAAATCTTCAAACGTCGTCGTGAAGCCTTTGAAATTTCCTGCTTCCAAAAAGGCGCGCAAGCCGAGTTCGATGCGCGCGGCTTCGCGGATGGATTTGTGCCGCTTGCCGCCCTTTTTCAAATCGGCGGAAATCTCGTAGGCCGCCTCGTAAGTTTTCACGAGCGCATCCATTTCCTTTTCCGAAACGGAGTTGACCAACTTCACCAAATCGCCAACGCCGTAAGTGTTGACGGAAAAACCGAATTTCATCTGCGCGGAAACCTTGTCGCCTTCCGTCACGGCCACTTCGCGCATGTTGTCGCCGAAACGGCAAAACTTCGCCGTCTGCCAATCCGCCCATGCCGCCGCCGCCCGCGCCCACGCGCCGAGTTTTTCCTGCGTGGATTTTTCCTGCCAGAACCCGACGACGACTTTGCGATTCAGCCGCAACCGGCTCCAAATAAAACCATGCTCGCGGTCGCCGTGCGCGGCCTGGTTCATGTTCATGAAATCCATGTCAATCGCCGCCCACGGAATGTCGCGATTGAATTGCGTGTGCAGATGCGCGACCGGCTTGCGAAGTTGTTTCAGCCCGTTGATCCACATTTTCGACGGCGAAAACGTGTGGCACCAAGTGATAAGACCGACGCACTTCGCCGCGTTGTTCGCCGCCTGACACAATTCCGTAATGGCATCCGGCGTGACGAGCACAGGTTTGAATACAATCTTCACCGGAATCGCCGGCGACAGGTTGAGTGCCTTCGCGATTTCCTGCGAATGCGCGGCCACTTTCTTCAAGGTTTCCGGCCCGTAAAGATGCTGGCTGCCGGTGACGAACCAGACTTCAAATTGTTTCAAATGGATGGTCATAATTACTTTTTAATTTTCAAAATTGCCAACAACGCGCTCAATTACTAATGCGTTTTCATCTTTAATCAACGTCGTCCCATTAACACCGGGCTTCAGCCCGGTGTAAACGAACGCGCGGTGCAAAACCGTTTTAACGGTTTTCTTCATCCCGCCATTCCAAACGATGTCGTTCCACGAACAGTTTTAATTCCTCGGCAAACGGTCGCTTCCGGTGATGTTCCGCCTGATTGGCGATGTAGCCCGCCACCTCCGAGACATTGGATTCGGATACAGAAAAAACACCGTAGCCGCGTCCCCAGCCAAACTTTCCGGGAACCAGATTTTGTTCATTCACCCAATGCGATGAACCGCCCTTGAGCAATTGGACAACTTCTTCAATGGATAGGCTGGTGGGCAGGTCAATCAAAACGTGAACATGATCCGGGTTCACAAAGTTGATTTTCATGTAAATGCCCTTTTGCTTCGCGTAGTCGTGAAGATGCGCCGACAATTTGGGCGCACTGCCATCGTTCAATAGAGGACGACGTTCCAACGTCCCCCAAACGAGGTGCAGCCAGACGCGAGAATAGGAGTGAACAGACATGGTTCAACTGGTCTTCCACGACGGACAAACCGTTAAAACGGTTTGGCGCATATGCCTGCCATTGGCACCCCGCTGAAGCGGGGTGTTAATGAAAAAATACATTGATTGCCTCGGTTTCATTTGAACTGCGATTTCAGATAAACTCGTTGATGAGGTTTTCCAAAAATTCCTGACGGCCGCTGACGTTTGGCGTGACTTCGCCTTTTTTCAGCATGTAGGTTTCCAGTTCCTTCAGCGTGGCTTTGCCGGATTCAATGCGGGCGCCGATGCCGGAATCCCACGAGGCGTAACGATTCTTCACAAAGTCGGCGAGCCGTCCGTCCTTGCGGATCGCGGCGGCGATTTTCAGTCCGCGCGCAAAAGCGTCCATGCCGCCGATGTGCGCGTGAAACAAATCCACCGGTTCAAAACTTTCGCGGCGCACCTTCGCGTCGAAATTCACGCCGCCGGTCGTCAGGCCGCCGTATTTCAAAACGGAGAGCATCGAATAGGTCGTCAGATAAATGTTGGTCGGAAACTGGTCCGTGTCCCAGCCGAGCAATTCGTCACCGGTGTTCGCGTCAATCGAGCCGAGCGCGCCCGCCGCGCCCGCGACTTCCAGTTCATGCTGCATCGTGTGGCCGGCGAGCGTGGCGTGATTCGTCTCGATGTTCAGCTTAAAATGCGGCAGCAAATCGTATTCGCGCAGAAAATTCAGGCACGCGGCGGCGTCGGAATCGTATTGATGCTTGGTCGGCTCCTTCGGCTTCGGCTCGATGTAAAATTGTCCTTTGAAGCCGATCTGTTTTTTGTAAGCGACGGCCAGATGCAGCAGCTTCGCGAGATGATCGAGTTCGCGCTTCATGTCGGTGTTGAGCAAGGTCATGTAACCTTCGCGTCCGCCCCAAAACGTGTAGCCCGCGCCGCCGAGTTCGTGCGTCACTTCCAACGCCTTCTTGATCTGCGCGGCGGCAAAGGCGAACGCATCCGCGTTGCAGCTCGTCCCCGCGCCGTGCATGAAGCGCGGATTGGAAAACAAATTCGCCGTGCCCCAGAGCAGCTTGATGCCGGTGCGCTTCTGTTCTTCCTTGAGAACTTTGGCGACGGCATCAAAATTCTTGTTCGTCTCGCGCAGATTTTTTCCTTCCGGCGCCACGTCGCGGTCGTGCCAGCAATAAAACGGCGCGCCCAGTTTTTCGATGAACTCGAAGGCGACCCGCGCGCGGTTCTGCGCGTTTTTCACCGAGTTGGAGCCGTCGTCCCACGGACGCTGCATCGTGCCCGGACCAAACGGATCGCTGCCCGTGCCGCGAAAGGTATGCCAATAGACCACGGCAAAACGCAGATGATCGCGCATCGTCTTGCCTTCGATGATTTCGGCGGCATTGTAATGCTTGAACGCGAGCGGGTTTTTGGACTTCGGCCCTTCGCAGGCAATGGGGTTGATTTTAGGAAATGCGCTTTTCATGTCTAATCGCTGATGGATGGAGGTTAATTTTCCGGTTTGAGCGACGCCGTCTGGCGTCGGGAAATTTTCGTGACGGCAAAATCATTTTCGTGCGTGTCGGGAACGACCAGCCGGTCAAGGCCGGTGGCGAGAAGGCCCGCCGTGCGGCGACGCGGGGCGGCGACGCATTCGACGGATCCAAACTTGGCCCACATTGAACCGCTTTGGACGGCCTGCGCCAAATGCGCCACCACGGCCGGCGGCAACTCCGTAAGGCTGCCCGTGATGATGACCCGGCGCAGGCCCAGCACATTCAAGGCGCCGGCGATGGAAACCGCCGCCGCATCCAGCGACCGGGCCAGCCAGGAAGGCAGCCGGTTTCCGCCGCCGGCGAGGTGCGCCTGCAAGTCGGCCCAGGAAGATTTTTTGCCGGGCTGCGCGTGGGAAAAACTTTCCAGCAGCCCGCGCAAGGACACGAGCGTCTCCATGCAGCCGGTCGCGCCGCAGCCGCACTGGCGCTGGTTGCCGAGCACGGGGGTATGGCCGATTTCACCGCTGATGGGCAGCGGATTGGCCAGCGGCTTGCCGCCCACGATGATCGCGCCGCCGACGCCCTCGCCAAAATCCACGAGCAAAAAATCCTCGCAGTCGGGATTTGCAAGCTGGTGTCCCAGCGCCAGCGCGCGTTCCTCCTGCACCAGCAAAACGGGCACGTTCCAGACGCGCCGGACAATCGCCGCCAGATCGGATTTTTCGGTCCAATGCAAGTTGGGGGAAAACAAGACGCGGTTCTCGCCTTCGTCCACGATGCCGGGAACGCTCAACAGGACGCCCAGAAAACCTTTGCCGCCGATTTTTTGGGCCGCCGCCCGCAGTTGTTTTTCCCAGGCTCTGGCCGGATCGGCCTCATTTTTCCCGGGGGAAAAAGCAAAATGCCATTCATCCTTTTCAGCAAACCCAAAGGCCAGGCCGGCCACGGTGGTTTCCTGCAGGCCAAGCTGGACGGCCAGCAGGCGGGATTGGGACTGGTTCAAGCGCAGTTTGCGTCCGGGCCGGCCGCGCGTGACGGCCTCGCCGCCGTTGGTTTCGGACGGCCCGGTTTCTTCCAGCACTTCAATCGCGAGCAGTTCGTCCACGATTTTCCCGGCCGTGGGCTGGCTCATGCCGAGCGATTTGGCCAGATCGGCGCGGGAGGCCACACCCATTTTCTGCAATTGCCGGAGCAGCGCGCGCCGGTTCAACTGGCCCATGCGGGAAGGGATGTAAATCATTAAATAAAGAAAACTACGAAAATGCCCGGCCTGTCAAGCCTCTTTGGAAAAAATGAGCCGCCGTAAAAAGTTTGCCTTGAGGTGCAAAACATGGAATTGTTCCCCGAATCGCATCATATTATGAAGATCAAATCAACTCTTGTTTTGCTGGCCGCGGCCTTGCTGTCCTTCCCCGCCATTCTTCCGGCGCAAACCGCCACCAACGGCGTCAGCGCCGAACTTCACGCCCTCATCCAGGAAGTGCGGACAAAAATCGCCGCCGGCAAAAACACCGAGGCCGACCTGGCGCCGGAATTGAAAGGCTTTGACGGCCTGCTCGCCAGACACGCCAGTGAAAAAACCGACGAGATGGCGCAGGTGCTTTACATGGAGGCCATGCTCTACATGGAAGTGTTGAGCAACCCGACGAAAGGCAAGACGCTGGTCGAAAAATTGAAAACAGATTTTCCCGACACCAAGCTGGGCAAAAACGCGGATAAAATCCTGCAATCGCTGGACAAACAGGCGGAGGCCAAAAAAGTCCAATCGGCGCTCGCGCCCGGGGCCGTGTTCCCCGATTTCAACGTCAAAAACCTGGCCGGCCAGCCGCTGTCCGTGACCGCGCTGAAAGGCAAGGTCGTGCTGGTTGATTTTTGGGCGACCTGGTGCGGACCGTGCCGCGCGGAACTGCCTAACGTCATCGCCACCTACGGCAAATATCACGGCAAAGGATTTGAGATCATCGGCGTAAGCCTGGATTCCGATCGCGAAAAGCTGGACACATTTCTCAAGCAGCAGAACGGCATGACGTGGCCGCAATTTTTTGACGGCCACGGCTGGAGCAATGAACTCGCCGTGAAATACGGGGTGGAAGCCATCCCCTTCACCATCCTCGTCGGTCCCGACGGCAAAATCATCGGCACGAATCTGCGCGGCGAAGCCCTCGGTGAAGCCGTGGGCAAGGCGCTGGCAAAGAAATAACAGCGGGTTCGCAAAGCATTCCAGTCCGGAGGGAACAATCCCCGGCTTTTGGTCAGGTGGATGTTTTAGCAGATAGTTTACGAATCAATATATCTACAGGCGCTTCCTCTATTGGCAGGAAATTGATTAGGCGAACAGATAGCCTGATGGCCGCTTTTATTTGGGATCGCTTTTTGTCCACAGATGCCACCCGCAGATTCAAATTTATAGGCCAGCATTGAAAATTATTTTCGCCCGTCAACGGCCGGCGCATCAAACACCAGGACTTCCAAGGGCTGAAGCGTGATTGCAACCGGGCGGCCTGCCGTCAGCGGCAGTTTTTGCACGCGCTGATCCGGGTAGGATGATTTGAGCAAATAATTTTTCGCCGCGCCCGGCGGCAGTTCAAAAATCGTCTGCGCGTCGAGCAGAAAACTCTGCGGCTGGTCGTCGGGATTGCGCAGCATGAGCGTGGCTTTGCGCGGATTCCACGCGGCGTAACCGTAGATTTGCAGTTTGAGCGGATCGCCGCCGACCCAGTGGGAATCCACGAGGACATCGGCGTTGGCTTGCGCCCATTTCGCGGCGGCGGCCACGTCGTCCCACGCCTGCGGCGTCATCAGCGAAGGCGTGAGGTAAAGTTCCTGAAGCGAAGTGCCGATGGCAAAATAGGAGCGCGCTTCGTGCTTCAGATGCGGGCCGGCCTGGGCCACCCGTTCGCCCTGGAACTTGCGGCCATTGACGATGCCGTGGGCCATGATGGAGTTGAGCGGATAGAGCGGCGATTTCTCGACAAACATCCGCCGGCAATATCCGTCGCGGAACGTCAGCCATTGCTCGCGGCTGTCGCCTTTGCCGGCCCAACCGACATCGGCGCTGCCATTGCGCCAAGTCGAATCCACATGGTTCAGCCAGAACGGCGAAGGCCAGGTGCCGACGGTGACGTTGATGAACACCTTCGGATTCTGCCGGCGCAGATGCTGTGCGATGTCCAGCAGCGCCATGAAATGCGGGCTGACGCCGTCGCCGGCCTTGTCCCATTTGAACGCGTTCACGCCGTCCTCGCGCATAAGCTGGAGGCAACGGTTCTGAAACCATTCCTTGTAGCGCGGATACGCGAAGTCCAATGATGCGCCGGCGGGAATGAGTCCCATCTTTTGCGCGGCGGCGGTGCGTTCGGCATTGCCGCCGTAGCCGCCGAGCGGCGAAATCCAGATGGCCAGATGCGCGTTCAGTTTATCCATTTGCGTTTTGAGCGCCGCGAAACCGCCGGGAAACTTGTTCGTGTTCTCGCTCCAAAGTCCGCGGCCGGGATCGTCCCAGCCGTCGTCTATCAGAAAAGATTGAACCCGCACTCCCCGTTTCTGGAACATCTCTTCATTGAAATTGGTGACCACGTCCAGAATCTTTTTCGCATCCACCGAAAAGCCGAGGTCATACCAGTCGTTGTAATGCAGAAACGGGCTGGACGGACGCGCGCGTTCACGTTCGATGTAATAGAGAAACGCGCGCCGAAGCTGGCCGGCGGGCGCGACGCCGGCCACCGCGCCAAAGGTGTAGGACTGCGCCGGCGACAGTTCCAGCTTGCAGGCAAAACCGATGTGCGCGCCCGCAGCATCGAGCGCATTTTCCGCGCCGGGCATTTCCACGCCGAAAAACATTCCGCCGCCGGCCACCGGACAGCCGGGCACGGTGCCAATTGTCTTCGCATCGGGAACGTGAACATCGGTCAGTTCAACCGCGAACAACGGAATCGTCCTGTCCGGGGATGAAAATGTCACCGTCTGGCGAAGGTAGCTGGAGCCGTCGCGCAATTCGGCCCGCCAGCGCGCGTGGAGACCGCGCGCGGAAACCAGTTCCGCCGCCAGC
>Ga0164241_10005847_pt1 | contig 11359 bp, 6 predicted proteins | sample OricomyardsoilBY_FD_108780 | JGI IMG/M metagenome (GOLD analysis project Ga0164241, IMG submission 108780) | Backyard soil microbial communities from Emeryville, California, USA - Original compost - Back yard soil (BY) | ecosystem: Environmental > Terrestrial > Soil > Unclassified | place: USA... | reverse complement strand
CACTGCAAATGCGCGGCCGATCCAATAAGGGCGACCTGCAGATGAAAAAATGCGTTTCTGCATGCCAGTGCAGAATTTCTACCTGTGAATAATTGAGGAATATCTGGGAATTCTATCTACAGATGTCCGGTTAATAATCAGGGCATTTGCGATGCTTGCGCTGATGAAAACAGGATTTCGCGTTCAGGGCACGCGTATAGAACTCAGGCTTGTTTGCAGAACAAATCCCGGCAGATTTGATTCCGTAATTATGCTATGATGTGTGTTGCAAACGACGTGGGTTCGCTGGCGTAACAGCAGTATCCGCAAAAAATTAATGACTGACTCTGTGTGGAAGGAGTCAGTCATCCGTTGTAATGTTCAGCGCACGTGTCTTAAGATCGTGGGATGTTAATCAATAGCCACCCCGGTACTTGTAGGTTTTCGCTACTTTGTCAATAGCGACCATATACGCGGCGATCCGCATTGGTACATTATATTGCTGGGCCGTTTTATAAACGTTGACGAAAGCATCTTTCATGATGCGATCAGATCTTCGATTCACACGATCGGCAGTCCACTTATAACCCAAGCGATTCTGCACCCATTCAAAGTAAGATACCGTAACACCGCCGGCGTTGGCGAGGATGTCAGGTACGACCATAATGCCTTTGTCGTTGATGATGTTGTCTGCCTTCGACGAGGTTGGACCATTTGCGCCTTCAATGATCAACCTGGCTTTGATGTCTGTGGCATTTGAACTGGTGATTACATCTTCGGTAGCTGCCGGAACCAGCACATCAACAGGAAGTGTGAGCAATTCTTCAGCCTTGATTTTTTCGGCGCCGTCGAAGCCTTCGAGTGAACCCTTTTTGTTATCGCGATATTGAATGGCCTTGTCGACGTCGATTCCTTTTTCATTGTAGTAAGCACCCGAAAGGTCGCTCACTGCCTGTACCATGAGTCCCCGTTCACCGAGGAGGCGAGCTGCCCAGGAACCTACATTACCAAATCCTTGTACCGCAGTAGTTGCCTTATAGGGATTGATCTTAAGTTTTTCCATGGCCGCCATAGCCGAAACCATAACTCCGCGACCCGTAGCTTCGGTGCGTCCGAGCGAGCCCCCCATTACCAATGGCTTGCCGGTCACGACGGCGTGCGTTGTCATGCCTTTGTTCCGTGAGTATTGGTCCATGAGCCATGCCATCTCCCGGGGTCCGGTACCCATGTCGGGCGCGGGAATATCCTGGTCGGGTCCAAACACATCTGCCATCGCCTGGGTATAGGCCCTCATCAACCGTTCAATCTCCCCCGATGACATTTCTCTGGGATTGCAGGCCACGCCACCTTTGGCGCCACCGTAGGGAATGTCGACCACGGCGCACTTCCAGGTCATCCAGGCGGCGAGGGCTTTCACCTCATCAAGGTTGACATGCGTGTCAAATCGTATGCCTCCCTTGGAAGGGCCTAGAATCGTTGAATGAATCACGCGATATCCTTCAAACACGCGAATCGCGCCATCGTCCATAGTTACTGGCAGCGATACGATGACCTGTCGCGCAGGGTTCTTCAGCACGTTGTAAATTTCTTCTTCAAGCCCCAGAATCTGTGATGCCTTCTGAAAGCGGCTCATCATTGCCTCAAATGGATTTTCTTTGTCCTTAAGCGGAGCGGGTTCTAGATATGCCATACTTGTACTTCCTGTCGCCTCTTTTTAGTGTGTGGTTTCGGACTGACGCCGACCGGTAAAGACTTCGGGCAGCCGTAAAAAATTTCACTCCGAAAACGGTTGCAAATTTACCGGATTTTCGGTCTGGAGAATGTAATTTCCTTTAAAAAAGCGACTTATGACGCTGAGCCTAAGAACATTCCGACTAATTGAAGAGAAGTGAATATTGTTTGGTGAGTGTCTATCCCGATCAAAAGGATATTTGGCATCAAAAGATCTCCAGGTAGGCCACAATAAAGGGTGCCGATATCAGAAGGCCGTCGAACCGATCAAGAAATCCACCGTGACCCGGGATGCTGGTACCCGAGTCCTTGATTTCTATGCTGCGCTTAAGGAGCGATTCCACGAGGTCACCAAACGTTCCGCCTACAATAATGATCACGCCGATCACCATCCATTGTACGGGTGACAACGTGTGAAGGTATCGCGAAAGTCCATACGCGAAGATCAATGCCAGTAAAGCGCCACCGAAAAAACCTTCCCACGATTTCTTGGGAGAGATTCGCTCGAACAGTTTGCGTTTGCCGAGAAATGTTCCGGCAAAGTATGCTCCGGTATCGCTGGCCCACAGAATGAAAAGACATCCGAAGATGATTTCGAAATTGTACACATTGTTCTCGTATGCGGCCACGTTCAGCAGTGCAAACGGTACGGCTACATACACGATACCAAGAAAGGTGAAGGCGATGTTGGTAAACGGCTTGCGTTCAAATTTTTTGTAGAGTTTGATCATGTAAACGCAGGACACGATCGGGAAGATCAGAAAGTAATAACGGTACGAAGTCGACCCGCGCTCTATGGAGAACGATAACAAGAATATAGCGACGCCGCACAGCGTGCCGAACCATTTCTGTGGAACCAGGCCGTCGAGACCGGCCAGTTTATAAAATTCAAGCAGAGAGAAGAGGCAGATAATAAAGAATACGGCGCAGTATGTCCATTCGTTAATTGAAACGCCAGCGATGATCGCCGCAGAGCCGAGCACGCCAGTGACGATTCTTTGAGTGAGGTTATTGTATTTATTGAGGGGAGAGCTCACAAAAAATATAGATTAAAAAGTTAATACGACCTGTCGGCAGCGCCGACAGCGGGCCTCAAATAGATGTCACGCACCACCTTCAACAGGAATACGGTAATGAAGCCGCAAACAATCACCCAATGCCAGGGGGCAGGTTCTGTGCTGTTGAAGTCGGTGGATATGGCTTTGATATTGTACAGATAGATCATGATTACGCTAAATGCGTTGTTGACAAAGTGCGCTACGATTGGCACAAGCAGGTTCCCGGACCAGTAGTACAGATATCCAAACAGTGCGCCGAGCAGGACTCGCGGCACAAATCCGAAGAATTGGACGTGGATGGCGCTAAACACAAACGCTGATGCCCAGATGGCGACATGAATGTTGTTCGACCCTCTCCACAGCTCATTTTGGATCAGCCCCCGGAAAGTTAGTTCTTCGCCAATAGCGGGGAGCACGGCAACCACGAAAAGTGTAACCAATAACCCGCCTGCTGTATCAAAGCTGGTAAACAGTCCGGTAACCTTAGTCATTAGGTCTTCCTTGTCGCGAGCCCAGTTTTCAAATTTGCTCATGAAGTCCGGGAAATCCAAGGTAGCGTTCCACGAGGTAATGGGTGATGCGGCAATGGGAAATGTTAGTGCAATCAGAACCACGATTCCCAACACTGTCATAAGTTGGGTTTTGTTGCTGAAGAAGGGCGAAAGCGGTTTATGCTCCAGCCCGGTGACGTGAAGGATGGGAAATACGATAAGTCCTATAAAGCCGCTTATGGCTTGCAACAAAAGGAGTGGATTAACGATCGTCGCATCGAACGGTCCGATAAACAATGACGGTATACTTACCTCGTAAACGAGTGCGGCGATTGCAGCGCCAATAAAGGGTCCGACAACAAGGAATCCGGTAAATATGGTGATGGATATTCTAAGGAGCGACTGAACTGGTGTCTTATCTGATATGGGCTTGAACTGACTGAACATTTTTAATTCTCGCTATCTTTGCACCCAAAGATGGTAAAAATAGGCAACAGCGAATTGGAGGATTTTCCGTTGTTACTGGCGCCCATGGAGGATGTCAGCGATCCGCCTTTTCGCATGGTTTGCAAGGCGAATGGCGCGGATTTGATGTACACGGAGTTCATTTCGTCAGAAGGGTTGATCCGCGATGCGGCAAAAAGCCGTCAAAAACTTGACATCTTCGAGTATGAGCGCCCAATCGGCATCCAGCTATTTGGTGGCGATATAGGGAACATGGTCCGCTCGGCGGAGATTGCCACCGAGGCAGGTCCAGACCTGATCGACATCAATTATGGATGCCCGGTAAAGGCCGTCGCGTGCCGTGGGGCGGGTGCAGCGTTGTTACAGGATATTCCGAAGATGGTGAAGATGACCGAAGAGATCGTGAAGTCCACACACCTGCCGGTAACGGTGAAAACGCGTCTTGGCTGGGATGACAACACGCGCAATGTGGTGGAGGTGGCAGAGCGACTTCAGGATATCGGTATCAAAGCGCTTACGATACATGGACGTACCCGGGTGCAAATGTATAAGGGCTCTGCAGATTGGACCTTGATTGGCAAAATCAAGGAGAATCAGCGCATGCAAATCCCCATTTTCGGCAACGGCGATATCGACACGCCTCAAAAAGCGGTCGAATATAAGAATCGTTATGGTGTGGATGGCGTCATGATCGGCCGTGCTGCCATTGGTTATCCGTGGATATTCAACGAAATAAAACGATTTGCAAAGTACGGTGAGACATTACCACCTCCCGACATCGTTGAACGCGTGGATGTTACGCGCAAGCACCTGCTGTTCTCTATTCGTTGGAAAGGTGATCGCCTGGGAATATTCGAGATGCGCAGGCATTATGCCAACTACTTTAGAGGGCTGCCGGATTTTAAACCTTTCCGTACCCGCCTCGTTGAACTTGAAACAGAAAGTGAAATCCTTGCCGTACTGGATGAAGTGGCTGAAGTATATGCCACAAGCTTGATCAACGGGTAGTTGCCCGCAGTGCATACAAATTCCTAGTGTGGTAACAGAAAGAGAAACACGCGTAAAAGCCTATGTGCTATTAGGTGCGCTTTACGCATTTCGTACGGTGAAGAGTCGGACTTTGACGTGACGATGGCGCTGCATCCGGGTCAACGGGTTAATTCCACCAGCACAGGTAGATGATCAGAGGGGTAGTACTTGCCGTTGTTATCTGTGATGACCTGGTATCCTGATGCTTTCCATTCGGAGGTGTGGAGGATGTAGTCGATTGGGCGGCAAACAATCGTGTTGACTTTGAAGGTACAGAACGTGCCGGGGGCAGGGGATGGGGCAGGGTCATACAGGTGGAGGTCCTCCTTGTTCATGAGTGCCGTATACGGCGGTTCTTCGCGGGTGCAGTTCAAGTCGCCGGTCACGATCACCGGCAACGCACCTGCTAAATCATGGGCCTGCTTCTTGATGATATTGGCGCTTTGAAGACGTGCTTCCTTGCCCATGTGATCGAAGTGCGTGTTCAACACAAAGAAATTTTTGCCCGTAAGTTTATCGTTCATCACTGCCCATGTGGCCACGCGCGTGATGGCGGCGTCCCAGCCCTTGCTGCCCACAACGGTAGGGGTGGGCGAAAGCCAGAAAGTACCCTCCCTCACAACGGATAACTTGCCCTTCTTGTAAAAGAGCGCTGAATATTCGCCTTTGGTCTTTCCATCATCGCGGCCAACACCGATGTAGGAATAGCCGTTCAGGTGAGTGGCCAGATCGGTGACCTGATTGTGTACAGCTTCCTGAACGCCGAGGATATCGGGATCATATTTTTGAATAAGGGCATAGACGCGATCCGTTCTTTTGCCCCATTGATTGACGCTATCCGCGGGCGTGTCATACCGGATGTTGTAGGTCATTACTTTCAATGACTGAGCTTTAGTCATCGCCATCGGAATCATAAGCAACGCAATAATCGCCGCAAGGCAGGGTATGTGAATTATCTTTTTCATCCTTTGGCTATTCCTTCTTAGTCAAGTTTCGAGATCGCTGAACGAGTTCGGTCGTATGTTTAGTGAAGTTGTTTATCGGGTGGAGGCGGCGTTAATCATCGGGCCGTAGAAGATCGCGTTCATGAAGATCTGGTTGGTGCCAAACCAGAAAGCGCGAAAACAAAGGTTGTCAGTAAATCCGATTACGCGACCTTGCCCTATCGCGCTCACCCCGGCCATCGATGCCTGTTTGGCGTTAGCGTAATTCTCTTTGGAGATGTATCCACTCAAGAGCGGAGCAGCCGTGTAAACTATCGGATTGCTATACGCTCCTGTTGACTTTTCCATGAAGAGGTTGTTGGACTTAAACAAGGCAAGTTTCGGCTGCGTGTAGCCATATAGCAGCGGATGTGTCAGATCTGCCTGTGCTTCGAAAATGGCGCCACTGGTTTCCTGTGCACCGGTATATTCATCGATGTCTGCGTAGGGTCGTGCAGGTGTTGGCTTCTTATCGTCTTCTTTTCGCATTTCAAATTTTCCAAGTCCGGCATTATTCAACCACGTCAACGCAGATTCAAATCCGATGATGGTGCCACCTTGTTGCGTCCAGCTTTTAAGCTTTTCCCGGGTAGCCTCAGAAAGGCCAGGTGAACCTGACGTGGCTGGCATAATGATGGTTGGATACCGGCTTATCGATGCACGATCCAGCACGTTAGTGGGCAGAAGCGTAACTGGGATGGAGAATCGCGTGTCGAGTAAATGCCAGATCTCACCGGCATCTGTCGCTGAAATTCCATCGCCAACGAGCATCGCTATGGATGGTTTCTTGACGGGCACAAACGCGCTGCTGCCGAGGCTCACGCCGCGATAGTCCAGCCCGGTTTTGAAGGCATAGACATCGATGCCGTCTTTGTTGACGATCTCATCGATCAAAAATTCAATCTGGTCAGCGTTTTTGTCCTGCGCCGCTACCGGGATCAGGATGCTGCCGCGATCAAAGCGTGTACCGTCCGTATGAAAAAATGGATCATTCGCCACTTTGATTCGAATACCGTGGCTCAGCAAACGATACATGGCGCGCGGTGTATAATAACCGTCACACGCAAAGACGTAAGCGTAGTCAGACTTTTCGCCGATGCGTTTGCCTTTGGGCATAGTGGGATCAACGACCTTCTCACCGACGGCAGGCACACTACGAAGGGGTTCGAAGTTAACGCCAAAGGCAAGCGGTAATGTCCAGCTGGAAATATCATAGAAAAGGCTGTCCTTGAAAGAAGTGCGTTTTTCGAACATGCTTTTGATAAGTCGGTACTGCCGTTGATTCAGGTTAACAACGTAGCTGCTATGCGCAGGGAAAGAATTTCCATTCTGAGAGACATCAGATGCGGGCTTGAACACATCGATCGCCTGTCGCGAGATCACTTCGGCCAGGTGATACGCACGTATATCATCCTTTGGTAAGCCGAACACATACGCTTTGACCGGATCTTTGGCTGCTTCAGAGATCGCATCGCGATAGAACTGACGCTGATAGCTGAGAAGGTCCTCTCTCATAGCATTCACCGCCTTCAGGGAGCTGAGTGCAGTGACGAACTGATTCCGAATCGTAAAAGGGAATGTTAACACTCCGTTGATGCTCTCCTGAGCGTGGCCACGCGAGCTCGCCTGTTCGAAGAGGATGCCGATGGAGCCTTGTACGTCGGGGAAGGTTGAACCTTTTCCATAATAGAAGTCGTCGTATCCTTCCTGCGTGAAGTAGAATGAGCCAATGTCGTCCAGGGCCTTGGCGTGATATGTGCCGATCTGTTTTGTGAGCTCAAGATTTTTTTCAGGGGTAAGGGGATGCATACGGGCAGGTACACCAGGCTGAAAAAAGAAGGTTGAATTGGCTCCCATTTCATGGTGATCAGTCAGTACGTTAGGACGCCACCGTTGAAAGCTTTTCACCCGGGCACGTGATTCAGGATGTTGTGCAACGAGCCAGTCACGGTTCAGGTCAAACCAATAATGATTGAAACGCCCCCCTGGCCACGCCTCGTTGTGCTCCGCATCGTTGGGATCGGCAGACGTCATGATGCTTTTTCTGGCGTTCACCCATCCGCTAAAGCGCTGCATGCCGTCGGGATTGTAGGAGGGATCGAACAGAATTACCGTGTTGGACAGATAGTTTTCAATTTCTGGACCTTGGGCAGCTGCCAGATAATAGGCCGCCAGGAGACCGGCGTTTACCCCGCTTGCCTCATTACCATGAATGCTAAAACCGATGTAAAACACCGCGGGCATATTCTTGATGTCGGGCGTTGCGGATGACCCCGGGTCAGAAAGTGCGAGGTGCTGCTGGCGGATGTTCTCTATACGTTCGTGGTTCGTGGGGCTCGTAATCGTTAGCAGCAACAACGGACGACCTTCATAGGTATGTCCTGTAACTTCCAGACTGACGCGATCGGACGCTTTATCCAATGCATACATGTATTGAACCAGTCGATCGTGGGTAACGTGCCACTCACCCACTTCATGGCCTATGATGGATTTAGGTGTTGGCACAGAGGGATGGAACGTTACACCATCGGGCATGTAATAAGTCAGGTCCGGTTGTGCGTAAACGATGGGTGCAATCGATGTAATCAGAAGGGAAAGCAAAATAATTCGCAGCATGCAACTTTGGATGTTTAGGTAGGAAGTCAAATAAGTCATTCTGGCGCTACGTGTGATTCAATTTTTTATGAATGGTTCCGGTGCTGGCGTGACAGGACTTCGCTTTTGGGAACTTCGTTGTTAACTTTTTGTAAACAAAATGTTGAAAGAATTAAAGACCGATTAAAGCTAAAATGTAGTCGTTAGGGTACTTTTGCGACCATCAATCTAACCTAAATCTTTATGAGCAGACTTTTACTAATGACATGCCTGCTGTTTGCATCCCTGGGCGCGTGGTCTCAGGTAACTACGTCCTCGATGTCGGGGCTTGTTACTGATAAAAACGGAGAGCCACTTCCAGGAGCAACCATCGTGGCTACCCACACTCCTTCGGGCACAAACTACGGTACCGTGGCCCAGGTCAGCGGCAAGTATACCATTCCGGGTATGCGTGTTGGCGGCCCTTACACGGTTAAGGTAACCTTCGTGGGTTACAAAGATCAATCCTTCGAAAACCTGTACCTTAGCCTTGGCGTTGCGGCAACTGTAAACGCACAGCTCGTAGACGCCAGCACAGAGTTGAACGAAGTAGTGATCACATCTGATCGCAATGACATATTCAGTTCAGATCGCACGGGTGCTGCGGCATCATTCAACCGCGATGCACTTAACCGTCTTCCTACTATCGGCCGTACGGTGAACGATATTGTGAAGTACAACGTGTACAGCAACGGCACTTCATTTGGTGGACAAGATAGCCGCTTCAATAGTTTTACGATTGATGGTTCGGTTTTCAATAACGGTTTCGGTTTGGGAAGTTCTTCACAAGCCGGTGGTCGTACGGGAACAACAGCGGTATCGTTGGATGCGCTCGATGAAGTACAACTTAACATCGCGCCTTTCGATGTGCGTCAGTCAGGATTTGCCGGCGCAGGTATTAACGCCGTAACACGCTCGGGCACTAATGAGTTTTCGGGTTCTGTTTACTACCTGTTCAGAAACTCTGACATGGTTGGTGACGAAGCAGACGGTGTTCGTCTGCCTCCGACGAGCATCGACGAAAAGACCTTTGGTGTACGCGTGGGTGGACCTATCATCAAGAATAAGTTGTTCTTCTTTGTGAATGCAGAACAATTCACCAGCTCAACGCCAGCATTGACCTGGGTAACGAACCAGCCAGGAGCCGAAGGAAGCGTATCGCGCGTACTCACTTCAGATATCGAGGACCTCGGCAACTTTATGCGGACAAATTTTGGTCGCGAAATCGGCGCTGTCGACAATTTCAATAACGAAATAGAGAGCAAGAAGGCCCTTGTCCGCCTTGATTACAACATCAACAACAACCATAAGTTGTCTGTTCGCTACTCTCAACACGATTCAAAATCGGATCAGGTTATCAGCAACAGTAACAGTAGCAACACGGCGGGTAATGGAAACCGTACTAATTCGTCGCTGGCTATTTCGCCGCAAAACACAGGTTATATAATTCAGGACAACACCCGCTCCCTCGCAGTAGAGTTGAACTCTACTTTCCGCGGTAAGTTTGCCAATAACCTGATCGGAACATACAATAAACAGCTCGAGGATCGTGAATTTACATCGGCAGTTTTCCCGACCATCGACATCCTGAGCGCGGAGGGAGAAGCTACGTATACTTCGATCGGATTTGATCCCTTCTCGCCGGCTAACCAACTTAACTATTCGACGCTGAATATCACCGACAACCTGTCGTATTACGCAGGAAAGCATACGATCACCCTTGGTTTGTCTTACGAATTCTTTAAGTCGGACAATGTATTCTTCCCTTCTTCGAACGGTGTATACGTGTATAACAGTATCGCCGATTTCAAGACGGCGGCGTTGGATGCTTTGAGTGACAATCCATCGGACGTATCGCCGGTGGAAGTAGCACGTTATAACCTTCGTTACTCATTACTTCCCAACGGTGCGGATCCTCAGCAAGTGCTGAAGGTATCCACCTATAGCTTCTATCTCCAGGATGAATTCCAGGTGAACGACAAGTTGAAAGTAACGGGTGGCCTTCGCGGCGATGTGTTTGCCTACGATGCGGGTACCGCTTCAGACTTCTACAACCCTGTGGTGGCAGGCCTGACGTTCAAAGATGAGAATGGAAACGATTATAAAGTAAACACCGGTGCATTTCCAAAAACACGGCTGCTGATATCTCCTCGTATAGGCTTCAACTATGATGTGACTGGCGAAAAGACAACACAGATCAGAGGGGGTACAGGTATCTTCGTATCGCGCATACCTCAGGTTCTGGTTTCGAATCAGCTGGGTAACAACGGCGTGAACACGGCATTGATCAGCGCAACGGAAACAACGGCGTATCCTTTCCGTGTAAATCCCAATGATCTTCCAGATGCCGTTAAGCCTCCTGTTACCACAGACATTACAACGCTGCCGCGTTATGTGGTGAATGCTACGGATGAGGACCTGAAATATCCGATGGTGTGGAAGTCCAATCTTGCCGTTGATCAAAAACTTCCCTGGGGACTTATTGGAACGGTTGAACTGATCTACAACAAGAACGTACAGGCACTCCGTTACATTGACGCCAACCTTGTCGCTCCGAATCGTGAGTTTGCATCACCTGATGATAGAATGCGTTTCCCTGCTTCTGGTCTATCCGGCGGAGCAGCAACAACTGCGCGATTCATCAACTCGCAAGTGTCGAACGTGTTTGTGATCAAGAATACGAACAAGGGCGGAGCAGGTTCTGCGACTGTCCGCATTGAAAAGCCGGCGGCTAAGGGCTTCGGTGGTATGTTAGGATATACCTACGCAGTAGCTAAAGATCTCCAGTCGGTAGGTAGCACGGTGCAAGCCAACATGCCTACCGAGTACGGTCAGAATTACCTGCGTACAACGTACTCTGACAACGACCTGCGTCATCGTATCGTGGGTACGGTAAATTATCGCCTGGAATATGGCGGCGATATTGGTGGGGCGACGATGTTCACCCTGGGCATGGTGTCTAATAGCGGCGGCAAATTGTCTTACACCT
>Ga0164241_10005846_pt1 | contig 11361 bp, 12 predicted proteins | sample OricomyardsoilBY_FD_108780 | JGI IMG/M metagenome (GOLD analysis project Ga0164241, IMG submission 108780) | Backyard soil microbial communities from Emeryville, California, USA - Original compost - Back yard soil (BY) | ecosystem: Environmental > Terrestrial > Soil > Unclassified | place: USA... | reverse complement strand
GCCGCCGCGTCGGTCGGCCCCTCGAATAGGAGGGCGGCCGAGTCGACGGGATCGCCGACCGCTCCACCGAGGACGAGCTCTCCCCGAGTGACAGCCGCGCGCGCCTTCTCGAGGTGAGCGTCCCGGAACTCGGCGCGCCTCGTGAGGTAGTCGGGGGCGGTCTCGTAGGTGAGCAGGAAGTGCATGCGCGGGCAGCGTTCCTTCGCGCGCCGGCGGACGCAATTCGGACCCGCGGAGCGAAGACGCGCGTGGCGCGATCGCTCGCGAGAGGCGGCGGTCACACGGCCGAGCACCAGAGATCGTTCTGAATTCCGGGCGCAGTCGCGGAGCGAACGACCGTTCGTCCGGATCTCTCGCGGGGTGCGCCCTCGCTTTGGGGCTTTTCCCGAACAGAAAACTCTGTTTTGAAGCCCGCGTGCCCGGCTCGATCACGATGGATACCTCCGCCTTTCCGAAGGTCCGCATCCGGTTTGTCGGGGGCGTCGATGACGCCGCGTTTCGCGTCTCGCTCGACGACACCGCGCGGCTCCTCGCGCGCGGACAGCGCTACTCGATCGTGCTCGACGCGACGCGCGCCGAACGGCCGACCGCGGTCCAGCGGAAGCTGCAGGCCGAGTTCGTCTCGGCGAACGCCGCGACGTTGAAGCGCCTCTGCGTCGGCGGCGCTTTCGCGATTGCGTCGCCGATCGTCCGCGGCGCGCTCCAGGCCATCCTCTGGGTCGCGCCGCTCCCGTTCGAGCACGTCGTCTTCGGAACGACCCAAGAGGCCGAGGCCTGGGTGGACGCGCGGCTTCGCCGGGAGCGGCTCCTCTAGCGAGTCAGTGATCGGCGGCGCAGGGGCGCCCCGGGGGCCGCGTGGGCGGCGCCCCCTCTTCTCCGGCGTGCTATGAGCCTCGCGAGGCATCGCATCATGACCGCATCGACCGGGTCTGCGTCCCCGCCGCGTTTTGCACCGAAGCCCGATTGGCTCAAGGTCCGCGCACCGGGGGGAGAGCGCTACCACGAGCTGAAGCAGACGCTCCGCGCGCTCGACCTCTACACCGTGTGCGAAGAGGCTCGTTGCCCGAACGTCGGCGAGTGCTGGCGCGACGGCACTGCGACCGTGATGCTCCTCGGCGACGTCTGCACCCGTGGCTGCCGCTTCTGTGCCGTGACCACCGGCGATCCACGCGGCGCCGTCGATCCGCGCGAGCCCGAGCACGTCGCGCGCGCCATCGCGAAGCTCGGCCTGGTCTACGTCGTCATGACGATGGTCAATCGCGACGATCTCCTCGACGGCGGCGCCGACCACGTCGCTCGCACGGTGAGGCGACTCCGCGAGCTCCGCGACGACATCCTCATCGAGACGCTCGTGGGCGACTTCGCGGGACGGAGCGAGAGTGGCGACATCGTCGCCGCCGCGAACCCCGACGTTCTCGCGCACAACGTCGAGACGGTCGAGCGACTGCAGCGGACGGTGCGCGACGTCCGCGCCAGCTACGCGCGCTCGCTCGAGCTGCTCGAGCGCTCGAAGGCCGAAGCCACGCGCCTCGCCGACGAGCCAGGTCGTCGCCCGATGCTCACGAAGAGCTCGATCATGGTCGGCCTGGGCGAGTCCGACGAGGAAGTGATCCAGACGATGCGCGATCTACGCGGCGCTGGCGTCGACGTCGTCACGCTCGGTCAATACCTGCGCCCGACGCCGAAGCACCACGAGGTCGTGCGCTTCGTCACACCGGAAACGTTCGACGACTACGCGAGAGAGGCGCTCTCGATGGGCTTCCTCTACGCGGCGAGCGGTCCCCTCGTGCGCTCGAGCTACAAGGCCGGCGAGGTCTTCATCCGCTCGCTCCTCGGTCCCTCGGAGGATCCGCGCGCGGCCCTCGATGCGCGCCTCGCTCGCGCAAGAGAGGCGGCGCTTCGTCTCGGCGGAGATCCGAACGCCGTCGAGAACCGCGCCGCGAACGCGGCGAACGCCGAGTCCTTCGTCCCGGCGACGTCGCTCGTCCGCGCGAAGCGCACCACGGAGACGCCTTGAGACGCGCGCTCGGCTTCGCGCTCTTCAGCGTCGCGTTGGGCGTCCTCGGCGCGCTCGGCGCCTGCTCGAGCGCCGACGATCCACCGACCGGCCCGACCACCGGCGGGGGCGGAGAGTGGGGCGGCAGCGACGGTCCCGTGCTCGACGACGGCGGCGGAGAGGGCGGCTTCTCCAGTGGCGAAGGCGGCGGCAGGGCCGCGCTCCAAGATCTCCTCATGCGGCTCCGCAGCGATCGCGACGGCACCCTCCAAGAGGAGTCGCGCGCCCACGGTTGGCCCGTCTTCATCGACGGATGGCGGATCGTCGTGTCGACCGATCCGGCGTTCGACGAGGTCGCGGGGGATTTCGACGCGTGGTTGGGCACGCCGCTCACGCCGGACGACGGCTTCGCGTGGGCTGCGCTGCCCGACGTGGACGGCGCGCGCTACAAGCTCAAGGCCGCCGCGACGTTCGAAGCGGATCCCTGGTCGCGCAGCTACGACTACGACGAGTTCGGCGAGCTCAGCTACGTCCACACCAGCGGCAAACGCCTCGATCGCTTCTTCGGCGTCACTGATCCGTCGACGAGGCTCGCGCCGCGCACGATCCGCGTGCTCATCCCGGAGGGCGGCGCGACGCACGTCCTCTACGTCCACGACGGCCAAAACCTCTTCGATCCGAACGCCCCGTGGGGTGGCTGGGATCTCGAGGCCTCCGCGCCCCCCGCGATGATGATCGTCGGCATCGACAACACGCCTGCCCGCATGGACGAGTACACGCAGGTCGAAGACCAGATCTCGGGTCAGAGCGTTGGCGGCCTGGGGGACGCGTACGCCGCTCTCGTCGAGGACGCCGTCCGTCCGCTCGTCGACGACGTCTATGGAGAGCCGCCGATCGTCGGCGTGATGGGCTCGAGCCTCGGCGGTCTCATCAGCCTGCACGAGGGGTATCGCTATCCGGATCGCTACGACTTCGTCGCGTCGCTCTCGGGCACGCTCGGCTGGGGAAGCATCGGCCCGGTCCACACCGGAGAGACGATGATCGAGCGCTACGACGCCGTCGGCGTGATGCCGTTCGTCGTCTACCTGGACTCCGGTGGCGCGGGCCCGTGCGCCGACACCGACGGCGACGGAATCGACGACGACGGCGACGGCGCCGACAACTACTGCGAGACGATCCAGATGCGCGACACGATGGCTGCCGACGGCTGGGTGTTCGACCAGAACCTGTTTCATTGGTACGAGCCCGGCGCGACCCACGACGAGGCGTCGTGGGCGGCGCGCGTGTCCCACCCACTCGAGATTTTCGCCGCGCTCTGACGCGGCTCCGCTCGATTGCCAGCCGCTTTAGCTGTAAGGCCGCGTCGTGCGTGAGCGTTCCCCGACCAGAGGAGCACTCATGCGATCACTTCTCGGTTCGGTTGTTTTCTTTGGCAGCGGTCTCGTCGCGCTCGCAGCGTGCAGCGGCTCGCAACCCATGTCGTGCCCGCCGGGGCAGTATTACGACCAGGGCTCTGGAACATGCCTCTCCGGTGGCTGTCCACCGGGCTCGTTCTGGAATGGCGCGCAATGCGCGATGGGGGCGACAGGCACAGGCGGCATGACCACGGGCGCCGGTGGAATGAGCACGGGCGCCGGAGGGATGTCGACAGGCGCGGGTGGCATGTCGACCGGCGCCGGCGGAATGATGGGAGCCACCTCGTGTGCGCCTGCCCAGCCGCTCGATCCCATGGCGGCGCCGCTGGCGACGCAGGGCCTCTCGCTCCTCGCGCAGCAAAACGTCGAGCCAGGCGCGACGCCCGTCGGCAGCGCGCTCGCCGGCAACTTCCAAGCAGGGCAATGCCTGGAGAAGCAGGTCATGCTGAACCCAGGCAAGTGCTACACGGCGGTCGCGGCCGGCGTCGGCCCGACCGAAGTCGACGTGCAGCTCGTGACCGCCCTCCCTGGTCCGCTCGCGCAGCCAGTGGCGCAAGATCAGGGCACCGGGCCGACTGCCGTGCTCGGCGGGAAGCCGAACTGCTTTCGCTGGGCGATGCCGGCAGGTGTGCCGATGAAGCTTGTCCTGAAGGTCACCGCTGGGCAGGGGCCCGCGGCGGTGCAGCTCTACGAAAAGTGAGCTGCACGCGCACGAAATCCGGGCAGGGCGATCAGCCGCCGGGCAGCATGTCCGGCGGGCAGGTCGCCGAGGTGCAATCGCCGCTCTGCGGATCATAGTCGGCGCACTTGTCGTCGACCTGCATGCCCCACGTGCAGTAGTCGAGGTAGTGGAAGCCATCGACGCGCGTGAACGTCATCGCCGGGTCCGTGAACACCGGGCCGTCGTTGCACTTGTTCTGCGAGTAGCCGCGGTAATAGACCTTGTCGCCGATGTGGACGCCGTTCGTCAGCGTGATGACGCCAAAGTCGCCGACGACCATGCCGCCCTGCGGCTCGACCGCGCCGCTGGTGCGGACCTTCACGGCGCCCCACTTGTCGTGAAACGCTTGATCGGTCGTGCTCGACAGGCTCGTGACCTCGGTTGGTGTGAGCGTGTGAGGTGTGGGGACGGGCGCCGTGCCGGTGATCGTCGCCTTACAGACCTGACCGAGCTGCAGCATGCCGACCTTGTTGACCGGATCGGGCGCGGTGCACTGCGGATCGTCGGGGAAGCGGCTGACGACGCCGACGAGATCGAGCACATCGCCCGGCTTCACGTTGTCCGGGATCTTGTCGCCGACAGGCTCTTGGCCGAGCTTCGAGCAGTAGGTCTTTCCGTCGGTGCCCGTCGTCGCCTTCGTTCCGTAGCTGAGGACGATCATGCCGCTGTCGGCTTGCGTCTCGGTCAGGCCGGGCGAGGACACGAACACGCCCCAGAGGCAGTTGTTCGACGTGCTCGACTTCGAGACGAGGAACTTCTGGCTCATCGCGACGACGCCGTTGACGCTGATCTTCGCGCCGACGCCGAAGGCGCCCGTCGTCACGCCGTCGATCGTCGCGACTGGGCCCTCGCAGCCGGCGACGCCGCCACCCGAGCCCGCCGCGTCGCCGCCGACCCCACCGCCACCAGTGCTCGACTGGCCCCCCGTGCTCGACGAGGTCGTGGAGGTGTCGGTTTCTCCGCGACACCCGAGGGTCGCGAGCGCACCAACTACGAAAACGCCCGGCAGATAAGCGGATCGAAGCATCATGCGGGTCCCTTAGCACAAGCCTCGGCCGGAGTTCAGGGCCCCCGAGTGCCCCTCGCGTCTCCAGTCCAGCGTGCGAGGACCCTCGGCGGCGCTCGGAACTCGGACGGGGCGCGGCCGAGGAAACGCCGGAACGTCCGCGTCAGGTGCGCGTGGTCGGCGAAGCCCGCGTCGAGCGCCGCCGTGGCGAGGTTCGACGCGGTCGACCCGGCGTCGAGCACGCGCAGGACGCGCTGCCAGAGGACATGCCGACGTGGGGGGATCCCCGTCTGCGCCGAGACCAGGTGCGTCAGCCTGTCGACCGAGATGCGGAGCGAGGCCGCCAGCTCGGGAAGGGTCAGGTCCGGGTTTCGCTCGAGGCTCAGCAGCGCGGCGCGCACGCGTGCGTCGACGCGGGCCGCGGGCGTCGGCGCGTCGAAGAGCTTCCGCGCGACGTCGTCGATGATCGCACCGAGGTCGCACGGCCTCGAGCGTGCGAACTGCTCTCCGAGGCGGACGAAGTGGCCCATGCGGGCGCCTTCCGCCGCGTGCGCCTCACCGGTTTCGCGCCACGGCGCACCTCTCGTGCCCGGCTCGACGAAAAGCGCCACGGACCAGCCGACGGCGCCGGTCGCGTGCGGCACGTTCGGCGGCACGATGAGCACGCGCGTCTCTTCGCGGCGCGCTCGGCCGTGACGTCGGACCCAGACGGGCGCGTCGATCCCGATGTGAATCTTCCACGCGTAGTGCGCGTGCTGCGTCGTGTGCTGCGAGCGACTGAGGTGTGCGGCGCCGGCGCGGACGACCGTCGTCTCGCCGTCTTCGCCCGTTTCGTTCAAGCCCGACGCTTCGGAGGGCCGCATCGTCCGCAGTATGCCTGCTACTGCCATGACCGCCTACGTCGGCGCGGTGTTCGTCCTCTTCATCAAGCTCGTGATCGTCGTCGCGACGCAGGGCGTGACGCGGATGCGCACGCGCACGTTCGCGTACCCCGAAGACGCTGCGCACTGGAGCGGAGAGGCGGTGGAGCGAGAGAGCGATCTCGTCGTGCGCGCGCAGCGCGTGCTGCGCAACGACGGAGAGAGCCAGCCGTTCTTCTTGGTCTTCGGTGGCCTCTATCTCGTGCTCGGCGCGACGCCTTGGGCTGCGTGGATCTACTTCCCTGCCTACGCGTTGGCACGCGTCGCGCACACCTGGTTCTTCCTCCGCCCGCGTCAGCCCCACCGGAACCGTGCCTTCGCGGTGGGGCTCATCGTCACGGCCGCGCTCGCGCTGCATTGCGCGGTCAGCGCGTTGCGACCGCTCTTCGCGTGATCTCGGGCGCGGCTTGCGGCGGCGCTCGACGCCTCCCCGTGAGCGCCGCCCTCATCGCAGTTCAGGGCGCGTGCTCACCGATCCGATTGTCGGCGAAGAGCCTCACGAGGTTGTCGAACGTGCGGTCCGTGTTCGTCGCGACGCCGAGCGCGACGAACTGGTCGAGGTGCTCCTTCGACGCGCAGCGGATCGTCACCCTCATGCGCGTGCCGTCGCCGAGCTTCTCGAGCGCGACCGTGCCGACAGACCCGAGCGCTTCGAACACGAGCCGCGCGGGGCGCTCGATCACGGCGTAGGTGCCCACGAACGGTGGGCTGTGTCCCGTATTCACGAAACGGAACGAGCCCCCTTCGCGGAGCTCGATCTCGCAAGAAGAGAGTCGCGCGCCCGTGGGATCCCACCACTCCGAGACCCGCTCGGGTCGCGTCCAGGCGTCGAACACCTCTTCGCGCGAGGTGGGGAGCTTGCGCTCGAAGGCGATCGTGAACGTCTCGTGGTCGATGGTGGTTTGCATCACTGGGTCTCCTTGTTCTTCTTCCTGGGCTTTCGAGTCTTGGCGGTGGCGGGCGCCGCCGAGGTGGTCTTGCGCGTGCCGAGAAACGTCTCGAGGCGATCGAAGCGGCGCTCCCATTGCTCGCGGAACGGGGCGAGCCACGCGTCGATCTCTTCGAGCGGGCCACCGACGACGAGGCTGCGAGGGCGTCGCTGCGCGTCGCGTGCGGTGCGGACGAGGCCCGCCTCTTCGAGCACGCGCAGATGCTTCGAGACCGTCGGCTGAGCCATGTCGAAGGGCTCGGCGAGCTCGGAAACGGTCGCGTCTCCCCTGGAGAGCCGCGCGAGCATCGCGCGCCGCGTTGGGTCGGAGAGCGCCGAAAACACCAGAGTCAGGCGCGCGTCATCGTTCATGCAGTAGAAGCTATATAGCCATGTGGCTATGTAGTCAAGTGCGTTTTGAGCCGTCCGGAGAGGTGGTGTCGCGCGCATTGGAGGGGCTCGTAAACTGGTTGCGCACGCAACCAACGTCGGCCAGTCTGTCGCCATGGCTTCGAAAGGTAGAGACGCAGCCGCGGGCCTTCGCGCGCGGGTACAAGCCTTCGTGCGGGGCTTCGGGCTCCTGCGCGAAGCGACCACGCCCTGCGGCCAGCCGGTGGCGCTCTCGCACGCGCACGCGCTCAGCGTGCTGCTCTCGCGTCGCGAGGTACCGGGCGCGACACGACACAAAGATCTCGCCGACGCGCTCGGTCTCGACAAGAGCAGCGTCGCGCGGCTTTGCCGCCGAATGGAGGCGGCGGGCCACGTCCGACAGACGGCCGCCGAGGGAGACGGCAGGGCGCGCGACGTCACGCTGACGACGAAGGGCGTGCGCCTCGCAGAAGCCATCGAAGCGGCGAGCCAGGAGCGCTTTCGCCGCGTCCTCCGATCGATCCCGCACGCCGAGCGGCTGCGGGTCCTGACCGCGCTCGATTCGCTGAACGCCGCGATCGCGTCCCTCGAGCCGGGGGTCGACGCGTGAACCGCCTTCGGATGCGGCTGCTCGTCGCCGTCGCCGCGGGATGTCGCGCCGACGACGCGTCGCCCTCGACGCCCTCGAGCGGCGCGCCCATGGCTTCGACCGGGAGCGCCGCCTCACCGCTGAACGATCCTCAGTCGATGCTCGACGAGCTCGACGAGCGGGCGCCGGTGCCGCTCCTACCGATGATGGCGAATCATCAAAAGGAGACGATGCGAGATCACCTGGTTGCAGTGCAGGAGATCGTCGTCGGCATGAGCGCCCAGGACTTCGACGCGATCGAACAATCCGCGAAGCGGCTCGGGACGTCGGCGGAGATGGGGAGCATGTGCGAGCGAATGGGCGCAGGCGCACCCGGCTTCACGGAGCAAGGGCTCGCGTTCCACCGTACGGCCGACGAGATCGGCGACGCGGCGCGGAGTCACGACATGCCGCGGGTCGCGTCGGCGCTCGGCGCGACGTTGAAGACCTGCACCAGCTGTCACGCGTCGTTCAAACAGCACGTCGTGGACGACGACGGCGCGCCGGCGGCCGATGGCCCCTCGGTGGGCTCGACGTTGCCGCGCTGACCGCTCGACCACCGCGGTCGTCGACACCGCGCCCGTGGCGCTAGACGGAAGTGTCGAGCTCCGCGGGAGACTGGCGCACTTGTAGCGCCCACCGATTGCGTGTCGATCACGTCCCGTAAACGCCGGGTTACGCCTACCGATCGTGCGACACGGGAGGCGCCCGCGCAAAATGCGCGTCTCCACGAAAGGCGTGCCGGTCGCACCGCCTGCGGTTCTCTCCACTCGCGCAAGATTCGATCGGCACGGAGGTTGCCATGGAGCCGGGCGATGTCCGCGGTCGTGGCGCCACCACCAAGAGCTCTGCCCGCCTTCGGGATCCGCAGCTGCATTCACTGCGGAACCCTCCTGCATGCGGACGAGCCGACCGACTTCTGCTGTCGCGGGTGCAGCGAGGTCCACGCGCTGCTCGGGGATCGCGGCCTCCTTCGCTACTACGATCTACAGGGTGGGGCTGGGGTCCCGGCCAGAGAGGCCGGCAGCGAGAGGTCGGACGACAAGTGGCTCGACGTGGTCGCGCTCTCACTCGACGCATCCACGGGGCTTCGCCTCGTCGCGCTCGACGTCGAGGGCATTCACTGCTCTGGCTGCGTCTGGCTGATTGACGAGTTGTTCAAGCGTACCCGGGCCGTAGGCTCGGCGCGTACGAACCCCTCGACCGGCGCGCTGGACCTCTACGTCGACGAGCGGTTCGACCTTCGCGCCTTCGTCTCGGACATCCAGGCAGTCGGCTACCGGGTCGGCCCGAGACGAACGCGCGACCCGAAGTCGAGCTCGCTCATACTTCGGTTGGGGGTGACCGTCGCGCTCGCGATGAACGCGATGATCTTCAGTGTCGCGATCTATGCCGGCCTCGACGGCGGTTCGCTCCAAACAGCGTTTCACCTCTTCACGTTCGGGCTCGCCGTCGCAGCGTTGGTGATCGGCGGCAGCGTGTTCATCGGCTCGGCGGTCCGCGGTCTGGCGCGGGGGCTACTCAACCTCGATCTCCCAATCGCGCTTGGCCTCGTCCTCGGTTTCGCTGGCTCGACGTGGTCCCTCGTCGCGAGCAGGGGCCGCGACGCGTACTTCGACACGCTCACGATCTTCATCGCGCTCATGTTGGCGGGGCGGTTGCTCCGCGAGCGGGTGATCGAGAAGAATCGGACCCAACTCGTCGCCGACACGGGGCCGCTCGATCTGCTCGTCCGCCGGATCGTCGACGGCGGTCGGGGCGACCGGGTCGAGATCGCGAGCGTCGCCGATGTTCGTCCCGGAGATCGTCTACTCGTCGCACCTGGGGACGTCGTCCCCGTCGACGCGACCCTAGAGAGCGACGCGGCGACGCTCTCGCTCGACTGGATCACGGGAGAGAGTGCGCACACCTCGGCAGGGCGCGGGGTCGCGCTCCGCGCTGGCGTGGCAAACGCGGGCGCCTCTGCGTTCGAGGTGGTCGCGACCACTGGATATGCGGCGTCGCCGCTCGCCGAGCTTCTCCGCGCCCCGAGGCCAGCCGACAACTACGCCGAGGCGCTCGCTCCGTTCGAAGCGATGCTCGCCAGGCGCTGGGCGGTCGGCGTGATCGTGGTCTCCGCGCTCGTCTTGGGGTCTTGGGTGATCGTGACCGGGGACGTCGGCCGTGCGGTCGCCGTGACCGTGGGCGTGCTCGTCGTCACTTGTCCCTGTGCGTTCGGGATCGCGACGCCGCTCGCCCACGAGGTCGTCCTCGGAGCGCTGAGGAGGGGAGGGCTCCTCGTTCGCTCGACGACCTTCCTCGAGCGCGCGACGGCGATCCGGCGAGTCGTCTTCGACAAGACCGGAACGCTGACGACAGGGAGAGTCGCTGGCGATGCCTCCGCGCTCGCGGCGATGCCGCCGGCGGTCGCGCGCATCTTTCGCAATCTCGCCGACCGGAGCAGCCACCCGAAGGCCGCCGCGCTCCGCGACGCGCTGCCGCCCGCCAGTGAGGGGTTCCTCGATCTCGAGGCGCACGAGACACCGAACAAGGGAATCGAGACGACGCTCGCAGGTGAGACCTACCGGCTAGGCGACCCGCGTTGGGTCGCGCCTTCAGACGGACGGGTCGGCGATCTCGCGCTCGGCGTCGACGGGCGCGTGCTCGCGCTCCTCACTATGTCCGAGGAGCTGCGCCCCGACGCGCGCCGAGAGGTTGGCCTCCTGCAGGCCGAGGGTATCGACGTGTGGATGCTCACGGGCGATCGGCGTGACCGCGCCATCGAGGTCGCCGACGCCGTGGGGATCGCCCCGGATCACGTCGTTGCCGAGCAACGGCCGGAGCAGAAGGCCGACCTCGTCCGTGCGCTCGATCGCGGCGACACGCTGTACGTCGGGGACGGAATCAACGACGCGCTCGCGGTCCGCGTCGCCACCTCGTCCGGAACGCCGGCGGCGGGCCGGGCCTTCCTCGCGGCCCGTACGGACTTCTACCTCCTCGGCGAAGGGCTCGCGCCGATTCGGCGCGCGCTCCAGGGAGCACGAGCGCTGCGGGCGACGACCAAGCGGAACCTACATGTCTCGCTCGCCTACAACGTGGTCGTCGTCGGGCTTGCTTGGGCGGGATTCATGACTCCGCTCCTCGCGGCGGTCGCGATGCCGCTGTCGTCGATTCTCTCGATCACCCTGGTCGTGCGCGCCCTCGCGCCGAAGGAGGCCGCATGGAGGTCGTGATCCTCCAAGTCATCGTCAGCTTGGGTCTCGTCGCTGGGTCGATCGTCCTCTTCGCGCTCAGCGTGAAGGGGCGCGAATACGAGCACGCCGACAGGCTCGCACTCATGCCACTCGAATCCGACGAACCGCGCGAGGAACCGCGCACCCCCGACAAGGAACCACGTTC
>Ga0164241_10005845_pt1 | contig 11361 bp, 6 predicted proteins | sample OricomyardsoilBY_FD_108780 | JGI IMG/M metagenome (GOLD analysis project Ga0164241, IMG submission 108780) | Backyard soil microbial communities from Emeryville, California, USA - Original compost - Back yard soil (BY) | ecosystem: Environmental > Terrestrial > Soil > Unclassified | place: USA... | reverse complement strand
TTGTCGATGAGGAAACTGGTGTCGGTCGTCGCCGCGCCATGGGTATCGTCACCGGTCACGGCGACGTTGTTGAGCTCGACGAGCATGCCTTCGTACTTCTCGATGTCGGCGACCGAGACGGTCTTGTCGAGCATCACCGGCGTGGGAGCTGTCAATGTTCCGCTCGTCTTGGTGACGCTCGAGTTGCTAATCTCCGTCATGCAGTAGAACTCGACCTGCTGACCGACGACCGAAACGTTGTCGCCTGGCACCAAAGCGGCCAGCCCGGTCTTGTTGTAGACCAGCACTGCGGAATACGGGTCCTGGGTACTGTCGGACACGACGATGGTCGTACCCCCCGCGAAGTTGCCCACCACCACGACGCCCTCGATCGAGACGTTGTCGCCGTTGACGAAGTCCTCGTTGGGGTTGGGGCACGTGGTGCTGAGGGCGTTACCCTGGATGGATGCGATGCCGGTCGCGGGCGGCCCTTCGACGAGCACGGCATCGGCCTGCGTGCGCGGCAGGATCTGCCATTTGTTGAAGGCATAGCCGACGATCCCTGTGATGTCGTACTTCGCGCCCACCAACAGGCTGATGGACTGCGTCTTGATATCGAAATTGATGCTGATGTCGGTGCCGGCCAGCTTGAAGCCTCCATTGGCCGAAGCGGCCTCGATGGTCACGCCCGAGAGCTTGACGAGCACCGACTCGACGGCCTCACCGATATCGGACGGCTGCACCGCGAGCGGTGCGGGCGCGGTGCCGGTGCCCGCGGCGGTGATGCTCGTCGCCTTGATCTGCGTCAGGCAGAAGAACTCCTGCACCTGACCCGTCACGTCGACCTTGTCGCCAACGGCGAAGCCAGTGGTGCCATCGAACGCGCCGGTCCGCGCGATCTCGACCTTGATCCCAGAGTACGTGCCGCCCTCGGCGTCGGCCACGTAGTAGCCGTCGAGTCCGGCTCCAGTCACCTCTCCGTCAGCGTTGAACTTCGCGCTCATGACGATGACGCCCGCGACGGTCTCGTTCGGGTTCACGTCGGTGAAGCCGGCCGGGTCGCACGTCACCTGTGCGGCCTCGGCCTGCAGCGCTTTCACAGTACCTTCGATCACAGGGCCGACGTCGACGTCTTCGTGCGTCGCGGTGGAGTCACCGCTCGTGCTCGTGCCGTCGCTCGTCGAGGTCGTGTCGCCCTGCGAGGTGGTCGCCGGCTTGTCGGTGTTGTTGCCGTCGCACGCCACGAAGAGCGCACAGCCGAATAGTCCCAGAATCAACAGCTTCTTCATGGTCATGCTCCAGTGTTCACTCGAACGTCGCGATCACCTTCGGATCGCCGAATCGGAATTGCAGGATGCTCGCGCGCTTCGCCGAAGCGTCGAGCTGGATCTGTTGGCGTCGGATGTCGAGCTGCGGCACCCGATCCATCAGGATGCTGTTCGCGATCGACAGCGCGCTGCCGACATACGGACCGGTCACGTCGAACGTGAAGGTCGTGTCCTGCTGCGACGCGCGCGTGCCGATCGTCCCGTCCGCGTTGGCCACACACGCCGGGAACACGTCCAGCCCGAAGCTCGGGTTCGTGAAGCGCGACGCCTCGGGCGCGAGCGGCTCGACCTGATCCTTCGACAGCTGCTCGGACGGCGGCGGGCACGACGCGTACTGCGCGACCGCACCACTGCGCTCGTCGGGCCGCGCGCGCAGCTTGGCCGCAATGTCCGCTGTGAAGTTCGTCGCGATGGTCGGGTCTTCGCCGCACGTGCCACCGGTACGGTCCCAGCGCTGTCGATGCAAGAAGCCCGAGCGCGTGCCGACCAGCACCCACCCCTGCCCACGCACGCTGTAGGGAAAACGCGCGGGCAGATCGGCGGCCGCGACGGCGATCGCCTTCAGGTTCTCGGGCAGGCCCAGCACATCATCGAGGTCGTCGAGCGCCGCGGCGCACGCGCGCAGCGAGTGCTCGCCCGCGCGGATGGTGTCCTCGTCGAGCACGGGCAGCGACGGCCTGAGCCGCGCATGCGCCAGGTCCACCACCACCTCGCCCTCGCGCACGCCGGTCACGGGCAGCTCGATGAGCTGCGTCTTCGGCCTCAGCGCGTCGCACACGAACCCGTCGGTGAGCGTCACGGCGACCTTCGTCGTCAGCCCCTTGGCCGCGGCGACCGCGAACGGCACCTCGAGCTGCACCCAGTCGCCGACCGCGACGCCGTCGTCGCAGAACGTGTTCGTCGGATCGACCAGCAGCGTGTCGCCGCCATCGGCGACGAGCGCGCCCAGATCGCCGGAGGTGCCCGGGATCTTGCCCTCGAACGTGAGCGTCCAGGTCTCGCTCGGCATCTGCTCGAAGTCGTCGGCCGGCCAGATCCCGAAGCGCCGCAGCTTGGCTGGCGCGACGTCGTCGACCTCGTCGACCAACAGCTCCTCGAGCGCCGCGCCGACGAACGGGAAGCCCCGCTGCGGCTCGCCGCGCGCGTTGATCAACCGACCGCGCAGCGTGAGCCGCGGCGCGCTCACGTCACCGCCACGATCATTGAGGTCGAGCTCGCGCTGCGCCAGCCGATGCACGGGCACCCCACGACGCACGGCCTCGATGAGCTGCATACGTCCGTCGAGGTTCGCCCCGAACGCGAACCAGGTGTCGTCGTCGTGAGCGGGCTGCTCGCACGCCGCGGTGTTCGTCGGCGCGCAGCGCGCGGGCTTCCACTCGGCGTCGTTCGGCGCGAGCGACACGGTCGGCTGCTCGCTCGGCTTGGCGGACGCGATGATTCGATCCCAGATCTCGCCACGCAGGCGCGAGCTCGACAGCGAGAACGCGTTGCCGTCGAGGATCTCGATGTTCTTGATGCCACGACGCTCGAGCGCTGGCTGCTTGGTGCTCGGCACCGCGACGTCACTGCGCACGTCGGAGCCGAAGCTGTTGAACGGCACCGACTCGAGGTTCGGGATGGCCGGCCCCTGCAGGTTCACGTCGACGCGCACGAAGCCGCTCCCGGTGAACGTGAACACCACGATCTGCCCGCTGCGCTCGTCGAGCACGTACACGAACTGGCCGGCCGCGGCCGCGTCGATGAACGTCGGATGGAACGGTCCGTCGTCGGGCACCTGCCCCTCGAAATTGCCAAATTCCGAATAACAAGAGTCGTCGTCGAGATCGGTCAGCCCGTCGCCGTCATTGTCGACACCATCGCTGCACGCGGGCACCAGCTCGCTCCCCGTCGTGCCGAGGCAGGTCTCGTCGGTGCGGTCGGTGAGGCCATCGCCATCGTTGTCGAGGCCGTCGTCGCACGAGCCGTCGTCGGCGACGGCCGCGGGCACGATCAGATCATCACGGCTCTCGCCGGTCACGGCCGACTCGTCGTCGTCATCCATGTCGAGGCAGTTGGGGTCGTCCTTGTCGCTGCCGCTCTGGCCGTCGTTGTCGAGGCCATCGCGGCACTGCGGGACCAGGCCCGCTTCGGCCAGCATGGCCCCGTCGCGCGACAAGAGCGCGACGCTCTTGCGATCTCTGAAGGTCGCCACGACCTGGCTGTCGCTGCCGACGTCGGCGAAGCTCAGGACGCGCCCCGGCGCCGCCAGCGCGGTCACCTCGGGCGTGCCCGCGAAGTCGGTCGCGATGCGCCAGATGGTCGCCGCGTCACGCGCCGAGACCAGCAGGAAGTCGCCCACCACCACAGCCGCGGCCGGCACCCCGGGCAGCGGGATCGACGTCGTCGTCCACTTCAAGCCGCTCGTGTCGTGGCTGTTGATGACCACACGATCGATGCGCTCGTCGCCCGCGGACACCACGAAGAAAGCGCTGTGATCGGCCGCCGCGTAGACGCCGATGGGCTGCTCGCCGACCGGGATCGCCGACGTGCCGGGGCGGAAGAAGTCCGCGTCGATGAAGCCGCGCGAGCCTGCCGCCGGGTTCATCTGCATCACGATGAGGCCGGCCGGCTGCCGGTTCAGCGCCACGCCCCAGAGCTCACCCTGTGCGCCGTTCACGTCGGGGCAGAGCCGCGTGTCGTCGAGCGCCGCCGCGGTCTCGTCGTTCTGCCCGGCCTGCATGCCGCCCGTCGCCTCGCACGCATAGGCGAAGTCGATCGGCAGGCTCAGCGCGGAGGCCGGCTGCGACGGGTCGTCGCCGCACGCCGCGAGCACGAGCGCGCCGCTGACCATCAGTGAAAGGGAGGCGCGCATCAGCGGATCTCTCCGACTTCGGTGTGAAAGAACGGAGAGGTCGGGTCGAGCTCGATGACCCCGACCGCGTTGCCGTGGAACAGCGCGACGTACAGGCGCCGCACGCTGCCGTTGTCGATGAGCGCCATGCCCGAGGGGCCGTCGCCGACGTGGATGCCGCCGACGATCTCGCCGTCCTGCGGGTCGACGACCTCGACGCGATCGGCCTTGAAGCAGCTCACGTAGACGAAGTCGGTGCCGTCGGCCTGCGGCACGACGACCAGATCGGTCGGGTCGTCGTCGAGCGCGATCTTCTGCAGCACGCGGTTGCGCACGGCGCCGCCGCTCGAGTCGGCGATGTCGAAGACCACCAGCGAGTCGGGCGCGCGATAGGCCACGTAGAGGCGCGTGCCGTCGCTCGAGACCGCGATGGCGCGGCCGCGATCGGTCGCGCGCGGCTCGGGGATACCGACCGTGCCGGCCACCGTGATGAACGGGTTCACCGGGTCGAGCACGTCCTGCGTGGGCTTGTCGTCGTCGAGGCGCGGCGAGATGCCGAGCACCGTCACGATGTTCGCGAGCTTGCTCGACGCGTACACGCGGCCGGTCTTCGGGTTGGTCACCAGGCCGAACAGGCCCGTCACCAGATCAACGCCGCCCACCAGCTTGGGCGTGCCGTCGTCGAGCAGCTGGAACATCGCCAGGCGCCCGTTGGCCATGGCGCCCGTGAGCAGCAGATCGGGCACCACCGGCTGCGTGGTCACGCCGGGGTTGCCGCGCGCCGGCACGATGACCGCGCCGTACGGGTCGTTGCCCATGTCGATCTCGAGGCTGCCGTCCTTGGTCTCGACCTTCGTGCGCTCGATGGCGCCGCTCTTCGGGCAGCTCATGATGCCGCCCTTCACGGTGCCGCCGGGGCAGGTCGGCTTGCCGTCCTTGAACGTCGCGAAGTACAGCCGGTCGTCCTCGCGGCTCGGGATGTACATCGCCTTGGCCTGATCGTTTTCGTCGGCCAGGATCTCGAGCTCACCGGGGAAGCCGCCGACCTCGAACGCCAGGTCGTCGATGAACGTGTTCGAGGCGACGTCGATCGCCAAGACCGCGGCCTCGCGAAAGCGCAGATCGAAGTTGCCGCTCACGACCCACACCTTGTCGCCCGACGGATCGGCGGTGACGCTGACGGGGAAGTCGAGCGCGTCGGTGGGGTGGGGCTCGGTGTTGTCGGCCGGGTCGCAGGCGGCGGAGAGCACGACCGCGATGAGGAGAGCTCGCTTGATCACGCGTCGGATCCCTTCTGGTGGCCCTGCGATTCGAGGGCTGCTTGAGCTGCCGCGAGGCGCGCGACGGGCACGCGGAACGGGCTGCACGAGACGTAGTCGAGGCCGATGCGGTGGCAGAAGTCGATGCTCATCGGCTCGCCGCCGTGCTCGCCGCAGAGGCCGACCTTGAGGTCCGGCTTCACGCTGCGGCCCTTCTCGGTGCCGAGCCGCACCAGCTCGCCCACGGCTGGGTCGATCGACACGAACGGGTCGATCGGCAGGATGCCCATCTCGATGTAGAGCGGCAGGAAGCGCCCGCAGTCGTCGCGCGAGATGCCGAACGTGGTCTGCGTGAGGTCGTTCGTGCCGAACGAGAAGAAGTCGGCCGCGGTCGCGATCTGGTCGGCCGTGAGGCAAGCGCGCGGCAGCTCGATCATGGTGCCGATCTTATGTGCAACCTTTTGGTTGCGTTCCGTCTGCACCGCCTCGGCGGTGGTGCGCACCAGCTCGCGCATGATCTCCAGCTCGCGCACGTGGCCGACCAGCGGGATCATGATCTCGGGCTCGATGACGATGCCGTCGGTGGCGAGCTCGCAGGCCGCCTCCATGATGGCGCGCACCTGCATCTCGTAGACCTCGGGGTAGGTCAGCCCGAGGCGGCAGCCGCGGTGCCCGAGCATCGGGTTCACTTCGTGCAGCGCGCGGTAGCGCTCGCGCACGACGGCGACCGGCAGCTTCATGTGCGCGGCCATCGCCTCGAGGTCGCCCGGGTTGTCGGTGAGGAACTCGTGCAGCGGCGGGTCGAGCAGGCGCACGGTGATCGGCAGGCCCTGCATGACGCGGAAGATGGCGATGAAGTCCCCGCGCTGCATCGGCAGGAGCGCCGCCAGCGCTTGCCGCCGCCCCTCCTCCGAGTCCGCCAGGATCATCTCGCGCACCGAGGTGATGCGCCCCTGCTCGAAGAACATGTGCTCCGTGCGGCACAGACCGACGCCCTCGGCGCCGCGCTCGCGGGCCGCCTGGCAGTCGCGCGCGGTGTCCGCGTTGGTGCGGATGCGCAGCCGGCGGACCTCGTCGGCCCAGCCCATGATGCGCTCGAGCTCGGCGCTCGGCTGCGGTAGGAGCGTGGCGACGGTGCCCAGCATGACGGTGCCCTCGGCGCCGTCGATGGTGATGATGTCGCCTTCCTTGATCACCTTGTCGCCGCGCGCGCGGAACGTCTTCGCGTCGGCGTCGACCTCGATGTCGCGGCAGCCGACGATGCACGACTTGCTCATGCCGCGCGCGACCACCGCCGCGTGCGACGTCATGCCGCCGCGCGCGGTCAAGACGCCCTTGGCCTTGAGCATCCCGTGGATGTCCTCGGGCGACGTCTCGCGCCTCACGAGGATCACGTCCTCACCACGCCCGGCCCGCTCGACGGCGTCCTGCGCGTGGAACACGACCCGCCCCGTGGCCGCGCCCGGCGAGGCTCCGAGGCCCTGCGCGACGATGGTGCGCGGCGCCGTGGGATCGATGCGCGGGTGCATCAGCTTCTCGAGCGTCTCGGTCCGCACGCGGCGGATGGCGTCCTCTTTCGTGATGAGCCCCTCGTCCACCAGGTCGGCCGCGATGCGCACCTCGGCCGCGGGCGAGCGCTTGCCGCCGCGCGTCTGCAGCACGAACAGGTTGCCCTCCTGGATGGTGAACTCGATGTCCTGCATGTCGCGGTAGTGGTGCTCGAGCAGGTCCTTCACCCGTACCAGCTCGGCGTACGCCTCGGGCTGCGCGTGGTCGAGCGTGTCGCCGTCGGCGCCACCCGAGTCGGCGTTGAGCGCCTGCGGCGTGCGGATGCCGGCCACGACGTCCTCGCCCTGCGCGTTCGGCAGCCACTCACCAAAGAAGATCTTCTTGCCGGTGTTCGGGTCGCGCGTGAACGCGACGCCCGTCGCCGAGGTGGTGCCCATGTTGCCGAACACCATCGCCTGCACGGTGACCGCGGTGCCGCCGTCGTGCGGGATGTGGTTGGCGTTGCGATAGTCGACCGCGCGGCGCGTGTTCCAGCTGCGGAAGACCGCGTCGATGGCGGCCCACAGCTGGGTCGTCGGGTCCTGCGGGAAGGGGCGGCCGGCCTGCTCGAAGATCTGCTTCTTGAAGATCCCAGTCAGCTCCTCGAGCACCTCGCTGGGGATGGACGAGTCGGAGTGGATGTCCTCGCGCTCCTTCATGCGCTCGAGCATGTCCTCGAGGTGGTCGCCGTGCATGCCCATGACGACGTTCGAGTACATCTGCAAGAGGCGCCGGTACGAGTCCCACGCGAAGCGCGCGTTGCCCGTCTTCTGCGCCAGCGCGAGCACCGTCGCGTCGTTGAGCCCGAGGTTCAGGACCGTGTCCATCATGCCCGGCATCGACACCGCCGCGCCCGATCGCACCGACACCAAGAGCGGCGCCGCGGCGTCGCCGAGCGTGAAGCCCATACGCTGCTCGAGCAGCGCCTTGGCCGCGAGCACCTGGGTCTTGATGTCGTCGGTGAGCGCCCCGCCGTTCTTCCAGAACGCGCGGCAGGCCTCGGTCGTGATGGTGAAGCCCGGCGGCACCGGCAGCCCGAGGCGCGTCATCTCGGCGAGGTTCGCGCCCTTGCCGCCCAACAGGTTGCGCATCTGCGCGTCGCCGTCGGCCTGACCCTGACCGAAGCTGTAGACCCACTGGGGCACGGCCGGGTTGGTGTCGGGGATGCTCATCGTCTGCTCCCGTCTCGCCCGCTATTAAGGAGGGCGTAGCGCCGGGGCGGGTAGCACCCGCTCGGTCGCACGTCAATCATGACCTGGCCTGATGTCCCGGACTTGCCCGGCTCGCGCGGCCGCGTCCAGGCGATCACCGCCGAGCGGCAGCTGGCCCAGCGCGCGCTCACCGGACGCACACGCCCTGGCTCGCGCGGCAGCGGCCCTCGCTCTTGCACACGGCCGACGCCATGCAGTGCGGCTCGTCGACCGCGATGCAGCGATCGGCGACCGGCGAGCGGGCGCAGCGCCCGTCGTTCTGGCAGTCGAGCGATCGACTACACGCGGTGCAGCCCTGGAGCTCTTGCGCGATGCCGCACTCGCTCCAGTCGTCGCAGGCGCGCGAGCGCTGGCAGTCCTCGTAGCGCGTGGCCGTGCAGCGCGTGCCGTAGAGGCTGCACCAGCCGAGCTGGGCGCAGTTCGACGCCGCGCGGCAGTCGTCCTCGGAGCTCGCGATGCACACGCCGTCCTTGGCGGTGCAGCGGCCCTCCATCGTGCACACGAGCGCCGCGCGGCAGTCGTCGCTCGAGGTCGCCACGCAGGTGCGCCCCATGCCGCACAGCACGTTGCGCGAGGCGAGGAAGTCGACGTCGCGCTCGGGTCGCTGCACCGCCTCGGCGCACTGCGTGGTGACGGTCGAGGCGCTCGGCGCGCTGCACTGGCCCCAGGTCTTGCAGGCCAGCTCGGAGCGGCGGCAGGTGTCCGCGTCGCGCGCCACGCATGTGCCGCTCGCGAGCTCGCCGCGCCCATAGAGCGTCGCCTCGCGCCCGGCGGCGCACAGCTCGGCGGTGATGCCGGGGCAGGGGCGGTCGGGCTGGCACAGCTCGGCGCTCGCGCGGGGGCGCGACAGGTCGCAGCCGGCCCACACGACCAGGCAGATCATCCACCAGGTGGGTAGGGCTGCGCGCACGCGAGGCTGATACCCGCATGGAATGAGGGCGTCAACGCATTCGGGGCGCGGGAAATATCGGGCGTGGTCATGGCCTTTCTGGCAGGATGCCCGCCGTGCTGCTGCCCATCGTCGTGTCGTTCATGGTCTCCGCGCCGCCCGCGCCCACCCCCGCGCCGGCCCCGCAGCCGGCCTCCACCGAGCCCGTCGCCACGCTGCTGCCGCAGCTCGAGGCCTGCGAGGAGATGGACTGCGCCGCGCTGCGCGCGTTGGTCTCCAAGGGGCCGAAGGTCTGGCCCGACCTCGAGAAGGGCATCGACGATCCGAAGGAGCTCATCCGCTTCTGGTCGATCGGCGTGCTCGCCGAGGTGCCCGTGCCCGAGGCCAAGGACAAGCTCGTGAAGCTGCTCCGCGAGGAGCCGCTGGCGCGGCTGCGCGCCGCCTCGGCGTTCGCGCTGGCGAGCTATCCGCCGGGTCCGGACGTGACCGGCGAGCTGGTCACGGCGCTCAGCGACATCGACCCGAACGTGCGCTTCGAGGCCGCCTCGGCGCTCGCGCGGCGACCGGCCGATCCCACGGCCTTCGCGCCGCTGGTCAAGGCGCTCGACGACAAGGACGAGGACGTACGCGCCGCCGCCGCCGACGCGCTCGGGCAGGGCGGCAAGGCCGCGCGTACCGCCGCGATCACCAAGGCGCTGCTCGCCAAGGTGAGCGACCGCAAGCCGCCGATGCGCGGCCGCGTGGCCATCGCGCTCGCGCAGATCGGCGCGCCCGAGGCGGTGGCCCCGCTCATCGCGCGCATCGGTCGCGAGCGTGACGAGACGGCGCTGGCGGCGGTCGCGTGGGCGCTCGGCGAGCTCGGCGACAAGACGGCCATCGATCCGCTGAAGACGCTCGCGCAGCACCCTTCGGACGTCGTCAAGCAGCACGCCGCCGAGGCGCTGCAGCGGCTCACCGCGCCCGCGCCCGAGGCGCCGCCCAAGTGAACATCGAGGTCTGTCGATGCACGTGACGATGGTCAAGAAGCGGCTCGCCTCGGGTGAGCCGTGCAGGAAGTGCGCGGAGGCCGAGACCTGGCTCCAGAGCCGCGGGCTGTGGGACGAGATCGACCGTGTGGTCTGGGCCGACGAGGCCGACCCAGCGTCCGAGGGCATGCGCCTGGCGCTCGAGCACCAGGTCGCGCTGGCCCCGTTCTTCCTCGTCGCGCGCGCGCCCGGCGCCGCGCCCGAGGTCGTCACCTCGGCCGTCGCGCTCGGACGCATGTTCGCGGCGGCATCGATGGCGCAGTCGTATGACGATCTCACGATCGATGCCGCGACCGCGGCGCTGGCCGACAAGAGCCCGCACGAGGTGGTCGACTGGGCGTTCGCGCGCTGGGGCAAGAGCTGCGCCATCGCGTTCTCGGGCGCCGAGGACGTGGTGCTCATCGATCTCGCGGCCAAGAGCGGGCATGCGTTCTCGGTCTTCTGCCTCGACACCGGGCGCCTCTTCCCCGAGACGCTCGAGTACATCGACACAGTGCGCGCGCACTACGGCATCGACATCGAGATCGTGTCGCCCGACGCCGCGCCGCTCGAGGCGCTCGTGCGCGAGAAGGGCCTGATGAGCTTCCGCCGGGACGGCCACGAGGAGTGCTGTGGCATCCGCAAGGTCGCCCCGCTGAACCGCACGCTGCAGGGCCGCGCCGCCTGGATGACGGGCCAGCGTCCCGACCAGAGCCCGGCCACCCGCAACGGCCTGGCGACCATCACGCGCGATGCACAACGCGGGTTGTGGAAGTTGAACCCGCTGGCCTCGTGGAGCAGCGAGGACGTGTGGGCGCACATCCGCGCGTTCGACGTGCCGTTCAATCCGCTGCACGCGCATGGCTTCCGCTCGATCGGCTGCGCGCCGTGCACCCGCGCGGTGCACCCCGGCCAGCACGAGCGCGAGGGTCGCTGGTGGTGGGAGGACGCGACCCAGCGCGAGTGCGGCCTGCACGTGCCGAAGGACCCGCGGCCGCTCGCCGGCTGACACGCGCCGCGCCGCGTGACACAACGCCGCGCGTGGTACCCATCCGACGAATGGCGGTCGCATCCGGCGTGGCCGCGGCGAGCATCTACTACAACCAGCCGATGCTCGGAGAGCTGACGCGCGCGTTCCCCGATGGGCACGCCGACGGAATCATCCCGACCGTCACGCAGCTCGGCTACGCGCTCGGCCTGGTGCTGCTCGTGCCGCTCGGCGATCGCCTCGAGCGCCGCCGCCTGGTCGTCGTGCAGTTCATCGGGCTCGCGCTGGTGCTGGGTGCGACCGCGCTGGCGCCGTCCTTGCCGGT
>Ga0164241_10005844_pt1 | contig 11362 bp, 9 predicted proteins | sample OricomyardsoilBY_FD_108780 | JGI IMG/M metagenome (GOLD analysis project Ga0164241, IMG submission 108780) | Backyard soil microbial communities from Emeryville, California, USA - Original compost - Back yard soil (BY) | ecosystem: Environmental > Terrestrial > Soil > Unclassified | place: USA... | reverse complement strand
GGCCTGGTGCGCGCGGTCGTAGTCCTCGCGCGTTTCGGCGCGGAAGGCGATCCGCACCGAGACGTACTTGCCGTTCGCGGAATGCCGCCAGTTCACCGATTCGCTCAGCACCTCGATGCCGGCGTCCAGCAGGTGCCGCGGCAGGTCGCTTTCCAGATGCTTGTCTGCCGCGCCCATCGCCGACAGCTCGAAGGTGCCGGGGAACTGGAAACCATGCTCGGGATTGTCGGAATGGATGTCCATCCCGCGATTATTGGGCCGCGCCGCGGCAAACCCAAGCCTCCGCGAACGCAAGGGGCCGCTGGCGCGGCCCCCGCCCTATCCGCGACCGGCGCGAATTACTTCGCCAGTTCGATGAAGTTGCTGGAGATCCAGCCCTTGTTGCCGAGTTCGTCCTCGACTTCGATCATCGCGCCGTCGCGGTTGCCGGTCGGGTACAGCAGCGATCCCGGGTCGAGGTCGCGCACCGCCTTGCCGCTGCCCTTGGCGTTGCCGAGCAGACGCGCCGGCTTTGTCACCCGCATGGCCTGGCTGGCGTTGGCCGCGGAGGCATTGTCCGGGAGGCCGCCGAGCTGGCCGACGAGGTCGTTATAGGCCTGCAGGTAGGCCAGGGTGATGACCTGGCCGAGTTCGGTGTTGGCGTAGCCGCCGACGCCGGCCCCGCCCAGCCCGCCGCCGGTGAACAGGCCACCGCCCACGCCCCAGCCGATATCGGTCTTCTTCGCGCTGCCCTCGGCCATCGCCACCTGTTCGGAGGAACGCACGTCGGTGACGGTGAGGACCACGTCCGCGGTCTTCTTCTTGAAATTCAGGCCGCCGACCAGCGCGCCGACGTTGCCGCCTACCAGGCCGCCGATCAGCCCGCCCACCGCATTGCCGCCGGCGTCGCTGTTGGCGCCGATCAGGTCCGGCACCAGCACGTAGTCGGCGGCCTTGATCTGGCCCTTGCCGAGGTTGGAGCGCTGGCGCAGCTCGCCGCTGGAGGCCAGTTCGCGTTCGCGCATCGCCGCTTCCATGCCGGCGCCGCGGTCGACCAGGGTGAAGCAGCGCGATTTGCTGACGAAGACCTTGATCAGCTTGGACGGCGCCGGCAGTTGCTGGCCGCTCCACCAGTTGGTGGCGTGCTCCGGCTCGAGCACCGAGATGCTGCCCAGCGGGCGGGCGCACATCGGGATCTGCGCCATCTGCTCCTTGCGCTGGTCCTGCGCGCTCTTGCGTTGCGCGAACGCAGGCGACGACGCGAGCGCCACGCCCACCAGCAACGCCGAAGCGATCGCGCGACGACGACCGAATGCTGTCATGTTCAACCCCTGGAAATTCTCGTCTTTGTCAGGCCGCCCGGTTCGATCGGGCACTGCCGCCATCCATCCCTAACGCCTTGCGGCGGGATTTCCGGTCATCGGCCGCCTTCTCGCATCGCGCGCAAGCAGGGCCTACTCGGCCCACCACATCAGCAGGGCATGCCACAGGCGCTTGAAGAAGCCGCCTTCCTCGACCGCATCCAGCGCGACCAGCGGCGCCGATGCGACCAGCTTGCCGTCCAGCGACACCTTCACCATGCCGATCTTCTGGCCCTTGGCGATCGGCGCTTCCAGCGACTTCGGCAGGTCCATGCTCGCTTTCAGGCGGTCGTACTTGCCGCGCGGGGTGGAGACCAGCAACGGCGCGCTCACGCCCACCTTCACCACGTCCTGCGCGCCCTTCCACACCTTCGGCGAGGCCAACGCCTTGCCGGCGTCGTATAGCTTGTGCGATTCGTAGAAGCGGAAGCCCCAGTTCAGCAGCGCCTGCGAATCCACCGCGCGCTGGTTTTCGCCGCTGTCGCCCATCACCACCGTGATCAGGCGCTGGTCGCCGCGCTTGGCCGAGGCCATCAGGCAGTAGCCGGCGCTGGAGGTATGCCCGGTCTTGATGCCGTCCACCGACGGGTCGCGCCACAGCAGCAGGTTGCGGTTCGGCTGGGTGATCGGACCGACCGTGAGTTCCTTGATCTTGTTGTAGCTGTAGGCCTCGGGGAAGTCGCGGATCAGCGCGCGGCCGAGCAGGGCCAGGTCGTGCGCGGTGGTCATGTGGCCTTCGGCGGTGAGGCCGTGCGGATTGACGAAGTGCGAGGCCTTCATGCCGATCTTCGCCGCGTAGGCGTTCATCAACTGGGCGAAGGCCTGTTCGCTGCCGGCGACATGTTCGGCCAGGGCGATCGCGGCGTCGTTGCCGGACTGCACCACCATGCCCTTTTCCATGTCCACCAGCGGCGCGGTCTGGTTGACCTCGAAGCCGCTGTAGCTGCCGTCGGTGCCGGCGCCGCCGGTGCGCCAGGCGTTCTCGCTCATCATCACCGGGTCGGTCGCCTTGACCTTGCCGGCGGCCATCTCGGCGGCGATCACGTAGCTGGTCATCACCTTGGTGATCGACGCCGGCTCCACCGGAACATCGACGTTCTCGCCGGCCAGCACCTGGCCGGTGGCGTAATCCATGATCAACCAGGCCTTGCTGGTGGCGGGTGCGGGGGCATCGGGGATCGGCAGGTTGTCGCTGAGCGCGGCCGGCTTGGCGACGGCGGGCGACGGCGTCTGGGCGAAGGCGAGGCCGATGCCGGCGGTGGCCAGCGCGACGAGCAACAACGAACGCGAATGCTTCAAGGACAACTCCTGGTGGCCGCGCGATCCGCGGCGCGAAAGAATCAAGCGGCCATTTTAAGCGCAATGCCGCTGGAAGGCCGCGCGCGGAACGTGCCGGGGGCGGCAGTTTTCAGTCGCGGACGCGTTGCGGCTGTCCGAATCCCAGACCGACGATCCGCGCCGCGAGTTCCGGCGTGCTGGCCGCCGCCACCGGGCCGATCCGCAGGCGCCAGATCCTGCGCCCGTTCACGTCGGCATCGAACAGCTGCGCACGCGCGATCGAGGCACCCTGCAGCAGGGCCAGCGCGTGCCGGGCGTTGTGCTGGTTGGAGAAACTGGCGACCTGCAGGACGACCTGTTCATCCGAGGCCGAAGCGGGCGCATTGCCGGCCGCCACCAGCGCCGCGGCATTGATCGGCGAGGGCGGCGGCGGTGCGGCCGGTGGCGGGAATTCGCTGCGGCCGGCCTGTTCGACCTGCGCCGGCGTCGCCTTGCCCTGCGCCGCGGCATCGACCACCGCGGCATCCACCGCCAGGTCGGGCTTGCCCGGCTTGCCGGTGGCGACGCGCACGCGACGCGACTTCATCCAGGCATCGAACTCGTCGGCGCTCATCACCTTGCCGTTCTGGTGCATGTCGAAGCGGTAGGTATCGGCCGCGGGCTTGGTCGGTACGGGCTGCGCGGGGCCGGCGCTGGCGAGGGCGTCCGGCAGGCGCTCCACCAGCCGGTCCATCGCGCTGGCATCGGCGGGGCTCGCGTCCGCGACGAGCGCGCTGCCCGCATCGCCCGGATGCAGCGCGCGCACTTCCACGCGCGCGGTGCCGCGTTCGCGATAGCCCAGTTTCACCGCCGCCGCATAGCTGAGGTCGATGATGCGGCCGGGATGGAACGGGCCGCGGTCGTTGACCTTGACCACGATCGACTTGCCGTTGTCGAGGTTGGTGACCCGCGCGTAGCTCGGCAGCGGCAGGGTCTTGTGCGCGGCGGTGAAGGCGTACATGTCGTACACCTCGCCACTGGAGGTGCGGCGGCCGTGGAATTTCTTGCCGTAGAACGAGGCGCCGCCCTGCTCGACGTAGTCGACGGCGCTGTCGAGCACGGTATAGCGCTTGCCGAGCACGCTGTAGCTGCGGTTGCCGGTGCGCGCGCGCGGTTCCTCGCGCACTTCCGGCTCGGGGATCGCATCCACGTCGGGGATGTCGTCGGGAACGGCGTCGGACTCGCCGGGACGGAACAGGCCGCCGGCCACGTAATCGCCGCGCTTGGACAGGTCTTCCTGCGCGGGCGCGTAGGGCGAGGCCTTGGGCCGGTGCATCGGCGGCGACGGGTTCACGCCCTGCGCCGGCTGCACCACGACCTTCTGGCCCGGTGGCGGCGACTTCGAGGCGGTGCCGCCGGTAGCGCAGGCCGCCAACGCGAGCGGCAACGCGGCCAGCAGCAGCGCGCGCGGCGTCATGCCGGATCCGGCTCGCGCCCGGCGATGCTTTCCGCGAGTTGGTACACCGCGGTCGCGTACAGCCGCGAGATGTTGTACGTGGTGATCGCCTTGAAGTTGTTGTAGACGATCCAGTACTCCGGGCCGGCCGCGCCTTCGAGGGTGATCAGGGTCGCCGGCGGGCCGTCCTCGGTGTGGATGACGCGCAGGTCCCGCGGGCGGTAACCCTTGTTCGCGAGCGTGGTCAGGGTCTGGTCCAGCGTCACCGAATTGCCGGGATTGACGAAGTCGGCAGCCGCCGGGTCGCGCGTCGCGCGCTGCATCACCGGCCCCTTCGCCTGCCAGCCGCCCTTCTTCGCGAAATAGTTGGCGACCGAGGCGAACACGTCGTCGAGGTCGTTGAACAGGTCGCGCTTGCCGTCGCCGTCGCCGTCCACCGCGTAGTCGCGGTAGCTGGACGGCATGAACTGGCCCCAGCCCATCGCGCCGGCGTAGCTGCCCTTCAGCGTCGTGATGTCGAGACCTTCCTCCTTGCCCAGCGCGAACAGCTGCGCCAGTTCGTCGCGGAAGAACGCCTCGCGCTTGTTCTCGCGGTCCGCCTTCGCCGGATCGCCGGTGCGCGGATAGGCGAAGGCCAGCGTGTACAGCGCATCGACGACCGGGTAACTGCCCTTGTTGCCGCCGTAGCTGGTCTCGACGCCGAGGATCGCGGCGACGATTTCCTTCGGCACCCCGTACTTGTCCTCGGCGCGCTGCAGCGCCTCGCGGTTGGCCTTGATGAAGGCGCGGCCGTCGTCGATGCGCTTGGGCTGGATGAAGATCGGGCGGTAATCGCGCCAGGGCTTGGCTTCGGCCGGGCGCGACATCGCATTGATGATGGCCTCGCGGAGTTGCGCCTGCGCCAGCACGGCCTCGATCTGCGCGGCGGGGATGCCGAAGCGCTGCGAGGTGCCGCGCACGAACTCGGCGCGCGCGGCGCTGAAGTCCCGGATATGTGGTGTTGCCGGAGCGGGTGTCGGCGCTGGAGTCGGCGGCGGCGCCGATGGCTGCGGCATCGGCTTGGGCGGCGGGACGGCGCAGGCGGCAAGCGCGAGCGCGGCGATGCATGGCAAGGCGCGTCGGATCATCGGCGGCGAGGGTAGCACGGCCCGGCAAGCGCCCCCGAACGGGCGATTCAGGTTGAACGCCTCAGCGATTGATCGTGCGCCGCGCCTTCAGCGCCATCACCACGCCGAAGCCCAGCAACAGGGTCAGCGCCGAAGTGCCGCCGTAGCTCAGCAGCGGCATCGGCACCCCGACCACCGGCAGCAGGCCGGAGATCATGCCGCCGTTGACCAGCACGTAGACCATCAGCGCCAGCCCCCACGCACCGACGAACAGGCGCGCGTAGCCATCGCGCGAATCCGCGGCGATCCACAGGCAGCGGCCGATGACGAACAGGTACAGGGCGAGCACCACGCCCACCCCGATCCAGCCGAATTCCTCGCTGAGCACGGCGAAGGCGAAGTCGGTGGTGTGCTCCGGCAGGTAATCGAGGTGCGACTGCGTGCCCTGCCCCCAGCCCTTGCCCAGCAATCCGCCGCCGCCGATCGCGATCTTGCTCTGGATGATGTTCCAGCCCGCGCCCATCGGGTCGGACTCGGGATCGAGGAAGGTGAGGATGCGGTCCTTCTGGTAGGGCCGCAGCAACCAGAACCACGCGACCGGCGCGATCGCCGCCGCGCCGCCGGTGGCAGCCAGGAACCACCACCACGACAGGCCGGCGAGGAACAGCACGAACACGCCGGCCGCAAGCACCAGCATCGCGGTGCCGAAGTCGCGCTGCAGCAGGATCAGGCCGACCGGCAGGGCGATGATCAGCGCCGCCATCGGCAGCGTGCCCAGCGTCGGCGGCAGGCGCTGTCGGTCCAGGTGCCAGGCCAGCATCATCGGCAAGGTCAGCTTGGCCATTTCCGAAGGCTGGAAATTGAAGAAGCCGAGGTTGATCCAGTGGTTGCCGTACTTGCCGCTGCCGATGAACAGCACCAGCACCAGCGGCAGCAGCGAGGCGATGTAGATCGGCGGGGTGAACTGCTTGAGCACGTGCGCCGGCACCCGCGAGGCAAGCCACAGCACGAACAGCCCGGCGCAGAAATACGTTCCCTGCATCGTGGTCATGCGCAGCGATTCGTTGCTGGCGCTGTACAGCGTGGCCAGGCCGATGCCCATCAGGCCCAGCAACGCGACCAGCAGGAACGGGTCCAGGCTGCGCAGCAGGCGCAGCAGCAGTTCGACCAGGAAACGCAAGATCGTGCTCATCGCGCGGGCACCGCCGGTGCGGTCGGCGGCGTCGCGTCCGGGCTGCCGGCGACGTTGGCGAAATCGGGCTTGGTCACGACAACGGCGCCACCGGCAGCGGCGGCTTCAGACGTCGGCGGTTCCGGCATCTTGCCGAGCAGCCAGGCATCGAACACCTTGCGCGCGATCGGCGCGGCGCTGGAGGCGCCGAAGCCGCCGCCCTCCACTGCCACGGCGATCACGATCGCCGGCTTCTCGACCGGCGCATAACCGATGTACAGCGCGCGATGGCGCTTCCACAGCGGCAGCGAGCGCGGGTCGACCGCGCGCGCGCCGCGGTTGACCACCTGCGCGGTGCCGGTCTTGCCTGCGGACGCATAGGCCGTGCCGCGGAACACGCTGGCCGCGGTGCCGTGGGTGGTGGTCATCGCCATGCCCTCCTGGACCACCCGAACATGATCGGGACGGTCGCTGATCCGTGCCGGCGGCGGCTGCGGGATCGGCTGCCAGGGCTCGTCGAAGCGCGCGCGCTGCTGCGTCGCCAGGTGCGGCCGGCGCAGCTGGCCGCCATCGGCGATCGCCGCGGTGCCGCGCGCCAGTTGCAGCGGCGTCACCTTCCACAGGCCCTGGCCGATGGAGGCGTTGACCAGGTCGCCGGGATACCAGCGGTCCTTCGCGTATTTCCGTTTCGATGCCGGCGACGGCACGATGCCGGCGATCTCGCCGGCCAGGTCGATGCCGGTGGTGGCGCCGAAGCCGTACTTCGCCATGTAGTCGTCGTAACGCTGCACGCCCATGTCCTGCGCCAGCTTGTAGTAATAGGTGTTGACCGATTCATAGATCGCCTTGCGCGCATCGGTCCAGCCATGCACGCCGTCCAGCCAGCCACGGCCGCCCATGCCGGGCAGGCGGAACACGCCGGTGGACAGGACCTTGTCTTCGGGTCGGCGCAGCCCGCTGTCCAGTCCGGCCAGGGTGGTCAAGGGCTTGATGGTCGAACCCGGGGCCACGCCGCCCAACACCAGCCGGTTGAATTGCGGGCGCGACGGGTTTTCGTTCAGCGCCCTGTAGTCGGCATGGCTGATGCCGTTGACGAACAGGTTGGGGTCGTAGCTGGGCAGGCTGACCATCGCCAGGATTTCGCCGGTGCGCGGATCCAGCGCGACCGCGGTTCCTTCCAGCGTGCCGAACGCGGCCACCATCGCCCGTTGCAGGTCGAGGTCGATGGACAGTTTCAGGTCGGTGCCGGGCGTTGCCGGCAGCGTGTCCAGCGCGCGCACGGTGCGCCCGTCGACATTGGTTTCCAGCCGCTTGTAGCCGGGTTTGCCGCGCAACCGCTCCTCGTAGAAGCGTTCCAGCCCGGTCTTGCCGGTATGGGTGTAGGCGCCACCGCTATCGCCCATCGCGGCCTGGTCTTTTTCGTCGATGCGGCCCACGTAGCCGACCACATGCGCCAGCAACTCGCCATGCGGATACACGCGGCCGAGGTAAGGCACCAGTTCCACCCCGGGGAAGCGCCAGCGGTTTACCGCGAAGCGCGCGGCTTCGTCGTCGCCGACCCGCAATTTCACCGTCACCGGCTTGAACGGGCGGCTGGCTTGGTAGGCGCGCAGGAAGCGCGCCGATTCCTCGGCGTCCAGCGCGACCACGCCGTGCAAGCTCGCGATCAGGGCCGCGCCGTCGCCGGCGCGTTCGGGCACCGCGTCCAACCGCCAGGTAGCCATGTTCTCGGCCAGGATGCGGCCCTTGCGGTCCAGGATCAGCCCGCGCGCCGGCACCACCGGCACCAGCCGGACCCGGTTGGCTTCCGAACGCGTCGCGTATTCGGCGTGCTGCACCACCTGCAGGCGGAAATACCAGGCCGAAAGCCCGCCCAGCGCGAGCAGCACGGCGAAGAAACCGACCAACGCGCGCCGGCGGAACAGTTCCGCTTCCGCATTGTGGTTCTTCAGTTGGCGGGCGCGGCGCACCATGGGCTCAGCCGCGCCGGCGCAGGCGCAGCGCGTCGAGCACGAAATGCAGCGGCGCCCACAGCAGCATGCCGAGCAGCGGCGCCCACCAGTAGCCCCAGGGATGCTGCGGCTCGCCCAATACCAGGTGGATGGCGGCGCTGACCACGCGGTCGTTGAGCAGCAGCACGCCCACTGCCATTGCCTGCTGCGAAAGCGGGAAGAAGCGCATGCGCGCGCGGAAGCGGTCGAGGATGAAGGCGAGGATGGCCAGGCGCATCGCCTGTTCGCCGAGCAGGCCGCCGAACACCAGGTCGGCGAGCACGCCGAGCCCGAAGGCCGCGCCGAGCCCGATCTTGTCCGGCTCCTCCAGCACCCAGTACGCCAGCACCAGCGCCAGCCAGTATGGACGCAGCGGCTGCAGCAGTTCCGGCAGCGGCACCAGGCCCAGCAACAGGGCCAGCAGCAGGCTGACCGGCAGCACCCAGCCGTTGCGCGCGCGGCTCATCGCGCGGGCCCCGCCTGCCGACGCTGCGGCGCGGTCGCTGGCTGCGGCGCATCGGGTGCGGCGGAAACCGGCGTTTGCGAAGGCGCTTGCGCCGCCGTTGCCGGCGGCGTCGCGGAAACGGGCTTGTAACCGCGCAGCAACAACACGTCGCGGCCGCGATCCAGTTGCGCGGCCGGTTCGACCTCGCCCTCCAGGAAGGCGCGGCTGTCGTCCGGCTGCAGCTTGCCCACGCTGCCGACGGTGAAGCCCGGCGGAAAGCGTCCGCCCATGCCCGAGGTCAACAGCACGTCGCCTTCGCGCACGTCGGCGGACAGCGGCACGTCGGCGGCATGCAGGGCGTCTGCGCGGCCGCTGCCGTACACCATCAGGCGCACCCCGCTGCGCGCCACCACCGCCGGCACCGCGTGGTCGGGATCGGTGATCAGCAGCACGGTGGCGGTGGTCGGGGTGGTGGCGATCACCTGCCCCATCAGGCCGCCGGCATCGATCACCACCTGGCCGGTGCGCACGCCGTCGCCGCTGCCGGCATCCAGCACCAGGCGCTGGCGGGTGGGGTCGAGGTCGATGTCGAGGATGCCGGCCAGCTGGACGTCGAGCCGCCCGCGTTCGGCGCTGGCCAGCAGGCCGCGCAGGCGCGCGTTCTCCGCCGCCGCCGCCTGCAGGCGCGCGTTGCGCGCGCCGGACACCAGCAAGGCGCCGCGCAGGATCTTGTTGTCGCGCATCAACTGGCGGCGGGTGACCGCATCCTCGCGCAGGGCCACGCCCGCGCGCGAGGGCAGGCCGGCCAGCCACCACAAGGGCTGCACCACCACCTCCGCCTGCGCCCGCGCCGCGCGCAACCAGCCGCCGCGATGGTCCAGCACCATCAGCACCACCGCCAGCACCAGGAAGACCAGCAACCGCAATACGCCGGCGACATCGCCGGGGCGGGCTGCGGGGGATCCGGCGTAGGACGGCACGTCAGTAGGTCAGCAGATGCTGTCGATGAATTCGGCGAAGGGACAGTTTGGCCGATGCAGGGGCCAACGCAAACGGCACCCCCGTTTGCGTCGCGCAGCGAAAACCACGTCGTTCGCCGCGCAGCGCCGGCGGTCGGTCGTGGATGGCCGACCGCCGGACGGGGTACGGCTCAATCCGGCGCGAAGAACTCGTTGCCGTGCATGTCCACCAGCTCCAGAGCGCGCCCGCCGCCGCGCGCCACGCAGGTCAGCGGATCGTCCGCGACCTGCACGTGCAGGCCGGTTTCCTCGCTGATCAGGCGGTCGAGGTCGCGCAGCAGGGCGCCGCCGCCGGTCAGCACGATGCCGCGCTCGGCCACGTCCGCGCACAGTTCGGGCGGGGTCTGCTCCAGCGCCAGCCTGATCGCGGAGACGATCCCGGCCAGCGGCTCGCGCAGCGCTTCCAGCACCTCGTTGGAATTGATGGTGATGATCTTGGGCACGCCTTCCGCGAGGTGGCGGCCGGAGACCTCGATCTCGCGCACGTGCTGCTGCTGGTAGGCATTGCCCAGTTCCAGCTTGATCCGCTCCGCGGTGGCGTCGCCGATCAGCATGCCGTGGTGGCGGCGCACGTAGGCGATGATCGCCTCGTCGAAGCGGTCGCCGCCGATGCGCACCGACTGCGAGTACACGATGCCGTTGAGCGCGATCACCGCCACTTCGGTGGTGCCGCCGCCGATGTCGACCACCATCGAGCCGCGCGCCTCGGTCACCGGCATGCCGGCGCCGATCGCCGCCGCCATCGGCTCCTCGATCAGGTACACCTCGCGCGCGCCGGCCTCCTCGGCCGACTCCTTGATCGCGCGGCGCTCGACCTGGGTGCTGCCGGCCGGCACGCATACCAGCACGCGCGGGCTGGGGCGCAGCACGCGGCTCTTGTGCACCTTGCGGATGAAATGCTTGAGCATTTCCTCGGTGTAGGTGAAGTCGGCGATCACGCCGTCCTTCATCGGCCGCACCGTGCTCATGTGGCCGGGGGTGCGGCCGAGCATCTGCTTGGCCTCGCTGCCCACCGCCGCCACCGCGCGCGCGCCGCCGCCGCGATCCTGGCGCACCGCGACCACGGAGGGTTCGTTGAGGACGATGCCCTGGCCGCGGACGTAGATGAGGGTGTTGGCGGTGCCGAGGTCGATGGAGAGGTCGCTGGAGAAATAGCGCCCGAGGAACTTGAACATGCGAAGGGATGCCGGAAAGTGGATGGCCGCGCGGGGGAACGCGGAACGAAGACCGCGGGGCGACGCGGCATCCGGAGGAAAGCCGCCGCGATCAACGCCCGGGCGGCTAGCCTAGCAAAAATCCGGCCCGTCGAACCGTTGCCGCGGCGGAAAAACTGGCCGTGGCGCGACGCCGACGCTACCCTGTGCGGCCCTGTGCCCGTTCATCCGAGACCTCCCGATGGCTGCCCTGATCTGCGGTTCCCTGGCCTACGACACCATCATGGTGTTCCCCGACCAGTTCAAGAACCACATCCTGCCGGACAAGGTGCACATCCTGAACGTGTCCTTCCTAGTCCCGCGCATGCGCCGCGAGTTCGGCGGCTGCGCCGGCAACATCGCCTACAACCTCAAGCTGCTCGG
>Ga0164241_10005843_pt1 | contig 11364 bp, 6 predicted proteins | sample OricomyardsoilBY_FD_108780 | JGI IMG/M metagenome (GOLD analysis project Ga0164241, IMG submission 108780) | Backyard soil microbial communities from Emeryville, California, USA - Original compost - Back yard soil (BY) | ecosystem: Environmental > Terrestrial > Soil > Unclassified | place: USA... | reverse complement strand
TGGGTGACACGCTCGCGCCGTCCGCGCAGCGCGGCGCCGCCGTGTCGGTCATCACCGCGCACGCCGCTGTGGGTCGCGAGTGGACGGTCGTGGCCGTGCTCGGCGTGCAGGAGGGCACCTGGCCGGACCTTCGGCTGCGCGGGTCGCTACTCGGCGTCGAGCGGCTCACCGACCTGCTGTCCGGAGTGGACGGTGCGGAGCTGTCCGCGACGGCCCCGCTGCTCGCCGAGGAACGCAGGCTGCTGCTGGTCGCCACCAGCAGGGCGCGGCACACGCTGCTGCTGTCCGCCATCCGCGGCGAGGACGAGCAGCCGTCGCGGTTCCTGTCCGAGATCGCCGGCGGTGACGTCGAGGAGGTCACCCGCCAGGTCCGCCTCGGCGGCCCGAACCGCGCGCTCGTGCTCGCCGACCTGGTGGGGGAGCTGCGCCGGGCGGTGTGCGACGGCACCGTCCCGGCCGACCGGCGCCGCCGCGCGGCCCGCCAGCTCGCCCGGCTCGCCGAGGCCGGGGTGGCGGGCGCGGATCCGGACGTCTGGTACGGCCTGCCCGACCTGTCCAGTGACCAGCCGCTGCGGGTCGCCGACGAGCGCATCGTCGTCTCACCGTCCACAGTGGAGGTTCTGGCGCGCTGCCCGCTGCGCTGGATGGTCGAGCGGCATGGCGGTTCGGACCCGGCCGAGCTGGCCTCGATCACCGGGGTGCTCGTGCACGCGCTCGCGCAGGCGGCCGCGGACGGCGCGGACGAGGTGGCGCTGCGCGCGGAGCTGGACCGGGCGTGGGACGCCGTGGACGCCGGTGCGCCGTGGTTCTCCCGCCGCGAGCGCACGCGGGTGCACGCGATGATGGACACGTTCCTCGGCTGGCTGCGCACCACCCGCGGCGAGCTGACCCAGGTCGCCGTCGAGCAGGACTTCGCCGTCGACGTGCCGGAGACGCCCGTGCGCGTGCGGGGCCGCGTCGACCGGCTCGAGGCCGACGCCGACGGCCATCCGGTGGTCATCGACGTGAAGACCGGCCGCGCGCCGGTCACCGAGAACGACGCGAAGGAACACCCGCAGCTCGCCGTCTACCAGCTCGCCGCCGCGTACGGGGCGTTTCGCAGGCTGGGCCTGGACGACCAGCCGGGCGGCGCGCGGCTGCTGTACGTGTCGAAGGCCAACCGCAAGAAGCTGGCGACCGAGCGCAACCAGGACGCGCTAGACGAGGAGGGCCTCAAGCACTGGACCGGCGTGGTGGCCGACGCGGCGGCGGCCAGCACCGGCCCGGACTACGTGGCCCGGCAGAACCCCGACTGCGCGCGCTGCCCGGTCCGGTTCTCCTGCCCGGTCAACCCCAGCGGCCGCCAGGTGACGGAGTGAGCCGCAGTGACCGACGCTGACCTGATCAGCCCGCGCCTCCTCGCCGCCGAGCTGGGCCTGCCCGCGCCGACCGACGAGCAGGTGGCGGTCATCGCCGCGCCCGCCGAGCCCGCACTGGTCGTGGCCGGGGCGGGCGCGGGCAAGACCGAGACGATGGCCGCCCGCGTCGTCTGGCTCGTGGCGAACGGCCTGGTCACGCCGGACCGGGTGCTGGGCCTGACGTTCACCCGCAAGGCCGCGCGCCAGCTCGCCGACCGGGTGCGCGCCCGGCTGCGCCGCCTCGCCGGCTCCGGGCTGCTGGCCCGCATCGACCCGGGCGGCGAGCGGCTGGCCGCCGTGCACGCCGGCGAGCCGACCGTGCTGACCTACCACGCCTACGCCGGCCGGCTCGTCGCCGAGCACGGCCTGCGGCTGCCCGTCGAGCCGGGCGCGCGGCTGCTCACCGAGACCGCCTGCTGGCAGCTCGCGCACCGCGTGGTGGCCACCTGGACCAGGGACCTCGACACCGACCGGGTGCCGGTGACCGTGACCCGCTACCTGCTGGAGCTGTCCGGCGAGCTCGCCGAGCACCTGGTCGACGAGGACCGGCTCGCCGCCTACAGCGAGGAGGTCGCCGCGGCCATCGAGGACGCGCCACGCGGCCCCCGCCAGCGTGACGAGCTGTCACAGAATCTGAAGGAAGTCGTTGCCACGCAACGGTTCCGGCTCGCCATGCTGCCGCTCGTGCACGCGTACGCGGAGAGCAAGCGACGTGAGGGGGCGCTGGACTTCGCCGAGCAGATGGCGCTGGCCGCGCAGCTCGCGGACACGCATCCGGAGGTCGTGCGCGGCGAGCGGGAGCGCTACGGCGTGGCGCTGCTCGACGAGTACCAGGACACCGGGCACGCGCAGCGGATCCTGCTGCGGTCGCTGTTCGGCGGGCCGGACGGCGACCCGATGCCGGTCACCGCGGTCGGCGACCCGGTGCAGGCCATCTACGGCTGGCGCGGCGCGAGCGCGGCCAACCTGCCCCGCTTCGCCACCGACTTCCCGACGCACGGCCGCAAACCGGCCACCCGCTACGGGTTGCTGACGAGCTTCCGCAACCCGCCGGAGGTGCTCGCGCTCGCGAACGCCGTGTCCGGACCGCTGCGCGCGGTCGGGCTCGACGTCGACGAGCTGCGCGCGCCGGACGGCACCGCGCCCGCCGATGTCCGATGTGGACTGTTCGCGGACGCCGACGCGGAGGTGGTCTGGCTCGCCGACGAGATCGCCGGCCGCTGGCGGTCCACAGTGGACGAAACAGGCAAGCCGCCGACCGCCGCGGTGCTGGTGCGCCGCCGCGCGGACATGACCGACCTCGCCGCGGCGCTGCGCGAACGCGGGCTGCCGGTCGAGGTCGTCGGCATCGGCGGGTTGCTGGACGAGCCGGAGGTGCGCGACCTGGTGTCCGCGCTGCGCGTGCTCATCGACCCGCTGGCCGGCACGGCCGCCGCGCGGGTGCTGACCGGTGCCCGCTGGCGGCTCGGGGCCGCGGACCTGGCGGCGCTGTGGCGGCAGGCGGCCGAGCTGGGCAAGGCGTACGAGGCGAGCGAGGACACCGGCCAGCTGGTCGACACGGTGCCGGGGGAGGGCGCCGAGCAGGCAGGCCTGGTCGACGCGATCGACGATCCCGGCGACGAGCGGGTGTACTCGGCGGAGGGCTACCGGCGTATTCGCACGCTCGGCGGCGAGCTGCGGGCCCTGCGCCGCAGGCTCGACCAGCCGCTGCCCGAGCTGGTCGCCGAGGTGGAGCGGGCGATGCTGCTCGACGTCGAGGCGAAGGCCCGGCCGGGCGGCGCGGGCCGCGCGCACCTGAACAAGTTCGCCGACGTGGTGTCCGACTACGCGCGCACCAGCCCGTCGGCCAGCCTGCCCGCGCTGCTGGACTACCTGGCCGCGGCGGAGGCGGCCGAGGACGGGCTCGAGCCGGGGGAGGTCGAGGTCGCCGAGGACCGGGTGCAGATCCTGACCGTGCACGCGGCGAAGGGCCTGGAGTGGCAGATCGTGGCCGTGCCGCACCTGGTGAACGACGTGTTCCCCAGCCGCAAGCGGACGTCGTGCTGGCTGCGTGCGGTCACCGAGCTGCCCGCCCCGCTGCGTGGTGACGCGGCCGACCTGCCCGCCTTGTCGTTGGCGAGTGCTGCGAACCGCAAGGAGGTCGAGCAGGAGCTGACCCGGCACGCGGAGGAGTTCGCCGAGCGGGACCTCACCGAGGAGCGGCGGCTGTGTTACGTGGCGCTGACCCGTGCGGAGGGGACGCTGCTGGTGTCCGCGCACTGGTGGGGCCGCACCGGCACGAAGCCGAAGGGGCCGTCGCCGTTCTTCACCGAGATCGCCGAGCTCGTGCCACCGGTGCACGCGGCGGACCCCCCACCGGAGGACGAGGAGAACCCGCTCGCGACCGCGCACCGTACGGCGCTGTGGCCCGCCGACCCGCTGGCGCTGGGCCGCACGGAGGTCCGGGCGGGCGCTGGGCTGGTGCGCGACGCGATGGCCACGTTGCGGTCGGGGGCGGACCAGCAGGTCATGTTCGAGGAGGACCCGGAGGGCTGGGAGGCGGACACCGACGTGCTGCTGGCCGAGCTGGCCGCCGCGGACGCCCGCCGCGAGCAGGTCGTGCTGCCGCCGTCGATGTCGGTCAGCCAGCTGGTCGAGCTGGCCGCGAACCCCGCCGCGCTCGCCCGCAGGCTGCGCCGCCCGCTGCCGTTCCCGCCGAACCCAGTCGCGCGGCGCGGCACGGCTTTCCATGCGTGGCTGGAGAAGCGGTTCGGCTCCCGCGCGCTGCTGGACTTCGACGAGCTGCCCGGCTCGGCGGACGCCGACGCCGCGCTGGACGCGGACCTCGACGAGCTGAAGGACAAGTTCCTGGCGTCGTCGTGGGCGGACCGCACGCCGCGCGAGGTGGAGGTCGGCTTCACCTGCGACGTCGCGGGCATCGCACTGCGCGGCCGGATGGACGCCGTGTTCGCCGACACCGACGGCGGCTGGACGGTGATCGACTGGAAGACCGGCGCCCTGCCGCACGAGGACGACCTGCCCGCGCTGACCGTGCAGCTGGCCGCGTACCGCCTGGCCTGGGCAAGCCTCACGGACATCCCGGTCGAGGACGTCCGCGCCGCGTTCCACTACGTCCGCCACGACCGCACCGTGCGAGCCGCGGACCTCCTGGACGCGAACGGCCTGCGCGACCTGCTCCGCGCCGTCCCCACCGCCTGACACCACCGAGTGCGAAAGCAAACGCTGCTGGTTAGAGGTGTCCGCGCGGGCAAGGGGGTCCCCTGGCATCACGATAGTCGCGAACCCTGACGGATCCGGGCGAGCGCGGCCCAGCTGTGGACAGTTACGCGGGTTGTGGACAACTCGCGGCCCTCCGATCGTCTTGTCGGAGCGTGCACTCGCGGTTGCCCGTCGTGCACAAAGCCTCCCCGTGCGCGGTGCCGGATGACACGTTCCTCCCTGAGCGCTACCTGAAGAGGAGGACGACATGGGCATGCGCAAGGTGCTGATCGGGCTCGCGGCGGCTGTCGCGGTGGCGATCGGCCTGGTGACGTTCCTGCCCGGCGGCGACGCGGACGCCAGCGGCAAGGAGCTCAGCCACAGCGCCGCCGCCGCCAAGCTCCGCAAGGCCGGTATCGGCTGGAGCTCCAGCGGGAACTGCAGCAACCGCAACAACCCGCACTGCACGTCGTTCAGCGGCATCAAGTCCGGGACGATCAGCGGGATCATCACGTTCAAGAAGTCCAGCAAGTGCAAGACGACGATCACCGGCGGCACCGAGACCGGCCACGCGTCGGGCACCTTCAGCCACTGGAACGGCTACAAGGTCGACATCAACAAGACCTCCTGCGCCACCAGCTACATCAAGCGCAACTTCAGCTCCATCGGTGGCGGCAAGTGGCGGTCCTCGTCCGGCAACGTCTACTTCGACGAGGGAAACCACTGGGACATCACGTACTACTGAGGCACCAAACAGATGGGGGCCACCGGCTGACCGGTGGCCCCCACGCTAATCTGCCGCCGTGACCAGCCCTGACGAGCCCGAGCACGGCCTGTCGCGCAAACTGCGCCGCCGCCTGGGCACCGAACGGCTGACCGACCGCCCCGACCACTCGCTGGTCGGCGTCATCCGCATGCCGGAGGGCTCGGTCAGCCCGATCACGTCGATCGTGCGGCGGGTGATCTGGGCGCTCGTCGCGTTGTTCGCGGCCGTGCTGCTCGTCTACCTCGACCGCGACGGTTACCGCGACGCCGACGGCAACGGCCTGACATTTCTCGACTGCGTTTATTACGCCACGGTCTCGCTGTCGACCACGGGCTACGGTGACATCACCCCGGTGAGCGAGTCCGCCCGCCTGGTCAACATCCTGGTCATCACCCCACTGCGGGTGCTGTTCCTCATCGTCTTGGTCGGTACCACCCTCGCGGTGCTCACCGAGCGTTCCCGACAGGCTTTCAAGCTGCAACGATGGAGGACGAAGGTGCGCGATCACGTGGTGGTCGTCGGCTACGGCACCAAGGGCCGGTCGGCGGTCAGCTCGGTGCTCTCCGACGGCGTCGAGCCGGAACGCATCGTCGTGGTGGACACCGACCAGACCATGCTCGACGCCGCGTCCGCGCTGGGTCTGGTGACCGTGCACGGCTCGGGCACCCGCTCGGACGTGCTGCGCGTCGCCGGCGTGCCGCGGGCCCGCGCGGTGGTCGTGGCCGCCAGCCGGGACGACTCGTCCGTGCTGATCACCCTGACCGCCCGCGAGCTGTCCCCGAAGGCGCAGATCGTGGCGTCCGTGCGGGAGGCGGAGAACGTCCACCTGCTGCGCCAGTCCGGCGCGAGCCAGGTCGTGGTGTCCAGCGAGACGGCGGGCCGGCTGCTGGGCATGGCCACCCACACGCCGAAGGTCGTGGACATGGTGGAGGACCTGATCACCCCGGAGTCCGGCCTCGCCATCGCCGAGCGCGAGGTCGAGCAGGGCGAGGTCGGCGGGTCGCCGCGGCACCTGCCGGACATCGTGCTCGGCGTCGTCCGCAGCGGCACCCTCTACCGGGTGGACCACCCGGAGGCGGACGCGATCGAGATCGGCGACCGGTTGCTCTACGTCAAGAAGGTCACGCCGGCAGGGGATACCGACTGAGGTACTGCCGCCGGGAAAGATCTGCCACCATCGTCGGGTGCGGATCTCGGGCTGGCAGGTACCACCCGGCTACCTTCGATGGGCGGCCGCCGGGCTGGGACTGCTGTTGCTCAGCGTCGCCATCGCCACGTTCGTGAGCGCGCTCGGCCTGTTCGGCTTCACCTCGGCACCCGAGGACGCGGGCACCCGCGTCTCGGCGAAGGTGGTCACGGAGTCCCCGTGCAACCGCACGAACGCCTTCGAGATCGTCTCGTTCCGGTATCAGGACGAGGACCGCCAGGCCCGCTTCGACGGCTGCGGCCACGCCAAGGGCGAGCCGGTGGACATCCTGCTGCCGCCGGGCCCGGTCGTGAACTCGATGATCGTGCACTCCGCGGGCGCGGCCGTCGGCGACGGCGCCCCCGGTGAGGGTCTCGCGCTCGTGCTGCTGGTGATCAGCGGGCTGGCCGGGGCGGGTTACGTGTTCCTGGTCCGCCGCGGGCCGAAGAGCAACTCGCTGCCGCGCGCGCTGCGGCTCGTGCCGTCCTCGCCGTAGCCGCTACGCCACGTCCGCGGCCGGGCTCTTCCAGGTGTTGCACTCGAAGGTGCGGTTCTTCGTCGCGCCCTGCTCCCACCACGCCGACGTGTGCGCGTCGGTGCCGTGGTCGCGGGGCAGGCCCTGCGTGTGGTCGCCGCGGTCCTGGGTGGTCCGCGCCTCGCCCAGGATGTTGTCGTCCACCGAGCCGCGGCCGTACGTCGCCGCGAGGAACATGCCGGAGAAGCACTGCGCCTGCAGCTCCAGGCGCCGCGACAGCTCGAGGCCCGGTGCGGTGTCGACGCCCGCGTCGTACCTGGCCTGCCCGTACGCGTCCAGCACGCCGCTCATGGCCTGCACGTGGTGGCCGTACTCGTGCGCGAACACGGCCAGGTACACGCCGGGATGCGCGCCGTACTGCTCGGTCTGCAGGCCCGCGAACGGCATGTACAGCGTGTTGTCCTCGCCGCAGTAGAACGCCGCCACCGCACCCTCGCCGCCGGCGACCGAACCGCACGGGCTCGACCAGTTCGTGCCCTGCGGGAACTTCATCGACGGGCTGAAGAACGGCAGGCCCGCCCGCTCCAGCACCGGCTTCCAAGCTGTGTCCAGGCAGGGCAGCGCGCTGCGGAAGAACGCCTCGGCGCCCGCGGGCGTGGTCTGCCAGCGCTTGAGCGTGCAGGTCACCGATGGCGTGCCGACGTCGCCGGCGAACAGCGGGTTGTCGGCCAGCGTGTACACCGGCTGCGGGCCCGCCGGGGCGGTCTCGGTCGGGGTGTCCCGCGTGGTCGTGGTGACCGGGGCGTCCGTGGTGGTGAGCGGCGCGTCGGTCGTGGTGGTGATGGTGCCGGTGGTCGTGCCTGTGTCGCTGCTCGTGGTGGTGGCCGGGTCGTCGTAGCCGGTGTCGGCCACGTGGTTGCCGCTCTTCTTCAGCGCCAGGAAGCCGATCATCCCGGCGGACACGACCAGGACGGCGATGATGATCGTCGCGACGAGCGGGCCGGTGTTGGACTTCGGGCGCGGGCGCAGCATGCCCGGGTGGCCGGGGTAGCCCTGCGCCCACGGCGGGGCGGTCGCCCCGGGCGGCGGGTAGGGGCCGGGCCGGTAGCCGGGCGGGCCGTACTGCGGGGCCCCGTACTGCGGGCCGCCGTACTGCTGCTGTCCGTATTGCTGCGGAGGTCCGTACTGCTGCGGCGGACCGGCGGGGCCGGGAGGTGGGACGGGGTAGGGCGCCGTCGGGCGGGGCGGCAGCGGTCGCGCCTGCGGTGGCGGCAGCGGTCCCGTCGGCCGCCACGGGCCCGGCGGTGGCTGTGTCATTCCCCTACTTCCCCCCGGACGATCCTGCGCCGGCCCGATCTTGCCGGACAGCCGGTGAGCATATGGCCACTGGTCTATCCTCCGCAGGCGTGTTCGCGAAGTGGGGGGCCGCGGTAGCTGCGGCAACGATGTCGGCAATGTTGTCCGGCGCCGCTCTTTCCGGCCTTGCCCAGCCGTCCGTGCCGTCGCCGCCGCCCGGGGTGCCCACTTTGGACATCCCGCTGCCGACCGGCGGTGGCATCCCGACGATCAAGCCCACCAGGCCGAGCACGCTGCCGCCCGGCCCGCGGCCCGCGCCGCTGCTGCCGCAGAGCGTCAACCTCGCGCTGAAGGTCGAGCGCGACGGCACGCTGTCGGTCAGCGAGCAGGTGTTCGTCCAGGCCGGCAAGACGATGACCCGCCACCAGCCGCTGCGCATCCAGGCGGGCGACGACACCGACCGGGTGTTCACCGTCCGCGACGCGAAGGTCGACGGCAACGGCAGCGCCGAGGTCACCGGCGACGAGTTCGTGATCGAGCTCGGCGAGGGCGCGAGCACGGTCACCTACACCGTCGACGGCGCGGTCCGCGACGCCGGCGACCGGCAGGAGGTGCGCTGGCAGCTGGCCGGTGGCTGGGACGTCGCCGTGCGGCTGCTGCGCGCGTCGTTCGCCGCACCGGAGCCGCCCATCAGGATCGTCTGCCTGGCCGGCTCGCGTGGCTCGCAGGAGCCCTGCTCCTCGGCGCTGACCGACAGCGGGCAGGTGCTGCGCGTCGTGCAGGAGGACCTGCCCGCCGGTGAGCGGGTCGACCTGTCGGTGCTGCTGCCGGCCAGGACGGTCGGCGGGGCGGGCGACGCGGAGTTCGCCTCCGCCGCGCCGAACGCGTTCGCGTTCACCCCGGTCAGCGGCATCGGGCTGGGCGTGCTCGCGCTCGTGCTCGCCGGCGGGTTCGTGCTGCTGTGGCTGGCCCGCGGCCGCGACGCCCGCGCGCTGGCCGCCGACGTCGCGCCGGTGGAGCTGCTGGTGACCGAGGCGGGCCGCACGGCGTTCGCGTCGCCGGACGGCGTGCTGCCGGGCGAGGTCGGCACGGTGGTCGACGAGCACGTCGACGTCGCGGACGTGACCGCGACCGTCGTCGACCTCGCGGTCCGCAACTACCTGGCGGTAAGCCGCGCCGGGGACGACTGGCTGCTGGTGGTCCGCAACGCGCCGGACGACGCGCTCACCGGCTACGAGCGCGCGGTGTGGCGGGCGCTGCTCGGCGACGCGGCCGAGGTGTCGCTCGCCGCATTGCGCACGCGGCGGCTGGACCTGTCCGGCGTGCGCGACGAGATGTACGCGGGCGTGGTCCGCCACCAGTGGTTCGCCCGGCGGCCCGACCACGAGCGCACCCGCTGGATGCTCGCCGGTGTGGTGCTGGCGGTGCTCGGCGTCGCCGCGACCGTGGTGCTGGCGCTGACGATCGGGCACGCGCTGCTCGGCGTGGCCGTGGTGATCGGCGGACTCGGCCTGGCGGCGGGCGCCAGGTTCATGCCGGCCCGCACGCGGCGGGGCAGCGCGCTGGTGGCGCAGGTGCGCGGACTGCTGGGCTTCCTGCGCGGCGACGCGGCGGCCAGTGTGCCGGCGGCGGACCGCGAGATGGTGCTGTCGCGTTCGCTGCCGTACGCGGTCGTGCTCGGCGAGACCCAGGGCTGGCTGGCCAGATTCGCCGACCTGGACGCCGCGGCCGACGGCACGGCCGGGATCTACTGGTACGACGGCGAGAACGTGACCCGCGACCTGCCGCTGTTCCTGCGTGAGCTGGACGCGGTGCTCGCCGCGGCAGGCCAGCTGCGCTGAACGCGTTTGTCCACAACCACGTGACTTGTCCACAGCCGAACCACAAACCCGGGAACTGTCACCCCCGACCGATAGACTGGCGCTGAGGGGTGCCCCCGGAGAGGGTGGGGGCCGCGAGTCACGAGGCAGCCCCGAATCGGGCGGTCGTGTTCGCGTAGCGGGCGTGTCGGGGCGGGTGTCGGACCTCGATCGGGAACGGTGATCACCTCCGTTCGCCCAGCGCGATCATCGGCGCGCCGGGCTGGCGGCCGGATGTCGGCGTCGCCACGTAGGCTGCGGACATGCCAGCAACCGAGCTGAACAGGTTCACGTTGCCCAACGGGTTGCGTGTGGTCCTCGCCCCGGATGCGACCGCGCCCGTGGTCGGCGTGAGCGTGCACTACGACGTGGGCTTCCGGTCCGAGCCGGAGGGGCGCACCGGCTTCGCGCACCTCTTCGAGCACCTGATGTTCCAGGGCAGCGAGAGCCTGGAGAAGCTCGCGCATTTCCGGCACGTGCAGTCCTCCGGCGGCACCTTCAACGGGTCGACCCACCCGGACTACACCGACTACTTCATGGTGCTGCCCTCCGCCGCTCTCGAGCGCGCGCTGTTCCTCGAGGCCGACCGCATGCGGGCGCCCAAGATCACCGAGGAGAACCTCCGCAACCAGGTCGACGTGGTCAAGGAGGAGATCCGCCTCAACGTCCTCAACCGGCCCTACGGCGGCTTCCCCTGGATCCTGCTCCCGCCGGTGCTGTACAACACCTTCCCCAACGCGCACAACGGGTACGGCGACTTCACCGAGCTGGAGCAGGCCGACCTGAACGACTGCGCGCAGTTCTTCGACACCTTCTACGCGCCGGCGAACGCGGTGCTCACCGTCGCGGGTGACATCGACGTCGAGCGCGCGAAGACGTTGATCGACAAGCACTTCGGCGACGTCCCGGCCCGCCCGGCGCCCGGCCGGCCGTCGTTCGCCGAGCCGCCGCCCGCCGGTGAGCTGCGCGGCGAGCACCCCGACCCGCACGCGCCGCTGCCCGCGCTCGCCGTCGGCTACCGGATGCCCGACCCGATCAACGAGCTCGACGGCTACCTCGCCAACCTCGTCCTCGCCGCGGTCCTCGCCGAGGGCGACGGCTCGCGCCTGCAGCAGCGCCTCGTGCACCGCGAGCCGCTCGTCACCGACGTCAACGCGGCCTGCGGGCTGTTCGGCCCGTTCGAGGCG
>Ga0164241_10005842_pt1 | contig 11366 bp, 12 predicted proteins | sample OricomyardsoilBY_FD_108780 | JGI IMG/M metagenome (GOLD analysis project Ga0164241, IMG submission 108780) | Backyard soil microbial communities from Emeryville, California, USA - Original compost - Back yard soil (BY) | ecosystem: Environmental > Terrestrial > Soil > Unclassified | place: USA... | reverse complement strand
GGTCTGGCCGTCCAGCCGCGCCTCAAGCCAGTCGAGCGTTTCAAACACCTCACCGACGGCTTCGTCGTAGGCCGATTGTGTCGTTGCAAAGCCCGCTTTGTAGACGCCGTTGTTCAGTCCGTCGTAGATGCGCGCATTCACCGGTTCGATGGCAGGACGCAAGTCCGGCGGCCAGTAATCGTCTGTATTGCCGGTCACCGCGTTAAAAGCCGAATTCAGCATGCGGATGATCTCGGCACTTTCGTTGCTGACGATCTTGCCCTGTTTCTTGTCCCACAGCACCGGCACCGTTACCCGCGTGGACGCCTTCGGATTATCTGCCAGATAGACCTCGCGCAGGAAATCCTTGCCAAGCAGGGTATCCCCGGTCGCCATCGGAAAATCGCTGTCAAATGTCCAGCCGTCTTCCCGCATCAGCGGATGCACAACCGACAGACTGATGTGATCCTCGAGCCCTTTCAGCTTGCGGAAGATCAGGGTGCGGTGCGCCCACGGACAGGCGAGCGAAACATACAGGTGGTAGCGCCCGCTTTCAGCCGGAAAGCCAGACGAGCCGTCAGCCGTTACCCAATTGCGCCAGCTGGACGGATGGCGCTTGAACGCGCCGCCGGTCTTCGACGTGTCGTACCATTTGTCCTGCCATTCGCCGTCAACAAGCTGGCCCATCAGTTCAGCCCTGTCGGCTGGCCGACGATCGAGAAATGCAAGTCTTCGGGCCTGAACAGCCGCAGAGCCACGCGTTTGATATCATCCATCGTCACCGCTTCGATCTGCTGGTTCCGAGTCTTTACGTAGTCAATTGGGAAGCCGTTCATCTGCATTCCCATCAACTGCCCGGCAATGGTTGAGTTGCCGTCAAAGCGCAGCGGATAGGCTCCCGTCAGGAAGGTCTTGGTATCGTCAAGCTGCGCTTGTGTCAGGCCATTGGCGGCGACATCTGCCCAGACATCGCGGATCACCTGCACAGTTTCCGCCATCTTATCGTTGGCACTGGCCACCTGGCCCAAGATCAGTTCGCCGTAGTCCATTGGCAGCAGGCTGGTCCCAATCCCGTAGGTCAGGCCGCGTTTTTCGCGCACCTCGTCCATCAGCCGCGAGGCGAAGTTCCCACCGCCAACCGCCTCGTTCAGGACATAGCCGGCGAAATAATCAGGATCATCGAGTTTGATCCCCTGATGGCCGAATAGAGCGATGGACTGTGGGGTAGTGAAGTCGATCACGTTGACGCCGGGCTTCAACTGGTAGGTTGCCTGCGGCGGCAATGTGCCTCCCGTTGCCGGCAAAGAGCCGAGCAGCGCATCCAGCATTGGGCCCAATTCTGCGGGCGTGATGTCGCCCACCACACCAATAAACATCCGGTCTTTCACCAGAACAGTCTTCCATGCGGCGATGACATCCTCGCGCGTCAGCGCGGTAATGCTGTCGACGGTGCCGTTGTCGTTGGTGCCATAGGGATGGTCGGGGCCCCATGTCGCAAGATTGAAGGCGTCGTTGACAATCGAACCGGGGTCGGTTGCATCAGATGCGATGATCGACATCACCTGACCTTTCACGCGGTCAATCGCCTCTTGATCAAAACGGGTTTCGATCAGCGCGGTGCGCAAAAGATCAACTGCCTGATCGCGGTTCTCGGTCAGAAACTGTGCCGACACGCGGGCGCTGTCGCCGTAGATATCAAACGAGAAGCTGGCGGCCAGCGCTTCCTGCGCAGCGGCAAAGCCCTGCGCGTCCATGTCGCCCGCGCCTTCTTCAATGGTGGCCATCATCAGATTGCCAACGCCGCGTTTGCCCGGTGCGTCAAGGACAGTCCCGCCCTCAAAGCCGAGTTCCATCGCAACGAAGGGGATTGAGTGCTCTTCGACGAGCCAGGCCTTAAGACCTCCGGGCGACGTCACCTCGACAATGTTCATTTCGGCATGGGCGGGCACACTGGCCAGCGCAAGACCGGCCGCAAGTATAAATCGGATCATTGTGCTGCCTCCGCATAGCCGTCGGGCATCAGCCAGCCGGTCACTGATTGGCGACGATCAAGCACCAGCTTGGCCGCTGCCATCACTTCGTCTTCGGTCACCGCCTGCAGGATATCGGGCCATGCCGCGATATCATCGTAGCTCAGGCCCGAGGTCAGTGCCGAGCCGTATCGCCGCGCTGCGCCGTTGATGTCGTCATCGGCGTAAATGTCAGCGGCTTTCAGTTGCATCTTGATGCGGGCGAATTTTGCCGGGTCGATGCCTTGCGCCAGAAAATCGGTCAGCACCGTGTCGATGGCGGCTTCTGCGGCCTCCATGGTTACGCCGGGCTTTGGCACGGCAACAATGCTGAACGTCGTGTCATCATGACTGGTCCCGCCGTAACCCGCACCCGCGTAGACCATCGGTGCGTCGGGCGGGAACATCAGTTTTGTCCCAAGGACCGACGTCGCACCATTCCCGCCCAGCACTTGTGCGAGGATCGTCAAAGCGGCGGCCATCTTCTGATCGCCGGGGTCGCGCTCTGGCGCCAGATAGCTGCGCGTGATCTGTGGTTGCGATACGCGGGGGTCCGACATCACAACACGGCGTTCGGCAAGTTGTGGCGGCTCTTCGGGGCGGACCCGGGTTTCACGCGATTCAATCCCCGGTGTCGGTTCAAGAACGCCGTAATAGGTTTTCGCCAGTTCGTAGACATTCTGCGGATCGACATCGCCGGCAACGATCAAGATTGCGTTGTTTGGCGCATAATAGGTTTTGTACCAAGCGAGGGCCTTGTCGCGGTCGAGCGCCTCCATCTCGTGCCGCCAACCGATGATTGGGCGTCCGTAAGGCGAATTCAGATACATCGCCGCGCTCATCTGCTCCTGAAACAGCGCGCCGGGATCGTTGTCGGTGCGCTGGTTGCGCTCTTCCAGAATAACCTGCAACTCGGTTCTGACATCGTCTTCTGTCAGCTTCAGATGCCGCATCCGGTCGGCTTCCATCTTCATCATCAGTTCCAGACGGTCAGCCGCAACGCGCTGGAAATAGACGGTCTGGTCCCATGAGGTGAATGCGTTATCCGATCCGCCATTCTTCGCAACCGTGTCTGAAAGTTCGCCGGGTGCCATGTTGTCGGTGCCTTTGAACATCAGATGCTCTAGGAAATGCGCAACACCGGATTGGCCGGGCATTTCGTCGGCCGCTCCAGCGCGATACCAGACCATCTGGACAACGACCGGCGCGCGGTGGTCTTCGAGCACCACGATCTCCATGCCGTTGTCGAGTTTGAACAGGGTTGGTTCTGGTGCCGCCAGCACGGTTATCGGAAACAGAGAGGCCAAAAGGCCAAGCAGGATTCGCATTACTCGGAAGCTCCGGTTGTTTGCAGCGATACTATGCGCTTTCCGCGCGGCGGCAACCAACGGACACTCGAACGTGACCCAGGCCGAAAATCTAAGCCCGTCCCGACGTTCCCGACAAATGCTGCGGCGTAATGCCAAGCAGCCCCAGGGCCGCTTCCCATTTCTTTTCGTCCGGCATGTCAAAGATAATCCGGGGCAGCGCATCGACGGTCAACCAACCGTTCTGGAGAATCTCGTCCTCGATCTGACCCGGTCCCCAGCCTGCGTAGCCAAGCGCCAGCAGCGCCTTTTCCGGCCCTTTGTTCTGCGACAGGTCTTCCAGAATTTCAGGCGTGGTCGTCATCGCGGCGAAATCCTTGATCTTGTGCGTTCCAGCCGTCGCCACATAATCTGGCGAATGCAAAACGAACCCGCGCCCGGTTTCGACCGGCCCGCCGAAGTAGGGCTTATGCGACAGTGATCCGCAATCCGGCCCTAACCCCATCGGCTTCAAGACCTCGCTGACCGACAATGCGGGTACCGGCTTGTTAATGATCAGCCCCATCGCGCCGCCTGCCGTATGCTCGCACATCAGAACAAGTGCGTGGGCAAAGCGCGGGTCCTGCATCCCCGGCATCGCAATCAGAAATTTTGCCGCAAGGCTTTGAAAATCGTCCATATCGCTCATTTTCGGATCGTGGCCTACATCTGGTCATTCACGCAAGTATTGCCAACTCGTGAGTTGAGAATTCGCCGCGTTCGGCTAAAACCTGCCCGATGAAAATGTTCCTTGTTCTGTTGCTGACTGCGTCCCCGGCTTTGGCCCAATCCGTGCCGTCGGATGTCGTTTCGGTGCGCCTGCTGCCGGGATGGCGTGCGGGCAGTCTGCACTATGCCGCGCTTGAAGTCGATCTTGCACCCGGCTGGCATACCTATTGGCGGGTGCCCGGCGAAGCGGGAATCCCGCCGCACCTGACCTGGAACAGTTCATCAAATGTGAAATCCATCGGAATTAGCTGGCCCGTGCCGGAGCTGTTTGATCAGAACGGGATGACCTCGATTGGTTATACCGGGACTTTGGTTCTGCCGATGGTTTTGCGCCCTGAAGATCCAAACGCACCGATTCATCTGGAAGGCCAGATCGAGATCGGCGTCTGCAAAGATGTCTGCACGCCGTTTGTCGCTGATGTCTGGGCCGATCTGCCGGACGCGGGTGCGCCTGACCCCCGGATTAGTGCCGCGGACAAGAACAAGCCAATCAGCGCCGCGGCAGCCGGGGTCGGCGCGGTCACCTGTTCCGCAGAGCCGATTGCCGACGGGTTGCGGGTCAGCACGCGGATCACCGTTGCGCCGCAAGGCGCGCGCGAACATGTGGTGATGGAGCTCGTTGACAAGACCGTCTGGATTTCGGACGCAACTGTCAGCCGCGAGGGTGACGAGTTGCTGGCCACCGCAGATATGGTGCCGCCAAGTGCTGCACCCTTCGCACTGGATCGCTCGACGATCCGCCTGACCGTTCTGACCGGCGGGCGCGCCGTCGATATCGAAGGCTGCACTGGCGGCTGAATTTCAGGTGGTGCCGGTCTGCAGATCGGTTCATATGAACGATAACACAAACGCAATCGAAAGAGATCAGCATGGAATATCGTCGTCTCGGCAAAACCGGCCTGAAGGTCAGCGTCTTTTCCCTCGGTTCGTGGGTCACCTTCGCCAATCAAGTCGATCTGAAACCCGCAATTGAAATGATGGGCACGGCTTACGACGCGGGTGTCAACTTCTTTGACAATGCCGAAGGCTACGCGGCAGGCGAGTCGGAAGTCGTGATGGGCAAGGCATTGGCCAAGTTGGGTTGGCGACGCGACAGCTATGCGGTGTCGAGCAAGGTGTTCTTCGGCGCAGGCGCGAAGAACCCAATGCAGCGCGGATTGTCCGCCAAGCACGTGCGCGATGCCTGCCATGACGCGATGAAGCGGTTGCAGGTCGACTATCTCGACCTGTTGTTCTGCCACCGTCCCGATCTCGATACGCCGATTGTCGAGACCGTCCGCGCGATGGATAACCTGATCCGGCAGGGCAAGGTGATTTACTGGGGCACGTCGGAATGGACCGCGCAGCAGATCACCGAGGCACATGCAGTGGCCCGCGAATGGGGTCTGACCCCTCCGGTGATGGAGCAGCCGCAGTATAATTTGTTCGAGCGCGAGAAAGTCGAAAGCGACTACGCGCCGTTGTACGAAACCTTTGGTTTGGGCACGACGATCTGGTCGCCGCTGGCCTCGGGGCTTTTGACCGGAAAATACAACAACGGCGTCCCGGCGGACAGCCGCGCGAAGCTGCCGGGCTACGAATGGCTGCTTGAGAAGTTTGAGTCAGCAGACGGCAAAGCACGTCTTGGCAAGGTTAAAGATCTGGCGAAAATTGCAGGCGAAGCGGGGTTGCCGATTCATCATATGGCGTTGTTGTGGTGCTTGCAGAACCCGCGTGTCTCGACCGTTATTCTTGGTGCATCGAAGCCCGCGCAACTGACTGACAATCTGGCGGCGCTTGATCACATGGACAAGATGACGCCCGACCTGATGGCAGCGATCGAAAAGGTCATGGACAACACACCCGCTGGTCCGCAGCGATATTGAGTTTCCGCGTCGGTTCTTAGCATTCCGTTAACCGCTGCGTGGTATTGCAGGTTCAGACCGGATTTTTCTGGTGCCGTCGCTCCATCCTTAACGGTTTGTTAAGGGATGGCGTGGCAGGGTGGGCCGCCTCCCTATAGGGCGTGGAATCGCGCGCGAGGCGAATCACCTTCGGCGAGACAATGTCCGTCACACAGTCCGCGGCGACGGACATCGCCGTGGTTGTTGATCAGCGCAAATTTACTTGCGGCGAAGATGCTCGTCGAGCCGCGGCATGATCTCGACGAAGTTGCAGGGCTTGTGGCGGTAGTCGAGCTGCGCTTTCAAAATCTCGTCCCATGCGTCGCGGCACGCGCCGGGAGAGCCCGGCAGCGCGAACAGATAGGTCCCATTCGCCACCCCTCCGGTCGCCCGGGATTGGACGGCCGAAGTGCCGATCTTCTGCATCGAAACCATTGTGAACACTGTCGAAAATGCTTCGATTTCCTTTTCGTAAACGTCGCGATGCGCTTCCACCGTCACATCGCGCCCCGTCAGCCCGGTACCCCCGGTGGACAAGATCACGTCGATCCCAGCATCCGCGCACCAGTCACGCAGTTGCTGCGCGATCAGCGCCCGCTCATCGGGCAGGATCATCCGCGCGGCCAGCAGATGCCCCGCCTCGGCGATCCGCTCGATCAGGGTCTGGCCCGATTTGTCGGTGTCCAAGGTCCGGGTGTCCGAGACCGTCAGAACCGCGATGCGCACGGGGATAAAGGGCTTGTCGCTCATGTTCAGGCGTCCCGTCTTCGGCTAGGTTGGTGGCCACACTGTGACAGAGGACAGCGCCATGGTTCAAGAGAGCATGCTGGATTGCGCGGCCCGCCTGACGGCGGACTTGCCGGGGGTCGGGCGGGCTAGGCACTATGATACGATGGCGCTGAAGGTCGGCGGCAAGGCCTTTGCGAATCCCTGCCGGGAGCCCGGTGCATTGGCCATCTATTGCCCGGTGGCGGACAAAGAGGTGCTGATTGCCGCCGCACCCGACATCTACTTTGACACCGACCATTTCCGGAACTTGCCAGCCATTCTGGTGCGGATGGACGTGATCAACGACGCCACCCTGAAGGCCCGGCTGCGGGCGGCATGGGCGGCGTGGGCACCGAAAAAGTTGATCAGCGCCTCGGGTATTTTACGAACGCCTTGATCAAATCAAAAGCAACTTGTCCAAATCGGAAGGCGGGGAATCGCAAGAAGCTGACCCATTTTGCGCTCCGTTTCCGGCCATTTTTCGTCCGAAACCACGTCGGCCAAGAAATTTGCCGTCTCATCATCCTTCTCGCAGGTTTGGTCGCCAACCTCCGTCCTTTCTGCCAAGATCAGATCCATCTCCTGCGCCGTCAGGGGCGGCACCGCGTTCTCCATCACAAACATCTTAAGGCTTTGCGAGATTGCGCGGAGACGCTGCGCTTCGGCTTGACTTGCAAGTTCAGGACAGGCTTGTACCCTGGCATCAAGGCCCGCAAAGATGTCCAGGAAGCAGCCGACGCCGAATTGGTCACTCATGTCCCGGCCCGTGCATTTTGCCTCGCCAATTGGGCCGCTGCACTCGACCTCGATCGCACCGGGAAGTGAGAGGTGACGCACGAGTTGGCCTCGCTCGCCTGTCGACGTGACCACCTGTTCGGCATGTTGCGACATGACCAGTTCGTAGTCGATCCAAGGCTTCTCATCGGACCACGCGGGGAACGCAAACGTCAGGAAGACCAAACCCAGCGTTTTCATCCCCTTAACCTCACCTTCAACATCAGCAGATCATGCCAGGCCTTGGTCTTTTCGGCGGGCTGGCGGAGCAGATAGGCCGGATGGAACATCGGCAACGCAGGCTTGCCGAGCGCCGTCGTCCAACTGCCGCGCAGTTTGGTGATGCCACGCTGGCCGAGCAGTGCCTGGCATGAAATGTTCCCAACAATAACAAGGACCTCTGGCGCTGCCAGTTCAATGTGTCGCGTCAAAAACGGTTGGAACATCGCGATTTCAGCAGGCGACGGATCGCGGTTTTCCGGCGGCCGCCATGGCAAAACATTGGTGATATAGACCGCGCTTTCGGGATCAGGCGAAGTCCGCGCCAGACCAATTGCCGCCAGCATCCGGTCGAGCAATTGTCCCGCTTCGCCGACAAACGGCTTGCCCTGCAGGTCCTCGTTCCGGCCCGGCGCTTCGCCAATGATCATCACCCGGGCGAGCGGGTTTCCATCGGAAAATACCAGGTTGCGCGCGCCCTTCTTAAGGTCGCACAAGTCAAACCCGGCCATCGCGTCCCGCAATGCGTCGAGGCTGTCCGCCGCTTCCGCCATCGCGGTTGCAACGGCTACGGCGTCGATATCCGGTGCTGCGATCATCGCAGGACTAACCGCTTTTTCCACGCTCCGTTCCGCGCGCTTTTCAACTGCCGCAAACCGGTCCACAGGCGTATCGCCAATCGCCTCGTCAGCCCCAAGCTCGACTTGCCACTTCAGGGCATCAAGGGCGGCGGACGAACTCACCACCGACGACTTTTCTGCAGATAGGCCGCGGCCTCACCGGGGAAAGCGGCGCGCAGACCCGCTTCCTCGCCGAGAATAAACCGCGACGTGATGACAAACGGAAACGCCAGCACCGGCAACCACGCCGAAAACGCGCCAAACCAAATGGCAAAGCCCACCAGGATCAGCAGCATCCCGGTGTAGATCGGGTTGCGATTGATGCGGAACGGGCCTGCGATGAGCAGCGTGCTTGGCACTTCGCGTGGCATGATTGGCGTCGCCCGCTCGAAAAAGTACCATGCCGTCCATGCGATCAATCCCATGCCCAGGACGATGAAAGCCAAGGCCAGCCACAGGCTTGAGCGCAGATGCATCACCGGCACATAGGTCGCAAGGATCCATGACGCCACCAAAGCTCCAAGCGCCCAGATTGGCGGCAGGTCGGGGAATCCTTTTAAATGTCCGTTCATGCCTTCTGCTAACACAAGTCTTGCGCAAGACGGAACTCCCTTGCCCTGTTGGTCGGCTTTGGTTAATCCCCCTCTGATCACGACGGGGACAGACATGAGCTTTGGCCACAGGCATCTGCTGGGGATCGAGCCGCTCAGCCCGTCGGACATCACCTCAATCCTCGATCTGTCCGATGCTTATGCTGACCGGATGAAGGCCGGAACGCCGCAGCCAAAGGCGCTGGCGGGCCTGACGCAGATCAACATGTTCTACGAGAATTCGACCCGGACGCAGGCGTCGTTCGAACTGGCCGGAAAGCGGCTTGGCGCTGATGTGATGAACATGTCGATGTCGACCTCATCGATCAAAAAAGGCGAGACTTTGGTCGATACCGCCCTCACGTTGAACGCGATGCGGCCCGACCTTCTGGTGGTGCGGCATGGCTCATCCGGCGCTGTGAACCTGTTGGCATCAAAGGTGAATTGCGCGGTTCTGAACGCGGGCGACGGGCGGCACGAACATCCAACACAAGCTTTGCTGGATGCGCTGACAATCCGGCGTACCAAGGGCCGTTTGCATCGCCTGACCGTCGCGATCTGCGGCGATATCGCGCACAGCCGGGTCGCACGGTCGAACATCTTGCTGCTCGGCCGGATGGAGAACCGGGTCCGCTTGATTGCGCCGCCGACGCTCGTTCCGTCCGGCGCTGCGGATTGGGGAGTCGAAGTCTACGATGACATGGCGAAAGGACTGGAAGGCGCGGATGTCGTGATGATGTTGCGGCTTCAGAAAGAGCGGATGGACGGCGGTTTCATCCCCTCGGAACGTGAATATTTCCACCGCTTCGGGCTGGATGGCGAGAAACTCGCTCGTGCTAAACCCGACGTCATCGTGATGCACCCCGGCCCGATGAATAGGGGCGTCGAGATCGACGGGATCGTCGCCGACGACGTGACGCATTCAGTCATTCAGGAGCAGGTCGAAATGGGAGTCGCCGTCCGCATGGCCGCGATGGACCTGCTGGCGCGGAACCTGCAGACGCGGAACGATCATGGCCGCGAGGTCTTGGTGTGAGCGCACTTCTCTTCCGTAACGCCACTCTCATCGACCCCGAACGCGGCGAGACCAAAGGTGACCTGCTGGTCCGTGACGGTCTGATCGACGGCGGGGCGGCGGGCCACGCGCAGGTGATCGACGCGACGGGCCTCTATCTGGCACCCGGCATTGTCGATCTCGGCGTCAAGGTCTGCGAACCGGGCGAGCGGCACAAGGAAAGCTACCGCTCGGCGGGGCAGGCGGCGGCGGCGGGCGGGGTTACGACCATCGTCACACGGCCCGACACCAACCCGGCCATCGACACGCCGGAAGCGTTGGAATTTGCCAAGAAACGCGGGGCCGATGCGCGCGTGCGCGTCGCCCATATCGCCGCCTTGACCAAGGGTCGCGAGGGTCGCGAGATGGCCGAACTCGGCTTTCTGCAGGACGCCGGGGCGGTCGCCTATTCAGACGGCGATCACGTTGTGACCGATACAAAAATCCTGAGCCGCGCGCTGACTTATGCCAAATCGCTTGGCGCTTTGGTCATCGGTCATCCCCAGGATGCCGGACTCAGCGCCGGAGCGGCTGCAACGTCCGGGCCATTCGCCTCGTTGAAGGGACTGCCCGGTGTCAGCCCGATGGCCGAACGGATGGGCATCGACCGCGACATTGCGCTGATCGAAATGACCGGCGTCAAATATCACTTCGACCAGATTACCACAGCGCGCGCCTTGCCCGCGCTGGAGCGCGCGAAAGCCAACGGCTTTGACGTGACGGCGGGCGTGTCGATCCACCATCTGACACTGAATGAATTTGACGTCGGTGATTATCGCAGCTTCTTCAAGGTCAAACCGCCCTTGCGGTCGGAAGATGATCGCAGGGCCGTTGTTGAGGCGGTCGCCACCGGCCTCATCGACATCATCTGTTCGATGCACACGCCTCAGGACGAAGAAAGCAAGCGCCTGCCGTTTGAAGATGCGGCCTCGGGCGCTATCGGTTTGGAAACGCTGCTGCCCGCTGCGCTGCGGTTGGTACATTCCGGAGACCTGACCTTGCCGCAACTGTTCCGCGCGTTGTCGTTGAATCCCGCGCGGCGCCTGGGCTTGCCGGGCGGTTCGCTTGCCACCGGATCACCCGCTGATCTGGTGCTGTTTGACAAGGATGCCCCTTTTGTCCTTGACCGTTTCACACTACGGTCGAAATCAAAAAACACGCCCTTTGATGGTGCACGACTGCAGGGACGGGTGAAAATGACAATGATCGGCGGCGAGATCGTCTATAACGGGACGGAAAATGCCTGAAATCGTCACATCGCCAGTGATTTTATTCATCACAGCCGTGCTGGGCTACCTGCTGGGCTCGATTTCGTTTGGCGTGGTGATGGCCCGGCTGTTTGGCCTCGGCGACCTTACGAAGATCGGCTCTGGCAACATCGGCGCGACCAACGTC
>Ga0164241_10005841_pt1 | contig 11368 bp, 7 predicted proteins | sample OricomyardsoilBY_FD_108780 | JGI IMG/M metagenome (GOLD analysis project Ga0164241, IMG submission 108780) | Backyard soil microbial communities from Emeryville, California, USA - Original compost - Back yard soil (BY) | ecosystem: Environmental > Terrestrial > Soil > Unclassified | place: USA... | reverse complement strand
GGTCGTGCACGAGCAGGTCCTGACCGACACGACGGCATACGCGGACGTCATCCTGCCGGCGCCTACTTTCCTGGAACAGTACGACATCGCCAAGGGATACGGCGCGTATCACGTGCAGCTGGTCCAGCCCGCGATTGCCGCCGCGGGGACCGCGCGGTCGAATCACGATCTCTTCCGCGAACTTGGCCTGCGCATGGAGGTCACCACCGTGGACGACGGGCTCGGCGAACCGGGTGCGCTCGTGGACGCGACCTCACGGCTGCCGGACGGCGTCGGCGCGGCGGTCCTCGACAACGCGCCGCTCCCCACGCCTGGGGGAGGGCGTCCGGTGCAGTTCGTCGACGTCATGCCGCGGACGGCGGATGGACGCGCGCAGTTGTTTCCGGAAGCGCTGGCGACCTCCACCGGTCTCTACGCGTACACGCCTGATCCAGGAACGGCTCAGCACCCGCTGGCCCTGATCTCGCCCGCCAGTGAACACACGATTTCATCCACGCTCGCCGAATTCCGGCCGGGCATCGTCCGGCTCAAGATTCATCCGAATGACGCGCAGCCGCGCGCAATTGCCGAGGGCGATGCCGTGCGTATCTTCAACGACCTTGGAGAGGTGCATTGCGAGGCGTCAATCACGCCCGAGATTCGGCCGGGAACCGTTGCGCTGCCCAAGGGCCTGTGGGCGCGAAGCACGTACAACGGGTCAACCGCCAACGCGCTCGTCCCCGATACCTTGACGGATATCGCCGGCGGCGCCTGCTTCAACGACGCGCGTGTGCAGGTGGAACTGCTTGGAAGACACTGACGACAACTCAGAACTCAGAACTCAGAACTCAGAATTGCGAGCCTGGACGTCCAGGCTGGAGCCCCGGACGGCCTGATTTCCGAGTTCGAAGTTCTGAGTTTCCCAGTTCTGAGTTCTGCGTCTTAAGTTTTGAGTTCTGAGTTCGACGTTCTAAGTTCGTTCAACGGCACGCCGCCGTCGTTGCGTTGAATGACGCGGCGGCGCCCGTTGGTGCGACAAACGCGCCGGTCGCGGTGCCGCCCGAAAACGCCACAGTCACGCCATTGCCGTCGCCCGTGAAGAGCGTCGCGTTATCGCCCGTGCGGTGGCCGCTGGCGACGATGGGGGCGATTGTTGCATCGGACGTGAGGGCGGTCGCCGCCGCCGACCCGCTGAGCGAGACCGCCACCAGGAATCCGCCGGCGTCGGCGTTGTCGAGCGGCGTCACCCCGCCGGAGGTGTACTGGCCGCAGAACGTGCTGACCGCGGTGTGTCCCGCATCGACGGTCACGAATCCGCCGACAACGCCGTTGGCATCCACGAACGTGCCTGAGGCGACACCGTCAGCCAGCTTTCCCGTGAAGCTGTACCCGCCGCCGACCAGGGCGACGACGCCAGTGGGATCGTCCAGCCTTCCGGTCAGCGTGATGGCCGCCCGAGAGAGGAACAGCGTGCCCGCGAGCCGGGGCGCACCGTCGAACGTCAGCAGCAGCGTGCCGGTTTCGCCGTTCGGCAGCGACACGCCGCCCCAGTAGTTGAACGACCCCGCGCCGGCCGCAGTGACCGTGACCGCCGTTCTCGTCGACAGCCCATCGAGCGTCAGCGTGATGTCCGCGGTGCCCGGCGCGACGCCGCGGACGACGCCAGACGCGTCCACCGCAGCTATCGCGGCGTCCGACGACTCCCAGGTGCCCAGCGTCGTCACGATGCGGTACGTGTTGTCGCGCAGGCCGGCCACGGCCCGGATCTGCATCGTGTCCCCGGCGCCAAGCGTGGCGGTGGCGGGCATCACAACGCCGAAATACGTGTCGGACGTCGGGAGCGGCGTGGGTTCCGTCGTCTTGTCGCTGCATCCGGCGATGCCGGAGGCGAGCAGGATTGGAATGAGAAAGGCGCGGAGTAATCGGGCTATCGTCATGTCGCCGGAAATAGGAGGCGCGGGACCCCGAAGCAAGCGGACTGCCAGAACGATCCTTGCAAGGGCCGGCGCGGTCGTAACATTATCCTGTAGGTTCGACGTTTTTCGAGTACGGTCTCCCCGGTTACCATGAAGTCCCGGCGGCACCCTGTACTTTGTGGAGGACGCCATAAGACTGGCAACCATGCTCACTCGCGCCCTCGTTCTCACGGCGATTGCTTCGGTCCTGCTGACCGCCTGTGACAAGAAACCCACGCCGACGACCCCGTCGCCGGACACCCCGAACCCGCCCGCCACGCAGCCGCTTCCGGTCGTGACGGCCATCGAACCGAATGTTCTCAGTGCCGACGGAGGCACGGTGGTCACGGTCACCGGAACGGACTTCGTGAGCGTGCTGAACGTCACGTTCGGGGGAAAGACCGCGCTGGCCATGACGCTCGACTCGGACACCACCGTCACGGCCACGGCTCCCCCCGGCACGCCAGGGACGGCCGCGATCGCCGTCGTGGCGTCGGCGGGCACGAGCGCCGAGAACGAGGCGTCAAAATTCACGTGGGATGAGAACACGCTTCTTGGAATCTCGTTCCCTGCCCCTTCAGTCCGTGCCGGTGCGGTCGTGAAGGGGTCCGTCACCGTGAAGTATCCCGGCCCGCCTGACGGCCTGGTGCTGCCGCTCTTCTGGAAGATCACGCCGGACGTTGGGGCCGCCGTGCTGTACCCACAGAACGCGTACGTGCCCGCGGGGTCCACCGTCGGGTCTTTCGAGGTGACGACCTTGTTCTCGTCGTCTGGAAAACAGGTCGAAGTCGCCACCGCACACGGCGGGGCGACGAAGGTCACGAATCTGACGATTACACCGTAGCGGCTTACGGCTGACGGTACGTAGGCCGGAGCTCCGGCGATCTCGATCGGCCGAGCTAAAGCTCGGCCCTACGTACGATAGCTACGAAGGCGACGGGCGGCGTCCCTCAGCGCCCTGAACGCCTTTGCGAAATCGGCGGCCTGGTGGTTGGCGTTGAGCCCACTCGTGTTGGGCAGCACCCACAATCGCGCGCCGGCAATGGTCTCCTCCTGAAGTCCGAACGTCGCACGCGGACGATCGAACGCCACGCGGTACGCGCCGATGCCGACAATGGCAACAATGCGAGGACGGTAGCGCGCCACCTTGCGCGCGAGCGCGCGGCGGCCCCGTCGCAATTCGTCGTCTGACAGCTCGGCGGCCGTCGCGGTGGTCCGCGCCACGAGATTGGTGATGCCGCAGCCGGCCGCAAGCAATTCATTCTTCTCTTCGGGTTTCAGCACGCGCGACGTGAAGCCGGCGGCATGGAGCGCCGGCCAGAAGCGATTGCCGGCGCGCGCGAAGTGGTGACCGGTCGCGCCTGACGTCAGGCCGGGATTGATGCCGCAGAAGAGAACGTCGAGATTCGGGCCGATGACGTCCCGGATCGTTCGTCCGTAGGCAGCCTGGAGATCGGATCTAGAAACCTTCACGCACGCCGATCTGGAACTTCGCGCCGCCCTCGGCGCGATCGAAGGGCCGCGACACGGCGACCTCCACCACCAGCAGCCCCATCACGTTAATCCGGGCCGCGCCGCCGACGCTCCGGACGACGTTGCGATCGCCGCCGAGCCAGACAGGCAGGCTCGTGCTCGTCCAGGCCAGGCCGGCGTCGGCGAATGCGACGAGGTCGATCGGGATTCGGCCGTACTCGATGTTGCCGCTGCGCAGGCCTTTCAACGGCACGCGCAGCTCGACGTTCATCGTGGCCATGCGGCTGCCAATCAGGCGGTCGAAGATCGGGCATTCGCCGGACTGCCCACCGGCGCGGCATTCGCGGGACGAGAACGACCCGATGCCGTACCCATGCACGAACTCCGGGTAGCCGACGTAGAGCGGCACGAGCCGCCCGTCTTCGGCGTTGGCGCCATAGCGGCCGAAGTGCACGGCGCGCACGGCGACCGTGAACGGCCGCACCGGCATGAAGTAGCGGCGCCAGTCGGCCAGCGCGCTCGCGTAGCGGAGCGTGCCGCGGCTGACACCCACCTCCATGCGCGAGCGCGACCCGACGAGCGGTCCTGTCGCGCCGAACAGCGACGTGTCCCGCACGAGTGCGGCGCCGATCTGGCCGAGGTACATCGGGTCGGCGGCCTTCTGCCGTTCGGTGGTGGTGTCGAGCAGCACGCGCCCGTCGCCGGAGAACGTGCTCGTCCGGATGTCGCGGTTGAACACGAGCTGCTGAGCGCCCCCGGTGATTTCCAGCCGCGTTGCCGAGCTGAACGGAAAAATGGTCGCGCCGACGACGCCGCGGCTGATCTGACGGCTGATGACTTCGCGCAGGACGATCGTGCCGGTAGCCGGATCGTCGGTGCGCGTCAGGAAGCCGACCGCGTACGGCGTGATGCCCGAGGAGAGCAGCCAGTTCCAGCGATGCTTGCGGTTGAGGTAGGAGACCGCGCCGCCGACATCGGCCAGCGTGCCGCCGATGCTCGCGCCAACGCCGAGCGCGCGATCGCCGAGCATGTCGCTGAACGACGCCGACAGCCCGCCTGACACCTCCGTGCCGAACTGCGTCACGGCGCCGGAGATCGTCGGCTGGCCGATCGCATCGAGCGACAGCCCCTGCCGGTACGGCTGCGACGGCTCGGCGGTGTCCGCCGCCGGCAGGCCGCGCGCGAAGTTCGTCAGGTAGCGCTGCACGTCGCCGGCGGGCACGCTGCGGCCCGGCAGCACTGCCGCGCGCTGGTCGGCGCCGGCCGGCACGAACGCCACGAGGCGATCGGGGTCGAGCACGTAGATCGAGTGGCCGTCATTCTCGAACACGCTGAAGGCCATGCGGCCGGACGCGGACAGGCTCAACGTGGGGCTTGTCGACGTGATGCCAGCAATGCCCGTGATCACCGACGACAACTGCTCCACCGGTCCGCCGTCAACCGGGACCCGGTACAGATTGCTCGTGCCATCCGGATCGGCAACGAAAAACACGGTCCGCCCATCAGGCGAGACCTTCGGACTGATGTTCTTGCCCTTGCGGAACGTGGCGATGGGGGTAACGCCGCGGCTCGCGAGATCCAGGCGGGCGAGACGCAGCGGTCCGGGCTCCAGCGTCTGGAGATCGGTCGTAAACCGTTCGCTCGCGAAGATGACCGTGCGTCCGTCCGGCGTGAATGTCGGCTCCACGTCCGCGTACGGATCGTGCGTGATCCGCTCGAGCGTGTCCGTCTTCACGGAATAGAGGTAGAGATCGAGCAGTCCGCCGACGTTGCCCGCGAGCACGATCGACTCGCCGTCCGGCGAAAACGACGGATTGAACGCGTCGTCCAGCCCGGGCAGGCGCCGTTCCCTCTTGACGCCGCCGGACTTCGGGTCGAGGAACGCAAGGACCGGGCGGCCCCCGCGCAGGGCCGTGAGCACGAACGCGCGCCCATCCGGACTCCAGGCGCCGGCCGAGTTGAGGAACTCGAGACTGTCGAAGTGCGGATCGGTCGCCGACTTCAGCAGCTTGCGCGTGACCTTGCCGGTCTCGGCATCGGCCAGAAACAGCTCGATCGAAAAGCGGTCGCGCTCCGAGAAGAAGGCGATGTGGCGCCCGTCGGGACTGATTTCGGGCCCGACGTTGTAGCGGCCGGCCTGCTCGTCCGCCATGATGACCCGGCGCGGATCGCTCGCGATGGGCGACAGGTCATCGGCCGCCGTCTGCGCGGCGAGCCGGATTGCGGCGTGCCACTCGCTCGTCAGCGTGTCGGGATCGGTCCCGAGCTGCCGCGCGAGTCCGGCGAGATCGAAACGCGGATTCGCCGCCGATCGAATCAGCGACGCCACGGCGCGGTCGCCGTACTTCGCGCCGACGAACGCCCAGAAGGAGTGCCCCCAGCGGTACGGGAAGTACTTCGGGTTGTCGAGATCCGCGAGGCTGGGCAGTTTCTCGCGCAGCGCCGCGTCGCGCATCCACATGGCGGTCTGCGGATCGAGCGGCCCGAGCGAGAGGTACTCGGCCATCCCTTCGACGAACCAGAGCGGAAACGCCAGAATGCCGGGCGCCTGCCCTTCGCTCTCCCGCGGATCGGCGCCGGTCAGGTCGAACTGGAACGCGTGGACCAGTTCGTGTCCGAGGACGTGGTCCGAGTCGGCCAGCGAGCCGGACATCGGCAGGACGACGCGGCGCTTGATGGCTTCGGTGACGCCGCCGGTGCCTTCGCCGATCAGGCCTTCGATGGCGTTCGTCTGCCGGAAGTGCGCGGCGACGGCATAAAGAATCAGCGGCTGGCGGCCGCGCAGTTCGTGTCCGAAAAAGCGCGCGAGCCGGTCCTGCCACCGCTCGGCCATGCGCGCCATCATGTGCGCGGCCTCGGCCTCTTCCGGGTAGTAGTAGACGTCGAAGTGCTCGGTCTGGAGGATCTGGAAATCGAAGGACCGGTACTGGACCTTGTTCCGGCCGAAGTACTGCGCGTCGGCAAGTCCCGGCCAGGCCGCCAGGAGCGCGACCAGCCCAGTCACGATAAGATGCGGGCACTTCATTCGCACGGCACGAAAGGGCTCATCGATTATGGCATCGGACGGTCAGACGGAGCGTATGGTCTTCTGCGTCAAGCTCAAGCGCGAGCTTCCCGGTCTCGACGCGCCACCCTGGCCCGGCCCGCTCGGCCTGCGCATCTACGACCACATCTCCGCCGAGGCGTGGGAGATGTGGGAAGAGCGCATGAAGATGATCCTCAACGAGTACAAGCTACTGCCGTTCCAGAAGGAAGCCCAGGCGCTCATCACCAAGCAGATGGAAGAGTTCCTGTTCGCCGAGGACTCGGCCCCGCCGCCTGGATTTGTCCAGCAGTCCTAGGCTTGCTGAAAAAGCCAGCAAGCCCAACTTAGAACTCGGAACTGAGAACTTCGAACTAAAGAATCTGGCCAGATTCCCTGTAGCCGGTGGCCTGCAGCCTGTGGCCATTAACTTGTGCCCGTAGTCTGTAGCCCGTAGCCTCTAGCCTCGGAGCCCTACATGTCCACCGACCGGTCCTTCTTCGGCCATCCCCGCGGGCTGTCCACGCTCTTCTTCACGGAGATGTGGGAGCGGTTCAGCTACTACGGGATGCGGGCGCTGCTGTTCCTGTTCATGACGGCGCCGGCGGCGACCGGTGGGATGGCGATGGACGCGGCGACGGCCGGGGCAATCTACGGCACGTACACCGCCATGGTCTACATGATGAGCCTGCCGGGCGGCTGGCTCGCCGACCGCATCATCGGCCAGCGGCGCGCGGTGCTCTATGGCGGTGTGCTCATCGCGTGCGGCCACTTCAGCATGGCCGTGCCGGCGACCGCCACCTTCTACGTCGGTCTCGTACTCATCGTCCTCGGCACCGGCCTGCTCAAGCCGAACATCAGCGTCATTGTCGGGCAGCTCTACGAACAGAACGACAACCGCCGCGATGCCGGATTCTCGCTCTTCTACATGGGCATCAATCTCGGCGCCTTTTTCTCGCCGCTCGTGTGCGGGTACCTCGGGCAGAAGGTCAACTGGCATTACGGGTTCGGCGCCGCGGGTGTCGGCATGGTGCTCGGACTCGTGCAGTACATGGTCGGCGCGAAGGCCCTGGGCGATGCCGGTCTTCATCCGGCGCCAGTGCCGCCCGATCAGCACGCGCGCGACCGGCAGCGCGCGGCCTGGGGCGTGGGCGGCACGCTGATCGTGCTCGCCATCGCCGGACTGGGCCTGGCGTTTGGATGGTTTCCAGTCTCGCCAGGACAGATTGCGGACGCGATCGGCTTCCTGCTGCTCGCCGTAACGGTGGGACTGTTCGGGTGGCTGTTGTTCGGTGGCAGCTGGACGCGGGAAGAGCGCGGCCGTCTCTACGTCATCTTCGCGTTCTTCGCCGCCTACGCACTCTTCTCGGCCGTCTTCGAGCAGGCGGGCTCGACGCTCAATCTTTTCGCCGAGCGCGACTCGCGCAACGAGATTTTCGGCTACGCGTTTCCGAGCAGCTGGTATCAGTCTACCAACCCGATTCTGATCTTCATTCTCGCGCCCCTGTTCGCCTGGCTGTGGGTGCGGCTCGGCCCGCGCGAGCCGTCGAGCCCGGCGAAACTCTCGTGGGGACTGCTCGGCGCCGGCCTCGGCTTTCTGCTCCTCGTCCCCGCCGCGAACATCGCTGCGACGGGCACGCTCGTGAGCCCCGGGTGGCTCACGGCGACGTACTTCATCCACACCGTGGCCGAGCTGTGCCTGAGCCCCGTCGGTCTCAGCTCGATGACCAAGCTCGCGCCCGCGCGCATTGCGAGCCTCGTCATGGGGATCTGGTTCCTTGGCGTGTCGGTGGGCAACTACGCGGCCGGCCAGCTCGGCGGTCTTTACGAATCGCTGCCGCTGCCGGCGCTCTTCGGCCGCGTCGGCCTGGTCGCCGTTGCGGCGGGCATCATCATGCTTTTGCTCTCACCGAGGCTGAAGCGCATGATGGCAGGGGTGGGGCGCTGACGCTTGCATTGAAATCTGGAAATTTGAGATTTGTAATTGATTGAGAAATTGGACAATTGATGGATTGAGGAATTGAAGGCCGCTACAGAAGGCCAATCATCGCTTTCACCTCTTCAGATTTTCAATGCGGCATTCACGTGCTGTGGGTTGATTCCTGACGCCCGGCCCCTGGAGCCTGAACAATGGCCCTCGAAGATTACAAACGCAAACGCGATTTCACGAAGTCACCTGAACCGTCCGGCGACAAGACGCGGGCGGCAAAGAAGACGGACACGCTGTTCTTCTGCGTGCAGAAGCACCTGGCGAGTCACCTGCATTATGACTTCCGCCTCGAGTGGAACGGCGTGCTGCTGTCGTGGGCGGTCCCGAAAGGCCCGTCGCTCGATCCATCCGTGAAACGGCTCGCGATGCACGTGGAGGATCATCCGTACGACTACGGCACGTTCGAAGGTGTGATCCCGGAAGGCTACGGCGCCGGCATCGTGATGCTGTGGGATCGCGGGACGTGGAAACCGGAAGTCGATGACGTGGACGCCGCACTCGCGAAGGGTGACCTCAAGTTCCAGCTCGACGGATTCAAGCTGAAGGGCTCCTGGGTGCTCGTCCGGACGAAAGGCTGGGGTGGTGGACGGTCGTCGGACGGCCGAAGCTGGCTGCTGATCAAGCACCGCGACGAGTGGTCGGGCAACCTCGACATCACCGAGTTCGCGCCGCTGAGCGTCAAATCCAAACAGGACCTGCACGAGATCCTTGCGGAAGACAACCCGGATATCTGGCGGACGAACCGGCCCGTCGAAGGCGGCGAGACCGGCGCACTCCTGAAATCCATCGTCCAGAAGGCCGCGGCGCTCAAGGCTGAGCGGCGCGGGGCCACGCCGGCGGCAAGTACTCCAGCGAAAGCGAAGCCCACGACCGCGAAGTCGACCGCCGTCAGAAAGACGCCGGCAAAGACGACGAAGCCGGCGAAGAAGACTGCCGCGCGGTCCCGCAAGAAATCGCGTACGTAGGGCCGAGCTTCAACCTCCGAGAGGCTGGACAGACCCGCCGTCGCCTTGGCGAAGGCGGTCAGCGCGGCCGACACTCGCCGCGCCGCGTTCGCGGGCGAAGGCAAGCGGCAGCACACGCGAAGAACTCCAGTGCCTGATTTGTCGCGGCGGATTCGTGCCCGTTTCTCGCGTGGCGCGCGGTGACGTTGCAGAATCTGCAGTCTACTGACGAGGGTTCCGCAGAGGTCCGCTGGCGAGAACCGCCGCGTCTTCCCGGTGCGCTCAAAGGCCAGCACGAGGTGCCTTCCAAGAAGGCGTCTGAAGATTTCATGCTGTCGGTTATGCTTCTGTCCCACCCATGCCACTGGTGCTGCTGCTCTCGCTGCTCGTGACGGCTGTGATTGCTCAGACGCCGCCCGGGGCAGTCGCCCGCAATCTGTTGAGCAACCCTGCCGCGGATCAATCGCTCTCGAGTTGGCTTCCGTACGGCCCGGTCAGCGTTGAGTCGTGCGACGGCGATCCGTGCTTTGTCGTCAGAGATCGCGGAAGGATGCAACAGAGCGTCGAGCTTTCGGCAGACTCGGGTCGCAGGTTCCTCGTGATCATCGGATCAGGGTGGACTGAACGGCTGGCCCCAACCGCGATTACCGGGTTGCCATACCTGTACGGCTCCGTCCTGCAGGGCCAGCGGATCGTCGCGTATTTTCAGGGACAACGGATGCGCGCTCAGCCGGCGACCACGCGCGAATGGGTGCCCATGTTCGGCATCTATCAGGTGCCCGAGGGCGGAGGGACGCTCAGCGTTCAAGCCAGTCTCGCTACAGGCGCCGGGGTGCCCCAGAACGGCTCGGCGGGACGCTTCGATGATCTTGGCTGCTACCTGTTCGCTACCGCGGAGGAGGCGCGCGCATTCGTCGCGGTATGGAGCGGCACTCGCAGTACGATGGCGAACCGACAGTTGGACGTCCCCGCGCCCGAACGAGCCTCGCGGCAGTCGGATCGCAACGCCTTGATGGGCAGGCTCCAGTCGCGCGACATCCCATGTCTGGAGGCTGTCGCAGGTGACGACGTCACCGCGGAGCGCGAGACGCCGTCGAATTCCCTGACGGGCGAGACTCGTCGCCTGGCGTACGTGCGTCTGGGACAAATCGGCACCGCTGAAGCGCTCGCCGCTCTCGAGCGCATCCGTGCAGACGCACGATCCTGGTCGGTGACGCCCGCGGTAGTGCCGTTGGGGGTCTGGTCGCATCCGGCGCCGCATGTCGGTGCCAGCCGGCCTCAGCCCTTCGTCACCATCGATGCGCCCGATGGCACGACGTACGGGCTGATCGCGGCTACGCTTCTCGGCGACACGGATCTTTTCCTCGTGTCGCGCCCCTCGGGTGGTGAATGGTCACGGCCGCGGCTCGTATCCGGGCGCTTCTTTCCTGGCATCGACTCGCCCGCCCTGACGTGGGCCGGGCCGGGCGTGCTCACCTTCTCGTTCGTTCAGCGCGAGCGATCCGCGCCAGCCAGCATCATGAGTCCGCGGCTGAGGAATCCGCCGCAGCCGGCGTCCTTCGGCCCACAAGTGAAAACGGTCGATATCGCGGTCGTCTCGACGGACACCGACGGTGACGGCTGGACCGACCTCGAAGAAGAACGTCTCACTCTGGATCCGCGGAACCCTGACACGGACGACGACGGTCTGATGGATGGCGCGGACCCGGCCCCGAATCACTCGGTGCGGACCGATCGAGAAGACGATGAAACACTGGTCGTCCGCGAGGCGCTTTTCGTGACATTCGGCATCAACCGGTCACGCGCGTTGATTCAGGTCGGATTGGGTCCGAAGCCGGTGCAGGTGTGGGGGTTTCGCGGGCCCGTGATCTACGGCGTGGACACCGCGCGCTGGCAGGAGTCGCACGATCTCGGCTACGTGCACGCGTCGTGGAGCCTTGCCAGTCTGTCGGCTGATGCTGCGGTCGTTCAAATCAGAGACTACGAAGCCCCGCTGTCGGCGGCG
>Ga0164241_10005840_pt1 | contig 11371 bp, 15 predicted proteins | sample OricomyardsoilBY_FD_108780 | JGI IMG/M metagenome (GOLD analysis project Ga0164241, IMG submission 108780) | Backyard soil microbial communities from Emeryville, California, USA - Original compost - Back yard soil (BY) | ecosystem: Environmental > Terrestrial > Soil > Unclassified | place: USA... | reverse complement strand
GTACGCGCCGGGCCTGCTTAATGGTATCCCTATTAGCCAGCAACACCGACCCCACCGGCGCACCCAAACCCTTCGATAAACAAACCGAGATACCGTCAAAGTATTGGCCGTAGTCGGCAGCCTGGTCCCCGGTGTGCGCCAGGGCATTTAAAATGCGGGCACCGTCCAGGTGTAGCTTAAGTCCGCGGAAGCGGCACAACTCAGCAATAGGCTTTATGTGCTCCAGGGTATAGCAACTGCCACCGCCGCGGTTACTGGTGTTCTCCAGTATCACCAAACTGGTGCGGGGGTAGTGAATGTTATCGGCGTTGATCTCGGGTTCTATCATCTCAGCAGTGACCAATCCACGGTAACCATTAAGCAGCCTTGTCGACACCGCCGAGTTAAATGCTATCCCACCGCCCTCATAGCGGTAAACGTGTGCAGTTTGGTCGGTTATCAGCTCGTCCATCGGCAGGGTAAAGCACTTAATGGCAATCTGGTTGGTCATGGTACCTGATGGGCAAAACAGCCCTGCTTCCATGCCGAACATGGCGGCGGCTTTTTCCTCCAATTGGGTAACGGTCTCGTCTTCGCCAAACACATCGTCGCCCACTTTGGCGCTAAACATGGCCTGCAACATGCCCGGTGTAGGGCGGGTAAGGGTATCACTTCTTAAATCAACGGTCATCATATATCAAATATGCCTAAAATTACGTTATTTGTGTTTTATATGATACGTCACGTTACATCCCTTATTCTATTCAGCTTGTTAAGCATTAGCGCAGTTGCACAAAAATGGCAGCAGGGCTATTTTTATGACAAACGGGGTGTAAAAAACGTGGGCTATATCAGTCAGAACCCCTCGGGCAAGGGCCCTATAAAAAACGAAGCCTTTATTGAATTCAAGGAGTACGAAAAGGACAAGCCCATAAAACTAAGCGCCAGCGATATGAAATCATACGTGGTTGGGCGCGACAGCTTTGTTGTAGCTGTATCGCTTACCGACGACTGGGCCAGTGAGCAGATGGACTTTATCCGGGTAGCCATAAATGCACCTTTAAAGCTATATATGGCAAAGGTGGGGAATATAGGCGCCAGGCAAAAAGCCGTATCGGTAAGCCCGGCATTGAGCACAGGCTACGGTAGTGGTGGTATGGGCGGCGGCCTTGGTGGCGGGGTATCCATCAACCTGGGTAAAAACCGCGGAGGAGGAGGCACCCGCATTGCGTACTTGTATGGCGAAAGCACCAACGGTATGAAAGCCATAACCGAGGAAAACTTTGTTGATGTTATGATAGAGGTGATGGGTGATGAACCCGCCGCTGTAGAGCAATTAAGAAGCGGCAAGGTAGGCCTGCGAGATATGGAAAAGATCATAGCTTACTACCACAAACTTGAAGATGAACGGGCACGCCGCCGCTAAAGATTTTGCGCGATAACAAAACCGCTTGCCCAGGCCCACTGGAAATTGTAACCACCCAGCCATCCGGTAACATCAACGCACTCGCCACCAAAGAATAATCCCGGTACTTTTTTGGACTCTAACGTTTTTGAGTAAAGCTCATCAGTTGATACACCTCCACGCATTACTTCGGCTTTGTCATAACCCTTATCACCGGCGGGCTTTACCTTAAATTGATGGATCAGATTATGGATGCTCTCCAGATCCGCTTTACTTAACGATGCCAGGTTTTTATCAACCGGTAAATGATCACTCAGCGCCTCAACAAACTTGCGGGTATAAAGTGTAGTAAGAAAATTAAGTAGCATTTTTTTGCCGTTGCTTGTTCGTTCTTCCTGTATAAGTTCGGTAATATCCCTGTCAGGCAGCAGGTCAATATAAATAAACTCTCCCGGCCGCCAGTAGGACGAGATCTGCAAAATGGCCGGGCCGCTGAGGCCCCAGTGGGTAAATAATATATTTTCATCAAAGCTGGCCCTGTCATTCCAAACCCGGCAAAAAATACTGTTGCCTGACAGTTGCTCATACCAGGACTGATCCTTGCCTGTAATGGTGAGCGGTACGAGTGCCGGTGCAGTATTAACTATATTCATTCCGAATTTACGCGCTGTACGCAAACCAAAATCAGTTGCGCCCATTTTAGCTATGGGAAGACCGCCCGATGCAATAACTACTTTTGGGGTGATGAGTTCAATCTCCTTCCCATAACTCTCATAAACCACCTTGAAGCCATCCTCGGTTTGTTCTATCTGCTTTACATCGGCGTCGCATTGTATTTGCTGACCAAGGTCATGGCATAAATCTGTAAAAATCTTCACTATGTCGCGCGCCTTATCGCTCTCGGGGAAAAGCTGACCCAAAGTTTTTTCCTTACCTGTTATGCCGTAAGTTTCAAAAAAGCTAATCGTATCGTCAACCGTCCACTGCGCAAAAGCCGACTTTACAAAATGCTCATTCTCGCTTATAAACTGCTGGTGTGATGAATACAAGTTAGTATAGTTGCACCGTCCGCCGCCGCTGATCAATATCTTGGCACCCACCTTATCGTTCTTCTCCAGAATAAGGGTTTGCTTGCCTAAAAAACCAGCCTGAACAGCGCACATCAATCCGCAGGCACCGCCGCCGATAATTATAGCATCAAAATGGGTTTGTTTTATTAATTTTACCGGCATGAGTGAAGTTTCGCAAATATCAGAATTTGGTAAGATACTTATCTTTTTAATTGCGGGAATAATTATGGTATGCGTTGGCTTCCTGGCCAACCGCATTTTATCTACCAGTAAACCTAACCCCGTCAAGCTATCGTCGTACGAATGCGGCGAAGAGCCAACCGGCAATGCCTGGCTACCTTTCAATTCGCGCTTTTATGTTATAGCACTGGTTTTTTTGTTGTTTGATGTGGAAATGGTGTTCATTTTCCCCTGGGCAACAGTGTTTGGCAATCACGAAATTATTGCGGCTGCACCTCAATGGGGATGGTTCTCGTTAGCAGAGATGTTTATCTTTTTAGGCATACTGATATTAGGCTTGGTTTATGTGTGGGTTAAAGGAGATCTGGACTGGATAAAACCAAACCCAGTTGTACCCACTACCAATGTGAACATTCCGGCATCGTTGTATGAAAAAGTAAATTTGCAGCAAAGCGCGTATATTGTTAAAAAGTTTGGAGCGGAACCTGTTGTTGCCCAACCTTTACCTGCGGTGGCAAGCGAAAAACCAATAAGCGAGACACCCATAAGAAAGCCTATGTTTAAACCTACCTTTAAAAAGCCGGCAAGTGATGAATGATATAAACAACGAAGGCGGTGGTTTTGTAGTAACCAAATTGAACGATCTGCTTAACTGGTCGCGGTTATCATCGGTGTGGCCATTGCAGTTTGGCATTGCGTGCTGCGCTATTGAAATGATGGCTTCGTATGCTTCAACTTATGATCTGGAACGATTTGGCGTGTTTCCGCGTGCATCTGCGCGCCAGGCAGATGTTATTATTATAGCCGGAACGGTTACCTTTAAAATGGCTGAACGCATTAAATTATTATATGAGCAAATGCCGGAGCCTAAGTACGTTATCTCTATGGGTTCATGCTCAAACTGCGGAGGCCCATATTGGCAGCATGGTTACCATGTGGTGAAGGGTGTTGATCGCGTAATTCCGGTTGACGTATATGTGCAGGGTTGCCCACCCCGCCCCGAAGCATTGATTGGTGGCATATTAGAATTGCAAAAAATAATTGAAGGAGAACAACTCATCAAAATATAATGTATAACCTAAGCAATTACAAAAAGAACGCCTTAAGAACCATTCTTTGGGTGAGTTTTGTGGTGGGTTCTCTGGACGGGCTTGCGGCTCTACTGCTTAATTACAGCGTAGGTCCGGCACCAATATTCAAATTTATAGCGAGCGGCGTGTTCGGGCCGGATGCTTTTAAAGGTGAAACCGAAATGGTAGTGGCCGGCATTGTTTTTCATTACCTCATTGCTTATTTGTTTACAACAGCTTTTTATCTGCTATATCCTTTCAGCTTATCATTATTAAAAAACAAGTATGTTGTGGCCAACGTTTACGGCGGGATAACATGGCTTGTAATGAATATGATCGTCGTTCCGTTGAGCAAGATCGGGCCGCACGATTTTAAAGTGTTTGCTGTTATTAAGGCTGTGTTGATATTGATAATTTGCGTGGGGTTGCCTGTTGCGTTGATAGCGGATAAGAAGTTGCGCTCAGCTAGCAAATAAACCTTTCGCCCCGGCTATTATATCTTTTATTAATTTTAAGATATGGCAAATACTTACACCCAAATCCACATCCAATGCGTTATAGCTGTTAAATTTTGTCAGTCAATCATTGAACCGCTGTGGAAAGAAAGACTGCAACAGTATATTACCGGTATAATTCAGCACCAAGGGCATAAAATGATAGCTATAAATAGCATGCCTGATCATTTACATCTATTCTTTGGGTTTAGACCAAACCAATCACTTTCAGATTTAATGAGGATAGTAAAAGGAGATTCATCGGAATGGGTAAACAAGCAGGGCTTTACGACATCACAATTTAGGTGGCAAGAGGGCTATGGTGCGTTTTCGTATTCCCGCTCTCAAATTAAGTCTGTTGCAGAATATATTGCTAATCAGGAAGAGCACCATCGTAAAAAAACGTTTTTAGAGGAGTATGAGCAATTTTTAAAGCAGTTTGAGATTGAATTTGATAAGCAGTATATTTTTAAATCGCTTGAATAAGTTGCGTGCCTACGGCACGCAGAAATGAAATATTTATTTTTCTACCGACCTTTCGCTCCTACGGAGCGAGCCCTGTAACTATAACAATTTATGCGATCATTTAAAACTCATTTCAAATGCTCCGTTAGGAGCAAAAGGTCGGTAGAAACGAAAAACGATTATTGTTTGTGCCGTAGGTACAAAACTCCCTATGCATTTTAAAAGATTTAGGGTAAACTTGCAGTTGGAAATGAAAACATTTTACGGAGACCTTAAACTCGGCATTTTAGGCGGCGGACAATTGGGCCGCATGCTGATACAACAGGCTATAAATTATAACGTTACCGTTAAAGTACTAGACCCTGATCGCGAGGCACCATGCCGCAAATTATGCGATGAATTTGTTGTAGGTGCCCTGAACGATTATCAAACGGTTTACAACTTCGGCAAGAAGGTTGACCTGCTTACCATCGAGATCGAGAAGGTGAATGTGGATGCGCTTGAGCAATTAGAAAAAGAAGGCGTGCTCGTATATCCGCAGGCACGTGTTATCAGGTTGATACAGGATAAAGGCCTGCAAAAGCAATTCTTTAAACAAAATGATATCCCAACCGCCCCGTTCCAGGTAATTTCTTCACCGGCAGAATTAGAGCATATTTCCATGCCTTTTCCGTTCATCCAAAAATTGCGGCGCGATGGCTATGATGGTCGTGGGGTTTATAAAGTGATAGACGAGTCGTACTTAAAAGGCGCGTTTAAAGAACCCAGCCTAATTGAGCAGTGGATAGATTTTGAAAAGGAAATAGGTGTAATAGTAGCGCGCAATGAGAGCGGCGACCTAAGCGCCTTCCCGATGGTGGAAATGGAATTTAATCCGGATGTTAATCTGGTTGAGTTTCTGATTACCCCCTCTACCCTTCCCTTTGAAATACATGAGCAGGCAGAACGCATCGCCAAAAAAATAGCCGACGACCTTAAAATTGTGGGCCTGTTAGCGGTTGAAATGTTTTTAACCAAAGACGGGCAGATATTGGTGAACGAACTGGCACCGCGCCCGCACAACAGCGGCCATCAAAGTATTGAGGGCAATGTAGTATCACAGTTTGAGCAGCATTTAAGGGCGATATTTGACCAGCCACTTGGTGATACCGCATGCTTGAATAACGCCATAATGGTGAACGTTTTGGGCGAAGAAGGGTACGAAGGACCGGCGGTTTACCAGGGCATTGAGAAAATATTGAAATGCCCCGGCGTATATGTACATTTATATGGCAAAGCGTTAACCAAGCCTTTCCGTAAAATGGGGCACGTTACTATTATTGATGCAGACCGGGAGAAGGCCATTGAGAAGGCCAGATTTGTACAGAAGACGTTACGCGTAATAAGTTAATAATTGTCCATGGACCATAGTCGATAGCCCATGGATGTAAAAATAAAAAACACTATGGACTATTGTCCATGGTCTATGGACAAAGAAAATGAGTCAACCAAAAGTAGGAATCATTATGGGCAGCAAATCGGATCTTCCGGTTATGCAGGATGCCGCCGACGTATTAAAGGTATTAGGTGTTGATTACGAGATAACCGTTGTATCTGCCCATCGCACACCCGACCGTATGTTTACTTACGCGCGCGAAGCTGCGGGTCGTGGTATTAAAGTTATTATTGCAGGTGCCGGTGGCGCGGCGCATTTACCGGGTATGGTGGCTTCATTAACCCATTTACCTGTTATTGGGGTTCCGGTAAAATCAAGTAACTCTATTGATGGCTGGGATTCAATCCTTTCCATCCTGCAGATGCCTAATGGTATCCCTGTTGCTACTGTAGCATTAAATGCCGCAAAAAATGCAGGCATATTAGCCGCGCAGATCATATCAACTGCTGACGAAACTGTTGTAAAAAATCTCATCGCTTTTAAAGAAGAGTTGAAGAAGAAGGTGGAAGAGTCGGCTGAAGAGATGGGTAAGCAGTAAACCTGCTTTTTTGCAAGAAATGAGTATTTTTGAGTAGGTGAAACTCTATTAATATGAAAAAGGATCAGCCCGTGTTTGATAAAGCCGAATTGGAATATTTGAAAGAAGGTTTAAAACGCACCTACAAGGAACGTTTTGAATACGCCACCTTATTATATAAAACGCAACAGACCATGAGTAAAGCTTCGATATCACACAAACCTTTCATTGCCAAATAAAAGCCAGTGGATATCTTCGACGAAGAAATATTAAAATTCTGGAAAGCACTTCAACTTCATAAAGTACAATACATAATGGTTGGCGGCTACGCCATGAACCTACATGGCTACCAACGTTTCACCGGAGACTTGGACATATGGATAGAAGATACAACCAAAAATCGACAAAATTTGCGTAAAGCGTTTATAACCTGCGAAATGGGCGATTATCCTATAATTTCAACAATGCAATTTGTCCCTGGCTGGACGGAATTTCGTTTAAATAATGGCCTCACATTAGACATATTAACGGAAATGAAAGGCCTTGAAGAATACACATTTGAAGAATGCCTTCAAATGGCTTCGGTAGCTGATATTGAAGATGTGAACGTTCCCTTCCTACATATCAACCAACTTATCGCCAATAAAAAAGTTGTTGATCGAGCGAAAGACAAAATAGATGTTATCGCGCTTGAGGAAATTAAAAAGTTAAGAGGCAGAAGATAATTAGTCGAAATTAATAACCTGCGGCCCGGAAATCCGCTCAACATGGCAATTGCAGCCGCCTGAAATTTTATAAGTTGTGGTTTTTATTTGCCCCGTAGTTGGATGCGTGGCAGATACAACAATTTCATCGCCTTGTGTTGACAACTGGGAACGCATACCATCGTCGGCGATTGTATAAGATCCAACCTCGTTCTTTACCTTTTGACTTCCTGTAACGAGATTTTTCTCGGTTCGTTTATTAAATGCTGAATAATTTTTTACCTCCACCTCACTTCCGTTCTTATCCAGAAATTTTACGTTAATTGAAGCAAACACCAGGGTACATGGCTGAGCGGGACAATCAACAACATCGCGTTGAATTTTACTACAGCCTAAGCAGCAGCTAACTAATAATACAATAAATATTTTTCTTGTCATGGCAGATGATACATGTTTTGCTCTGAAACGGTAAAAAGCTCACCGACGCTACACCGTTCTTCAACTATCCGCTGCTTAAAGTGAAAATATCTAATTCAACTGCGGATTCTCAGGGAAATTGGCAATATGCGCAAAGCGTTGCCCCATGCTTATCACTACCTGTTTCCACATTTGCTGGTCGTTGCTGTTAAATAACATTTCGCTGTTAAATTTATCGGTTACAAGCCAGCTATTATCTCTTATCTCATCTGATAATTGCTCCGGTGTCCAGCCGGAATACCCCATAAAAAACTTTATCTCAGTCTCGCTTAACTGATAGGTGTTCACTAATTCTTTCACTTGCTCAAAATCTCCGCCCCAATAAATTCCTTCTGTCAATTCAATTCCTCCTTCAATTTTTTCGGGCGCACGGTGAATAAAATGCAGCGTGTTTGCCGCTACGGGGCCACCGGTAAAAACGGGTATTTCTGAGTAAGAAACGTCGGGTAATACATCTCCTAAAAGGTATTCGCTTTGATGGTTCAATATAAAACCCATCACCCCAACGTCGGCGTACTCGGTAAGCAAAATAACCGACCGCTTGAAGTTAGGGTCCATCATAAAGGGCTCTGATATTAACAATCCGCCCGCCGCAGGTGTAATTGAGTTTAACATACTATTTACTTTTCTATAATATAGACGCAATTAACAAGCCAAAGTAAATTATTGCCTAAACTATATTTTGCTGTACAATATTAAGTATTACGGCTTAATAAATTTGTAAGTTTGCAGGTAATGAACCGCGAAGAATTACAAAATTTAAGGAAAGATTACAGTTCCGAATCGCTATCTGAAAAAGATAGTGACGCTAACCCAATTAAGCAGTTTGATAGCTGGTTTAATGAAGCAGTAGCAGCAAACGTGCTTGAACCAAACGCTATGACCCTCTCTACCGCAACTACTGATGGCAGACCGTCTGCGCGGGTTATATTATTAAAAGATTATAATCCGGATGGGTTTTCGTTTTATACCAATTACTTAAGCAGAAAAGGCCGTGAAATAGCCAAAAACCCTATGGGAGCGCTTACCTTTTTTTGGGGCGAATTGGAGCGCCAGGTGCGTATAGAAGGCACCATTGAAAAGCTAAGTAAAGTACAATCTGACAGATATTTCAATTCAAGACCCAAAGGCAGCCAAATAAGTGCTGTTGTTTCGCCACAAAGCCAGGAAATTGGCAGTCGGGGGGAATTGGACAGCCGGATGGTAAAAATGGAGAATGAGTATCAAGATAAGGAAATTCCTAAGCCTGCTCACTGGGGTGGATACATATTAAAACCGCGGGTAATTGAGTTTTGGCAAGGCAGACCAAGCCGTATGCATGATCGTATTGTATATAAAAAAGTAGATAATAAAACCTGGAAAAAAGTACGCCTTGCGCCATGAGTTTTGAAGGTATTAAGCAAATTTTAACAGATAAATTTGGTGTAAATGCCATCATTGGCGAGGAAACATCAGGTCTTCAACCGGCTTTGCTGATTGCTCCTGATCTGATAGCTGATGTGTGTTTGGAACTGCGCAATAACCTGTTAACCTATTTCGATTTTTTGTCGTGCCTTACCGGGGTCGATCACGGTGCCGAAGATGGTCGATTTGAAGTGGTGTATCATTTATCATCCATCCCCTATCAATTGCAGCTTACTTTAAAGATCAGCAAGGTGCATGACAGGGCAAGCGAAGAACTGCCATCATTTAAAAGTGTTGCCGATGTATATCGTACTGCCGAATGGCATGAGCGTGAGGCTTATGACCTGGTAGGGATATTTTTTGAAGGAAACCCCGATCTGCGGCGTATTTTACTGCCCGATGATTGGGAAGGTTATCCACTAAGAAAAGATTATACAAACGCTGAGTATTATAAAGGAATTAAGATAGATTAAGCCCCCCAGCCCTCTGAAGGGGGAGTTTGAATGCTATGAGTTACACCAAAGCTTTAGAAAACTACAATAATAAGATTGCTTCTGCCGCTGTAGAGGATATGGTGCTGAACATGGGGCCGCAGCATCCGTCTACCCATGGGGTTTTGCGGCTGGAGCTGATTACTGACGGCGAAATTGTAAAAGAGTGTATCCCCCACATGGGTTACCTGCACCGCTGTTTTGAAAAACATGCAGAGCGCCTCACCTATCAGCAAACTATACCGTTTACCGACAGGATGGACTACCTGGCATCTATGAATAACAGCCACGCATGGGTAATGGGTGTTGAGCGCATGCTGGGTATTGATAAAGATATTCCTAAACGTGTTGAATACATCCGCGTGTTGGTTTGCGAGCTTAATCGTATCGCCTCACACTTAATCGCAGTTGGCACATACGGTATTGATATCGGCGCTTTTACACCATTTTTATGGTGTTTCCGCGATCGCGAGCATATAATGGGTATGTTGGAGTGGGCTTCCGGTTCGCGTTTGTTGTATAATTATATATGGGTAGGTGGTTTATTTTACGACCTTCCGGTTGGATTTGAAGAACGCTGCCGCGAATTTGTAGACTATTTTAAACCTAAAATGGTTGAGCTTAATGAGTTGCTTACCAACAATCAGATTTTTATTAGCCGTACTGCAAACATTGGCAAGCTGCCGCTTGATGTAGCAATCAACTATGGTTGCTCAGGTCCAATTGTGCGGGCATCGGGCTTAAAATACGATTTGCGCCGCATAGATGGCTATTCTGTTTATCCCGAACTTGATTTTGACATCCCGGTAGGCAAGGGTGAAATGGGATCGTTAGGCGATTGCTGGGACCGCTACAAAGTGCGCATTGATGAGATAGAACAGTCGCTGAAAATTATTGAACAATGTCTTGATCGCCTGCAAAAAGAATTAAAGCGCACATCAGACTTTGATCCCCGCGCCAAACTCCCGCGTAAACTCACTCCCAAACCGCAGGACTATTACGTTCGCTGCGAAGGGCCAAGAGGTGAACTGGGCTTTTATTTTATACACAAGCAAAATAAAGAGCTGGCCAAGGATGGATCTACAAGGATGACTGATACCGAAGTGCCTTTTCGGGCCAAAGCACGCGGGCCGGGCTTCAATAATTTATCTGTATTGCCAGAGTTGGCAAAAGGAGTTATGATAGCCGACCTTGTGGCAATAGTAGGATCAATAGACTTTGTATTAGGGGAAGTGGACCGATAACAAAAAGAGACGCTTTAATGGCGTCTCTTTTTGTTTAATATTATAACCCGCGTTGCTACTGCGCGTAGATCTTAACCATGAAGGTAAATTTTCTAACCTTATCAACTTTGTTTTCACCACTTAATCCAGCCAGAGCATTCTTTTTATTAAGCGTGATTTTTTTGCTTAATGAATCCTCCGGAATATTATCAATAGCATCTAATAAATATTTTGATTTGATTGCATAATGAGCACCTTCAGACTGCGATTGTTTAGCATCGGTAATACCAACTATATTACCCTTGTTGTCTAAAAGCGGGCTGCCGCTGTTGCCGGGCAAAATAGGAATCCCTATCTGATAATGTAAGCTATCGCCGCGATACCCAGCTTTAGCAGCTAAATAGCCTTCGCTATATGTTCCCGTACGATCAGGAAAACCGTAGGTAAACAGTTTCTC
>Ga0164241_10005839_pt1 | contig 11371 bp, 8 predicted proteins | sample OricomyardsoilBY_FD_108780 | JGI IMG/M metagenome (GOLD analysis project Ga0164241, IMG submission 108780) | Backyard soil microbial communities from Emeryville, California, USA - Original compost - Back yard soil (BY) | ecosystem: Environmental > Terrestrial > Soil > Unclassified | place: USA... | reverse complement strand
CGGTTCAGGACGACGAAAAGATCCTGCGTTTCGTGAATTCCAAGGACGCCGCCCGCCTCGCCGAACTCGGCACGAGCTGCCCCGACCATTTTCTGCGCACCAAGATCAAGCCGCTTTACGTCGATTGGAATCCGCAGACCGAGGACGCAGCCGCGTTGAAGAAGAAACTCGCCGCCGGCCTTGAGGCTTACCGCAAGGACTACGCCGCCTATTACGCGAAGTGCAAACACGCCAACTCGCCCGCGATCCGCGATGCGAATCCCACGGTTGTGCTGATCCCCGGCGTCGGCATGATCGCCTGGGGCAAGGACAAATCCGAATCCCGCGTCACCGCCGAATTTTATAACTGCGCCGTGGAGGTCATGCGCGGCGCGGAGGCGATTGACCAGTATATCGCCCTGCCGCAGCAGGAGGCGTTCGACATCGAATACTGGTTGTTGGAAGAGGCAAAGCTTCAGCGCATGCCGGCCGAGAAGGAACTCGCGCGTCAGGTGGTCATCGTGATCGGCGCCGGCTCCGGCATTGGCCGGGAAACCGCTCATCGCCTCGTCAAGGAAGGCGCGCACATCGTGTGCGTCGACATGAAGCTTGAGACCGCGCAGGCGACCGCGAAGGAGATCACCGACAAATACGGTGTCGGCATCGGCGTCGCGGGCACGGGACTTTCGAATTGCGGTCCGGCGCTCGGACTCGCGTGCAACATCACCGACCGGGCCAGCGTGCGCGCGATGTTGGACGAGGTTGCGCTCGCTTACGGCGGCTTCGATTCGATCTGTGTCACGGCTGGCGTCTTCTGGCCGAGCGACACCACCGGTCACATCCCCGACGACAAGTGGGCGTTTACGTTCAACGTCAACGTTACCGGCAGCTACATCGTCGGAGACGAAGCGTACAAGACGTGGAAAGAGCAGGGGCTCAAGGGCAACCTCGTGCTCACAACTTCGGCCAATGCCGCGGTCGCGAAGAAAGGTTCGCTGGCTTACGATACGTCCAAGGCCGCCGCAAATCACCTCGTGCGCGAACTTGCCATCGAGCTCTCGCCGCTTGTCCGCGTGAACGGCGTGGCCCCCGCCACGGTGGTGCAGGGGAGCGCGATGTTCCCACGCGACCGGGTCATCGGTTCGCTCGCCAAGTACAACATTCCCTATCAGGACGACGAGGCGACAGGTTCGCTCGTGACCAAGCTGGCGCAGTTCTACGCCGACCGTACGCTCACCAAGGCGCCGATCACGCCCGCCGACCAGGCCGAGGCGTATTTCCTCCTCGTCACGAAACGCCTCAGCAAAACCACCGGCCAGATCATCACCGTGGACGGCGGCCTGCACGAGGCCTTCCTGCGGTAATTTCTGGAGTTATGGCCGCGAGAAGGCACAAAGATAATTCCGCCTGCAATCCATGTCTGCGTTGCGCCCACAGGCGTGCGCGGGGAATGTGGCTGGCTGGATCAACTCCCTTTGCGGTTTTTTGCGGCTAACTCCTCCGAACCTGTTTCGTCTGTGAAAAATTCCTCCTCCAAAATCATTCATTGCGCGGCCGTCGACCTCGGCGCGACGAGCGGACGGGTCATCGTCGGAACCTGGAACGGGAAGCGCCTGGACCTCGCCGAGGTTCACCGTTTTCCCAACCAGTTTCGTTCCGTCGGCGGACACGACTACTGGGACATTCCCGGCCTCTGGACCGAGATTTCCCGGGGACTTCGCGAGGCGAAGAAGCGCTTTCCCAAGCTCGCTTCGGTCGGCGTGGACACATGGGGGGTGGACTTCGTCCTGGTTGACGATTCCGGGCGGATGGTTTTCCCGACGCACGCCTACCGCGACGCCCGCACGCAGCCGGGCCTGAAGCGTCTCGCCAACACCCGGGCCGCGCTGGAGCGGGTGTATGCCGCGACGGGGATCCCGAATGTTTTCTACAACAGCAGCCTCCAGTTGGAGGAGACGGTGGCGCATTGCCCGGCGGTCACCGATCTCGCCACGCGCTGCCTGTTTCTCCCGGATTATTTCAATTTCCTGCTGTCGGGCCGCATGGAGAACGAGATTTCCTTCGCGAGCACGACGCAGTTGCTCGATGTGCACGGGTGCGACTGGTCGCGGGCGACGCTCGATCACTTCCATCTTCCGTCCACCTGGTTCACGACGCCGATCCGCGCCAATACCGTCCTGGGTACGGTGCGCGATTTCCCGGAATTGAAGGGAGTGAAGGTCGTGGCGGTGCCCGGACACGATACCGCGGCGGCCTACGACGCGATGCCCGCCGATCTCGCGGGTGGCGACTTGTACATCAGTTCCGGCACATGGTCGCTCGTGGGTTTCGAGAGCGACCAACCGGTGCTGGGCGCGGAGTCGCTTGCCGCCCGGATCTCGAACGAGCGTACCGGCGACGGACGTTATCGTCCCCTCACCAACGTGATCGGGCTGTGGCTGCTCGAGCAGACCCTGAAGAGTTTCACCGCGCGGCCCCGCAACGACCGCGAATGGTCCGCCTTGATCAAGGCCGCCGAAAAATTGCCCGCTCCGCAACGACTGCTCGACGTGACCGATCCCTCCTTCGTGAATCCCCCGTCCATGCGGGCGGCGATCGATACCCAACTCGCGAAACGGAAGATTCCGGCTCCCAAGACGATCGCCGCCTACACGCGCCTGATCTGCGATTCGCTGGGCCGGGGTCATGCGGATGCGTTGCGCGCGTTCGAGCGGCTGGCCGGGCGGAAGTTCAACCGCATCCTGGTGGTCGGCGGCGGTTCGAAAAACCGCCTGCTCTGTCAGGCCACGGCCGACGCCGCGGGTTTGCCGGTGCATGCCTTCACGCTTGAAGGCACCGCGGTCGGCAACATTGCCTCCCAGCTGATCGGTCTTCGCGCGGTCCGCAGTCTCGCCGCTTTCCGCTCCCTCCTCGGACGCCAGCTCAAGGCTGTCGTTTATCAACCTCGTGCTTGATTTCCCATGTCCTCCACCTCCGCCAAATCCATCCACGCCTCGTACAATCTTGCCCGCGCCGCCTACGCCGAGCGCGGCGTCGATACCGATGCCGCGATCAAACGCGCGCTGGCCGTGCCGATCTCGCTGCATTGCTGGCAGGCCGACGATGTTCGCGGTCTCGAAACGCCCATCGAGGGTCTGGCGGGCGGCGGGATCATGTCCACGGGCGGCTATCCCGGCCGCGCCCGCAACGGCGACGAGATGCGTGCCGATCTGGACCAGGTCCTGAAACTTCTCCCCGGTGTGCAACGGCTCAATCTGCACGCGTTCTATGCGGAGACCGGCAGGAAGCCGGTCGATCGCGACGCCATCACGCCCGCGCATTTCGCCAACTGGCTCGATTGGGCGCGGGCGCGCCGCGTGGGTCTGGATTTCAACCCGACCTATTTTGCGCATCCGAAGGCGAACGACGGCTTCACCCTCTCCAGCGCGGACAGGAAGATCCGCCAATTTTGGATCGATCACGGACGCGCGAGCCGGCGCATCGCCCAACATTTTTCCAGGAAGCTCGGCTCGCCCTGTGTCATCAATCACTGGATTCCCGACGGCACCAAGGATCAGCCGGCGGATCGCTTCGGCCCGCGCGCACGACTGGTGGAGTCGCTCGACGCGATTCTCGACGATCCCAAGGTCAGCCGCAGCCACTGCGTCGATGCGGTCGAGGGCAAGCTTTTCGGTCTGGGCAGCGAGGATTACGTGGTCGGATCGCACGAGTTTTATTATTCCTACGCCCAGAGCCGGAAGGTTCTGCCCTGTCTCGATCTCGGACACTATCATCCGACCGAATCGGTGGCGGACAAGGTCTCCGCGCTGCTGCAGTTTCATCCGAAATTGCTGCTGCACACCAGCCGGCCGGTTCGATGGGACAGCGACCATGTTGTCATCCTGGATGACGCGGTGCGGGCGCTTTTTACCGAGATCGCCCGCGGCGGCGTTTTCAACCGGGTTGTCTTCGCGCTCGATTTCTTCGATGCCAGCATCAACCGCATCGCTGCCTACGTCATCGGTGCGCGCGCCACGCGGCAGGCGATTCTCCTTGGGTTGCTTGATCCGTCGAAACTGCTCAAGGCCGCCGACGCGGGTGGCCGCGGACACGAACGCCTGGCCCTGATGGAGCAGGCGAAGGCCATGCCCTGGGGTGCGGTCTGGGATGAACTCTGCCTCCGCGCCGACACGCCGCCCGCCGAAACCTGGCTGGCGAACGTGGCCTCCTACGAAACCAGGGTGTTGGCCAAACGAACCTGAAAACCATCCGCGAGTCTCCGGCCGGGTTGGCGAAAAAATGAAACCGGGCTATCTTGGATACACCCAGGCGGGGACCACTGCCTCCAACTCTTCCGTTCCATGTCTAATTCCTCAACCCATATCGAGAATCCGGATGTCATCCTCATCGGCAGCGGAGTCATGTCCGCGAATCTGGCCGCATTGCTCAAGCGGCTGGAGCCGAAGCTCACCCTCCAGGTTTACGAGGTCACCGGAGGCCTGGCGCAGGAAAGTTCCCACGGCTGGAACAACGCCGGCACGGGGCACGCCGGCATCTGTGAACTGAGCTACACGCCGAAGCGCGAGGCGGATGGCACGGTCAACGTGGCGATGGTCATCGAGATCTTCGAGCAGTTCGAACGGTCGAGACAGTTCTGGAGTTACGCGGTGGAATCGGGGATGGCCGACAACCCCCGCGACTTCATCAACCAGGTTCAACACATCAGCTTCGTGCACGGCGCGGAGCAGGTTGATTTTCTCAAGGCCCGCCACGCGGGAATGGCCGCCCACCATTTTTTCAGCGAGATGGCATACTCCACCGATCGCGCCGTCATCAAGGAGTGGGCGCCGCTGCTGGTGGAGGGACGGGCGCCCGGGGTTCCGATCGCCGCCACGAAGATGAACGCCGGCACCGACGTGAACTTCGGATCGATCTCGCGGAAGCTGCTCGACTGGCTTTCCCGGCAGGAAGGCTGCGGCATCGCGACCAGCCACCGGGTGGTCGATCTCGACAAGACCGACGCGGGTTGGGACGTGAGCATCAAGGATCTCGCCACCGGCAAAATCCGACACAACCGCGCAAAGTTCGTCTTTGTCGGGGCGGGCGGCGGAAGCCTGCATCTGTTGCAGAAATCAGGCATCCCCGAGGCCAGGGGCCTGGGCGGATTTCCGATCGGCGGACAATGGCTGGTGTGTGACAATCCCGAGGTCGTCGGCAAACATCAGGCCAAGGTGTATGGTCAGGCCCTGGACGCCGCCCCGACGATGGCGGTGCCGCATCTCGATACGCGCGTGCTCGATGGCAAGAAGACGCTCCTCTTCGGCCCTTTTGCGGCCTGGACCACGAAATTTCTGCACAAGAAGGGAAGCTGGACCGACCTGCCGGCTTCCGTGAAGCCCGACAATCTGGGCACGCTCATCAAGATCGGCATCCACAATCTTCCCCTGGTGCGTTATCTCATCCAGCAGGGCACGCAGAGCATGAAGGACCGGATGGAGGTGTTGCACATTTTTTATCCGGCCGCGAAGGTCGGGGATTGGAAGCTGATCGACGCCGGCATCCGCGTGCAGGCGATCAAGAAAACCGACGGCGAAGCCGGAATCGTTCACTACGGCACCGAGGTGATCACCAATTCGGATCGCAGTATCTCGGCCCTGCTCGGGGCTTCTCCCGGAGCCTCCGTTTCGGTGCATATCGTGCTCGAGGTGGTTAAACAGTGTTTCCCGCATCTCCTCGCCACTCCCGAAGGCAAGGCGCGGATGAAAGCGATGATTCCCACCTGGGACGAGGATATCAAGCTGCCCGAAAACGCCGGGCGCTACCGTGAACTCAGCCGCAGGGCGAGCCGTCTGCTTCAATTGGAGGGCTGAGCGGGAAAGGCCGGCGCGAGCGCCGGCCCTCCGGGAACAGGAATGGCAACGAACGGTTTTTTCCAGGCGGTGAGCTGACGGCTCAGGGTTCTCTTTTTCCGGCGAGCACGCTTTCGCAGGCGCGGCGCAGTTTTTCCAAGGACGCCGTCGCCTCGGTCCTGGCGCTTTCCCAGGTTTCCACGCCCGCGAGGCTCAGGGTCTGGATCTTCTGGGAAAAGTCAGTGCGCGCGAGATCGAGTTTGCTTTCGCTCAGCGCGGTGCTGTCGCCGCCCTTTGCTTTCCACGCCGCGATGCGGGCGTCGATGCTGCGATTGATCGCCGCCGGCAAGGGAGTGAGCGTCGAGACGCGGCCGCGCGTCACCTTTTCCAGGGTGGACGAGGCGGCGGCGAACGCATCGGAGGGTTCTTCCGCCGCGACGGTGTCAGCCGAAGCAACCGGAATCGCCGCGGCCGGGGATGCCTGCGCCGCGGCGGATTTCACAACGGGATCCGGACCTTTGCGATGATCCGAACAGCTGGCCGCGGTAAACATCAGGCTGCCGAGGGCGATGATCCCAAGCAACGAATTGAAGGGATAAATCGCGACGGGTCGATGGAAACCCGGGGTTGGAATGAACATGGCGGGAATCGGTTGAAGTTGATCAAACCGGCGGTCGTCCCCGAAACGCACCGAACAGGAGCGAGATGACGAGCAGGACGAGGAAGATATAGAACAGGATGCGTGCGATGTCGCTGGCAGTGCCGGCGACGCCCGTGAATCCGAAGAGACCGGCGACAAGTGCGATGACAAGAAACGTGAGGATCCAGCGTAACATGGTGGTTTTTTTGTTGAGGGTTGTGTGATGGTGAACGGAAAGAGGTCAGAAACCGGCCTGGGGAATCGCGAAGGAAATCATTCCCGGGCGCTGCCCGGGATCGGAAGAACGGGGGCGCTTTCGAGGCGCGATGCCGCCGAGGTTCTGGCCGCAGGCGCGCCATTCGGCGGACCAATCGGCGAGAGCCTGGCTCAGCGCGTCCAACCCGACGAGGAGGGCTTCCTCGCCGGCGAGGCGCGCCTTGAGTTCGACGTGTTGGGCGAGGAGTTGAAGGTTGATCACCACCTCGGCGGCGAATTGCGGATCCTTCCCCGAGGGCAGGCGGGTAAAGAATCCGGCGATCAGACCGCCGGCCGACGTGTCCGTGGTGGTCGGCAGAATGATGCCCGATTCAAAGAGCGGCTGGTGAATGCGAGCCTCGCCCTCGTCGCACAGCGCGACCATGGCGTCGAGCGCGCCGGTCAGTTCGCCGGAACCTTCGCATTCCGGGCGCAGGGCTACGAGGGAGCTGCTGATGAGTTCACTGGTGAGCAGGAGGGAGGCGACGTCGCGCAGCAGCAGTTCGGAAAGATTGGCCGGCGGCGTGAGGTAGGAGCGACGCGATAGGTAGGACATGGCGGAAGGGGTTGAAGGGTTGTCGTGAAGGGGAAAGTTTTCGGGACCCCGGGAGGGGAGGATGCGTTCAATGTTTGTCGATGACCGTGTCCCATTGGCTTTTCACTTCGTTCACGAGCGCATCGTAGCGGTCGCGGCGGAACTCCCGGTTCAGTTCATTGCGGCGATCCTTGAGTTGCTTGAGCCCGCGTTTGGATTCCGCTTTCCGCGCGGGGTCGGTCAGCGTATCGATCCGGGCTTCGAGCAGATAGAGGTCGGCGTCAAGGCGGGTGAGATCGCCTTTCTCCCCGGTGTGGGCGGGAACGGCCGGGTTTGGAGTTGCGTTTTTTTGTCCCTTTTCGCGATCCGGGTTTTCCCGGCTCCAGGCGGAGACCTTTCCCTTTTGGAGTTGGAGGACCTTTTTCAGGGCTTCGTAGCGGGGTTGGTCGAAGTTCTCTTTCAATTCGTCCTTCCTTTCGCGCATCGCGCTCACACCTGCGGTCAATTCCGCCTTGGCGGCCGCCGTGGGCGCGGCGTTTGCCAGCTGATCGAGGTGGTTCAGCTCCGCATCGACTTGCGCGAGCGCGGCCCGGGCTTCGTCCTTGTTGAAAACCCGCGGCGTCCGGCTGGGTGTGTCGGATTGAACTCCACTCGCGGTTTCGGGGGCGGAAAACAACGGAACGCCAAGCGTCAGCGCAAACGCCAGCCCGATGGCCTGGCACTGAAGCGGAACGATTGCGTGGATCTTCATGGGGGATGGGGAGTGTGCCGGATGGCCTTCATTTCATTGCCTGATGCGTGCCGTCCGACGGATGAATTTTCAATCTTCTGGCGTCCAGTGAGATGAGATTTCCGCATGTTTCTGGCCGGAATTCCTCCTCTAGCATTTTGCAAGGAGCCGTCCGGATTTTGCCGCAGCCTGCATAGCTGGCGCGAGGGCGCGAAGCCGGAGAATTCCTTCGAACCCCGGTCATCAAGCCTTGTCTGCGAGGGAGCCGGATGCATCGTTGTTTTTTCTCCACCGTCCGGTGTTTCGCTTTCCGTTCGTCATTTTTCCATGCGCATTCTTATTGTTGATGATCAACGCAGCATCCGCCTCACTTCGGCCCAGGCCGTCCGCGCGGAGGGACACGAGGCCGACACGGCCGACAGCGGCCAGGTGGCCATGTTGAAATTGCAGGAGGAGCGCTATGACCTCGTTCTTCTCGATCTGCGGATGGAGTCGGAGTCCGATGGACTCGACTACCTGGCCCGGTTGCAAAAGATTTCGCCGCGCCTTCCGGTCGTGATTTGCACCGCCCACGCCAGCATCGAGACGGCGGTCGAGGCAATGAGACGGGGCGCCCAGGATTACCTCGAAAAACCATTCACCCCGGAGCAACTGCGACAACTGCTGGCCCGGGTTGAAAAGGCCCGGCGTCTCCGGCAGCGGGTGGACGAACTGGAAGAGCAGGTGGCGCAGACCCTCCCGGCGATGGATTTTACCTCCGATGAACCGGAAATGGCCGCGATGATCTCGGTGGTGGAAAGGGCGGCGACCGCCAAGGCCACGATTCTCATCCTCGGGGAAAACGGCACGGGAAAAAGCGCGCTGGCCCGGCATATCCATCAGCTCAGCCAGTTGTCCACCGGTCCGTTCGTCACGGTGAGCTGCCCGAGCCTGTCGCGCGAACTTCTGGAGAGCGAGCTCTTCGGCCACGTGAAGGGGGCGTTTACGGGCGCCATGAAGGACACCTGGGGCAAGGTGGACGCGGCGAGGGGAGGCACGTTGTTCCTGGACGAGATCGGCGAACTTCCGGCGGAACTGCAGCCCAAGCTGCTTCGCCTGTTGCAGGAACGGACTTACGAGCGGGTCGGGGAGACGAAGACCCGCACGGCGGATGTCCGCGTGATCGCCGCGACCAATCGTGACCTCGCCGCGGCGGTCAAATCGGGTTCGTTCCGCGAGGATCTCTACTATCGGCTGAACGTCATCAGCGTGACCGTGCCTTCATTGCGCACCCGCCCGCGCGACCTCGAACGCCACGCGCGGGATTTCCTGCGTTTTTTTGCGGAGGAGACCGGCCGTTCCGTCAAGGATTTCACCCCGGAGGCCTGGACCGCCATCCGCCGGCATCCGTGGCCCGGGAACCTGCGCGAGCTGCGCAATTCCATCGAGCGCGCGGTGATTCTGACCCGGGGCAGCAAGATCGAACTCGAGGATCTGCCCGCCGAGCTGGCATCGTCCGGCGGGGGCGCGGAGGTCGCGCTGGGCGCCCTTGTTCCGATGGATGCCATCGAGCAGGCGCACGTCCGATTGGTCACCGCCCGGACCGCCACGCTGGAGGAAGCCGCCCGGGTGCTGGGGATCGACGCGGCCACGATTTATCGCAAGCGCAAGCGCTGGGCGGCGGAGCCGGCCCCGGCTCCCGAAGCGGGATCATGAACCGCTGGTCATTCATCGGCGGACTCACCGTCACCCTGCTGCTGATGATGATGCTGAGCGGATTCTGCGTCTGGGCCACGCGGGGCCTGACCGACGACATCAGCTCCATCATCAAGCGGGACTACGACAGCATCCGCTCGTTGCGCGAACTCAGCTCGGCGCTGACGCGCATCAACGCCCAGGCCCTGGCGGCGAGGGCTCCGGAGGACATCGCCGGCGCGAGGGAGACCTTTCTCCAGGAGCGCGACGTCGCGGAAAAAAGGCTCGGCCAGGTTCAGGGCAACGCCAACGCGGGCACCGGGGCGGAAAACGAAATGACGGCGCGTCTCACGGCGCTGGGCCAGGCGTATTTTGCGGCCTATGACGAATGGTTTCAACTGGGGCCCGCCGGCACCGCCCGGATGGTCGAATTGCGGCAGGTCATCGTCGGGCTGACGGGAAACATCAGCAATGCCACCGACCAACTGGTGGATTTGAACGAAAACGCGATCATCGCCCGGCGGGACGCGGCGGTTCTGAAGGGTAAACGGGTGACGGTGATCGCCGTCGGCTGCGCGATCTTTTCCCTGGGGATCTACGTGCTCACCTCGATGCGGCTCACGCGGGCGGTGTTTGAACCGCTGCGGCGATTACGCGACTCGATCCAACTGGTGAGCGACCGCCGGTTCGACACCGTGATTCCGATCGAGGGCGGCGATGAGCTCGGCCAGATCGCCGGCAGTTTCAACAACATGGCGCGCGAATTGCAGCGCTACATCGGCGAGACCGATGAACGCGCGGTGGCGACGAACCGCATCTGTCGCGCGATTCTGGAGGCGCTGCCCTATCCGGTCTATATCGTTGATTCTGATTTTGCCGTGCGCCAGGCCAATCCCAGCGCCGAGACCCTGAGTAATTCCCTCGGGATTCCCGGCGATCTCCCGGGAGAGGTGCGCCGCCAGATCGACGGGGCCGCCGCCGCCGCGCATAATGTCGTGGGTGACGATATCCGGCGCGCCGTGCATCTGGCGCCGGCGCCTTCCTCCGGCGGTGGGACCAACGCCGGACCGGGCGGCGACTACCTTCCGCAAATCTTCCGCATGTCGGGGGCGTTTGGCGCCGATGACGGCTGGGCGGTGCTGCTCGTGGACGTCACCCGCCTGCGGCGCAACGTCGAGGCCAAGACGAAGGCGCTGGCCACGCTCAGCCACGAGGTGAAGACGCCGGTCGCGGGCATCCGCATGTCGCTTCACCTGCTGTTGGAAGGCAAGCTGGGTGCGATCAATGCGGACCAGCGGGAGTTGCTGGAGGTCGGCCGCGACGACTGCGAACGCCTGCTCGCGGTATTGCAGTCGCTGTTGGAACTGGCGCGGCTCGAAAGCGGCGGGATCGAATTGCGCCTCGTGCCCTGTTCGGCCGCCGAATTGATCACCGACGTGATGGCGACGCACGGTGATGCGATTCGCCAGGCCGGCGGAAAAATCCTTGTCGAGGCCCGGGAGGATTTGCCCGGCGTCATGGCGGATCCACTGCATGCCGGCCGCGTCCTGGGAAATTTTCTTTCCAACGCGGGAAAATACGGGACCCCCGGGCGGCCGGTGAAAATGAAGGCGGAGGCCCGGGGCGACGGCTATGTCCGGCTGAGCGTGATCAACGAGGGCAGTGCGCTCAGCGACGCGGAGCAGGGCAGGGTGTTCGATCCGTTCTTCCGGCGACCCGGAGAGAGTGCG
>Ga0164241_10005838_pt1 | contig 11372 bp, 11 predicted proteins | sample OricomyardsoilBY_FD_108780 | JGI IMG/M metagenome (GOLD analysis project Ga0164241, IMG submission 108780) | Backyard soil microbial communities from Emeryville, California, USA - Original compost - Back yard soil (BY) | ecosystem: Environmental > Terrestrial > Soil > Unclassified | place: USA... | reverse complement strand
GATGGCACTGCAGAAAATAGCAGGAACTATGTGAATGCACGCTCTGACCTGAAATTGAAAATGAAAAACCGGTTTACGTTTGAAACAGGTTGGCAATCTTCCTTCAATACTTATCGCAATGCGACAGATTATTTCAAAGAATCAAATGCAGTTCGACAGAAAGATAATAGCCGCACAAATACTTTCCGGTATAAAGAAAATATCAATGCAGCTTACCTGCAAGGCACACAGACATTCGGAAAAGATTTCGTTGTAAAATTTGGAACGAGGGTTGAAAATACAAACATGGTTGGAAGGCAAATCATTCCGGGTGATACATCTTTTGCAATTCACCGTACAGATTTATTTCCTTATATCTATCTCAGCAAACCATTAATGAGTATTGCCGGTTATGAATTAAGGGCCTATCTTGTTTACCGGCGTACGATCAGCCGCCCTTCTTATGATCAGCTAAATCCCTTTTCAAGATATGTAGATCAGTATTTAACAGAAGTCGGCAACCCTACATTACGTCCGCAATTCACACAAAACTATGAAGCCAATATCAGTGTAGATGAGCGGCCCATTTTTGCTGTGGGTGTAAATGATACAAAAGATATTTTTACAAACGTAGTGTACCAGGCAGATAGTACACGCAGCCAGGCTTACCGCACTTTTGATAATGTGGGTAAGAATAAAGAGTTTTACTTCCGCGCATTAGGCGCTTTGCCACCGGGGAAGAAATTCTTTTTCGTAGCAGGCGCTCAATACAATCATAATTTTTACAACGGAATATATGAGAACAAACCGTTGGCTTTTAAACGTGGTACCTGGACATTCTTTACCCATCAATCATTAAAATTTGATAGCAGATCCCAACTCTCTTTAACGGGTTTTATCCGGCTGAAAGGACAGCAGCAATTTTATGAGCTAGGCACATTTGGCAATTTAAACCTTAGTGTAAACCGCCAGTTTCTCAATAGAAAACTCATTGTAACACTAAGTGTAAATGATTTATTCTATAGTAATAAAAACGATTTCACTATTAACCAGGGCTCTGTAAATGCCACAGGAACAAGACGTGCCGATACAAGAAGAGGCGGAATTAATATCCGTTACAATTTTGGTATTCGTAAAAAAGAGGATAAATCAAATATGTTTGATGTAGCACCGGAGATGTAATCTTTGTTGAATATTACGTAATTTTCATTCCCACAAACTTATTGCGATATGAAAAAAGCGGTTATTCTTTCTTTATTGCTCCTGGCAGCATTTCCTTTTTCTACACTCTTTGCCACTATTACATTGCCATCTATTATGAGTAGCAATATGGTGTTGCAACAAAAATCAGAAGCGACATTATGGGGATGGGCAGACCCGACAGAACGATTTACAATTATCTCTTCATGGAAAACGGGTGTAGATTCTGTGATGGCTTTAAACAGCGGTAAATGGACAGCAAAAATAAGCACACCTGCTGCCGGTGGCCCTTATACAATTACATTGAAAGGGAGAAGAAACACTATTGTTCTTGAAAATATTTTAATCGGTGAAGTATGGATTTGCTCAGGCCAGTCAAATATGGAAATGAGCAATAACAAACAGATACAGGATGAAGGCCCTACTAGTAAAAATGATAAAATACGCTTCTTTACTGTTGCTAAAAAAACAGCAGAATACCCGCAGGATTATGCAGACGGGCAATGGGTATCCTGCAATGAAGAAACAATAAAAAGATTTAGTGCTGCAGGTTATTTCTTTGGTAAAAAAATACAATCCGAATTAGGCAATGTTCCTATCGGTTTGATACAATCTGTATGGAGCGGTACACCGGTAGAATTATGGGAGCCTGCCTATGTACTCAATAGCGATCCAGCGATGAAAGAAGCTGCTACAACAATCAAAGATGTAACATACCGCCCTAACAAACCTGAACTTATTTATAATGCGATGATATATCCCATATCGAATTATACAATTGCCGGTGTCATCTGGTACCAGGGCGAAGGCAATACAGTACGCGCTAATACATATGAAAAAATGTTTACCGGAATGATCGGTGCATGGCGCAAACAGTTTAAGCAGGATTTTCCTTTTTATTATGTACAGATTGCTCCTTATACGTACGAAAGCACTTATGAAGCTGCGCTGTTAATGGAAGCACAAACAAAATCGCTATCATATCCTAAAACAGGAATGGTAGTAATAACAGACCTTGTAGACAATGTAAAAGACCAGCATCCAAAAGATAAATTAACAGTAGGCCTGCGCCTTGCAAACCTTGCTTTAGCGGATACTTATAAAAAAGATATTGCAAAAGCCATGTATTTAAATCCAAAGTATAAAAGCATGGAAGTAAGCAAAGGAAAAATTAATCTCTATTTCGACAATGCGCCTAATGGATTTATGCTAAAAGGAACAGAAAAACAACCCACTGAATTTTTAATAGCCGGAGCAGATGAAAATTTTTTACCTGCCGAAGTAAAATTGGAAAAAGATAAAATAGTTGTTTCCAATAAACAGATACCTAACCCTGTTGCGGTTCGTTTCTCATTTAGTAATACAGGTATGTCAAATGTTTTCAATAAAGAAGGGCTACCTGTTATTCCTTTCCGCACAGACAATTGGGAAGTAACACAAGTGAAAGCAGTAGCGAGTAATTAAGATCAGTTAGATATATATTCCGTCAAAAGCCCCGGTTACAATACCGGGGCTTTTGATTTTCAAAGCACAAAAAAAATATTTTGCTGGTTAAAATATTGCTCTACATTTGTAGAGTAAACTCTAACTTTATAGAAATGGAATTGACCAACGCTGAAAAAATTGTAATGGAAATTATCTGGAAGAATGAAAGCGCTTTCATGAAAGATATTCTTGATGCTTACCCTGAACCCAAGCCTGCAACAACAACTATTGCCACATTGCTAAAAAGAATGCAGGAAAAAAAATTTATTGGTTATGAATTGTTTGGTAATTCAAGGCGCTATTATCCTTTAGTAAAAAAAGCAAGTTATTTTTCAAAACATGTAAAAGGCATTATTAAGAACTATTTTGAAAATTCGCCTTTAGAATTTGCATCATTCTTTACAGCCAACGCTAACCTATCTGCAGAAGAATTGGAGAAACTGAAAGAGATAGTTGACCAACAACTCAAAAAGAAAAAGAAATAATATGCTACACTATTGTATTAACAGCATCTTATGCTCTGGCTTATTTTTTTTCTTCTACAAAATTTTATTGGAGAAAGAAAAAATAAATGTCTTCAAGCGGTTTTATCTTCTCGCCGCTTTATTGCTATCGTTCATAGCGCCGTTAATAACAATATCATTCCAAACAAATCAGCAAGAAACTTTGCAGGAATATTATTTTATTGAGCCAACAAATTATATCATATCAAAAGTAAATATTGCATCACAGCAGCCTATAACGATCTTGCCATGGATTCCTGGATTTATATATGCTGTAGGAGTTTGCTATCACCTTATCCGGCTTATAAATACAGTGCTGAAAATTACAAAGCAGGAAATAAAAGCAGATAAAGTCTCATTAGGGTCAAGCCTCTTAGTACTGGTTAATCAAAAAATTCTTCCACATAGCTTTTTAAACAAAATCTACCTCAACAAAGAAGAATATACTAGTGGCATTATAGAGAAAGAAATCATTGAACACGAACTCACCCATGTAAGACAAAAGCATTCGATAGACATTATTTTAGCCAAGCTTGTACAGAGCATTTTCTGGTTTAATCCATTTTATACACTTATTCTGAAAACACTACAACTGAACCATGAATTCCTGGCCGATAACTCGGCAGCAAAAGCTTCAGGAAATGAGGTTACTTACCAGCAACTGCTTTTGCAAAAAGTAACAAATGCCAATTATATTTCTATCAGCAGCCCTTTTAATTATTTAACCATAAAAAAACGATTAGCCATGATACAAACACAAACACCTCTTCAAACTCAGCTTTTCAAAAAAGCAGTTACAATTTGTTTTGCTTTTGCAATTGTTTTTCTATTTATTAATAAAGAAACAATTGCACAGACAAAACCAGCAAAAAATAATGAAACAACTGTTGTCCCATCGACAAAAGAAGGCGCCAGTAGACAACAACTGAAAGAATACGCAGATATAATCGACAGGTATAAAAAATACACTGACAGTAACAGGTCAATAAATTTAGCTGTAACGAAAGAAGAAAAAGACAGGCTGCTGGCCATTTATCTTCAAATGACAGAAGCACAAAAACAAGAACAGAAGTATGGCTTCATGCCAAAGCCTCCTACTAAAATTGCAAAAACAGTTACGGAAGATGATCTTGACAAATGGGAAAGCTCAGATTATTTTGTACGTATTAACGGATACAAGGTTAAGAATAATAGCCTTTTCACTAAAAAAGCCTCAGATCTTTTATTGTTCGACTATTATGTCCCTAATAAAGGTTCTACTGACTATGGTAAATATAAAGCACAAGTAAATTTATCTACGAAGGAAGATTATGAAAAGTATAAGAAATCATGGAATGAAATGGACCAGTATATTTTAGTAACATTTGCAAAAAGGCTTAAAAACTAAATATTTAAACTATTAACTGCTTAGCGCGTTAATGTTCTCATATCAAAAAAGCCAGCTTATTCCTAAGCTGGCTTTGTGTTTATAAAAGTAATTTTCATTACCGCATCTTTACCCGCAGTAAATACTGCGAAGCTGTAATGTATAATGTTTTGCCATCCGGCGTCAATGCACAATTTGCAGCTGTCACCCCATTCATTTTTATTTTACCAATCAGCTTCGCATCTTTGGTAAATATCCAGATACCACCCGGGCCCGCAGCAAACACATTGCCTTGCGCATCTATTTTAAAACCATCACAACCACCGGCGCCTTTTTCTGCGCTTACATCATAAAATATTCTTGCATTCGATAATGAGCCATTCGCAGCAAGGTCATATGCATACCATCTTTTTTTACGGCCATCAGAATTAGAAACTAATAATGTTTTACCATTCGGCATAATACCAATACCATTTGGCGATTCGATAGAATCTATCAGCAATGAAACTTTGCCGCTTTTATCCCTTCTGTATACGCCTTGAAATTTCATTTCTTTTTTTGGGTCACGGTCGCCTCTTTCAAATCCATAAGAAGGATCTGTAAAATACAGGTCACCATTTTTTGCAAGAAATAAATCGTTCGGGCTGTTCAGGCGTTTGCCATCGTAAGAGCCTGCAATCGTAATAAACTTAGATGCAGGTGCATTTAACGGTGCATCCATTTGTGCTATTCTTCTGTCACCATGCTGGCATACCCACAATTTACCATCGGGTGTACGGATAATAGCATTCGGCCCCATAAACCCACCACGCTTTGCTGTATCTGTATAGCCACCCGGTTTTACATATACTTCCTTTCCTTTTGCTTCTGTCCATTTGTAAATAGTATTACCCGGAACATCCGAAAACAAAAGCATTTTTTCTTTATCAAACCAATAAGGCCCTTCGGTAAACTGAAAGCCATCGGCAATCACTTCTACTTTCGCATCTTTTTTAATGATTTTTTCCAGATCGTTCGAAACAAATTCGATACTACCTACTTCCTGTGCGGAAACAATAATAACCTGCGCAAGCAATAGCAGGGGGAGCATAATCTTCTTCATACAGCGTATTTATATTTTATTTTTTAAAATGACTGAAAGGATAAATTTACAGAATAAAAATTCAAATCATTTTCAGTAAATCCACTCCTCATTGATGAAATAAATTTTACTTTCGTTGCCATCATTAGACGGGTTTTTATTGAAAACATTTCTCATTAAATAAAATAATATGCAACAATACATTGTACAAGGCTGGGACGGCAAAGACGATAACGCATTAGAAAGAAGAATGGCAAACAGGCACGCACACCTGGAGAATGCCCGCGACTGGAAGCAAAAAGGCAATTACATAATGGGCGCTGCTTTATTAAGTGACGAAGGAAAAATGATTGGCTCTTCCATGATCGTACAGTTTGAAACACCCGCAGAATTACAGCAATGGATTAATACTGAACCGTACGTAACTGGCAAAGTATGGGAACGTTACGACGTATATCCGGTAAGATTAGCCGATTTAGATAAATACTTTGCGGAGCTTAACAAATAAATAAAGCTTCTTTGGCTTTTATAAGCTATCTTTGCCCTGTTAATTTGAGCGATACGACATTTTGTAAGTGAATGATTTTTTCTGCTACGCATTTTTCTGCTAATAGTTAGTCTTCTTTACGCTGCGATCTTCTCAAGTATTTTTAAGACAATCAATTTTTTTTAATGAACATTTACGTTTCAAACTTAAGCTACGCTGTACAAGACGAAGACTTAAGAGAATTTTTCACAGAGTATGGCGAAGTATCGTCTGCTAAAGTTATCATGGACAAATTTACTAACCGCAGCAAAGGTTTTGGTTTTGTAGAAATGCCTGATGATGAAGCAGCACAGAAAGCTATTACAGAATTAGATGGTGGAATGGTTGATGGCCGCGCTATCCGTGTAGCTATCGCTAAACCAAAAGAAGACAAAGGACCTGGTCAAGGTGGTTTCAAAAGAAACAACAACAAACCTTCTTTCTCTAATAATCGCTGGTAATAATCAGTGATTTTATCTTATAAAAAAAGGGGCAGTTAACTGCTCCTTTTTTGTTTTCGTAAAGACCGCAAGACAGTAAATACGAAGTAATATACCACCTCGTATTACTATTATGTTACCAGCGACATTACTACCCTGCCTATCGGCAGAAAGGTATCATCGTCTGTTGCCCACCCGGATGATCCGGTCGGACGGGTGTCACTCACTTGTACAGCATGAATTCTATTCAGCATTTACAGAAAATGTTTTAATAACTGTTATAACAATACTTGTATAACACACATAATCATTCTTCTATTTAAAGTATACCATAGCCCCGGTAGGGGCATCATATCGGTAGCACTATAGAGAGATTAACTTAGTCCCGTAGGGACGAAACTGTATTCGTTTCATATCATCCCTACGGGACTTATGTGCAGATTTTGTATTATTCTACCAATATAAAGTCCCGATGGGACAAAATCTTATTATTAATTATAGATAGCTATTTAGTATGCAATGGCTCGTACTAATTAAAAAAAACATCTGTAAATGCTGAATAGAATTACCGAACGATGAACCGAGCGTGGCAAGGGACGATGATAGTAGCAATGCTGTTTGTCAAATATTTGAAATAAAAAAAGGAGCAGATACCTGCTCCTTTTAATCTATTGTAGTACATCAATTAAGCCTTTTGCTTACTTGCTGGTTTCTTTTTTGTTTTCTTTAATGCGGCGTCGATAGCAGCACTAAGGTTTGCAAATGTGGGCTTGCCTGTAAATTTTTCATCATTGATGAAGAAGGCTGGCAATTCTTTCACACCTCTATCAATTCCTTCTTTCAGGTCATCCTGGATCTGCCATCCGAATACACCATTTACCAGGTCATCCAGAAATTTTTTGCTATGTACACCCGCTTCTTTTGAATGCAATTTTAAGCTGGTAGTACCCAAATTTTTCCGGTTGTTGAATAATACATTATGCATTTCCCAGAACTTTCCTTCCTGCGCTGCTGCTACTGCTGCTTCACCCGCCTTCATACTGCGCTGGTGAATACGCGTAAGCGGAAAATGCCTGAAGTTGAAACGAATTTTGCCTTCGTATTCTTCTAATAATTGTTTTACTACTTCGTTTGCTTTTGCGCAATCTTCATTTTCATACTCACCAAACTCCATAAGTGTTACAGGAGCATCTTTCTTTCCTACAAAAATGTCCCTTGGTTCAATGATCTCTTCTATCTCTTTTTTTAGTGCCATTTGAATCTCTCCTTTTTATAAACTATCCTCCTTATTCGGATTATTTATCATCTAAATAACAATCTTTAACCTAATAGGTTTATACATCATCCCTATTAGCGGCGAAAGATAGGGGTTTTTTATTCTCCTGATATTTGCTAAAAAGCAAAATTTATAAACGGCTTTTCCTCATTTTGATTATCAACCATTTATGCCAAGCATTTATTTCCCAAAAACAATAAGCATTTTCAATTATTCCGTATAGCCTCTTGTTTTTAAAAGTGATTAAATACATCTCCTTTTTATTCAGCAAATAAAATTATTACTTCTTTTTTCAGGGGGATTTGCATTAATAATTGTTTAACATACACTTTTGGATGTCTACACAAATATTGAGTGTAAAAATTTGATAATGAATGCTCTGCAAAGTTACTTTCACCGTTAGAGAGTCACAAAAATGAAATAAGATGGTTTGCACACAGATCAAAGCCGCATTAGTTTTACATCATCAAGAACGAAATATGGTAACCGCCAACATCTGATAACGTTCTTACACTAACTAATTGCTTTTCGACCGTAACCCGATTGCCCCTTATTATAGAAAGATAAAATAACAGATTGCCTCCTGTGTGTCGATGATTGTAAACCATTAAACGCAGTTGGAATAAAAAATTATAAACACTCTTAAATTGTAAATTATGAAAGCTCTATTAAAAAACCGTATCGCAGTAATCGCATTAGTTGCCCTTTTTTCTGTAGCATTTTCTGCTCCAGCCCTGGCAAACAACGAGAGAAACAAAAAAGATTCAGCTCCAGTTGAATTAAAGTATCTCGGTAAATACAAGAACCAGCCCGTTTTTGAAGTATCCTTTGTAAATGGTAAAGATGAAGCTTCTGAATTTGTTGTTACTATCCGTGACAATGAAAACAACGTTCTTTATAAAGATGTTGTAAAAGCAGGAACTACTTCTAAAAAATACCTTTTGGATACACAAGAAGCAGGTGATGTTGCCCTTCAGTTTGAAATCGTAGAAAAGAAATCAAACAGAACAGCTGTTTACCAAATTAACAAAAGTGCACGTGTAGTTGAAGACTTAGCTGTTAACAAACTCTAATAAGTACTACATACAATTCTGATAAAGAGCACCGGGCCATGACCGGTGTTTCTTTTTTTTATACCTACCCGAATTAAAGTTTTCATAATCGCTTAATCTTTACAAACGCCAGGGTTTGATTAGCTTCGTAAAAATTACAGGCTATGAAATCTTATTCAAACTTCTTCATCGCCCGAAGAACAAACCTGTTGTTATCTTTTTCAGTAGTAGCATTATTTTTATTCTTTGTCCCGCCTGCTATAACGAAAAAGAAATCGTTCTCAATTATTATTCTACCTGATACACAATTTTATTCTGAAATAACTGCAAACGGAGGCAACTCCACTACAGGCGGCACACCGGCAATGCTTACTGCACAGATAGATTGGATAATCGCAAACCGTAAAAAGCAAAATATAGTATATGTGGGCCAGTTGGGCGATTGTGTGCAAAATGGCGATAACCCTCCTGTAGCGCAAAAAGATGCAGAATGGCAAACGATACAGAAAGCGTATGCCGGCATCGAAAATAAAAAACGTACGCATTTAGCAGATGGCATTCCATACGGTCTCAGTGTTGGCAATCACGATCAGAGCCCTGCAGGAGATGCGAACGGAACTACAAAATATTACAATGAATACTTCGGAATTGATCATTTCAACACAAAAAAATATTACGGCGGCCATTATGGAGTAAACAATGATAACCATTATGAAGTTTTCACCGCAAGTGGGATAAAATTTCTGGTTCTCTCCTTGGAATATGATCAGACAGAAAGCTTCAGTAAACAAGACGGAGTACTTGACTGGGCTGAATCGATAGTAAAGAATAATAACGATAAGAAAATAATAGTATTGACACACTATGCTATCAACGAAGCAACGGTTCAACCTGAGTTTAGTACACAAGGCAAAGCCATTTACAACAGGTTAAAATCATACCCGAATTTCATATTATTTCTAGGCGGGCATATCTGCCACCAGGATGGCGAAGCACAAAGAACAGATAGCTATAAAGAAAATACTGTACATACTATATTATCAGATTATCAATGCCGCAAAAATGGCGGGAATGGTTTATTACGTATTATGGAATTTTACCCGGATGAGAATAAAGTATCAGTAAAAACCTATTCGCCTTATACAAATACTTATGAAACAGATGAAGACAGCCAGTTTGAACTGAAAGTAAAACTTACTCAATAATTTTATAACCCCTCACATCAATACTGTAGGTTTGTAAAAAATAAAAATATGATTGCTGTAAAAGGATACGCTGCGCAAAATGCCCAATCACCTTTAACACCTTTCGACTTTGAAAGAAGAGAGTTAAAGCCGCATGATGTATTAGTTGAAATTTTATTTTCAGGCGTGTGCCATTCCGATCTTCACCAGGCAAGAGATGAATGGGGCGGCTCTATTTATCCAATGGTACCCGGCCATGAAATTGTAGGAAAGGTAAAAGCCGTTGGGTCGCATGTACAAAAATTTAAAGTGGGTGATACAGCCGGTGTAGGCGTAATGATTGATTCGTGTCGCCATTGCAAACCCTGTAATACAGCAATGGAACAATACTGTGAGGAAGGAATGACTGGTACTTACAACAATATGGAAAGGGACAACAGCGCTATTGCACAAGGAGGATATAGTACGGCAATCGTTACAGATGAAAGATGGGTTTACCATGTATCTGACAAATTAGACCTTGCAGGCGTAGCTCCTTTATTATGTGCGGGCATTACAACATACTCGCCATTACGATTTGCCAATGTGCAACCAGGCGACAAAGTAGCCGTAGCAGGATTAGGAGGCTTAGGGCATATGGCATTAAAATTTGCTGTCGCTATGGGTGCAGAAGTTACTATGCTAAGTACTTCACCCTCCAAAGAAGCGGATGCAAGAAAATTAGGCGCTCATAATTTTGTGTTATCTACAGATAAAGAAGCGATGAAAAAATACAATAGTTACTTCAATGTAATTATTGATGCAATCTCAGCTAATCATGATTATGATGCTTACTTAAAACTCTTATCATTGGAAGGTAAACTGATGATAGTGGGCTTGCCTTCAAGTAACCCGGAAGTAAATCCATTTGACCTTGTAACAAATAGAAGAAGCATTATCGGATCTATGATAGGTGGTACCAAAGAAACACAGGAAATGCTTGATTTCTGTGCTGAAAAAAATATTGTAGCCGATGTGGAGATCATCCCTATGGAGTATATTAATGAAGCCTATGAACGAATGCTGAAAAATGATGTGAAATACAGGTTTGTAATTGATATGGCAACTTTAAAAAAATAGTTACCGAGATAACTGTCGGTAAATGAATTATGTAAATGCGCCTTTCCGGGCGCATTTTTTATGTCATAAAAGACAGTAAACTTATTTGCAAAAAATATTATAAAACATAAACAAAATAATAGTTTTACTATATAATAAGAACAGTTGATAGTATATTTGTG
>Ga0164241_10005837_pt1 | contig 11372 bp, 8 predicted proteins | sample OricomyardsoilBY_FD_108780 | JGI IMG/M metagenome (GOLD analysis project Ga0164241, IMG submission 108780) | Backyard soil microbial communities from Emeryville, California, USA - Original compost - Back yard soil (BY) | ecosystem: Environmental > Terrestrial > Soil > Unclassified | place: USA... | reverse complement strand
CTGTCGTCCGCTACGCCTGCTTTTTCTTCCGCTACACCTGTTCTGTCGTCCGCTACGCCTGCTTTTTCTTCCGCTACACCTGTTCTGTCGTCCGCTACGCCTGGTCTGTCGTCCGCTACGCCTGGTCTGTCGTCCGCTACGCCTGCTCTTTCTTCGGCTACGCCTGTTCTGTCGTCGGCTACGCCGGGTTGGCGCTCCGCTACACTGGGTTGGCGCTCGGCCGGCGTCGACGCGCGCGAGCTGGCCGCCACGATCGCCCCGCTGACGCCGCCGGCCAGCACCAGGGCGACCACCAGCTTCAGCCACGGCGTCGTCGCCGCGGCGGTCGCGGCCGCGGCGCCCGCGGGGGCGGCCACGCTCGTCTTCACCCGCGCCAGCACACGCTCGGCCGTGCCCGGCGGCGGCGGCGGCGCGTTGCGCTCGGCGTCGAGCAGCTGCTCGAGCTCTCGCGACAGGGGCCCTTGGTTGCTCATGGGTTGCTCCTTCGGTCCCCCGCCGGTCCACGCTCACGGAGCGCGGTCACGGCCAGGGCAAACTTCGCGCGCGCCAGGCGCAGCCGCGAGTACAGCGTGTTGATCGACAGCCCGAGGCCATCGGCCAGCTCGGGGATGGAGGTGCCGTCGAGCTCGTGCGCGACGAAGACGGCGCGCTGGTCGAGCGGCAGCGCGTCCAGGCCGGCCAGCACCAGCGCGCGGTCGCGGGCCCGCGCCAGCTCGCTCTCGGGGGTCGCCTGGTCGGCGTCGTAGAGTGGCTCTTGATCGTCCACCAGCGACTCGCGCGAGAAGCGCGCGCGCCGCCGGTAGTCCGACACGACACGGAAGGCGATGCCGAAGAGCCACGGCCGGATCGGTCGGCCGACCTCGAAGCGATCGAGGGCGCGGAACGCACCCACGAACACATCGTGCGCCAGGTCATCGAGGTCACGCTCGCGCGCCCCGAGGCGCCTGAGCGTGCGATGGACCCACACGAACTCGGCCGCGTAGAGTCGGTCGAAGTCGAGCCCATGCGTGACGCTCGGTGGTTCTTCCAGGTTCTCGGCGAGGCCAGGCATCACCGCGGGTTGGGCGCTCGCGAGCGAATCCGTCACGGCGTCGCTCCAAGGCGTGCACCGACCGTCAGCGCCAACACCACCGGCCACGCGCGCCACACGTCGGCGCCGTCGACGACCAGGACCGGGCGGGGCAGTGGCACCAGCAGCTCGACTCCGACATAGGCACGGGGCCCCGCCGCGAGCGTCGCGGCGAGCGCGCCGAAGCCTAGCAGACGGGTGGCCTCGACCGGCACCGTCAGGCCCTCGGAGGCGGCGATGGTCCACGACGTGATGCCGACCCGCACGCACGCCTCGAGCGGCAGGGCGCGGTAGCAGGCCCCGAGCGCCAGCCCGGCGCTGGACGCCGCCACCAGGCTCGCGCCCGCCTCGCCCGGGCTCGAGAACAGCGTCTCGGCGCGCAGCGCGAGGCGCCAGTCGCGGCGCACGAAGCCCGCGTCGACGCCGACGCCGAGCATCACGCTCGGCGCGAAGCCGAGCCGCACGCCGAGCGACGGCCCGCCGGCGAGCGCCCAGTGATCCGGCGGCGGCGGGCGCGGCGCGGGTGTCGGCGCGGGCGCGGCGCGGCGGCGGCGGAACGTCTCGTCGGCCTCGGCCGGGCGCACGGCCCAGGCGGGTCGCACGAAGTGGGGCCGATCGAGCCCCAGCGGGTCGATGGCCACGGCCAGCGCCAGCGCGACCTGCTCGGCCAGCGCCTGGCAGCTCCGATCGCCGAGCGTGCGGGTGCCCTCGCGGCCATCGGGCTCGCGCACGCGCACGACGGCGACGAAGCTGCGCTTGCGCTCGAAGCGCACGAACGCCTTACGCGCCGCCAGTGGATCGAACGGGTCGCGCCCGAGGCGGCGCATCACCAGCGCCGTCAGCGCGGGCGCGTCGGGGCAGGCCGCCAGCGCGTCGGGCGCGCGCTCACTGACCAGCACGGCCGTCGGATCGGCCGCCACGAGCGCCGCCGCCACCATCACGGCCGCGGCGATCATCGGAGGGCGTCGAGCAGCGCGGCCAGCATGTGGCCGGTCGCGCCCCAGATGACGTGCGCCTCGGCGACCCAGAAGTAGAGCCGCCCTTCGGGCCCAGGGATGCGGCGGCGCCCGCGCGCGGTGCGCACGCCGGCCGGGTCGAGCAGGCGCCTGACGGGCACTCGCATGATGGCGTCGACCTCACGCGGCGACGGCACCAGCACCACGTCGGGCGGCAAGACGGCCACGATCGGCGAGATGACGAAGTCGGTGTGGGTCACCAGATCATCGAGGCGCCCGACCACGACCGGCACGCTGCGCGCGACGCCGAGCTCTTCTTCGGTCTCGCGCAGCGCGCCCGCGACCGGGTCCTCGCCGGGCATGAGCCCACCGCCCGGGAACGCGACCTGGCCCGGGTGGGTCGGCATGGCGCGCGGCCGCACGATGAAGACGACCTCGCTGTCCAAGAGCGTCGCGCCCTCGATGAGCGGCACCAGCACCGCGGCCGCGCGTGTCGTCGCGCCCGGCGCCACGGTCAGCGGCGGCGCCGAGAGGCGCGCGGCCAGCACCTCAGAGAGGGATGTTGCCATGCTTACGCGGCGGGTTGGACTGGCGCTTGTTGGCCAGCATCGCCAGCGCGCGGCACAGCTCGGGGCGTGTGTCCTCGGGCAGGATGACGCCGTCGATGTAGCCCAGCCGCGCGACGCGCAGCGGGTTGGCGAACTTGTCGCGGTAGTCGTCGGTGAGGCGCGCGCGCTCGCTCGGGGCGTTGGCGCCGGCTTGGGCGATCTCGTTCCGGAAGATGATGTTGACGGCGCCCTCGGGGCCCATCACGGCGACCTCGGCGGTCGGGTACGCGAGGTTCACGTCGGCGCGCACGTGCTTGCTGCCCATGACGTCGTAGGCGCCGCCGTAGGCCTTGCGCACGATGAGCGTGACCTTCGGCACGGTCGCTTCGACATACGCATAGAGCAGCTTGGCGCCGTGGTTGATGATGCCGCCATGCTCTTGATCGACGCCGGGCAGGAAGCCGGGCACGTCGACCAGCGTGACGATGGGGATATTGAACGCGTCGCAGGTGCGCACGAAGCGCGCGCCCTTGATGGAGGCCTCGATGTCGAGGCAGCCGGCGAGGAAGGCGGGCTGGTTCGCGACGATGCCGACGGCCTTGCCGTCGAAGCGCGCGAAGCCGACCACGACGTTCTTGGCGTAGTCGGCGTGGACCTCGAAGAAGCTGTCGCGGTCGGCGATCTTCGCGATGAGGTCCTTGATGTCGTAGGGCTTGTTGGGCTGCTCGGGGACGAGCGTGGCCAGCTCGGGGTCGCGCCGATCGACGGGATCGCCGACCGAGTGGACCGGCGGCGAGCCGAGGTTGTTGTCGGGCAGATAGGAAAGCAGCTTTCGCGCTGTGGCGAGCGCGGCCTTCTCGTCGGCGGCCGCGAAGTGGGCCACGCCGGACTTGCTGGCGTGCGCCATGGCGCCGCCGAGCGCCTCCTTGTCGACCTCTTCATGGGTGACGGTTTTGATGACGTCGGGCCCGGTGATGAACATGTAGCTCGACTTCTGCGCCATGATGACGAAGTCGGTCATGGCCGGCGAGTACACCGCGCCGCCCGCGCACGGGCCGAGGATCAAGCTGATCTGCGGGATGACGCCGGAGGCGAGCACGTTGCGCGTGAAGATGTCGGCGTAGCCGGCGAGCGCCACGACGCCCTCCTGGATACGCGCGCCGCCCGAGTCGTTGAGGCCGATGACGGGCGCGCCGACCTTCATCGCGAGGTCCATGACCTTGCAGATCTTGCTGGCGTGGGCGCCGCCGAGCGAGCCGCCGAGCACGGTGAAGTCCTGCGCGAAGACGAAGACCTGGCGGCCCTCGATGGTGCCGTAGCCGGTGACGACGCCGTCGCCCGGGACCTGCTGCTGCTCCATGCCGAAGTCGCGGCACCCATGCGTCACGAGCTTGTCGAGCTCGGTGAAGCTGTCGGGGTCGAGCAACAGCTCGATGCGCTCGCGCGCGGTGAGCTTGCCGTCCCTGTGCTGGCGAGCGATGCGATCCGCACCACCGCCGAGCTCCGCCTGTCGTTCGAGATCGAGGAGCGTCGCTTTGATCATGGCGCGCGGCGGATAGCACATGATAGTCGCCTGGGCCATGCGTATCCCCGTCCGAAGGCCTCTTATCGCAGCCATCGCCCTGCCCCTCCTGGTCGCGTGCTCCGCGCCCGCCGCGCCCAGCGAGAGCCCGACCATGACGCCGCCGACCCCATCACCGACCGCGGCGCCCGCCCCCGCCACGCCCACGCCCCCCGCGACCCGCGACCCGCGCGCGTCCACGTCCGCGTCCACGGCCACGTCCACGTCGACCGCTCCCCCCGGGGGCCCCGTGGCCGACGACAAGACCATGGAGGCCTCACCCGGCCTGACCGCCGCGCTCCCGCTCGTCAAGGCGAGCTACACCAGCGCCGGCACGACCTACGACAGCCCGGCGATGGGCCCGAACGACGCCAAGGTGAAGGTCATCGTCTACTCCGACTTCCAGTGCCCGGTGTGCCGCCGCGCGGTCGAGCCGCTCAAGGCGCTGGTGCGCGCGGCCGGTGACGTGCAGGTCATCTGGCGCAACCACCCGCTGGCCATGCACGACCGCGCCGAGCCCGCCGCGCGTGCGGCCATGGCGGCGTTCAGACAGGGCAAGTTCTGGGAGATGCACGACCGCATCTTCGAGTCGCGCGCGCTCGGCGACGCCGATCTGCGGGCACACGCACAGGGCGCCGGGCTCGACATGGCGCGCTACGACAAGGATCTCGCCGACCCGACGCTGGCCGCGCAGATCGCCGCCGAGAGCGCGCAGGCCGACGCGCTCGACGCGCAGGGCACGCCCGCCTTCTTCGTCAACGGCGACAAGACCGTCGGCTGGGGCAGCCGCCTCGGCCTGCAGTACCAGATCGACCAGGCGCGCACGGCCGCCGGCGACAAGACCGCCGAGCAGGCCACGCAGGCCAAGGACGCTAGCGCCGCGAAGGTGATCTTCGGGCGCTAGCGAGCGCGAGCGCCGCCACGACCAAGCCGCCGCCGCCGCCCGCGCAGCCGTCGTCGGCTGGCTTCTTCGTCGGCTCGACCACCTCGGCGCCGTCGTCGGGGCTCACCTCCGGGCCGGCGTCCGCGCTCGTCACCGGGTCGAGCACGCTCACCGCGAACGGCTCCGAGCCGACGTTGCTGGTCACGAACAGCGTCTCGGCGCCGAGCGGCGTCTGCTCGTGCACCGTCACGACGATGTGCTGCTCGTCGAAGAAGTCGATGGTCTGGACCTGCCCGCCGATCACCACCGCCTGCACCGCCGAGGCGTGCGTCGCGTAGATCGACAGCGGCTCGCCGCGCCGCGCCGGGCTCGGCTCGACGCGCGTGATGCTCAATGGGCTCGGCGCCTCGGCGACCAGCTCGGCCGGGAACGTGGCCGCGCCGTGCGGGCCGTCGAGCGCCACCACGAACGGCGGTCCGGCCGCGAGCCCGTCGGTCGCGACGCGGCACACGCGCCGCTCGCACGGCGCCAGCGTGATGGTGCCGACGGGCAAGGCGCGCGCGATCGCATCGAGGTGGTCGCCGATGACCCACGCGTGCCCTCCCGCGGCGACGCGCGACGGGTACACGGCGCGTACGATCGGCGCGAGCGGGTCGGCCTCCTGCACGACCAGCGAGACCGGCAGCGAGTCCTTGCCGGCGGCGCGCACGACGACCGACGCGGCGCCGAGCGCGACCGTCGGCGGCACCCACACCACCAGCTCGTTCGGGTGCGCCTCGACGATGGCCGCGTCGACCCCACCGACACGCACCGTCGGCGCCTGCACGAGGATGCTGCCGCGCACCGTCAAGAGCGCGCTGGCGTGCACCGGGTTCGGGGTCAGCGTGTCGATCGTCGGGACGGGCGGCGTGATGGCCAAGGTCGTGCCGTCGCGACCCGACGGCGACGTGAGCAAGAGCTGGATGCTCGGCCCGAGCAGCGCCGGCTCGAACGGCACACGCAGCTCGAGCAGCGTCGCGACCTGGTTCGTGATGGTGCACGGCAGGTCGTCGAGCGTGGCCGTGGTGACCGTCGCGAGGCCCGTTCCTTGGACGGTGACGAGCGCGCCGAGCACCGCTGGCGACGGCGAGACGCTGGTGATGCGCGGCGCCGGCGGCACCACCACGACGTCGCTGCTGGTCGCCTCGGAGGCCGCCGTGATGGTCAGCGTGCCGGGCCCGAGCGGGGTGTCCGTGGCGACCGCGAAGCGCACATGCGTCGCGTCGACGGCGACGACCGACTGCACGACCTCACCGATCGACACGGTGGTGTCGCCCGGGACGAAGCCCGCGCCGCTCACCTCGACCTGCGCGCCACGCGGCAGCGGCGTGGGCGTGATGTCGGTGATGGTCGGTGCGCCCGTGCAGAGCGCGAGGACCAGCGGCGTCAGGAGTTCGAGCACGCCCGTGAGCATGCCGTCAGACGCCCGGGTGCGTCCAGCTCGCGCGTATGCTGAGGCCCGGCTCGGCGGTCGCGCGGACCTCGAGCAGCCAGCCGTGGGCGTCGGCGATCTTCTTCGCGAGGAACAGCCCGAGCCCGACGCTCGGCGTGCGCTTGCCGGCCGCGGTCGAGCGCGACAGCGTCGTGAACGGCTGGCGCGGCGGCGCGCCGAAGAGCCCCGACCCGCGCGCCGACACCTCGAGCGCATGGTCCGGCGCGACGCGCACGTGGATGGTCGCGCCCGCGTCGGCCAAGCGGAACGCGTGCCCCACCAGGTTCTTGACGAACGCGTCGAGCAGCGGCGGCTCGGCCGTCACCTTGGCCACGCCGATGGCACACGGCTCGATGGTGAGGCCTATCTGGCGCTCCTCGGCGTGCGCGCCGAAGACGTTCTCGATGACCCCCAAGATGCCGGCCAGGTCGCACGCGATGGTGTGCTGGGGCCGCGGATCGAGCCGCAGCCGCAGCGCCACGAGGTAGTCCTCGACCCACGTGACGGTGCGCTCGGCCTCCTGCCGGAGCAGCGCCAGGAGGCTCACGCGCTCGTCGCGCGGCATGTCGGGCTCGTCGAGCAGCACTCCCACCAGGCCACGCAGCGAGGTGAGCGGCGAGCGCACGTCGTGGCGCAGGATCGACAGCAGCTGGAGCTGGCGCTGCCGCGTCACCGCGAAGCGCTCGTCCGAGCGCAGGCGCACGATGAGGCTGCCGTCCTCGGCGCCGGAGTCGCGCGTCCGGTGCTGCGCGGTGAAGCTCACCGGGCGATCGAGCAGCGCGCCACGCATCACCTCGCCGGGCTCGAGGCCGCGGACCCCGGGGGCGATCGGCGCGAGCGCCTGACCCTCGAGCGCCTCGCTGGTCGTCTCGAGCATCGTCGCGGCGCGCAGCGTGGCGACCTCGATGGTCCCCTGCGCGTCGACCAGCAGCATGCCCTCGCCGAGCGCCTCGAGCGCGCTCTCGGCGCGCGCGAACTTGGTCGAGCGGGCGATGGTGCGCTCGAGGTAAGCGACCGCGCCGTCGGCGCGCTGGCCGAGCACGTACGCGCCGTGGCGTCCCACGAAGAGCCACGGGATGGCGATGAGGCCGACGTCACCGTCCTGGGCGCGAACTGTCGAGGCGGACTCGCGCGCGTGCGCGGCCGCTGCTAGTATCGCGGCCTCGGTGGGTGCCTCGGCACCGGCCGCGAGCACACGCAGGGCCCCATCGACGACGAGCCAAGCCGATGCGCCGGTGAGCGACGCGAGCGTAGCGACATTGTCGTCGAGCGCCTCGCGGAGGAAGCGCGAGTCAGGAGGAGGTTCTCGAGAGTGAGCAGGCGACGTCATGGCTGAGCAGCAGGTCCTCATCATCGACGACGAGCCGTCGTGGGTGAAGCTGCTCACCCGCGATCTGGAGCGGCAGGGCTACAGTGTGCTCACGGCGACCGATGGCGCGCAAGGGCGCAAGATCGTCGCGGAAGATGGCTTCGACGGGGTCGTGCTGCTCGACCTGCGGCTGCCCGACACCGACGGCATGGATCTGCTCGAGCCGCTCCAAGAAGCGAACGCGTCGCTGCGCATCATCATGATGACGGCGCACGGCACGAGCGCCGACGAGATCGAGGCGCGACGCCGCGGCGTGCACCTCTTCGTCAGCAAGAGCGAGGGCATCGCGCGGATCGTCGGCGCGACCCAGTCGGCGTTCGAGCTGCGCGACAAGGAGAGCGAGGCGAGCCACCTGCGCGAGCTCGTCAAGGAGCGCTACCAGTTCGGCAAGATCCTGACGCGCTCGGTGCAGATGCAGAAGGTCTTCGAGACCCTGAACCACGTGGTCGACAGTAAGGTCACCGTGCTGCTGCAGGGCGAGAGCGGCACCGGCAAGGAGCTCGTGGCGCGCGCGCTGCACTACGAAGGGCCGCGCCGCAAGGGCCCGTTCATCGCGGTCAACGTGGCCGGCATCCCCGAGACGCTGCTCGAGAGCGAGCTCTTCGGGCACGAGCGCGGCGCCTTCACCGGCGCGGTGGCGCTGAAGAAGGGCAAGTTCGAGCTGGCCGACACTGGCACGCTCTTCCTCGACGAGATCGGCGAGATGCCGCTGCACCTGCAGGCCAAGCTCCTGCGTGTCCTGCAGGAGCGCCAGGTCGAGCGCGTGGGCGGCACGGCGCCGCGCGGTGTGGATCTGCGCATCGTCACCGCCACGCACCGGAACCTCATGGACATGGTGCGCGAGAAGCGCTTCCGCGAGGACCTCTACTATCGGCTGGCGGTCTTCCCGGTGTACCTGCCCGCGCTGCGCGAGCGCGAGGGTGACGTGCCGCTGCTCGCGCGCCACTTCCTCGACAAGTCGTCGCAGGAGGAGGGCAAGGGCCAGATGACGATCAGCGCCAGCGCGCTCACGGCGCTCGAGCGCTACACCTTCCCGGGCAACGTGCGCGAGCTCGAGAACGTCATGAGCCGCGCCGTGCTCGTCGCGACCGGCAGCATCGTGAAGCGCGGCGATCTGCCGGCCAGCGTCATCGAGAAGCTGCCCCATGAAGCAGGCGAGCCGGGCGAGGTAGGCGAGACGAGCGACGGCGGCGAGCCCACCCGCGCGGCCGGCGTGCGCGCGGGCCAGCCGCTCGGCGAGGTGGTGCGCGCGCTCTACGCCAAGATCGACGACCTGCCGCGCATCGACGACGTCGAGTCGGCGCTGGTCGATCGCGCGCTCGAGCTCACGCACGGCAACGTCGGCGAGGCGGCCAAGGCGCTCGGCATGTCGCGCGCGACGGTCTATCGCCGGCTCAAGCGCTCGAGCAGCGAGCCGCTCACTCGCGAGTGACGACCACGCGGTAGTCGGCGCTCGCGTCGGCGTAGCCAGCGACACGCACGTACAGCGTGGTCGCGACGGGCACGTCGACGACCACCGACTCGTCGTCGTCGGTCGACTGCGACACGGCGATCGGCGTGGCGCTGGTGCCCGCGTACACGCGCAGATCGAGGTCGCCGTCGTCCTCGCTGAAGAGCACGTCGACGTGCACGCGATCGCCCGCCGCGGCCGTGATGGCGAACCAGTCCTGGTCGCCGGGGCAGACGCGCACGTCGTCGATCGTGCCGGGCAAGGTCAGCGGGCGCGCGGCCTGGCGCGTGTCGTTCGGCTCCTGGTCGTCGGGCAGGCACGGCTCGCGCACCTCGATCGGCAAGGCCAGCACGTTGTCGACCTCGTTGCCCTCGGGCACGACCTCGCCGCTGTCGGCCTGCACGATCACCCAGTACAGGCCCGGCATGGTCGACAGCGGGATGGTCACCTTGGGCGCGAGCGCGATGCTCGCGCTGGCCCCGAGCGCGGCCACCGGCCACTGGCCGAGCGTGATGTCGTCGGTGCCGAGGCCGTCGTCGAGCGACAGGTACGCGGCCACGTCGAAGGCGCTGCTGGCGGCGGTGCACTGGTTCCTGACGGTGAAGGAGACGCCCGCGTCCTCGCCGCGATCGACCGACATGAACGGGCTCGTGAGCAGGTCCAGCGCCAGATCCGCGCCGTCGAGGCCGGTCACCTTCAAAGTGTAGTCGAAGGCCGTCATGGTGGTCGGGCCGCTGCGCGGCTCGAGCCGCAGGAACAGCGGGCCGGTGCCGACTGGGGTGTAGCTGGTCGTGCCCGCGCCGTAGATGGTCGCGACCGGGTTGGTGCCGCCGGGCACGTACAGCTTCGCGTAGATCTCGCTCTTGCTGTTGGTGAGCGTGATGTCGATGCGCTGCGCGGCCTTGCCCTGCACGAGGTACCAGTCGAGATCGAGGTTGCAGAGCGTGCCGGTCACCAGGCCGCAGCCGATGCCGACGGCGTGCGCTTGCACGTTGTCGGGCTCGTAGCGATCGCCCACGCAGTAGGCCGCGATGGCGCCGGGTGTCACGTCCACCGCGAGCGTGTAGGTGTAGGGCGCGGCGAGCGCGCTGGTCTCGTTCGCGACGCGCAGGAGCCAGCGACCGGACTGCCACGCCGACGGCAGCGTGACGCGCAGCGACGAGGTGCGCGAGTCGGTCACCAGCGCGGCCTGACCATCGGGATCCCAGAGCTCGAGGACCATCTTGCCCTTGCTCGGATCGTACGGGTAAGCGACCGACGCGGTGAGCGACTGCCCGACCAGCAGGTCGACCGCGTACCAGTCGTCGAGGCCGGGGCACACGACCGCGCCCGTGACCTGCTCGTGGCTGCCGAGCGGCGTCGCGATGCCCTGCTCGTCGTTCGGCTCGCGCAGGTCGTCGTTGCAGACGCGCAGCGGATCGAGCGTGATGGGCCCGCCCGCGGCGACGTCGTTCTGCTCGTCGACCTCGCCCACGTCGCCGTCGGCGTCGGCTTGTACGAGCAGGTACCAGCTGCCGCCGGGCACGTTGGAGGGCACCGACACCACCGTGTCGCGCGCGCTCGTCACCTGCGCCGGGAGCGGCGCGCTGGCCACCTCGCCGAGCGCGAGATCGTTATTGTCGAGCAGGCGATCCTTGCTGAGCCACACGCGCGTCGTGCGCGCGCCAGCGGTGATGGTGCCGAGGTTCACCTCGCGCCACGCGATGGCCACGCGCCCGCCCGGATAGCTCACCGCAGGCGCCGGGCGCACGTCGTACGGCACCAGATCGATGCCGATCCGCGGCGGCTGGGTGGTGACCTTCAGATCGTACGCCGCGCGATCGGCCGCGCTCGCGCCCGAGATGCGCACGGCCCACGTCCCGATCGACGGGACCGCGAACGCGCGCACCTCGTAGTGCGGCCCGAACGTGGCGCGCTGCGCGACCTGGCCGGCGGGGTCGACCAGCTCGACGACGAGGTTCGCCGTCACCGCCGGGACCGCGACGATCGGGCGCGCGTCGACGTCGACGAGCAGGCTGTGGCCCTGCGGCACGACGACCTGATACCAGTCGCTGTCGCCACAGCT
>Ga0164241_10005836_pt1 | contig 11377 bp, 10 predicted proteins | sample OricomyardsoilBY_FD_108780 | JGI IMG/M metagenome (GOLD analysis project Ga0164241, IMG submission 108780) | Backyard soil microbial communities from Emeryville, California, USA - Original compost - Back yard soil (BY) | ecosystem: Environmental > Terrestrial > Soil > Unclassified | place: USA... | reverse complement strand
GGCACGCGCATCCCCACGCCGATGCCGAGATCGGGAAGACCGAACCGAGAGCTCGAGAGGGCCAGGGTCATGGAGTGCTCCGAGAGAGCGCCGTCCGACCTTCGGTCGGAGTTGCGCCGGAAAAGCAAAAGGCCGAGTCGCGGCTTACCGCGGCCTCGGCCTCTAGTCGATTCAGCCGCGAATCGTTCTTCGATTCACCCGGCTGAGCCGCGACAAATCAGGGCGTGCAGTCGGGGGCGTGACAGCCACCCTTCTTCGCACACTCGTTCTGCCCCTTGCACTCGTTCACGCCGTCGACCTTGCAGTTGCCCTTCTTGGCGCACTCGTTTTGGCCCTTGCAGCAGGCCTTCGTCGCAGCTTCGCCCGCAGCAACGGCGGTGTCCGCCGCCGCCGTCGTGTCGGCCGTGGGCTGATCGGCCGCAGGTGCAGCGCTACCGCCGCAGCCGACGAGACCGAAAACCATTCCACCAGCCGCCGAGAGAGCAATCGTCTTCGCGAGTTCCATAGTCGTATTTCCTCCCAAGAGTGGTCTCTAAAGACCTCCGCCCGTTCGTAATGGATCGGGCCCGCCCGTCCCCGAGGGGTCGACGGCGGCGCCATGAAAGCACAAGACCGGTGCAGTCCGAAAAAACAGAGGCCGGGCCGAAATGGCCCGAGAGATGCCCGCCCTACGCTTGCGCGAATGGCTCGGTTTCGAAAATTGTCGGTCCACGTCGGGGGGCGGTCTCGACCGAAGCGAAGCGAGACACCTTGACCCGTGAAAGTTCAGGCACTATTTAACTTTCAGAAAGTTCTGAAACTTCAGACGTGAGAGGTCCCATGGAAAGCCCGATGAAGGAAGGCGCGCTCCGCGAAGCCGAGCTTCTGTCCGCAGAGGCGATCGGCGACGTGATCGAGCATTGGGGCTTCCGTAAGGCGCTCGGGCGCGTGTGGGCCGTCCTCTTCCTCGATCCGAGCCCGCTGCCGGCCGCGGACGTCGCCGACCGTCTGAGCATGTCCGCGGGCGCCGTCTCGACGACGTTGAACGAGCTGCAGCGCTGGGGCGTCGTCCGCAAGGTTTGGAGGCCGGGCGAGCGCAAGGAGTTCTTCGAGGCCGAGACCGACTTCTGGAAGATGATCTCCAAGGTCGTGAGCGAGCGCGAGCGCTTCCTCATGGGCAGCGTTCGCGCGCGGCTCGACCAGGCCGCCGAGCTGGCGCAAGACGCGCCGAAGTCAGCGGTCCGCAGCCACGTGATCGAGCGGTTGAAGCGTCTGAACGCGTTCACGCAGGTCGCCGAGACGGTCCTCGATTCCTTCATTCGATCCCAGCGCGCGGACTTTCAAGCGTTCGGGAATCTCCTCGGGCTCGCAAAAGCGAAATCCGGCATCGGAAGGGCGTCATGAAGACAGGTGCGTTGCTCAGCGTCGTGGATACCAGCACTGCGGCGCTCGCCTCGCGAGAGCCCGTCCTCGGCTCGCTCGAGCGAGTCGCGAGCGCGCGAGGCCTCGATTCGGATGCGGAGCGCATCGGCGAGCTGCGCACGTTTCTAGCGCACGATCTGGTCGACATCGAAAAAGATCTCGAGACCATCGAGCGCGGCCCGACGCCGATGCACGAGAGCGCGCACCACCTCATCGGGATGGGCGGAAAGCGCTTGCGTCCGATGTGTGTCGCCCTCGCCTCGAAGCTAGGCACGGGTTTCAGCGCGGCGGCGCGAGATCTCGCGGTCGCGGCCGAGCTCGTCCACTCGGCGACGTTGCTTCACGACGACGTCGTCGACATGGGCGACAAGCGGCGAGGCGCGCCGGCAGCACGCGTCCTCTGGGGCAACGCGGCGAGCATCTTCGCAGGCGATTGGCTCCTGGTCGAAGCGCTCGTGCGGGTGCGACGTGCGCGACTCTCCGACGTGCTCGATCGCGCGCTCGGGGTCTTGGCCGAGATGCTCGAGGCCGAGGCTCTTCAGCTCGCGCGTCGAGGTTCCGTCGACGTCACGATGGACGACTACCTGAAGGTCGTCGTGGGCAAGACGGCGTCGCTCTTTCGTTGGGCGCTCTTCGCCGGCGGTCGCGCGGGGGGGCTCGACGACGCGCAGTGCGCCGCGCTCGAAGAGGTCGGCTCGAAGGTCGGCGTCGCGTTTCAGGTGATCGACGACGTCCTCGATGTCGAGGGCGATCCGGCGGTCCTCGGCAAGGGCGTCCTCGGGGATCTCGCAGAAGGCAAGACGACGTACCCGCTCATCGTCGCGCTCGAGCGCGCGCCGGCGCTTCGCACCGAGCTCGAGCGCGCGCTCGCAGGAGGCGAAGCCCACCTCGACGACCGCGTGGCGAAGATCGCGGCGCACGCGATGCTCGAGGTCGGCGCGGCCGCCGAGGGGCGCGCGTACGCCGAGCGCCTGGTCGGCGAGGCGATGACTGCGCTCGGGCGCGTGCCGGACAAGCCGGCCCGTCGAGCGCTCGAGTCGGTGGCTCGTTCGATCGTCACGAGGAGGAGCTAGTCATGATCGTCACGTTGGCACCTCGAGCAGAGCTCGACGCCGTGCGGCGCGAGCTGACGGCGCTGGGTCTCTGGGTTTCTTCGGTCGAAAAGACGCGAGAAGGAGAGGTCTTCATCCTCGTGGGAAAGGGCTCGAGCGCCGTCGAGTCGGAGCGCGTCGAGGCGATCCCGGGCGTGCGCGGCGTGACCCTGCCCGCGTCGCCCCATCCGAAGGTCGACGCGCTCGGCGTCGAGGTCGACTTCGGAGACGGGGTCGTGCTGTCACCGCATCGGCCGACGCTCATCGCGGGCCCGTGCTCGGTCGAGAGCGAAGAGGCGATCGTGCGCATCGCCGGCAAGCTCGCCGAGCGAGGGGTACGCATCCTGCGCGGCGGCGCGTTCAAGCCGCGGACCAGCCCCTACGCGTTCCAGGGCAAGGGCCGCGAAGCGCTGACCTGGCTGCGCAAAGCAGGCGATCGCTTCGGGATGAAGGTCGTGACCGAGGTGATGTCGGAGCAGGACGTCGGCGTCGTCGCCGAGCACGCAGAGATCCTCCAGATCGGCTCGCGCAACATGCAGAACTTCGCGCTGCTGCGTGCGGCGGGGAAGACGAAGCGTCCGGTGCTCTTGAAGCGGAGCATGTCGGCGACGATCGAAGAGTGGCTGCTCGCGGCCGAGTACGTGCTGAGCGCGGGGTCGCCGAACGTCGTGTTCTGTGAACGGGGCATTCGAGGCTTCGACGAATCGACGAGGAATCTGCTCGATCTCGGCGCGGTCGCGCTGCTCGCGCACGTCCACAAATTGCCGGTCATCGTCGATCCTTCGCACGCGACGGGCCGGCGCGAGCTGGTCGGGCCGCTCGCACGCGCCGCGCTCTCTGCGGGCGCGGTCGGCGTGATGATCGAGGTCCACGACGATCCGGCCCACGCCGAGAGCGACGGCGCCCAAGCGCTCGATCCGAGCGCGCTCGACGGCCTCCTCGAGAACCGGAACGGAGGCTCGGCGTGAGCGCGGACGGTGCGGTGCTCGACGCTAGCTCGACTCTCGGCGCGAGCCTGGTGATGGCGGTCGGCTCGAGCCGGCTGCCGAAGCTCTACGAGCTGTCGATCGCGGAGCGGTGTCGCGTCGTCACGCACGCAGCTTCGCTCGACGGCGAGACGGCGGCGCATCTCGAGCGAGGTGGCGGCCTCTCGGTCGCGACGGCAGATACGATGAGCGAGAACGTCCTCGCGACGTTTTCGCTGCCGCTGTCGGTGGGGCTCAACTTCGTCGTGAACGGCCGCGACGTCATCGTGCCGATGGCGACGGAAGAGGCGAGCGTAGTCGCGGCGGCGTCGTTCGCGGCTCGGCTCGTTCGCGAGACCGGGGGCTTCCGTGGCGAGGAGGACGAGCCGATCATGACGGCGCAAATCCAGCTCGACGAGGTCGCCGATCCGGTAGCCGCGGAGCGCGACCTCCTCGCGGCGAAGGCCGAGCTCGCCGAACGAGTGGACGCGTCGATCCCGGGCGTCGTGTCTCGCGGAGGCGGATTTCGCGAGCTCGAGGTGCGCTCTCTCGGCGAAGGATTCGTCGTCGTCCACGTGCACGTCGACGTGCGCGACGCGATGGGAGCGAACATCGTCGATACGGTCGCCGAAGCGATCGGCGATCGCGTGGCAGAGCTGGCCGAGGGGCGCCTCGGTCTCCGGATCTTGACGAACCTGTGCCTGCGACGCCGGGTCCGCGTCGCGGCCTCCGTGCGCGCCGCGGATCTCGGTGGCGAAGCCCTGGCGGACGGTATCGCTCGAGCGAGCCGGTTCGCCGAGCTCGATGCGTTTCGCGCGGCCACCCACAACAAGGGATTCATGAACGGCGTCGATGCGGTCGCGTTGGCGCTCGGACAAGACGCGCGCGCGCTCGAGGCGGGGGCGCACGCGTTCGCCGCGACGGGCGGCGCTTGGGGCTCGCGCTCCTACGCGCCGCTCGCTGTCTGGCGTCGAACGGAGAGCGGCCTCGTCGGTGAGGCCGAGCTCCCGATGGCCGTCGGGACGGTCGGCGGCTCGTGTCGCTCTCACGAAGGCGTCCGCGCCGCTTCTGCGATCCTCGGCGCGCGCTCCGCGAAGGAGCTCGCCGTGATCATCGCCTCGGTCGGCCTCGCGTCGAACCTGGCGGCGCTGCGCGCGCTCGCGGGCGAGGGGATTCAGCGAGGGCACATGCGCCTCCACGCGAAGAAGACCTGCGTCGCCGGCGCGGCTACAAAGGAGCCACGATCATGAACACGCAGCCCCAATCGACCGAAGCTTCGCAGGGATCCCTGCCGACGACGCGAGCTGGCAGCGGCGCGATGTTCGACGCGATCGCCGATCGCTACGACCTGTTGAACCGGATCATCTCGCTCGGCGTCGATCAGCGTTGGCGCGCTCGGGCGGTGCGCGCTCTCGAGCTGGGGCCCGCGCCGCGCGTGCTCGACCTAGCGACCGGTACGGGAGATCTCGCGATCGCGATCTCCGAAATGCACCGCGATGCGTCCGTGGTGGGCGTCGACCCGTCGGTGAAGATGCTCGAGGTCGGTCGACGAAAGATCGCAGAGCTCGGTCTCGCCGAGCGGATCGACCTCCGAGAGGGTGAGGCAGAGGCTCTGCCGTTTGAAGACGCGTCGTTCGACGGCGTCACGATCGCGTTCGGCATTCGCAACGTCGCAGATCGCCCGCGCGGGCTCGCAGAGATGCGTCGCGTGACGAAGCCGGGCGGCCGCGTCGTCATCCTCGAGCTCGGTGAGCCCGAGGGCGGCGTGATGGGCGCGCTCGCGCGCGTCCACGTGCACGGCGTCGTCCCCGCGGTCGGAGGTTTGCTGTCCGGGCGAAAGGAGTACGCCTATCTGCAAGCGTCGATCGCGGCGTTCCCGAAGCCGGCTTCGTTCGCGCGGATGATGGAAGATGCCGGCCTGCTCGAGGTCGCGTCCACCAAGCTGATGTTCGGCGCCGCGAACATCTTCGTCGGGCGCCGGGGATGACCGGGCTCGGCGCGCCGCTCGAGGCCGTGCTCGTCGCAGAGCGGGGCTCCGCGCGTCCCGGGGGGCTCCTCGCGGTGCGCGTTCCGATTTCGCTCTCGCCAGAGGCCGCGTTCGCAGGCGCGAGCGCTCGCGGCGAGACGACCTGGTTTTGGGACTCGACGCAGTCGGACGCCGTCGAACGAGAGGTGTTCGCGGGCATCGGTGAGGTGCATCGCATCGAGGCGAGCGGCGCCGACCGCTTCGCCCGCGTGAAGCGAGAGGCGGCAGAGGTGCTCGCGCGGACGACGACGGCGCCGCGCTCGCTCGCTGCGGCGCGGTGGGTAGGCTCGTTCACCTTCGCTCCGGAGCGCGATCCGGACGTGGCTTGGCCCTCTCCCGGTGCGACGTTCGTGTTGCCGCGCGCGACGGTGAGTCAGCGCCCCGGCGAAGGCAGCTTCCTGACGGTCGTCGCGCGCGCCGCCGAGCTCGAGCGGCCGGACACGCTCGCGGGCGAGATCGAGGCATCGCTGCAAGCGCGACCGGCGCTGCCCGCGCGGCTCCGTGCGCCGCGTGTCGTCTGTGATGGCGCGGCGAATTTCGTCCGCGCCGTGGAAGAGGCGCTCGTCGCTATCGGCCGCGACGATCTCATCAAGGTCGTCCTGTCGCGCAAGGCGAGCGTCGAAGGCGCTCCTCCGGCGGACGTGGTCCTGTCGCGTCTCGGACCGGCCACGGGAGCCGTGCGCTTCGCGTTCGGGCTCGACGGGGCGACGTTCCTCGGCGCAAGCCCGGAGCTCTTGGCCGCGGTGACGAAGCGAAACCTCTCCACCGAGGCGCTCGCCGGAACCGAGCCGCGAGGCGGCGCCGATCTCGCAGAGGTTCAGCGCCTGTTGGTCCGCGACAAGGATCGCCGCGAACACGAGCTGGTCGTCTCGGCGATCGAAGCCGTGCTCGACGAGCTCGGTGCGGTGGGGGCGCGCGGCGAGACGCGCGTCCGGACGCTCGGGACCGTGCACCACCTGGTGACGCCGTTCTCGGCGCCGCTGCCTTCGGATACCTCGCTCCTCGACGTCGTGGGCCGGATGCATCCGACACCTGCTCTCGGGGGGGCTCCGCGTGGACGGGCGCTGTCATTCGTCGCCGCGAGAGAGCGACGTGGGCCGTACGCCGCCCCGGTCGGGTGGCTCGATGCGCGAGGAGACGGCGCGTTCGTCGTCGGCATCCGCTCGCTGCTTCTCGTCGGGGGACGCGCGACCGTGTACGCGGGCGCCGGGATCGTCGAAGGGTCCGTGCCCGCTCTCGAGCTCGCAGAGACGCGCGCGAAGGAGAGCGGCATGCTGCGCGCCCTCGGCGTTGGAAGTGCGCCCCCGAGCGGGAGACGTCGCGAGGCGCGCGCGTGAGCTCTGGCGGCGTCCATACCGCGTTCGCGAGTCTCTTCGCGCGGGGGCTGGTCGCTGCGGGCGTGCGATCGGCGATCGTGAGCCCTGGATCGCGCTCGACGCCGCTCGCGTTGGCGTTCGCTCAGGAATCGGGGCTCGAGCTCACGGTCGCGATCGACGAGCGCGCCGCGGGTTTCATGGCGCTCGGGCGGGCGCGCGTGACGGGGCTGCCGACGGTGGTGCTCACGACGTCGGGCACGGCGGCCGCGCACCATCACCCGGCGATCCTCGAGGCCGATCGCGCGAAGATCCCGCTCGTCGTCGTGACGGCGGACCGCCCTCCGGAGCTGGCGCACGCCCACGCGTCGCAGACCGTCGACCAGACGAAGATGTTCGGCGCGCACGTCCGCGTCGCGCTCGACCTCGGTCTGCCATCCGAAGCTTCGCTGGCGGCAGCGCTCCGCATCGCGGCGCAGGCGGTCGCGACGAGCCTCGGCCCTGATCCTGGGCCTGTCCACGTCAACGCGCCCTTTCGCAAGCCGCTGGAGCCCGTCGACGACGACGACTCGGCGCCGTACGTCGCGCGCGCAGCGGCGCTGCTCGAGCGCGGCGGGCCGACGATCTTCGCGGGCCACGTGCGCGCGGACGACGGGGCGATCGAGCGAGCCACCCAGCTCGTCGAGGGCGCCGAGCGTCCGCTCGTGGTGCTCGGGCCCCGATGGGGCGGGGGTCGCGCGCTTCTTCGTGATCGCGAGCTCGTTCTCGTCGACGCCTCGAGGCAGCTCTTGGACACAGGCGTGCCGGTCATCGCCGAAGCGACGAGCGGCGCGTTCGGCTTCGGCGCGGCGATCGATGGCGCCGCGCTGGCCGACGCAGGTGGTCTGTGCGGAGATTCGATGCCGGACGTCGTCGTCGCGGTGGGCATGCCGCCGGTGTCTCAGGCACTCGGAGCGCTCGCCCCGCGTCACAAGATCGTGGTCGCGCCGGCAGGGTTTCCCGATCCGGAGGGCACGGCGACGATGCTCGTCCATGGCGACGGCGCCGACGTGCTCGCGCGCATCGCGGCCGGGTCGACCTCGGCGACGCACGCGAAGCGTCGCGGCGCGTACCGCGCCCGCCTCGAGCGACGTGCCCTCTTGGTCTCGGAAGCGTATCGAATCGAAGCCTGCGAGGGCACGGCGCTCACCGAACCCTACGCGCTCCACGCAGTCGCGCGCGCGCTGCCACCTGGGTCGACGCTCATGATCGGCAACTCGCTCGTCGTGCGAGATCTCGATGCGTTCGGCGCGGGCGCCCTCGATCAGGTCTCGGTCGCGCATCAACGTGGCGCGGCGGGCATCGACGGACTCCTCGCCGGCGCCGCGGGCGTCCGTCTCGCGACGGACGCGGCCGCGCCGGTCGCCGTCGTGTTGGGTGACGTATCTGCGCTCCACGACGTCGGTGCGCTGTCGATCATCCGCGCGCTACGTGGCCCGCTCGCGATCGTCGTCATCGACAACGCAGGCGGCAGGATCTTCGAATCGCTCCCGCTCGCGAAGCACACCGAGCTCGCGTCGAGCTTCGAGCGCCTCTTTCTGACGCCGCCGCCGCCGTTCATCGAGGGGGTCGCGCGTGCGTTCGAGGTCGCCTATGTCCACGTCGACCGACGCGACGCCCTGACGGAGAGCCTGCGACGCGCGTTGTCGAGCAGCGTCCCCGTGATCGTGCACGTGATCGTGCCGCCCTCGGACGGGACCGCACGCAGGGCCCGCGCTCGAGGCGCAGCGAAGCGTGCCCTCGAGATGGACGAGCCCAGCCATGGGTGATGGCGCTCCGTGCGGTGGCGGTCGCGTCACGCTCTTGCGAGATGGTGCGAGCCACGCGCCTCCGCTCTTGTGTTTCCACGGCTTCCTCGGTGTCCCGGAGGCCTTTGCAGAGGTCGCGCGGGTCTCACTGCATCGAGGGCCGATCGTCGGCGTGCGGCTTCCGGGGCACGGCAGCGTGCCTTGGGGCCTCGAGCTCGACGGCTTCGATGATGCCGTTCGAGAGATCGCGCAGCTACTTCCGGTCGAAGGTGCGCACCTCTTGGGCTACTCGATGGGAGGACGCGTGGCGCTCGGTCTCGCAGAAGCGACCGCCGAACGCGTCTTGTCCGTGACGGCGGTGGGAGCACACCCCGGCATTGCGGATCTTCGGGCGCGCGAGGCTCGACACGAAGTGGACCTCGGCTGGGCGACGCAACTGCGTTCCGCTGGCCTCACGAGCTTCGTCGACGCCTGGGAAAAGCTCCCCCTCTTCGCCTCGCAAGCGCTGCTCTCCGCGGACGCGCTGGCCGCGCAGCGCACCTCGCGCCTCGCCCACACCCCGGAAGGCCTGGCGCGCGCGCTCGAGATCCTGGGTACGGGCGCGATGCGACCGCTCGGCGCACGCCTGAGCGAAGCGCGCGTGCCCGTGCGGTTTGCGGTCGGCGCGCTCGATCGCGACTACGTTGCGCACGCGCGATCGATGTCGCGCCGATCTCCGTTCGTGGAGGCGTGGATCGTCTCGGGAGTAGGTCACAACTTGACCCTGGAAGCGCCGAGCGAGCTCGCCCGGATCGTCGACTCGCTCACGAGTGGCGTCGAGAGTCGCCCAAGAAGAGGAAACGCGCCGTGACCACGCTCACCAAACCACTGCCCGCGCCCGGCTCGTTCGGCGCGTGGCTGCTCGCGTCGCGTCCCGCGACCCTGCCCGTCGCGGTCGCTCCGGTCGCCGTCGGCGCGGCCGTCGCGGCGACGTCCGGTGGCGTCGTGTGGTCGACAGTCCTGGCCGCGCTGTTCGGCGCGATCATGATCCAGGTCGGCACGAACTTCGCGAACGACGTCTTCGATTTCGAGAAAGGCACGGACGACGAGCATCGAATCGGCCCGGTCCGCGCCGTCCAAAAGGGCCTCCTCACGCCACGCGCCATGCGCCTGGGGATGATGGCCGCGTTCGGCGCCGCGACGTTGGCCGGGCTCTACCTGACGTGGGCGTGTGGGCCGATCATCGTCGCCATTGGACTTGCGTCGATCGCGAGCGGCATCGCCTACACCGGCGGACCGTTTCCGCTCGGGTATCACGGTCTAGGCGACGTGTTCGTGTTCGTCTTCTTCGGTGGCGTAGCGACCGTCGGTACGGTGTTCGTCGCGACCGGACACGTGCCGCTCCTCGCGTGGGTGGCTTCCGTGCCGGTCGGCGCGCTCGCGACGAACGTGTTGGTCGTGAACAATGTTCGAGATCGCGAGGGCGACGCGAAGACGGGTAAGCGCACGCTCGCCGTGCGGTTCGGGCGACGCTTTGGCGTCGTGGAGTATGGAGCGCTGCTCGTGCTCGCGATGGCAGCGATCGGCGTGGTCGCCGTGCTCGCGTCTCCGTTCGCGCTCGCGGCGCTCGCGGCTGCGCCGTTCGGAGTCTCGCTCTGGGTGCGTCTCGCGCGCGCGACCGATGGCCCTACCCACAACGCGCTCCTCGCGGCGTCTGCGAAGCTCATGTTGGTGACGAGCGCGCTCCTCGCCGTCGGCATCGCCCTCGGGACCGTCCAGTGAGCACAGGCGACGCGGCGTCGTGACCGTGCGGCGGCTCCGACGTTTCGTCTGGGGTGGCGGCGTCGGTCGCGGCGTCGCGAGCGCGACGCAGCGGTGGAGCGAGCGACGAGGCGTCGTCGTCGTGCTCGAGGATCAGGACGGTCGGCTCGGCTTCGGTGAGGCGAGCCCGCTCCCCGGGTTCGGTGACGAACGACTTGAAGATGCGCGGTGTGCGCTCGGCTCGGTCGACGCGGCGACGCTCGCGGCCGCCATGAGCTCCGAATCCTCGACGTCCGACCTTCGGTCGAAATCGCCAGCCGGCAGCGATTCGGAACGATGGACCGCCCGCGATCGCGTGATTCGACTCGCGCGGGCGGTCGACTCCGCGCTCCGGGGGCTGGCGTGCAGCGCCCCCTCTGCGCGGTTCGCGCTCGAGACGGCGCTGATCGATCTCGCGTCGCAAACGCAGGGCGGCTCGATGTCGACGTGGCTTCGAGACGACGCCGCGTCCTCCGTCCTGCGCACCGTGCTGCTCGGTGGTCTCGAGGCGTCGTCCTTCGACGCCGCAGACGCGGCGCTCGCGCGAGGAGCGCGCTCCTTCAAGGTGAAAGGCATCGGCGCCGTCCCGCGCGCAGAGAGCCAAGCGCTCGGCGAGCTTCGGCGACGCGTCGGTCCCGACGCCGAGCTCCGCGTCGACCTCAACGGGGCGCTCGATCTCGATGCGGCGCCGGAGCTCGCGCGTAGGTATGCCGACGCCGGGGCCTCGACGCTCGAGGAGCCCGTCGCTGGACCTCGGCTCGAACTGCTCGGTACGCTCGCCTTGCCGTGGCTCGCGGACGAGTCGCTCGTCGACCCGGCGCGCGCGATGCGACTCATTCGTGGCGACGCCTGTGGAGGCGTCGTCCTCAAGCCGACGCTGCTCGGCGGTTTTGCGGCGTGTCTCGCGCTGGGCGACGCGGCCCGCGAAGCGGGGCTTCGCGTCGTGGTCACGCACGCGTTCGAAGGTCCCATCGCTCTCGCCAGCGCGGCAGAGCTCGCGCTCGCGGTCCGCGCG
>Ga0164241_10005835_pt1 | contig 11378 bp, 12 predicted proteins | sample OricomyardsoilBY_FD_108780 | JGI IMG/M metagenome (GOLD analysis project Ga0164241, IMG submission 108780) | Backyard soil microbial communities from Emeryville, California, USA - Original compost - Back yard soil (BY) | ecosystem: Environmental > Terrestrial > Soil > Unclassified | place: USA... | reverse complement strand
CCGACGACGTCGACGTCACGAACCTTTCCACCAGCAAGGCTGGAGGCTTCGTCGGAACGGTGATCGGCCTGTATGCCTACGGCGCTGAAAGCCCTCGACAGCCCGCGCATGACTGAAACCAGCGTCACTTTCTTCCTGGTCGCCGGACTCGCGGCACTGCTGGTGGGCCTGTCCAAAGGCGGCCTGTCCATGGCCGGCGCACTCGGCACACCCGTGCTGGCGATGGTGATGTCGCCCGTGAAGGCGGCGGCACTGCTGCTGCCCATCTTCGTGGTCAGTGACTGGTTCGGGCTGTATGCCTACCGACACGAATTCGACCGTCGCAACCTGATGATCCTGATTCCCGCTGCCATCGCCGGTATCGGCATCGGCTGGCTGTCGTCCGCCGTCGTGTCCGATCGCATGGTCGGATTGCTCATCGGAGTCATTGGCATCGCGTACTGCGTAAACGCCTGGCGCCTGCGACACCGCCCACCGCCACCGCGCCCCGCGGATATACCGCGCGGCCTGTTCTGGGGCGCCATTGCAGGATTCACCAGCTTCGTCTCGCATTCCGGCGGTCCGCCCTATCAGGTCTACGTGCTGCCGCAGAAGCTGTCCAAGACCGTATTTGCGGGCACCACAACCATCACCTTTGCGGCGATCAACCTGGTCAAGCTGTTGCCCTACTGGCAGCTGGGACAGCTGCCCCTGGCCAATCTGAAGATTTCGCTGCTGCTGATGCCGGTCGCAGTCGCAGGAACATTCATCGGCGTCTGGCTGGTTCGCGTCATTCCGCATCGCACGTACTTCGTGCTGATACACGTGGCGCTGTTTCTCCTGTCGATCAAACTGGTGGCGGATGCCATCGCGTGATCGCATTGCCGGCGGGACAGGCGCTAAACTCGAATCATGACGTCCGCCACACGCTATTCGAGAGTCGCCATCTTCCTGCACTGGTTGCTGGTCGTTGCCCTGCTGGCCCAGATCGGCTTCGGCTGGTTTCTGGGTGAGGTGCCGCGTGGCACACCAGACCGCACGATATACGTGAATCTGCACAAGTCCACGGGAATCCTCATCGGTCTGGTGATCCTGCTGCGGTTGTTCTGGCGCATGACCCACCGCGCGCCTGCCCTGCCTTCAACCATGCCAGCCTGGGAACGGATGGCCGCGAAGTGGAGCCATGTCCTGCTGTATGTCTGCATGGTGGTCATGCCGACCTCAGGCTACATCGCCTCGAACTTCAGCAAGTACGGCGTGAACTTCTTCAACTCCATCAAGTTCCCGCCATGGGGCGTGGAGGATGCCGCGGTCTATGCCGCCTTCAACCAGATTCACGTCGTGACCTCATGGTTGTTTGTGGGACTCATCGCACTGCACGTTCTGGCGGCGCTGCGCCACCTGGCCGCAAAAGACGACATCTTCCATCGCATGTGGGCGAAGCGGGCCGGACCGGGCGGCAGTCTCTAGTCGCCGAGCCGCTGCTTCAGGCTCGACACCTCGTTCGCCAGCTGCTCGACCAGCTTCTCCAGTCGCGTCAGGCGATCATCCTCGTCATCGTCGGAAACGCGGGCGGTGGCTTGCGGTTGCTGTTGCGGTTGCGTTGTGGCGTCGGCGACCGGTCCACAGAACAACTGCGCATAGCGGCTATCGCGCCGACCGGCCTCCCGCGCAAGGCGGGCTACGAACGGCCCATCGGGGCGCGTCATCAGACTTTGCAACGCCGCTTCCACCTGCGATACATCACTGACCTCACTCATGCGGGCGGCGCGCGTACGCAGTTCGCCGGGCGTTTGCGCACCACGCACCAGCAATTCGCAGATGATGGCGGTTTCCAGCGGCGTGAACTTCAGTGACCCGAACTCGGTGTTGCAGAACACATGCTGGTACTTGGGCACCCGACTGCCGTATCCCGCACGTTCGATCACCATGTGCTTGCGCACCAGCCCATCCACGATCTGCTGCACCGTGCGTTCATCCAGATCGAGCACCGGATCCCGGTTGCTTTTTTGATTGCATGCATTGGCCAGGGCATTCAATGACAGCGGATACTGATCGGGGGTGGTGATCTGCTTTTCGAGCATGCAGCCGATTGCGCGGGCTTCGAGTGCGGTCAGTTCGATATTCATGGTCAATCCAGGGCGAGGCGGAAAATCGTGCCGCGACCATGAGCTCCGCCCAGCTGGGTCGTGCCATAAAGATACTTGCCCAGCAGAATGACGGGGCCGTAGGGCTCCATGCCGTCAGCACCTGCAAATGAGGCGACGGTGGTGATGACGCCCGCGGCCGTAACCTTGAACACCGTGCCCTTGCCATGCGCACCGCCACCCGTGGTGGTGCCGTAGAAATTGCCGTCGGCCAGACGTGTCAGGCGTGTGTCCGGCCCCTCGCCATTCGCGCCGGTGAAAGAAGCCAGCACTGTGATGCGGCCAGCGGTCACCTTGTAGATGCACCCCTTGCCGGCCGAGCCACCCCACATCGCAGCACCATAGAGCGAGCCATCCGGCTCGACAGTCAGCGTGGTGTAGTGATCACCCGCACCGCTGGCGAAGTTGAAAGACGCGATCGCAGTGATCGCGCCCGCCGTGGTTGCACGGAAGATGATCCCCTGGTTTGCGCTGCCGCCATTCAGTGTCGTTCCGTAGAGCGATCCGTCTGGCCCGGTGACCAATTGCGCAGGCTTGCTGCCTGTTGCGCCGCCAAAGTTGATGAGTGTGGTCAGCGCCCCCGAGGGCGACAGCCGGAACAATGTTCCCGCATTGGATGCCCCGCCCGCCACCGTGGTGCCGTAAAAGTTGCCGTCACGGTGCATCACCAGCGCCGATGTGGGCAACGCTCCATTGTTTCCCGCGAAGGCAATCAGCGACATCAATGATCCACCCGGCGTAACCCGGTAGACGATGCCCTTCTGGGCGGGACCACCCCGCACAGCGATGCCGTAGAAGTTGCCGTCGCGACCGGCCACGACACCAGGAACAGGCTGCGCCGCAGTGCGTCCGTCGAATTTGTGCAGGGTGGTCAGTGCTCCACTGCTGCTTGCCTTGAAGATTGTCCCGGCGCCGCTGAAGGGCTGTGCACCGCTTCCGACTCCTCCGCCAGAAGTTGTTCCGTAGAGGTTGCCGTCGGGTCCAGCGATCAACGCGCCGACGGGCGCGCTTCCGTTGGCGCCGTCAAAAGACAGCAGTGTGGATAGTGTGGCCGCCTGCACCAGGCCTGCCCATAGGAGGCCCGTTGCCACGCAGAGGATGCCGTGGTTGATCATTCGCGCGCGCATTGCTGTGCTCCCCGGCTCATTGCCGATCATGGCCGCAGGTCATCGACATGTGGCCGGCAGGTATTTTGCATCGATCCCGGGGGTCGGTGGCCGCGCGCCTGCCAGCGACGGCGCGCTCGCGCAGCGCCAGGCAACGTCCCGACCGGGCGTGACAGAAGGCGTGAGCGTGAGCTTCCTGCCACGGATACGTGCGTTGGCCTGCCTGCCGTAGGTGATCGTGATCACGCCGCTGGACACATCAACGCCCTGAACATACCTGCCGGACGTTGCCTGCGGGGCAGGCGCAAGCCCCGCAGCCCGACGATCTGCCGGCAGTGCGCCTCGCGTCGCGAAACTCTCGGCCACGGCGACTTTCACGCTCGCCGCCAGGTTCAGTCCCTCCGTCACCTGTGCGCGGATCGTGTAGTCCTGATAAGCAGGAATCGCGATCGCGGCAAGGATGCCAACCGTGGCGACAGCCCCGATGCCGCCGCCGCCCATCAACAGCTCGCCGGGATGGTTCTCATAGCTCAGCTCCAGCGAAAGATAAGGCTCGCCGGAATTAATGGTGAAGCCGACCGCCCCCTTCTCGGGAAGTGCGAGCTGATCGGCGGTTGGCATCGACCAGACGTCGAGCTTCGCCTCGGTGAGGTCCGCCAGATTCTGCAGGATGCCGATGTACATCTCGTACGTGCGTCGCGGCATCTTCGGCACCGACCCCGTTGCGGCGAGCAGCGACGCCGACGTGTCGATACGCTGCTTCGTCGCAAGCCAATCGGCGACGCGTATCTTTGCGCCGGCGCGCACGCGGTCGATCAGCGGCTGCGGAGTTTGTGCTATGTAGAGGTACTCGTCCTCGTGGATCCAGTACACATGGTTATGCAATCGCCCGAGCATCGTGAGAATGCCCCTGGCGGGACCGGGCCGGGCGGCGGCACCGGGCGCCGCGGCCGCGCTGAACAGGGATGGCAGGCTCCAGTGATGAAACATCGTGCCGCCGATCTTCTGCTCGTCCGGGGCCACGCCGGTCTTCGCGGCAATCCGCTTGACGAGGTCATCGAACAGCGCCGGATCACGCAGGTGCACCGCGGTGTAATCGCCGGCCTGGTCGAACAGGACGATGATGTCGGGCCCGATGGCGGAGAAGATATCTTCCACGTCGATGCCGAGCAGATCCCTGGCCTTCTGCCTCGCGCGCTCCCAGCCACTGCGCCCATTGGGCCGCAGAGTGCCGAGAAGCTTCGACTCCAGCCTTTCGATCTCGGCCTTGCCGGGCATCGAGATCAGCACCGCCGCATCGGGATTACCCACCGCCGTGGCTTTGACATTGTTTGCCACCACGGGAAATGGCCTTGCGTTGCGATCATCACCGGCGTCGAGCACGAAGCTCAGGCGTCCCTTGCCGTTGGCGGTGCCAAACCCGAACGCAACCGCACGCATACGGCCCAGACCCATCCTGCCCAACGCTTGCGCGAAGTTCGGCACGATCGCCTGACTCATCGGCACGATGCGCGCCGCATCGGCCCACACAAACAGCCCCTGGCCGCTCGCATCGATCTTCTGCTCGAGCGCATACATGGGATGCTCCTTGAGCTGCGCTGGCAGGTTCCTGAGCACCTGCTCAAAGGCGGAGCGATTCACGCCCGGCCCCGCAAGCAGCAGCAGCCTTCCATTGCCCGGGTCGAACTTCACAAACGCCGCCAGCGGCAGCCCGACGAGCTGACCGATCCCCTGCTGGTCGAGCGGCGCCGCGAGGCTGACGGAAGGGCCCACCCGACCAAGATCGGCGAACAACTTGTTGAAATCCTCGGCGCTGCGGGTCACCAGCGTCGCCCCTATCAACAGCGCGGGACTGGGCAATCCGATACCTGCAACCTCGATCGGCGAGCGCACCGCATCGGCCAGGAACTTCAGCCGCGGGTCAGAAAACGTCGGCAGCGTCAGGACATTCTGCGCCAGCGCCTGCTGGATGCCTTCGACGTTCCTGATGTTCGCTTCGCTGCGCAGTGCCGCATCCAGCTGGCTGCTCTTGGGCATCGAAAGCAGACCCATGAGATTCGGGATACGCGCGTAGGTCACAACCTCTGGCGGCAGCTGCTTGCGCAGGAATGCCGGTGCGATGGGCAGCTCGCCCTTCCACTGCCTGACCTTCCCCGCATCGCTCGCCGCACAGGCGGCAAACGAGACCACGAACAGTGTGACGGTGATTCCGGCGACACGCATGACCAAGACTCCCTTTGATGCGACGCGTAGCTGCGTATGTTACGTATAAACGACGGGAGAAGCTGAGATCTCAGCGTTCTTCTGAGTTGCTTGATCAGTCAATCCACGCGGTAAGCGCTGTCACGACTTGTAATGCTCGCCACACTGGCGGGACTAGATGTGCGGTAGCTGCTGCAGAGAACGGCATGTCCCCTGTGCTCCGTAAATCGTTGAAGGCGTTTGGCTGGACGCTAGCCGTTACGCTCGGGTTATGCATTCTGACGCTCGGCGTCCTGTTGCTATGGGTGCAGTCGCGCAAGGAGGTCCTCCCCAGGGGTGCTATTCCCGCGCAAAGCAAGCTACTTAATCCCTCCTACCGAGAGGCTGCCGACAGGGCCATGCAGGTGCTGAGAACGGCACAGGCGGGCCGGCACTTTCCCTCCGTGGCGATGGCGGTCGGCGTCGACGGCCAGCTCGTATGGACCGGCACCGTTGGCTACGAGGATGTCGCCGCCGCCCGACCTGCCACCGCCGATACGCATTACTACATCGCCAGCATCGCCAAATTCTTCACCTCTGTTGCCTTGGGCCGACTGATCGAGGAGGAGAAGCTCGATCTGAAGACAACCTTCCACTCCGTGGTGCCTGATTTTCCGCCTTTCACCGAGGACTTCACGCTCTCACAACTACAGCGCCACCAGGCTGGTATCAGGCATTGGCGTCTCAGCGATCTCTTCAACCGGCATTGGTACGAAAGCATCCACGAAGCGGCTCTGGATCTGGTGGGCGACCCTCTACTGTTCAAGCCGGGCACGCGCACTTCTTACAGTACACCCGGATATACGCTGCTGGCACTCGCCATGGAGAAGGTCGCGAGAGAAGACTACCCGCATCTGATGCATCGCCTGGTGTTGGATCCGGCTGGGATGCACGACACATTCCTCGACCGTTTCAATCGCACAACTGGACATATCGCCACGCCTTACTTCGTCTCAAGCAAATCGATAGTGCGAATTCCGGAGTTCAACGTCAGCGATCGTTGGGCGGGCGGCGGCTTCCTTGCGACACCGGCTGATGTCGTGCGGTTTGGCAACGCTGTTCTGCAAGGTGAAATGGTGTCGGCACGCTTCCGTGCCAGGCTTCTTCGGCAGGCGACTGGGATTGACGACCTGCCAATTGCATTCATCGAAGAGCAGTCATCTCTGGGAATGAAACTGACCGGCGGTGGCACCGGTTGGAGTGGACGATCGTCGCTGTCCATCTACCCTGAGCAGCGTGTCGTCGTGGTGATCGCCACCAACACCCGTCCCGCCGATGACCGCGGCCCGGGAATTGACGAGGACATCATCGCTGCGTTGTTTACTGCGGCGCGCTGACTTCGCCACCGCAAACTTTCAGCGCGGCTTGCGCGCCCGTATCAGGAACTGATCTGTCTTGCCCCTGATCGACGGATCGAACACGTTCTTCGTGTGGTCGTCACCCGCATGCGCCAGCAAGGGCGATTCCGCCTCGATCACGAAACCTGCCTTCGTGATGGCATCGCGCGCCTGCTGCGGCAGCATGCGATGCAGGGTCTTGTTGTCCTTGCCGGCAAGACCCACGTGGTCGATAACGCCGAGCACTCCACCGGGCTTGAGCGCCGCGTACAGCGTCTGCAGAAACCCCACGGCTGCGGCTTCCCCACCTGGCTGGTCCTGATACCCATTGAATACATCATGCAGATTCATCGCCGTGACCACGGCGTCCGCCTTCGCGACGAGGCCGGCTTGCGCAAGCTGCACATGCACCGCCTCGGCGTTACCCAGCCGCGCAAGCAGCGCCTTCTCGGCATCGGCCTGCACGAGGAACGACGGATTCTGCGAGTACACCTTGCCGGTGGGGCCCACGGCAGCCGACAGCACTTCGGTAAACCAGCCTCCGGCGGCCACCATGTCGACCACCGTATCGCCGGTCTTGATGCCGAAGAACTGTACAGACTCGATGGGCTTTCGATCGGCATCCCGCGCCTTGTTCTCGGCAGGGCGATCGGGTGCGGCCAGTGCGGCGCGCATCCGCGTGAGCTGCGCGTCCTGTGCGGCATGCGCAACCTGCACGAATAATCCGACAAACATCCACAACGAGACCGTGCCCAGACGCTCGATGAATCTCATGTCGATGACTCCGTGGCGGTAGCCGCAAGCAGAAAGTGCGATAATGGCGCCCCACATCATAGAGCGCCTCCCATGCCCAAAGCGTACTGGATTTCCTGCTACCGCCAGGTTTCCGACCTGGACAAGCTTGTTGCTTATGCAAAGCTGGCGGGCCCCGCCATCGAAAGCGGCGGTGGGCGCTTCCTGGCGCGATCAGTCGCGGCCCAGGCCTACGAAGACGGAAAAATGGACCGGACCGTCATCATCGAGTTCGATTCGGTGGAACAGGCCATCGCGGTTCATGAAAGCGCTGCGTATCAGCTTGCGCTTGCAGCGATGGGGGATGGAGCCGTGCGCGATATGCGCATCGTGGAAGGTGTCTAGGCGGCTCGCGGCACTCAGCCCACCGCGCTCCACGCCACTCTGTCCCTGCCTCCCGTCTTCGCCTCATACATCGCCCGATCCGCCGCAGCCACCAGTTGCTCGGGCGAGTCTTTCGCTGACGGCACCAGGGCCGCCACCCCCACGCTGATCGTGACATGCGGCGCCAGCGGCGAAGCCGGATGCGCCAAGGCTTCTTCCGCCACCGCGCGCCGCAGCGCCTCGGCCTCCTCGACTGCCTGTTCGAGCGTGCGCCCGGGCAGCAGCAACACGAACTCCTCACCGCCATAGCGGGCGACGAGGTCGTCTTCATCCACCGCGAAGCGCTCGCAGATCCGCGCCAGCCTCCGCAGACACTCATCGCCGCGCAGATGTCCTGCGGAATCATTCAACGCCTTGAAGAAATCGGCATCGGCCATCAGCAGCGCCAGCGGCGCGCCATCACGCCCCTGGCGCGCCCAGCTCTCTGCCAGGTGGGCATCGAACTGGCGACGGTTGGCGATCGTGGTCAGCGCGTCATACATCGACAAGCGCTGCAGCTTGCGGTTGGCGGCCGTCAGCTCATCGGCCATGCGCGCGAAGTGGATGGCGCCAGCGACCAGATCGGCCACCGCGTTGAACACCGCGCAGGCCTCGGGGCCGAAGAAGTCGGTGCGGGAACTCTCCAGATTGAGCACGCCATGCAGCCGACGGCCATGCCGGATCGGAACCAGGTACTCGGAACGCGCCGTGGCATTGCCCGGCACGTAATCGGGATCGGTTGTAATGTCGGGAATCAGGTGCGGTCGTCCCAATTGCACGCAACGCCCGGCGGCGCCCACGGTGACCGGCCACTGACCCGACACCGCGAGTGGCGATTGAGTGAATTCCCCGGCATAGACCTCGTGGACGAATTCCTTGTTCGCATCGTCCAGCAGCAACACGCTGACCACTTCCACCGGCAGCTCCGCCACCAGGCAATCGCAGATGCCCTGCATCAGCGAATCCAGACTCGCGCCCTGCAATGCCTCGCGCGAGATGCGGATCAGGATGTGGGTAAGCGTGGCCTGACGCGCCGGCGCATCCTGCGCGTCCCACGGCACGACGGTGGGTGCGATCACCTGCGTGACCGACATATCTGCAAACATAGCCTTCCCTGCCATGAGGCAAGTCTACCCCGCAAGCGCGACCGGTTTCGCCGCGGCGCGCCTGAATATGTTCAAGCCCCTGGGATTGGCGGCGCTGGCGCAACTATTTCTGCTCGCTGCATCCATTCGCCGCTTGCCTGCATCTTGGGTACATAGTCGGATGCAGACTGGAGGACAAAATGTGGGACCACGGACACTGGGATATCGGCGGCGCCGCTTTCTGGCTCTTCATCGCGGTGGCGGTGTGGGCCTCGGCCTGGGAGAAGGCACGCCGCAATGCCGAGAAACACGAAACGCTGCGACGCATCATCGAAAAGACGGGGGTGGTGGATGAGGCGAAGGTCAAGGAACTCTTCGCTCCGCCACCCGCCTCTGCGTCGTGGGAATCGCCTCCAGGCAGCGCCAGCCGTGCCCTGAGAATCATGGGCTGCATCATCATGGGGATCGGCGTCGCGCTGGCGATTTTCTCCGGCATCATGATGCAGTTCGGTGGGTCAAACAGCCAGCATGGCCCGACCATCGCCATGGCGATGGCCTTCGCCATCGCCTTCGTGGGTCTGGCTATTTTCTTCTCGTCCCGATATGCCTCGGCACCGAGGGGCCAGGGGAACGGACGAGACCGATAGGTGCAAAGCCGCCTCGCGGTCGCCGAACTCAAACAGGCGCCCGACCCTCTGGTGATCGCACTGGCTTGTACCGGTGATGACAGCGCCTTTGCCGAGGTGCTTCGCCGCCGGCAGGGCCGCGTGCGCAAGTTCATGTACCACCTGTGCCGGAACACAGCACAGGGAGATGATCTGGCCCAGCAGGTTTTTCTCACTGCCTGGCAGTCGCTGCGGCAGTTGCGAAGCGCGGTGGCGTTCGATGGCTGGCTGAAGCGCATCATGGTCACCACCTGGCTGGCCGAAGTGCGACGCGGCAAGCCAAGCACCACCAGCGACCTCGATCCGGCGGATATCGCCGTACACCATGATGCAACGAGCGCGCGCATGGACCTGGATGCCGCGCTGTCGACGCTGCCGCCCGACATGCGCCTGTGCGTGGTGCTCGCCTACAGCGACGGGCTGTCGCATCCTGAAATCGTGGCCCTCACAGACATGCCGCTGGGCACCGTGAAATCACACATCTCGCGCGGCGCGGCACGTCTGCGCCAGATCCTCGCTGACTATGGAGACAAGCCATGAGCGATCCCGAACAGTTTGATCCTCTGCTGGCAGCGCACTTCAATCGTGAGCACCAGCACCTTGCGGCCGATGCCTTTGTCGCCAGTGTCATGCACCGCGTGCGTTTCCAGCGGCGACTGGCCACGCGCATCCACACCGCGCTGCGCATCGCAGCCCTGCTGGCAGCAGTGATCGCCTCACCCTGGCTGATCGCGGGCGCGACGCGATTGAATGCAGCGCTGGCTGCCTCGTTCACCTGGATTGCCGGCCTTCCTGGCGCCTGGATGCTGGGCGTGCTGGCGGCCGTGCTCGTGCTGGCTGCACGCGCGCGCAGCGATTAGCCGCGATCCGTCGATGCCGGCGAGGTGCGCGCATCAGGTCTACACCTTACCGCGCCACAGTCTGAAAAGACCATGGACCGCCGCTAAGTAGACATGGCACTGCGCGTCCATGGTTGTCGCACGAACACGGAGCGACCATGAACGCCATACGACACCAGGCCCTGCGCCCCCTCTTGCTCTGCATTGCATTCACCACGCTGCTGGCCGGCTGCGGAGGCGGTGACGATGCCGATGCCGTTCCGGCGGCACCCCCACCGGCACCGGCGCCGCCAGCCCCCGCGCCCAGCCCTCCGTTCGCGATTGGCGGCACGGCGTCCGGCCTGTCCGGAACGGTCGTGCTGCAGGAAAGCACCAGTGGCGACAGCATTGCCGTCACCTCCAATGGTTCGTTCACTTTCCCCGAAGAGGCCGCGCAGGGCGCAAGCTACGCGGTAAGCGTTTACAAGCAACCTGCCGGACAGAATTGCACCGTGACCTCTGGCTCCGGTACGGCAACCAACGACGTGACCAACATCGCGGTCGCCTGCAGCAATGATCCCTTGACGGTTGGCGGAACGGCCACGGGTTTGACGGCGCCGGTCACGCTGCAGTTGAACCTCGGCCGCAACCTCACGGTAAATGCCGACGGCCCGTTCACTTTTGCATCGAACCTCGCCTCTGGCGCGGACTATGCGATCACCGTCCTTCCCGCCGCCAATGCCACGCAGAACTGCACGGTGTGCATCGCCACCGGCACCGTCAGCGGCAGTGTCAGCTATGCGGCCCGGACCTGCGTGAGCACTGCAGAACACCAGCCGGTGGGG
>Ga0164241_10005834_pt1 | contig 11379 bp, 9 predicted proteins | sample OricomyardsoilBY_FD_108780 | JGI IMG/M metagenome (GOLD analysis project Ga0164241, IMG submission 108780) | Backyard soil microbial communities from Emeryville, California, USA - Original compost - Back yard soil (BY) | ecosystem: Environmental > Terrestrial > Soil > Unclassified | place: USA... | reverse complement strand
GGATCCGGTGGCGGCATCGGCTCGTTCACGGAGGGATACGGCGACGACGCGCAGCCGAGGAGCCAGAGCGAGCAAGCGTACGTCAGGAGGCGCGGAAGCACGGACACGCGCGAACTATGGGCCGCGCGGCCGAGCCGCGGCAAGTTTTCGCGCGTCGAAACGCCCGGTCAGGTCGTGCTGCGAGGGCTAAAAAACGCCGGATCGAGGGCGGTGACGGCGTGCAAAATGTTGGCCGCCACGTCCGAGACGGCGCCGACGCCGCTGACGTGGGCGAGCCGGTCGGCGGGCACGAGCTTTTCGGCCTCGGCGTACACGGCGCACAGCTTGGTTTGCAGCTCGCGCGACTCGAACATCTCCTCGAGCCCACCGCGCGAACGCCGGCGCTCCTCGGCTACCTCCACCGTAACGTCGATGACCACCGTCAAATCAGGTCGTAGGGCCGCGGCGTTCAGCTCGCGGATCCAGGGCACGACCTTGTCGCCATTGGGAGCGGTGACCGATTGGTAGGCCAAGCTCGACAAGTCGTAGCGATCGCTGAGCACGACCGCGCCTTCGCGCAGCGCGGGCACGACCGTCGAGTCGAGATGATCCATGCGGTCAGCGGCGAACAACAGCGCCATCGTCGACCAGGCGAACGCGCGCGGCCCGGTCGCGTCGGCGACGAACAAGCGACGTTGCAGCACCTGACGAATCAAGGCACCGATTGGGCCTGGGCTCGGCTCGCACGTCTCGACGACTTTGAGCCCGCGCTGGCGTAACGCTTTGCCCAAAAGCTTGGTGTGAGTGGTGCTGCCCGACCCGTCGATGCCTTCGACGACGATGAAAACGCCGGGAAAGCGTCGGTCGTGGCTCGGCTGTGCTTCGCTCATCGTGCCTCCGGCGACGCCGCCGTCGGCGCCACGTCTTCCCCCAGTACCAGATTGTCGATGAGGCGGGTGGTGCCACAGAAAGCCGCCAGCGCGATCAGGGCGCGGTCACCGACGGTGGCGGCGGGATCGAGCGGAAAAAGCGCGTCCGGGTCCGCAATCTCGGCATAGTCGGGGCGAAGCCCGGCCTGTTGCAGGCTGGCGCGCAAAGGCTCGATCAAGCTGCCCGCGCGCCGAACGCCGGATTGAAACGCGGCGGCGGCGGTCGCGAGCGCGCGCGGGATGGCCAAGGCGCGGTCACGTTCGCCGGCCGACAGGTAGGCGTTGCGCGAGCTGAGCGCCAAGCCATCGGCGTCGCGCACCGTCGGCTCGCCGATGACCCGGACCGGCAACAGCAGATCGCGCGCCAGCCGTTCGATGACCTTCAGCTGCTGGTAGTCTTTGCGACCGAACACCGCCGCGCACGGCCCTGCGATCGCAAATAGCTTGGTCACCACCGTCGCCACGCCTTCGAAATGTCCGGGCCGGAAGGGCCCGCACAGGTGGTCGGTCAAGCCCGCTACGCGAACGCGCGTTTGCTCTCCCTCGGGATACATTTCCGTGGGCGACGGCGCCAAGACCAGATCCGCGCCGGCGCTGGCGAGCAGCTCGACATCGCGCTCGAGGTTGCGCGGATAACGTGTGAAGTCTTCGTTCGGTCCAAACTGCGTCGGATTGACGAAGATGCTGACCGCGACGCGCTCGGCGTGACGGCGCGCGACGCGCACCAAGTGCAAGTGCCCCGCGTGCAGCGCGCCCATCGTCGGCACGAAGCCCAAGCGCGCGCCCGAAGCGCGCACACCATCACAAGCCGCGCGAAAGTCCGCGATCGTGCGATGTACGGCTGGCGCGCTCATTCTCCGCTCGCGGGCCCGTAACCGGGCGGCAAGCTGCCGATGACGGGGCGGTTACCGGTCAGCTCGGCTTTGGCGCCCGAGCCGAAAGAGTGCGCCTCGGTCGGAAACGCGCCGCCCTGCACCTCGGCCACGTAGGCGCGCGTCGCGTCGACGATCGCGTCGCCGACCTCGGCGAAGCGCTTGACGAAGCGCGGTCGCAAATCGGGATACATGCCCAGAAAATCGTAACAGACCAACACTTGTCCGTCACAGTCGGGGCCCGCGCCAATGCCGACCGTCGGAATCGATACGGACGCCGTGATGCGCGCGCCAAGCTCGCTGGGGATGCCCTCGAGCAGCAGGCCGAAAGCACCCGCTTGCTCCAAAATTTTCGCGTCCTCGAGCAGCCGCTCGGCGGCTTCGGCGCCCCTGCCCTGCACCTTGAAGCCGCCCATGGCGTGCACGCTCTGCGGCGTGAGCCCAATGTGAGCCATCACCGGAATGCTGGCGGCGGTGATCCGGCGCACGTGCTCGGCAAAATCACGGCCGCCCTCGAGCTTCACCGATTCGCAACCGCCTTCCTTCAGCAGCTTGCCCGCCGACTCTACCGCGCGCTCGGGCGAAGCTTGATAGCTCATGAACGGTAGGTCCCCCATCACGTGCGCGCGCACCGCGGCCCGAGCCACCGCGCGCCCGTGGTAACACATCTCGTCGAGGGTCACGGGCAAGGTGTTGCTGAGGCCCTGAACCACCATGCCCAGCGAGTCGCCGACCAACAGCACGTCGGCGCCGCCCGCTTCGAGCAGCTTCGCCATCGTGGCGTCGTAGGCGGTCACCATCGCGATCTTCGGCCCCTGCGTCTTCCTCGCGCGCAGGTCCGGCACGGTGATCTTGTGAGCCATCGCCCGCGAAGTTAGCACGCCGGCCCCTGCCGCTCCGGCACAGAACCCCGCCACTTTGCCGCAGACAGACCGCCGCCGGTTGTCTCTTGCCCGCGCTCGGCTACGCTTTGCCGACTGGTGGTCGAAGCGTCCGCATCTCTCGAGCTGGAGCGTTCTTTCGGGCGCGTCGCGCGCAAAGTACGCGGACGGCTGTGGCTCGGTCGAGCGCTGACCGGTACCGCGTTCGGGCTCGGCGCAGGCGGGCTGCTGGCAGGGGCGCTGTGGTGGCTGCGTCAGGGTGAGCTGCGCCCTTTGGCGGCCGGGCTCGGGGTGCTAGGGGCCGGCGTCGCGACGCTGCTCGCCGCGCGCCAGCGCTGGAGCGACCAAGAAGTGGCGCTGTACTTGGACGAGAAGCTCGGCTCGAAGGAACAGATCGTCACCGCGCTGGGCCTGCGCGCCGAAGCGAGCGAAGCCGCCCTGCATCTGCGACAAAGCGCGGCCCAGTCGCTGCGCGAGGGCGGACGAAAATTGCGCGGGCCGAAGGTTTGGGATGCGCCGCAGCTTTTGGCTCCGTTCGGCGCGGCCGCCATCGTGTGGCTCAGCTTTTTGCCGTTGCCGCCCCCGCCCGCGGTCGCGCGCGCGCCCGGCGTGGAGCGCGTGCAATCAGCGAACGTGAAAGGGCTCGAGCGCATCGAGGCCTTGCGCGACCAAAGAGGCCGCAGCCCCGAAGACGAACGCCGCCTGCGCGCCCTGGCCGACGAAGCCAAGAAGCTGCGGGGCGATCTGGCGCAAGGCATGGAAAAGCGCGAGGCGTTGTCGCGGATGGCGCGGCTGCGCGACAGCATCGCCGAGCTACGCTCCGAATTCGGCAAGCAACAGAATCGCCAAGGGCTCGAGGCCGCCATCGCCGCGCTCAACGAGCATCCCGAGGCGAAGAAAGCCGCGCGCGCGCTGGGCGACGGCGACATCACCGCCTTCGACCAAGAGATGCAGCGGCTGGCCAATCAAGCCGAAAAGCAAGCCCGCGAAAGCGCCAAGCACGCGCTGGAAGAGGCCGAGCGCGCCGCCCGCGAAAAGGGAGCGCCCGGTCTCGCCGACGCTTTGAAAGAGCAGCGTGACGCGTTCGACCAGCGCGCCGCCGACGCCGAAGCGCTGCGCCAGTTGGGCGAGGCGCTCGCCGGCAAGCTCGACCCCGAAGCACTCGAAGACTTGAAAGAGTTCGGCCAAGGCGGCGATCCCGAAGCCGCGCGACGCCTGGCCGAAGCGATGGGCAAGGCGTTGTCCCAGCTCAGCGAAGAAGAGCGCAAGCGACTCGCCGAACAGCTGAAAAAGCAGCTCGACCAGAGCCCGGTCGGCGCGGGCTCGCCGATGACGCGCGAAGAGCTCGAAGAGATGGCGCGGCGCCTGGCCTCCGCCGAAGGTCAGAAGCAGCTGGAAGAGCAGCTGCGGCAAATGGCCAACCCCGACCGCACCCCCGAGGCCGAGCGCGACGGCGCGCTGGGCGACGCGGAGCGCGGGCTGAGCGACGCGGAGCGCGGGCTGGGCGTCATGCCCATGCCGATGACGGGCGGCCCCGGCGCGCCGGGCGAAACCCCCGGCAACGGAAGCTCACCCGGACCGGGCCAAGGCAATGGCAACCCCGGCGGCAAAGGCTCGAGTCGCGAGGGCGGGTCGGGTGACCACGCCGGTCAAAGCCAGGCGCTCACCGCCCCCGAGCTGCGCTCCAAAGCCAACGTGCAGCGCAGCGGCGTCGGGCCAATGCACGCCGCCACCCTGGGTCGCGCCCCGGCGCGCCCCGGCGATACCGCCAACCAGCGCGGCACCGGCAGCCTGGGCAGCGTGGCGCCCGGCGAAATCGGCGCGATCGAGCAGTCCGAAGTGCCCGAAGAATACCGCGAGCACGTCGGCCGTTACTTCGAGCCGTAGCTCTGGGCCGGTTTCTGAGGCTTGGCTTCGAGGCGTAGCGTGACTTTGCTAGCATCCCGGGTCGCATGAGCGAATCGTTCCAGTCGAGGCTTGCCGCGGCCAAACGCGCGGCGGAGGAACTGACGCAAGCCGTCGGCACCGTGATCGTGGGCCAGCGTGACGTGGTCGAGCAGGTGCTGTGGGGCTTGATCGCCGGCGGGCACGTGCTGCTCGAAGGCAACCCCGGCTTGGGCAAGACGTTATTGGTGCGCACCCTGTCCAGTTGCTTGGATCTGCGTTTCTCACGGATCCAGTTCACGCCCGACCTGATGCCCAGCGACATCACCGGCACCAACGTGCTGGTGATGGGTGAAGGCGCCGCGCCCGGCGGGCGCTTCGAGCTGCATCGCGGTCCCATCTTCGGCCAGGTGGTGTTGGCCGACGAGATCAACCGCGCGACGCCCAAGACGCAGAGCGCGTTGCTGGAAGCGATGCAAGAGCACTCCGTCACCATCGCGGGCGTGCGTCACACCCTCGAAGAGCCGTTCTTCGCGCTCGCCACCGAGAACCCGATCGAGATGGAGGGGACCTACCCCTTGCCCGAGGCGCAGCTGGATCGCTTTCTGCTCAAGGTGCTGGTCGAGAGCCCCGGCGACGATGATTTTACGCAAATTCTGCGACGAACGACCGGCGCCGCCCCCCCGCCGCCCGCGCGCGTGCTGACTCAAACCGACGTCTTGGGGCTGCGCGCGCTGTGCCGTGAAATCGAGGTGGCGGACCCGGTGCTGCGCTACGCGGCGAGCCTGGTCGGCAGCTCGGATCCAGCTTCGCCGAACGCGCCGGAGCTGGTGCGCCGCAGCGTGCGCTTCGGAGCCGGGGTGCGCGGAGGCCAGTCGTTGGTCCTGGCCGGCAAAGCCATCGCGCTGCTCGAAGGTCGCCCGCAGGTCTCGTTCGACGACGTGAAGCGCGCCGCCGCGCCCGTGCTGCGCCACCGCATCTTGCGCAGCTTCGAGGGTGAAGCCGACGGCGTCACCACCGATCGCGTGGTCGCCGAGCTGTTGGCCCGGGTGGAGCAGCTGCCTGCCCACGTGGCTCACGCGGCGGCGGCCAGCTAGTGCCGCGCTCGTTTGGCCTCGTGGCGACGGGCCGCGCGCTGGGCGCGGGGCTCTTTCTGGCCCTGACGAGCGCTGCGCTCGGCGCGCAGGCCGCGTCACCGCTTTTGGTCGACATCGAGCCAATCCTGGGTGTCGGCTCACCCGCGGTCGACGGCTGGATGAGCACGCAAGTTCGGCTGGAAAATCCCTCCAGCGACGTCGTGCGCGGCACGCTTTCGGTCGAAGCCCAGGTCGCCTGGGCGCGCGCCTCCGGCGGTCCGCGCAACAGCACGGACGTGCCATTTTCGGTGGCGGCGCGCTCGCAGGTATCGCTGGAGGTGCCGGTGCACGGTTTTCCCGGCATGGCGCCGAGCCTCAGCGTGGCGGCGCGGGGCCCGGACGGGCAGCTCTTGGCCGAAGCCAAGAGCGCCGAGCTGCGCACGCACGACCCATTGATCTTCGACCTGAGCTCGCCCAGTCACGTCGCGCCGGCGGTGCGGCTGCTGGGCGTGCCGCTCTCCAACACGCGTTGGGGCGGCCTGGCGTCGCCGCTGGTGTCAGTCGCCAGCGCGCGCCAGGACGCTCACACGGGCGAGCCGGTCGTGCCGCACACGCCGAGCGGCTACGCCGCCGCCACCGTCGTGCTGGCGACGTCGGCCGAGCTGCAATTGATCGGCGAAGAAGCGCGCGCGGCTCTGTCCGACTGGCTCTTGGCGGGGGGCGCGCTGGCGATCGTGCCCGAACGCCCCGAAGACCTGCGCGCGGCGTTCTTGGAGGCGTGGGTGGGGGGCCCGGTTTACGAACAAGCACCGCCCGACGAGCTGCGCGGAGAAGCCACGTTCACCATGCCCGTCGATCCCGGCATTGGGCCGTCGGGCGGGCGCGCCGCCGGCATCACCGAGCTGCGCTTGGGCCCGAGCGCTGACTCGCGCACGCGCCTGCACGGCTACAGCGGCGGCAATTTGCGCCCTTCGCCTTGGGGCGCCGCCGCCAGCTACGGCTTGGGAGAGCTGCACCTGTTGGCGTTTCGGCCGAACTCCGAGCCGTTCGTGAGTGACCCCTGGACGCACCACAAGCTGGCCGATTTGACGCGCCACGCTTGGGATCGCGACGCCTCGATCGCGCTGCCGTTCGCCGAGCAGACGCTCGACGAGTCTCGGCTCAGCCAAGTGCGGCGCGAGTTGGATCCCAACCAGGGTACGCGCTGGACGATCGTGGTCTCGGCATTGCTGCTGCTGGCGTACGCGGCGCTGGCGGGGCCACTCAACTTCTACCTCGCCCGCCGCGCCGGTTTTCCGCTGCGCGCGCTCTTGCGATTGCCCGTGCTGTCCGCGTGCGCGCTCGGCCTGGTCGTCGCGCTGGGCGCCATGGGGCGCGGTGTGAGCGGACGAGCGCGGCGCCTGACCTTGGTCGAAGCAGGCGCGGGCATGAGCCGCGCCACCGCCACGCGCTTCCGCGGCTTGTACGCCTCGTCGGCGCGCGAGCGGACCGTGCAGGCCAGTGCGCGCGGCAACGTGCTGGACGTCGCCGGCGACGCCGAGCAGACCGGACGCCGCTTGGTCGTCGACCGCGACGGCGCGCGCCTCACCAACCTGCGCGGCCGACCTTGGGAGGTCGTGGTCGTCGAAGAAGACGGGTTCATGGGCCTCGGCGGCGGCGTCAGCTTGCTGCGCGCCGTCGACGGCAGCGTCACGATCAAGAACCGCCTCGGCCGCGATTTGGTGGGCGTCGTGCTGATGCCGGGCGGCACTCGCGCGGGTCGATTTTTCATCCGCATCAAAGACGGCGAAGCGGTCGTGGAAGCCGCCGGTCAGCCGCTGTCCATCGCGCGCAGCGGCACGCTGGGTCGCTCGGCGCTCAACCTCGAGATGGCCAAGGATCGGCTCGAGAGCTGCAGCAAAGGGCTGAGCCAGGCCTGGGACGCGATCGAGGCCGCGACCACGCGCAACATCGACTTTTGGCCGGAAGACGTGCCGGTCTTGCTCGCGCAGCTGGACGGCGGCGAAGGCAAGCTGACCGATAGCGGCTTCCCCCTCGAAGCCGATCGCACGCTCGTGCGCGTGTTGGGGGTTGGAGGAGTGCCATGACGGACGTTCCGGCGATTCGGGTGCGCCACCTTTCGCATCGCTACGGTTCGCGCGAGGTGCTGCGCGACGTGAGCTTCGACGTCGCCCACGGCGAGATCTTCGGCTTCATCGGACCGAACGGCGCCGGCAAGACGACCACGATTCGGGTCATGGCGACCTTGCTCGAGCCGGCCACGGGGCGCGTCGAAATCGACGGTTTCGACGTCGCGATCGATCCGGACAAAGTGCGGCGCGCCATCGGCTATATGCCGGATCACGCGGGCGTCTACGAGCGCATCACGGTGCGCGAATTTTTGGAGTTCTTCGCCGACGCCTATCAAGTACCCGACCCCAGCGTGGTCGACGTCGTGCTGGAGCTGACGGATTTGCGCAAGCTGGACGGCCGATTGGTGGCCGAGCTCAGCAAAGGCATGAAGCAGCGGTTGCAGGTCGCGCGCATCTTGTTGCACGACCCCAAGGTGCTGATCTTGGACGAGCCGGCCAGTGATCTCGATCCGCGCGCTCGCATCGAGCTGCGTGACCTGTTGCTGGAGCTGCGCGAGCTCGGCAAGACCATCTTCTTGTCGAGCCACATCCTCACCGAGCTGTCCGACGTGTGCACCTCCGTCGGCATCTTGGAGCGTGGGCAGCTGGTCGTCGCCGGCCCAATCGCGGCGCTGGGCGAAGAGCTCGCGCGGCGTGCCCGCGGCGACGCGGCCGCGCGCGCCGTCGCCGAAGCGCCCGCGGGCGGTCCGATACCGGCCGCTCGAGAGCTGCTCACGCCCGGCGGCGCCGCGATTCCCGCCGCGGCTCGGCGCCGGCTCAAGCTGCGCGTGCTCGGTGACTCTCGCCTGGTCGTGTCGCTCTTGGCCGGCGGCGTCGGCGTGCACCAAGTCGAGCCGTACCCGGGCGGTCTCCTCACCGTGGACTACACGGGCGACGAGCGCTTCGTGGCCGACGTGGTGCGCCACCTGGTCGGGCAAGGTGTCGGCATCGTGGGCGTCGAGCCCGAGAGAAACGAGCTCGAGCGCATCTTCCTCGAAGTGACCCGGGGAGATCTGCAATGAGCGTCCAATCAGGCTCTCCGTCGGTGCCGCCGCTCGCGCCCGGCTCGTCGATCTTCGCGCGCGGGCGCTGGGGTCTATCGCGCCTCACGCGCGACCCGAACCCGGTCTGGATGCGCGAGCTGCGCCAGTCGGCCCGCCTGCAGCGCACGCCGGTGATCCTGATGACGATCACCATCGCGGTGGCGCTCTTGATCAGCTCGGTGGGTGGCATCGCCAGCGTCACGGCCGAGCCGGCCAAGGTCGGTGTGGGTATCTTCCACACCTTCTTTTCGCTAGCGTTCGCGCTCGTCACCTGGCTGGGGCCGGCGGTCGCCGCCAGCACGATCGCGGGCGAAAAGAACGGACGCACCTGGGAGGCATTGGCGCTCACCAGCTTGAGCCCAGCTCGGATTGCGCGTGGGAAATTTCTAGCGGCGTACACGTACCTGGGGCTGTACCTGGTGATGTTGGCCCCGGTCGGAGCGCTACCGTTCTTGTTCGGTGGCGTGACCGCGACCGAGGTAATTCTCGCATTTTTCTGCTGCTTCGTGTTCGCCGCGCTCGCCGTCGCCTTCGGGCTCGCGCTGTCGTCCAAGTTCCAAAGCTCGGCTTCCGCGATCATCGTCACGCTCATCTTGGCCCTGACGACGTCGTTCGCGACCTTCATCGGCTTGGGTGTCGCGCTGTCGGTGGCGGTGCACGAGCAATGGCCGGCGGTGGCGCAGGGCCCGCCGGTTTGGCTGCCCACGGCATGGGTGCGCGCGGACCTCGGGTTGCCGTACCTGGCGTTCTTGGTGGTGTTGCCAGCGGTAGCGGTGCTGGTGCCGGCCTGGCTGTTCTACGAGGTGACCATCGCCAACCTGGCCAGCCCCAGCGACGACCGTTCGAGCCGCTTGCGAGTTTGGACCATCGTTTCGTCGCTGTCGCTGACGGGCTGTTGCGCCATCGTGGCGGTCGCGACCCGGCAGGTCGAGTGGGCCAAGGCGCAAGGGGCGTTCTTGTTCCTGTTCTTCTTGTTCGTGGTGCTGATGGTCGCAGGCGAGCCATTGGGCCCCTCGCGGCGGGTGCGCGTGGCCTGGGACCGCGCCGGGCGCAGCCACGCCCGACGCGCTCTCGGGCCAGGCGTGGTTCCGGCGACGACTTGGCTCATCGGCCTGGTGCTCGTGGCATTTACGGCCTGCATCGGCGTCGGCTGGCTCACGCTCACCAAGCCTAGCGACCGCGACGTGCTGATCGCGTTCGATGGCCAGCTCTTGGCGTTTTTGCTGTTCTTGTGCGGACTTTCTGCGTTCTTTCGCACCCGCGCGGAGGGCGCCACCGTACCGCGGGTGCTGTTGATCGTGACCACCGTGGTCGCGGCGATTGGGCCATGGATCGTGATGGCGATCGCCGGCGTGGTCACCCAAACGAGCGACGCCACGCTGGCGCTGGCCTCGCCTTCGCCCACGTACGCCTTCGTGCTCGCCGAACAGATTCAGCGGGGCTCCGCCGATGTGGCAGGCCTGATCTTGCCGGCGATCTTGTGCTCGGCGGGCTATGCCCTGTTCGGCGTAGGTCTGTTCGCCATGGCCGCCGGCCGAGCCCACGCACGTCTCGGGCAAGAGCGTGAACGCCTCGCGCGATTGGAGGCCCTGTTGGACGCGGAGCTGAGCGCCGAGGAAGCCGCCTCCGAGGCCCCACCAGGGCCCGCGGAGCCCGACCCGGAGCCGCAAGCCGAGCCCGAAGCGCCTCAATGACCCAACCCAGCCTGCTCGACGCCGACTTCGTCCGCGAGCTGAGCTTGCTGCGACGGCGCCTCAAAGTCGACGTGCGCTCCGGCGGCGCCGGCGAGCACGTGGCACGCCGCCGCGGCGGAAGCGCCGAGTTCCACGAGCACCGCCCGTATGCGCCCGGAGACGATCTGCGCCGCATCGACTGGTTGGCGTTCGCGCGCAGCGGCGCGCCGGTCGTGAAAACCTTCCGCGCCGAAGAAGACGTCGCGGTGCGCATTTTGATCGACGCCTCGGCGTCGTTGGGCTTCGGAAACCCACAAAAAATAGAGGTATCGCGGCGCATTGCGGCCGCGATTGCCTACCTGGCGCTGGCCGATTCGGAGCGGGTGCAACTGCTGGTCAGCGGCAACGCCGATACCCGCGGCCTGGCCGTCGTAGGTGAGCCACGGCGCGGTCGCGGCGCGCTACATCGGGTGCTGCGCGAGCTGTTGCATATCGAAGCGCGGGGGCAGACGTCGCTGCCAGCCGCGCTGCGCGGGGTGTCCGAACGGGCGCTACGCCCCGGACTACTGGTGGTCATCAGCGATTTTTTCGATGCGGGCCCGGTCGCCGAAGAGCTGTCGCGCTTGCGCGGCCAGGGCCATGCCCTGACGCTGGTCCAGGTGCTGAGCCGGATGGAGCTCGAGCCCGACTTCGAGGGGGATCTGGGTCTGGTCGACGCCGAAACCCAAGCCGAGGTCGAAGTGACCATGGACCCGAGCGCCATCGAGGCCTACCTGGCCCGCCTGGCTGGCCTAGTCGAGGAGCTACGCGCCACCGCTCGTCGCCTCGGCGGACGCTACGTACGGGTGCTGACCGATGAGCCGCTGGAGGCGCCCATGCGGCGTATCGTTTTGGGAAGTGGCGACTAGGGGGAGTCGGCAGTTGGCAGTTG
>Ga0164241_10005833_pt1 | contig 11380 bp, 11 predicted proteins | sample OricomyardsoilBY_FD_108780 | JGI IMG/M metagenome (GOLD analysis project Ga0164241, IMG submission 108780) | Backyard soil microbial communities from Emeryville, California, USA - Original compost - Back yard soil (BY) | ecosystem: Environmental > Terrestrial > Soil > Unclassified | place: USA... | reverse complement strand
TATTTAATTGGAGTTAAATAAGTAATTTAGTAAAACAGAAAGGAGATCTATTTTCTTTATTCTGATATTAAATTGTACAAATCAAATATTAACGTCGTATAAAACAACATGCTCATGGAACCTTTGTCGGGAGTGACTACTTTGGGTCAGTTCATTATTGCCAAACAACGTGAATTTCCGTACGCAAAAGGGGAGTTGTCTCGTTTGCTTCGTGATATCAGCATTGCTGCAAAAATTGTCAACAGCGAAATCAGAAAGGCCGGATTGGCCAATATCCTAGGTGCCTCAGGTTCAACCAACGTACAGGGAGAAGAACAAAAAAGATTAGACGTATACGCCAATGAGCAGTTTATATCAGCTCTTACAGTGGGAGGGGAGTGTTGTGGCATTGCCTCGGAAGAAAATGAAGAAATAATATTGGTTCAAAACGAGGTGTCCAAAGATGCTAAGTACGTGGTGTGCATGGACCCTTTGGACGGTTCTTCGAACATCGACGTGAATGTTTCCATTGGCACCATCTTTTCCATTTATAGAAGGGTTTCGGAAGAAGGTCCCGCCACTGTGGAGGACTTTCTGCAAAAGGGAAGTAAACAAGTGGCGGCTGGGTATGTGCTCTATGGTTCATCTACCATGTTGGTGTATACCACAGGGCATGGGGTGAATGCGTTTACCTTGGTTCCCTCTATCGGAGAGTTCTGCTTAAGCTACTCCAATATCAAGACACCTGAGGATGGCACCTGTTATTCGGTCAATGAAGGCAATTACTTAAGTTTTCCGGATGGCGTGAAGAAGTACCTGAAATATTGCCAAGCGGAAGACAAGCATACCAAGCGGCCTTATACCTCACGTTACATCGGCTCTCTCGTAGGTGATTTTCACCGCAACCTTATGCGAGGTGGTATCTATTTATACCCACCAAACGTAAAAAATCCTGAAGGAAAGCTGCGGTTGACCTATGAGTGCAATCCTTTGGCGATGATTGCTGAGCAGGCGGGGGGAATGGCAACCAATGGAGGAGAGCGTATTCTAGATATACAGCCTACAGATATTCATCAGAGAATGTCCCTTTACATAGGCTCAAAAAACATGGTGGAAACCGTCAACCAGCTGCTTGCCCTGAAGGAACTGAACGGAAGCCACCAAACAACGGTGGCCGCCTAAGCATCGAGCCACTTTTCGGCTTCTTCCATGCTTTTGAAGGTTCGTTTAGGAAAAGAAGTGGTTTCGGCCACTGAGTCCAACTGAAATTGGGTGATGTCGTTTTTGACAACCTCTGCCACCTTTGCCAGACCAGCTTGCATCACCAATTTCTGCGCATCCTCATGGAGCTTTTTTAGCTCTTGGGGATGCGTTTTCATTTCGGTAGCATCCGTCAAAAGGGTAAAGCCTGTTTTTAATAGAGAAAGAGTGGTTCGCCAATCTTCCAAATAATTACTTACGACCTCCGTGTTTCTCCAAAAGCCGATAATTTTAAGATAGGCTCTGTTTTTATCCAGAGCCAAAGAAAGTATGTAGTGTGGGTTTTCCGAGACCGTTTTTTTCATAAGAAAAGAGGTGAATGTTCTTGATAAAAGTACTCTGAAAATATACGGGTATTCGCTAGCAGAAGTTATTCAATTCCTTACATGCTTCCTTTGCCCGGCCAACACGAAAAATGTACTGATATGTATCATCATTCCTCACAAAATCGTGTAGGAATCTTTTAGCTTGAATTTCGGTTGTATTTTTGTGAAACAAGGGCAATTCTCCCAGCATGGAAATGGCAACAAAGAGAGATATCGAAAACCGTGAAGACATCATAAAATTGGTGAATACCTTTTATGATAAAGTGAATGCGAATGAAGTGTTGAGTCCCTTATTTAACGAAGTTGCTCAGGTACATTGGGACAGTCATCTGCCTACTATGTACGATTTTTGGGAAAACATTATTTTTGGAACTGGCAACTACCGAGGCAGGCCAATGCCGCCTCATTTGGCCCTTAACCAAAAAGTGCCGCTTTTGGAACATCATTTTATCACTTGGATGAGTCTTTTTTTCCCAACAGTGGACGAGCTTTTTGAAGGTCCAAAAGCACAATTGGCCAAAGAAAGAGCGCAACATATTGCCTCTGTAATGCGGTACAAAACAAGTCAAATGCAAAAACTTGGGTAGTCTGGCGACTGATGACTTATTGCGGCTTATAGTATTTCATCGCCTCTGGCATCCGCTTCTGAATATCGGCAATTCTACGATCGTCTGAAGGGTGTGTAGAAAGAAGCTCGCTAGGTTTTCCTCCCCCTTGTGCTTTCATACGCTGCCAAAAATCGACCGCCTGGTTGGGATTATAACCTGCCATGGCCATGAATATCAAGCCCAAGTGATCTGCCTCGGATTCTTGCAAACGGCTGTAAGGCAATAAGACCCCTACATTGCTTCCCACATTATATGCCTGTAAGAAAATTTGTTGGGTCAAGGCAGGTTTTTGTGCTAGGGCAGTGGAGAGTACTGTGCCACCTGTTTGGATCGCCAACTGCTGACTCATGCGTTCGCTTCCATGGTTGGCAATGGCGTGGGCGATCTCATGTCCCATGACTACAGCAAGACCAGTTTCGTTTTGTACCACGGGTAAGATTCCCGTATACACGACCACTTTTCCACCTGGCATGCACCATGCGTTCACCTCGTTGCTTTCCACTAGGTTGAATTCCCAATTGAAACCATTTAGCTGAGAACTGAGATTGTTTTGGGCCATGTACTGTTCTACAGCATGCTGGATACGTTGGCCTGCCCGTTTTACCATGGCCGTATTTGCCGCATCAGCAGAAAGTTTGTTTTCAGTCAAAAACTGTTTATAGTTCGTATAACTCATGGATTGCATTTCGCTATTAGGGATAAAGTTCAACTGAGATCTCCCAGTCACAGGCACTTTATTGCAATCAGTCAGTAGTAGGAGGGAAGTAGAGAGAAATAATACAAAACGCGAAGGAATTGTCTTATCGTTAAAAAATCCTGCAGAAGTAGTAAATGCGATCATATTTGTATTTGAGAATGGATTATGCTCTTTATATTCGTTCATAAATTTAAGTGCTCCATTAAAAAAATCATACCATCTTTCCTGCTTTTCTTTTTGGTTGTCAATGCTTTTGGCCAAAAGAAAATGGCATTGGTGCTAAGCGGGGGAGGCGCCAAAGGATTGGCTCATATTGGCGTCTTGAAATACTTGGAAGAAAACCGAATACCCGTCCATTATGTGATAGGAACATCCATGGGAGGGCTGGTAGGTGGCTTTTATGCGGCGGGTTATACTCCCTTGGAGATGGAAAAGATTGCCACTTCTAGAGGGTTTATCAACTGGGCCACCGGTAAGATTGACGAGCAATACAACAACTACTATCTGCGTAAAGAAGAGAATGCTTCTGTGGTATCAGTTTCATTTAAAACGGACTCTGCTCTTCGGCCTTCCATTAAACCCATGTTGGTGGACGATGCTCCGCTCAACTTAGCCATTTCTACGCTATTGGCCCGAACCACTGCCATTACGACCAATTTCGACAGTCTTGTGGTGCCCTATCGCTGCATAGCGGCAGATGTGTTTTCCCAGAACAAAGTAGTATTGAAAGAGGGTAACTTAAGCGAAGCCTTGAGATCCACCATGTCGGTGCCTCTTTTTTTTAAGCCCTTTAAAGTAGGTGGAAGATACCTTTATGACGGTGGTATTTACAACAATTTTCCTGTAGATATTGCCTATACCGAATTTAACCCCGACTACGTCATAGGGGTTAATGTGTCTTCTAAAACCTTTACAGATTACCCCTATGAAAGTGATGAGCTTCACATCTCTAGATCACTCATTTACATGTTGTTTGCCAAATCGGATACCACCTTGTTGAAAGACAAGGGCATTTATATTCAGCCCGATTTGGGCGATATGACCACAAGAGATTTTGATAAGGCGGAGGAAATGATTCAGGCAGGATATCAGATAGCCAAGCGAAAGTTTGAGCCCTTGTTGGGTGTACTTCGTGATAGTGCAGGCTTTGAAGCATTGAAGACACGTCGTTTGCTGTTTTCTAATCAACCTAAGCCTGATCAATTTGGCGCAGTGAAAATCATTGGTCTGGGCCGGAATCAGCAAAATTTTGTCTACAACACAATTAGAGAAAGGAAGAAGCTTCTTACCATGGAGCAGTTCACACTCCGTTATTATCGGATTGTACAGGATGGGAATTTTAATGTCCAGTTCCCCCTAATCAAATGGAACAAGGGAGCACAGCTGTATGATCTGGAAATGCGGATGTCGTTGGACCGGCGTCTGGAACTCGAATTGGGTGGAAATATTGCCACACGGTCTATACAAGAGCTGTATTTTGGGTATAGTTATAGTTTTATCAATCGACTGTCTTTCAATTGGTACGGCAATTTTTATACAGGCCGCTTTTATCATTCTGCCCAAACTAAACTCCGCATTATCCTGCCCATTGTGAAAGAACCCATATACATCGAACCTGAGTTCACGTGGAACTATTGGGATTATCTTGGTCAGAACGAGATCATTTTAGATAACCAGATCCCTACATATGTGCGCCAAAGCGATATAAAGGCAGGAATAACAGTGGGAGCTCCCCTGCAGTCGAGGACAAGGTTGCTGGGCCAGTTTGCTTATTTTAATCTGTTTGACAAATATTCAAACGATCTCTCCATCGAAACAAATGAACAGTTGGACCTGACTTTGACGGAGGGCATCTACCCAGGAGTTTCAATAGACCGTTTTGATCTTGACCGGAAAATGTATCCTACAAGTGGGATTTCGTATACGTTTGGCTGCAAATACATATTTGCCAATGAAGTGCATGAACCAGGTTCTTCCTCTCTTTATACCGATAGGTATTTCAAATACCATGAATGGTGGAGAATAAAAGGAAGATATGAACAGTACATTCCTATTGGCAGGAAATTCTCGTTTGGTTATCTGGCTGAGGGTGTGGTCACCAATCAGCCGACCCTTAGAAATTATACATCCACCGTTATTATGTCGCCAGCTTTTGCTCCCATGCAAGACAGCAAAACTTTGTTTTTAGAGAACTTTAGAGGCTTCCAATATTTGGCAGGAGGAGTGAAAGCAATCTTTAAAATCACCCCCAAATTCCATTTTAGGTCGGAGGCTTATGCCTTTCAACGCTACAATCGGCTGCAAGAACTTCCTGATCAATCGGCAAACAGCTATTTTTTGATTGATCAAATCCGTTTCTGTGGAAATTTGAACTTCGTTTATTGGAGTCTGTTTGGTCCAGTCAGTCTTAGTACCCTTTATTACGATGATCCCAAAAAGGAATTTGGCCTGCTGTTGCACGTCGGATATATCCTGTTCAACAATAGGCCTCTAGATTAAAACAAAGTGCAATGGCCCATCTGCCATTTATTGACTTGCCCGCAACCTTTTATCTGGCGTAAGCTTCCATTGCGTATAAAAACCATATACATTTTCATAGAGAATTCTTTTTGTAAAGAATAATCAGTAATAAATCAAGTAGATCGTTATTTCGCCGTTTAGCTTGCGTCAGAAAAAGGGGACATATTGTTCTCCTGTCATTTAAACTTTAGCTATCGCACACATGAGAATTAAATACATCTATACGCTACTATTCGCGATTTCCCTCACAAAGACTTTCGCGCAATCCAATGCCAATGTCCTCATTGAGAATTTTGACAAAAGAAAAAATGAAAACCTACTTGGAGGCTATTGGTATACTTTTGACGACAATGAACAGGGGGGTAAAAGCTATTTAAAATCTGATTGGAAAGATTTTATAAAAATTAGTGGTCACGCCTCGCCAGGAATGCTTCATGCTGAGGTAGTGTTAGATAAAGGAACCTATCAGTGGAGCCCTTATGTTGCCTTTGGGACACATATCAACAACGGCCCTTCTTTGAATCCTTCCCATTTTGCCGGGATCTCTTATTGGCACAAAGGAGTCGCACATAAGTTCAGGGTGGATACACCTGAAATATTGGATTATGATTATTATCAAACGCCAGTTCCTGCTAGCGAAGAATGGACCTTGGTTACGATCGATTTTTCAATGTTGACACAAGGTGGTTGGGGGAAAAAGAAACCTCTCAATCTGAATAACCCTATCAGCATCGTGTGGAATTTGGATGAAGCTTCTGGGAGTTTTGACATAGATCAGGTCACGTTCGTGAAAGAGATTACCTATGTGAAGGAGAACAACATGGTTATATTGCCAGCGGAGATTCCCGCGCCCTTGGCCGTAAAAGGGAATGTCTCCAGTCCGCTCAACGACTTGTCAAAAAAGTATCTGACCAAAGGAATAAACCTCACAAATTGGGGAGAATCTGATAAGATCAAGTCTTCGCGGCCCAGCGACTGGAAATACAATGAGGCGGCGATCAAACTACAGGCAGACCAAGGCATGTTAGGAATCCGTTTCCCTATTGATCTGGATTTGTATCTGGTAGACAAATTCAATGTGTTCAATGGCACCAACAAAAGGATCGAAATTGAACCTGTTTTGTATACAGTGCTGGATTCTATGAACGTTTGGACTAAACGATACGGTCTCTCTTATACGATTGATTACCATGCCTACGACGCGACCTACAACCGCGCGGCCTCTAAAGATCCCAAATTCAGAGCGGCAGCCTCCTCGCTTTGGCGCGTAGTCGCTGAGCATTTTGTGAAGGAAAAGCGCCCTGATCTTTTCTTCGAATTGACAAATGAGCCAGGTCTAAGCTTGCCAGACGGAGAATTTATTGATCAAGCAGACTGGAACCTACTTGCCCAATCCATGATTGACTCGATACGAAAAGTAGACAGAACTCGGCCCATTATTTTTGGGGACACAAAGTGGTATAGTTTGGATGAGTTGGTACAGAACAAACCATTCAAAGACAAAAACATTATCTATTGTTTTCATATTTATGATCCCTTTGCATTTACCCACCAAGGTGCCACTTGGGCGAAAATGGGCTCTATGAAAAACATCCCTTTTCCTTACTCACCCCAACGGTGGTCTACTGAATTCCGTGACTTTGGAGTGACCAACGGCACTCCTCAATGGGTAAAAGATCAAATGACTAGGTATTATAAAGAAGGCAATAAGCAATACATCAAGAACAGGATAGCAAAAGCAAAAAACTGGGCGTATGAACATAAAGTCCCACTTATCTGCAACGAATGGGGAGCATTGGCGAACACAGCCAAAATAGAAGACCTCAACGCCTTTTTTCAAACCATGGGAGAAATATTCAGGGAAATGGATATTTCTTGGCAAATATGGTTTGGCATTACCGACAGTGAAAACAAACTTCTTCCTGGAATGGCGGAAGCCTTGGATCTGAAAAGAAGGTAGAAGAGGTTTCGGCATCTCCTTTTAAGAAGATTAAAAATAATTCGGCCTATTGTTGAACATGATGTATGCTGTTCGACAATAGGCCGTTTGATTAAAATGATAGGCAATTATCCTTCTGCCAATTTGCCGATTTGATGATCAATCTTGAACAAGGCATCGCCCTCTGTACCAATTAGTTCGTATATCTCGATCGCCCTTCTTGCGGTTTTCTCCTCTTCGAGTTGCTCGTTCAGGAACCACTGTAAGAATTTGGCCGTTTGGTAGTCCTTTGCCTTATGGCACTCGTCGGTCATGTAATTGAAGCTCTCAGTGATCTTGATCTCTTGCTCCAAAGCCCTGGAGAGTACGTCAAACAGATTGTCAAATGTTTGTGGGACGTTGGTTACCTGTGGTGAAATCGCGTACCCACCTACTTCTGCCACATAGTCAAAAATACGAAGCATATGCTCACGTTCTTCTCCCGACTGTTTGCGGTAGAACTTGGCAGATTCCTGTAGCCCATGTACACTGCACCATGCAGACATGGCAAGATAAATGGCGCATGAATGCGCCTCCATGGCTATTTGTTTGTTAAGTAAATCTTGGATGTGTTCCTGAAGGGAAGTTTTTATCCTTAAGAGTGGAGCGTTCATCGTGCTTTCGTTTTGTATGGGTATGACGAAAGTACAAGAAGCTTGCCGTAAAAGTTTCTCCTATGAGAAAATTTAGAATAAGTCTAAATCTCAGACAGTTGCGGGGGCATGTTGCAGAGATAACGGCAAATTGTGTACGGCGGCCATTTTATTGCGATTCAGCAAATCGTTCAGGGAAAACAAGTAGTGGGCAGAGTTGAGCAATTCCCAAAGTTGTAGGGCTTCTTCCAGACTCAGTTTGGCAATGTCTCCTTTGATGGTAAAAGAGATCTCATGCACATCGTCTAAATTGTTAGTATTCATCAGAATAGTTTCCCAGTTAATACTGTTCAGTCGTTTTCGTACGTTGATGAATTCGCAGAAACGAATAGAAAAAGTACGTCCTTTTAAGGTGAGAAGGAGGTTTCCGATTGAGCCATTTGAGTACAAACCGCCTAAGCAGTTCTCTGAAATCAAATCCATATCCAAAACTAGTACTTATTTAGATTAAATACAAACAAGCTCTTGTTTTCTCGGCATGCGCTAGTATTTTTGCAATGTTTAGAACAATTCTAAATTACAGATGGGGCATTGCAAAGTTTTGTTGGCGGATAGGTCAGAAGTATACATAATGGGACTGAGGGAAGTGTTCAGGCCTTTTGAGGAGCAATTTGTCCTAAAAGAAATTACAGAACCGGCACGACTCTCCAACTGGTTGGAAACAGAGAAGCCCCATGTGCTTGTATCTGAAATCGATTTCCTTGACGAACTGTCGGATGGTTGTATAAAAAGGTTGAAAAGCATCAGTCCGGCCATGAAGATTGTGGTGCTTTCAGACAAAGTTTCCGATACACTTATTCAGAGGGCAGTACGAAACGGGGTGGATGGCTATTTAAGAAAAGACAGGCCAGCCCTTGATGTGTTGGACGCCCTGCGCACTGTGATTTCTGGAAACAGGTATTTTTCTCCTGAGATCTCCTCACTATTTTTTCAAGCCATGTCCTATCAACAGCATGAGCTTTCGGACCGTGAAATGGAGATACTCCGCTATATCTGTCGCGGGCGATCCAATGAGCAGATCGCCGACATTCTTAGTCTAAGCGAGAAGACAGTAGCTACCCATAAAAAGAACATTATGCGGAAGGCAAAGGTCAAAAAGACCCATGACCTCATTTTATGGGCAGTAAATTCGAAGATTGTATCACTATAACTTGCTCACAGTAAGAACTCTACTTCTGTTACTTTGAGAATATTGGTGGAGCCGCTCGCTACCTCGGTGCACAAAAGGGCAACTTCCACATTGGCATCATTTGGGAGCTTTTGAGAGGCGCTGTCAAAGCCATCTGCTCGGTACCCGTCAGTAAATTCCGACAACGAGCTTGAGTCGCTGGGTATCACAACTATCTCCTGTACCAAATAATCCCGATCGTTCTGCCGCACTGTTTTGCCGACGAGGTCGTGGTAATTGGTTCTTGCTTCGGTTGCTTCTTGTACGTTCATGTTCTTATTTTTTAGTGATTGCTTCTATTTTCCAAATCGTATTGGCAGCATCGTCAGCCACCAAGAGAGACCCGTCTTTGCTCATTGCCAGTCCCACAGGTCGGCCGTATACTTCTCCATTTTCTAGATCAGATATAAATCCTGTCAGGAAGTCTTCCGTTTCGCCCTTCGGTTTTCCGTTCTCAAAGCGAATGAACACTACCTTGTAGCCCACTAGTCGGGAGCTGTTCCAGGAACCATGTTGCCCAATAAATGCTCCGCCATGATAGTGGGAGGGGAATCTGTTCCCTTTATAAAAGACCAAGCCAAGAGATGCCGTATGTGCTCCTAATGGATAATCAGGGGCAATCGATTTTTCCGCCATCTCTGGATTCTTTTCTTTTATCCTTGGGTCTTCATGTTTGCCGAAATAAAACCACGGCCAGCCGTAAAAACCATTTTCTTTTACACTGGTGAGGTAATCGGGTACCAGTTCGTCGCCCAATTCATCACGTTCGTTTACGGCCGTCCATAATTGCTTGGTAGTGGGTTCCCAGTCCATCCCCACCGGATTCCGAAGGCCACTTGCATAGACTTTTTTGTTGCTGCCATCTAAGTTGGCTACCAATATGTTTGCCCTTTCTTTTTCGCTTTCGAGGCCATGCTCCGCTACGTTGCTGCCCGATCCTACAGAGATAAAGAGCTTTGTCTTTTCAGGATCGGTCACGATGTTTCTAGTCCAGTGGTTGTTATATCCATTGGCTGGGAGATCGAGTATTTTCTTCCCTTTGGTGTTGATCTTTAGTTCGCCCTCGTGATAAGGGTAAGTGACTATCCCATTGGTGTTCGCTACATAAAATATACTGTCTATCAATAACATGCCGAAGGGGTGATAGAGATTTTCCAAGAATGTTTCCCTGATCTCGGGTATGCCATCGTTGTTTCTGTCTCTCAACAAGGTGATTCGATTCGCATTCTCGAAAGTCTTGGCAGATTTCCATTTCCCTGAAGTAAGGGCTTTTACCTTTTTTGCCAAGTTCGTTTTTGCCATGGCCTCGGAGACCAATACGTCTCCGTTCGGCAGCACATAGATCCAGCGTGGGTTTTTAAGATCTTCTGCAAATTTCTTGACGATAAATCCTACAGGGGCTATAGGGGTCTTTCCTTTTGGCCAGCCGATCACGTTACTGTTTTTTACGGCCGATTCGGTGGCATAGGGCACAGGCATTGAATCATTTTTCCTCTGCGTTTTAAACTCGACCGACATTACAGTCGTGTCGGCCCTAGTTTCATCACTTGTTTGTGTGGATTTGTCAGAACATGCTTCGGTCAAGAACAAAAGGCAGATGATAGAAATGAATGATGCTTGTGTTTTTAGAGTTTTCATTTTCAATATGTTATGGCCGTTTATCTCCTTTTAAAGTTTGACTCATCTTGAGATACACGCCATTTGTCCATCCAAATCCATCCTGTAAAGGATATTCACCCCCTCCTGTATCGATGTTCTCATCTACCACATTGTATTTTTCGAGCAGCTTTCCTGTCCGTTTGTAGATCTTAAGATTTAAGTCGAGCCATCGTTTGGCGCCTTCTGTTGCCAATGTTCGCTTATTGTAATTTAACAGACCTTTTACCGTTATCCATTGAAGAGGTGCCCATCCATTTGGGCTGTCCCATTGGAAGTGGGAATCATAGAGGGTCGTAACAAACCCTCCGCTTTTTAGAAAAGAGGCTGACATTTTTTTGGAGACCAAGTCTGCCTGTGCTGGTGTGGCCACTTGAAAAAACAGAGGAAAGGAGGCCGCCAATGTAAACGCAGGTGTATTCTTTTTCTTCTTAAGATCATAGTCCATAAAAAAATGTTGCTTATCGTCCCAGTGGTATTTCAGGATGGCTTCCCTTCGCTGTTTTGCCAACAATAGATAGTTGGCAGCCAGATG
>Ga0164241_10005832_pt1 | contig 11380 bp, 14 predicted proteins | sample OricomyardsoilBY_FD_108780 | JGI IMG/M metagenome (GOLD analysis project Ga0164241, IMG submission 108780) | Backyard soil microbial communities from Emeryville, California, USA - Original compost - Back yard soil (BY) | ecosystem: Environmental > Terrestrial > Soil > Unclassified | place: USA... | reverse complement strand
TTTCTCAAGTTTTAAATCAGTGACTGCCTGGTTACGATTGAGACTCTGCAGGATCAGTTCCTTGTATTCCTTGTGTTTGCGACCCTCTTTGGCACCATTGTACTTTCTTGCGTTAAGACGCTCTATGGAAACAGACACCCCTGAATAGTAAACACATTCGTCTATGCCAGGGTACGGAAAATGTTTAAAGTGATGACTACGTTCGATGGTCGCTGGCAACCACACTGGTTGCTGGCAGTAACCACAGACAAAAGGAGGAGCCTCACCAAGCTTATGAGCCTGGTAGCACTGACTTCGAAGGCGATTAATCTCATTTTGCGAACGTGCAAGGATTTCTTCTGAATTCCAATACCGCCCTTCGCTGTCCCTAACTTCCTGGATACTGTATTGGTGAGCCATGGTAGTAAATTTACACAAAAACAGTGTCAACTACTGTCAATTCCACGTGTCTTATCTATATCCGCTTACATGCTCCAGATACTTTTCCTTAATATGATCTATGAAATTGGCTTGTCCACTCTTCCTGATCCGTATCTCCGAAAACACCCTTGCGTAATTCCCAAGCTCAACGGAAAACATCTCCTCGAATGCATTTACAATTTGTTTGATATCAGCTTTACCATAGTTGAACACACCCGTGGCCTGAAGCGCATAGATCAATTCGACCAACGCCACCTTTTGACTTGTCCATTGCAGCGGATGCGATGATGAGTCCCTTGTTGAGCCTTCTAGCTTCCTGATGGCATCAAATATAAAATCCTTGACCAGTGTATGCGAAAGAATTTTAGCCAGCTTCACATCGTACATGGTTGAGAATGTTTCGTCCGTTCCAACCGGCATATGGCGGGCAGTATGTCGCGTGAAATATTGAATATCGAGATAGGATGATCCGGACATACAATATTCATAGAAAGCCTCGTGCTTGTACGCAAACTGCTGAAGCTTACGCATGATTCTGTAATAGTTTTCCATCCGGCTTTTGCGATCACGAAAAGAATCAAACAAGAGTATCTCGAATTTCCTTTTGTAATAGTAATACTGACTCAGCAGCACGGGTTTTATCTCTTTAAAGAACCGGATCTCTTCCTGGTCATTCGCAAATTTGTAACTCACCGTGAATTGCTTCAGCTCCGATATTATCTCGCGCATAGTCGATAGCGCTTTTCCCATCGCAACCAGGTCATCCGATCCGGCAGCATTGATCTCTTTCATGCGCTTCTGTAAGCCTTCAGAAAATGTAATCATATCCATACTCGCAACTGTTTAATGTTTATGCGGCATCCGGCAGACGATCTTCAATGATGTAGCGGATGTCCTCTTTAATTCGTTGATAACAATTTTGTATTTCGTCATGACTGGCAGTTCGAGCGGCAGGAATAGGCTGGTAACTTTTCTCCTCTTCTTTCAACGCTGCATGATCATTGAGTATTTCTCCATGAAATACCTTAAGCGCTATCTTCTGTTCAGGATCATCGGCTACCATTCCCACAAATTCACCGGACGAAAGGGATGCAATTTTTGATGGCGGAATAGCTGCTTCCAATTGTGTTGATCTACTCACGGATGTATCGGTTCGGTTGATGGAAACACTTTCGCGTTCCTGAACGATCTTGCCAAACCGCTCGGACAAAAGCTTCGCAGTGTCTCCAACTACTTGCCCGGAAATTACATTGCCCACAATGTTCATAATGACCTCAGCCTGATCACGGCCATAATCCTTTTTAAGCTGCGAGTAATCCTGAACCGCCAGTGTAGTAGCAACTTTGTTTGATCGTGCCGTGGCAATGAGGCTGTCGATGTTATTAAAATAGACTGTGGGGAACTCATCGAAGATCAGGCTGCTTTTCATCTTACCTTTCTTGTTCACGAGCTTGATTACACGTGATATGTACAAGGAAAGTACTGCCCCAAAGATCTGCTGCTTCTGCGGATTGTTACCCATACATACCACCTTGGGTGCATCCGGATTGTTGATATCGAGTGTGAAGTCATTGCCTGACAACACGTAGTACAACTGCGGAGACGAGAGCCGCGCCATCCCGATCTTGGCTGAGGCTATTTGTCCTTCCAGTTGTTCCCATGCAGAATGTTTATAGGCGGATTCAAATGGATTGATGAGTACATCGATCTCCGGTTCTGTTCGCAACAGCGGAAAGAGAATTTTATATTCCAGTTGCATAAGTTCAATGACATGAGGAAGCGTGCAGTACTTTCCATTCTCATACTTGCGCAGGAACCAAATGATGGCCGTAACAAAGTTGATCGGTGACTCTACAAAGAAGTCTCCCTGCTTTTTGATCCAGTCACGGTTGAGTCCCAGCATGATAGTACGTGATGACTCACTGGCATCGGTAATGTCTTCCATCGTGATTGGATCAAGTGGATTGCACCGATGGTATATTTTATCAAAGTCAATGACATAGAACTTTGGCGTAACCGGGTAATGGTGTCCAAATTTCAGTAATGTATTGTAAGCAATGATGGACAGATCATCGAACTTGAAATCATAGATGAACATGCTGAATCCTTTGCGAATGTGCTGCGTGATGATGTGGCGAATAACGAAGTACGACTTTCCGGCTCCCGGTGTGCCAATGACAAGTAAGGCCCTGAATGGATTAATGAAATTGATCCAACTTCTCCGGGGGTTATTCTTTAATGTGTATTGAGCAGGAAGGTTGATTGAATACTCATTCTCCAGCAATCTTTCTTCCTGAGGAAACGACTCATTGAGTTTATTGAAAATATCATTTCGTAATTGGAGCTTGATCAACCGGCTAAGCCAGGTGCCTCCGGTGAGTATGAGGATGTAACCAGTCAGAACCAAGGCTATGTATGTGCTGCATAAAACATTAGCCGTAATTTTCAGGTAAAATAGAAAATGAGCAAAGAGGAAGACCGTCAGCCCGGAAAAAATCAGAACAAGCGCATACGAAAGACTAATCTTTTCATCCTTCTTCCCACGCGCTCCAACAAGGGACACAATCAGTAAGAGCAAGGCTAAAAGTTTGGAAGTCCAGATGGAAGCGAACAAACCGGTGCTGCCTGCATTGATCATAATCCTGTCAATGAACGAGTGCGTATAACCCCACTCGTGCAATGCCTGATGACAGAAATGATAAAAGTGCATGATCAACAGCACCATACTGCATATCCTGGTCAGGTCAATGATCTTGCGTAATGCCTGGTCGTTTTCTCCGGTTTGCATAATTATGTTGTTTTATATCCGATAGCCTCTTCTTCTTTTTCTCCTTCGCGGAAGTTTCAGTGCTGCTTCCGGTGAACTGAAATCCAGTTCATTCGCTGTGACCATATCCGAAATGACATCAGCCATTGTTGTATTACCTTTCTCTCCCTTCTCTTCGTTGGGCAGTGATAGTTTTGTGAAGCCAGGACGAAACGGTTTGACAGTGTCCGCATTGATCGATAGTTTTTCAAGTATAGCAGCAGCGCCATACTGCTTACCCAAGTCACTGCCATTGAAGACCACGCGCAGTTTGTTATCTACGAACGTTACTCCGTATGTTCTTCCTTCTGCATTCGTTCTGAAAAGCACAGCGATATCTTTCTTTGAAAGGGCATCTGTAAACAATTGCTTGGAGCTAACGGAATGATGACGGAGAATGGAGTCAATCCTCCTTTTCACAAATTCTTTCAAGGGTTGCCTCAGTGCCTCGTTGAGCTTGAACTGTTTCTCCAGAAATGCCAGCGTAGGTTTTCCATGTATGGAACTTGCCTTTACTGGTATGCCAACACGTTTTTGTTTTTCATCAATCAGGCTATACATCAGACCACCTTTGGAAAACATCTTCGATTTCTCCGTCCCGCGATCAGCATGCACATTGTATTGATGGAGTATCGCATTAAGTTCTGGCAGCGATGCGTACTTATATGCCCGTGTCACCATCCGCACAATGTTGGAGATACTCCGTTTCGTTTCTGATTTGCCATAGACGGCTTTCTTAACATCGGCAAGAAAGATCGATTCCTTCTGTTGCTTGTCTTTGCTCTCAGCCTGCACCAATCCAAAATCGATCTCAATTTCCTTCCTTGCTTTTTCAGATTGATTTTTTCCGAGATAATGGATGGGTATCCGCTTACCATTTTCCTGTATGAGTGTTGACACGATATGAACATGCGGATGGGCAGCATCACGATGCTCATACACCAGATAGGGCTGATCGCCAAAACCGATCTTGTTCATGTAGGCAGACGCGACCTTATTTAAATCATCAACACCAAGTTTTTCACCCACGTCAAAATTGAGTGAGATATGAAGCGTGTTTGTTTTTGTTCTGCGATTACGTTCGTTCAACTCTGTGAAGCGATCAAGCTTCTCATGGAAGTTCAGGCGGTCTGCCTCTTTCTTAAAGAGATTCGCCTGTATGCATGTTGCTGTTCCTTCCATCACTTTCTGTTCATTGTAATTCAATGCTCCTCGTATATCTTTTCCGCTGATCACCCGCGCCACCATTTTATTTCAGAATATTATCCAGCAGTGTTAACAGTTTATCTACCTGCGAAGTGACCTTCTTATACTCATCGAGTATTTTTAAAGCATCAAATATTTTTTGATTCGGAATAGTGGTTCCATTGAAGTACCGTGTCACCTGGTTGACATTTGTTCCAATGGCCTTAAGTTCTTTGCGGATCGCTGTCAGTTCGACAGTGACGGTATCCAAGGACGCATCCTTGTGATACCAGATGATCTCTTCTTTCTGTAAAATCATCCGTGCAAATTCTCCGAGTGTCTGGCAGTTGGAATTCTTGCGAAGACCTTCCAGCTTATTGTAGAATGCTTCCGATACCCGTACACCGATCAGGTGATTAAGCGGCTCTTCCGTGTTGTACTTTCGCTGGCTCATACTTGATACATTTTGACAAACCACAGAAGCCGAGTTCCGAGGCTTCGTTCCCGAAGAGCCGACAGGCGATGAGGCAAGATGCCAAATGTGTTAACATTTGTACATCTTGCTCCCCGCAGAAAACCGCGGGGTGTGACCGTGAGCATTTCAAATTCCGGCAAGCATATACTTTCTTCTTTCATGATCTTCGTAGATGATTGTTTGTAAGAGAAGATTCTGTATTCCGTTTTCTTTCCTGAAGGATTCGCTCGATGTCTTCATAATCGTAGAAGATGACGCCACCAATTTTGGAGAAGGGCAGCGTTCCATTAATGCGCAGGTTCTGTAATGTTCCTGATGAGAGGTTTAAAAGCTTCCTAACCTGCGGAGATTTGAGCCAGCGTTGTGCAGGACCTGCCTGTCGTTGTGACAGTAACTTTTCAATGGCTTCGAGTAGTTCTACTTTGAAAGCCTGCAAGTCCTCCGGGGTGATAATATTGGTTGCCATGATTTGTTCTGCTTTGTAAATCAATGGTTCAAATCACGGTTGTAACCCGCTGTTAAAACAGTCACAACTGTCCCAGGACACCTGGTAAGTATCTCACAATCAGCAGGAAATAATTTTAAGATTTTCTAAAAACAGGGATGATTACTTTTGCATTGGCGGAAATTCCTGTCGGTTTTTCTCTTTAAGCAATCCAAAAACTCTCAACTTATGACACAGGAAATCATTCATCCCATCCTTCAAAAAGCCATCAAAAACCTTGACGTAAGCAAGGAGTTCAAGGCGATGGCGAAAGCTAACGGATTCAAAACATTGCAGAATATTTTAGACATGCCGTTGCATGAAATTCCTTATAAGCCGGAGTCGGGATACCGGATGCTGAAAGAGTTTTTGGATTTATTACACGAGCAGGGCCTTGGCGAATTGACGGATGAATGATCTAAGTGGTAGGAGACTTCAAATTGTGAACCGTTTGGTGTGGATATATAATTTTTGATTTTCAAAAATTACAGTCTTCTGCGGTGACTCAACGACTATTTTATCATTCTCAAAAAATGAGATGGTAATGGTGTTAATTTCAAAAATGGAACAAATTTGCCGGTGGTTATATCCACCAAACTTAAGCGTAGATGTGACGTAATCATGCATCTCATTTCTTCCCTCCAATATTCGTTTGAATAATGCTATCCCGTCTCTTTCCATTGATGAATATTCCGGGTTATCTGATGAGTTGCTTGACTGTGATGTGCGCTGCATTTTCAAATTAGCTTAATTGCTGTTGCAACTACCTGAAAAGATTAAGGAGTTCCTTTGACATTAGTCAAGCAGGTGATTGATTTATATTACTAACCTAGGAATACTTGCATCAACTCTCTCTTTGAATCGATTAACCTCCCTCCGAGATTGAAAGAATGTTCCCATCGGGGTCTTTAAGCCAAACCATTTTCAAGCCATTGGATGAATTCCAAATTCCAAGTCTATCTTGTTTTAGAAACTCGTAACGCTCGCAAAATACTTTCTTACTATTTAACGACTTAACAATTTCTGTTATCTCCTTAACGCGCCACCCTAAAACAATGGTCGGCTGAGGTCTAACCTCTTCCACGATTTGAATTGTCAGTAAGGTTCCGTTTGAACGGAATTCAAGCATTGACTCGTTTTCCCGCAAGAGCATGAGTCCCAATTTGTTTTTATAGAAGTCCTTTGCCTCTATTGGTTTGGCCGAAGAGAGGTATACTTGAAGCTCTTTGTCAAAAAGCATAGCAAATTCAATTTACCTGACAAGGTATGTTGTTTGGTTGAAACTTCGCTTACAATTCAAGCGCCTGGTAAGCTGAATCCACAAAGATTTATTCGTTATTTGAAGTGAAAACATTCGAAAACATTATTCTCAGAAGAGATACTTATCCGAGATAGCTCCTTAATGTTTTACTCTTATTGCTTTTTCTGAGTCGCTGAATTCCCTTTTCTTTTATTTGACGAACTCGTTCCCTGGTAATCTCAAGCATTTCTCCAATTTCGTCTAGTGTCATCGGGTGTTCACCATTAAGCCCAAAGTATCGGGAAATAATATCTGCTTCTTTATCTGTCAATTTTGAAAGCGATCGCTTAATATCCTTTTGTAATGAATCATCCATTAAACCAGAATCAGGTGTTGCCTCGCTTTCATCTTCCAACACATCGAGCAAACCATTCTCTTCTCCTTGTACGAATGGCGCATTTACTGAGACTTGTCGCGAACCCATCTTAATGGTATCAGCAATTTCGTTAGGGTCTATTTGGAGTACTTCAGCAAGTTCATCGGAAGATGGTTCCCGCTGAAATTTCTGTTCAAGCTGCGCAAATGTTCTGTTCAACTTATTTAAAGATCCTACCCGATTGAGAGGAATGCGAACAACTCGTGATTGCTCTGCTAAAGCCTGCATAATACATTGGCGTATCCACCATACGGCATACGAAATAAACTTGAAGCCCCGAGTCTCGTCAAAACGCATGGCAGCTTTTATTAATCCGAGATTTCCTTCGTTAATCAAATCGCCCAACGACAACCCGTTGTTTTGATATTGCTTAGCGACAGAAACTACGAATCTGAGATTTGCCTTCACCATTTTTTCCAAAGCAATCTGGTCTCCGGCCTTTATTTTTTTTGTTAGCTCCACCTCCATATCAGCCGTAATCAAATCAACTCTTCCAATTTCTTGTAAGTACTTGTCCAGTGATTGAGTTTCTCTGTTTGTAATCTGTTTAACGATTTTTAATTGCCTCATTGTTCTTCGAAAATTATTATTCAATTCAGTTATCCTCTTAATATTACTGTCAGTCACCAAACTTTAGAAAGTATTTTACCAAATGAAGGGCGCGCTCGGTGTTCTTCGACTTATATTCTTCGAGCGTATATAACTTTTCTGATTTAAGAGGCATGGAAACAGCGATTTTAACGATCCATTCACTTGGATCGAAATCCTTTTCAGTCGTATTAAATTTCTCATAGTCCATAACATTTGCTTCCAAAACCTTTCCCCTGACCGGCATAATCAGCTTACATAAATATTTTTTGGTTCTGATTCTACCAAAGACTTGGTTTTCGCTCAATGCTTTTCCTACCGTATGGATCTCAATACTTTCTATTAGACCCAATTCTTTTTTTGCCAGGTTGGTTAGGCCTACCAAGGCGTAGTCCCGTTCGAGTCGAAGCCATTCATTCTCTTCTGTAAAATAGTATTGGCCGTCAGCTATTATGTTATTCATAGAGAGATGGCTTATGAAGTTTTTTGAAGAGATCAATGGCAACTTTCACATTTTCGGTTGTTTTCGTAGAAAGCGCCCCTGAGGTTTCCCGATGAAGTGACAATCCCATACCCAGGATGAATCGTTGAATGATATGGCCATGTACCTTTTTTATTTTAAGCCTTTGTAACGAATCCTCTATTATCCTCGCTACTTCTGCTTGATTGGAAGCTCCCTTTATCTGATTAATAATGCTTTGCCTGAAGGATACCATGTCAAACTGTTTTGTTGATTTTCAAACCATCTTTTAGCCACCACGCCTGAATCTTGTGTAAATCATGGCGGGAGATTTTTCGACTTTTAAAGCTGTCTCTTATGAAGTCGCTTATGATTTCTTTGAGAGGGTGTCCCAGAAGATTGCGGTAGCGTGCGAGAACTTTCTTTAATTTTCCGATGCTGCGTCTCTTAATACGGATACTCCTGGTTGCCGAAGTGGATTTGGCAAGGCATTTTATTTCGTATAGCAAATCAGAAATGTTACCAAGAAGAAATGTCTCAGAGAGTTCAATTTTCTCAGACATCTCTTGGTCGCTGCCAGTGTTATCAACGGCTCTCGCATTTATATTTCTTGTCGTTCTGCTACTACTCAAGAGTGATTATTGTTTTCTTTTCCTACTGATCAGGCAATAACTACGATACCTTCGTCACCATTACTAATTCCTCCTTTCGATAGAATCCGTCATCGAGTTTTGACTTCAAAGCGGTAAAGGCTTTCAGCGTTTCATCAACATCTGACAACGTGTGTGAGGCTGTTGGAATAATCCTGAACATAATTACATCCTTTGGCACAACAGGGTAAATTACGACCGAGCAAAATATTCCATAATTCTCTCGCAAATCCATCGCCATGTTAGCCGCTTCGCCCACACCACCCTTGAACAAAACAGGTGTAGGGGGAGACTGCGTATCGCCAATCATAAACCCTCTTTCTCTCAAGCCACTTTTTATCGCAACCATTATCGTCTTAAGGTTTTTTCTAAGCTGCGGCTGTGTCCTAAGAAGTTCCAGTCTTTTTAATGCCCCGATTACCATTGGCAGGGGGATGCTCTTCGCATAAATCTGAGACCTTACGGAATATCGTAAATACTTTAACACATTTTTATCTCCTGCAACGAATGCTCCAATGCCAGCCATAGATTTTGCAAAAGTTGCAAAGTATAGATCGACCGATGGTTGAACGCCCTGCTCTTCGCTGACGCCAGCTCCCGTATTACCCATTGTTCCAAATCCATGAGCATCGTCAACCATGAGCCTGAAATTGTATTTCTTTTTTAATTCAGTAATTCCTTTCAGGTCACCCATCTGACCTGACATACCAAAAACACCTTCCGTAATAACTAAAATGCCACCGCCTGTTTCGGCCACCAGCTTGGTTGCGCGTTGAAGTTGCTTCTCCAGACTTTGCATATCGTTATGTGTATAAACGAAGCGTTTGCCCATGTGTAATCTCACGCCATCAATAATACACGCATGCGCTTCCGCATCGTACACAATAACATCCTTGCGATCAACTAAGGCATCGATAATCGATAATACACCTTGATAACCGTAATTTAACAGCATGGCATCTTCCTTTTTTTCAAAAGCGGCTAGCTGTTTTTCCAATTCAAGATGATGAACTGTATTCCCCGACATCATCCGAGAGCCCATCGGAGACCCTAAACCATACTTGGCGGCAGCATCTGCATCTGCTTTTCTGACATCAGGATGATTGGCCAGACCTAAGTAATCATTCAAACTCCAATTCAATACTTCTTTGCCATTAAACTTCATTCTTGGCCCGATGTCGCCTTCCAGTTTAGGAAAGAAAAAATAGTCTTCGGGCAAATGAGAGTACTTAGCCAACGGCCCTTCTTCCATTCTTAATTTCTCAAATAAATCGTTCATTTCGTTTTCGTTAATGAATACAGGAGTTTAGCAGAGGTGCAAAACTAAATGTTGTGAATTCAACATCTGTTGAGTTCAGTCTCTCGAGTAGTTGATTTAAATCAACTACCTGATTGACTAAAAAAATAGCAAAAATGCAATGACCGTAGGTGGCTGTCTACCTGCTTTTTCTGGACTTGATCAGTTCTCGCACACCGTTAATAAAAGTCAAGGGGTGAACAGGATTTCCGGGTATAAAGAGGTCAATTTCATGATTGCTAAGAAAGCTGCGGTTCAGCGCCTTACCTCCAGCGAAAATTCCACCGCTAATTGCATCCGTTCCTGCAAGAATAATAATTTTTGGATCAGGTATGGCATCATAGCAGCTTTGAAGCGGAATTGCCATTCCTTCGGTAATTGGTCCAGTAATAACAACTCCGTCAGCATGACGTGGTGAAGCGACAAACTCAATTCCAAATCTTCCCATATCAAAGTTTACATTTCCACAGGCGTTGAGTTCAAGTTCGCAGCTGTTATCACCTCCGGCAGAAACCTGGCGCAGCTTCAAGGAGCCTTTAAAGAATTTTGAAATCTCCGCTCTTATTAAGTCTGGATCAATCTCAATTGGTTTCGCTTCATCCTCCTTTACTATTAAACGTTGACGGTTGTTCGTGGCCATCTTGTAATCTTTCGTAAATCTTATTTTGTTTGGAAACGCGAAGGCACACTCCCCACAAAACGTACATTTTCCAAGATCAATAGATATGGGATTAGAAGATATGGCGTTTGTTGGGCAAAGATCTACCAGAGCACGCTCATCAACTGAATCGTGCATGATTACCGGAGTACCTCTGAAGACACCTGGAATTTCAGCATGCTCAATATCCGGAATGGACTGCATTCCCTGGTGCATGAGAATTTTTATATTTCCAATCATTTCATTGATGATTTAAAGGTCATGACCACAATAACTCAAGTCAAAGCTTTTATTGCATATCGGAAAATCTGATATTTCGTTATTCCTTACTGAAAGCGCCAACGCCAGCCAATTGTGCATTGACGGATCTTTCACTTTATAGTGAAGTAATTCGCCCACCTCATCCGTAACAGCGCAATGGCAAATTTCTCCTCTCCACCCTTCCGTCAATGATATTCCAAAACTCTCCGTCTTGGGCGCTATAGACGACTTTCTATTGATCGGTGGAGATGGTATTTGACGGATGATCTTTCGGAGGTAGTATATAGACTGAACTATTTCATCATGCCTGAGTTTGGTGCGTGAGTAAACATCTCCATGATGCTTTAGAATTGAAAGTGGACTGAATAGATTGTATAAACCGAAAGGATGTGTCGCGCGTATATCACGCATGATTCCTGA
>Ga0164241_10005831_pt1 | contig 11385 bp, 9 predicted proteins | sample OricomyardsoilBY_FD_108780 | JGI IMG/M metagenome (GOLD analysis project Ga0164241, IMG submission 108780) | Backyard soil microbial communities from Emeryville, California, USA - Original compost - Back yard soil (BY) | ecosystem: Environmental > Terrestrial > Soil > Unclassified | place: USA... | reverse complement strand
GACCAGGTCGGGATCCACTTCGCGGGCCTTGCGCAGCGCCTCGGCGCCGTGGGTCGCCGTGGTCACGTCGTACCCGGCGAAACGCAGACTCGCGGACAGCAGCTCGACGATGTTGGGCTCGTCGTCGACCACCAGCAGATGCGGACTCATGCCCTCAGTCTGCCGCCGGCACCCATGGGAATCCTGGAAGGTTCCTGGCAATCAGCTGTGAGTCGTCACCGCGGCCCGCGCTTGAACCCCCACTTCTCGCCGGCCGCCTGCCGGACGGTGCCGTCGTCGACCGAGCTCGCAGTGGCCTTGCCGTCCACGACCACGGCCGTCACCTGGACGGTGTTCCCGGTCTTCACGTCGTCGATCCCGTCCCGGGCGGCGTTCACGAGGGTGTCCTCGGTGAGGGTGTAGGTCTGGCTGTACCCGTCCTCGCTCTTCACCGTGATGGACTCCTTGCTGACGGCGGTCACCTCGCCACGCTGGGTGGCCATCGTCTGGTAGCCGCCGCCGTCCTTCGGGACCACGAACTCGCCGTGCAGCGCGCCGCCCAGACCGAACTCGCCCCGGTGGCCGAAGCCCTTGCCCGGACCCTGTTCGTTCGAAGGAGCCGACGGGGACGCGGAGGGCGAGTTCGACGGTGACGGGGTCGGATCGGCGCCGGTCGCCGCCCAGGCGACGCCGCCCGCGGTCGTCGTCACCGCGACCGCGGCGACGGTGCCGGCGATCCGCCAGCGCTTGTCCGAGAGCTTCTGCAGTGTCGCCATACCTGAGCTGCCTTCCGTACTGCGTGCCCGGCCGGTTCACCTGGCACTGGTACAGCCACGCTGCCTCGCGGAACTGAGACGAGACTCCGGTGCACCTTGGAAAACCCTGGCAATCAGACCAGGAACAGCACCGCCGCGAGCCAGACGGCGGCGGCGAGTGACGCGCCGATCAACTCGATCAGGATGGACAGGCCGGTCGCCCGGAGCGCGTGCTTGGTCGACGTCCAGGCGTTCGCGTGGGTCTTCTGTCGCTGCCACTCCGACAGGTAGACACCAAGTGGGAAGCCGACGAACATGCCGACCACGGGGATGAGGAAGAACCCGACGATGCCGAGCAGCACCCCGACGATCATGGACCGTCTGGGCACACCGGACTCCCGCAGGCGCCGCTCCGGTACGACGTACTTCACCACCTGACTGGCACCGATCAGGGCAACTGCGACGGCCAGCACGGTCCAGCCGGTCGGGCTCCGCTCCTCCAGCGCCCAGACCAGGATCGCCGCCAGGCTGAGCAGGGCGCCGGGCAGGATCGGGATGACGATGCCCAGGATGCCGACGAAGATCGCCACCCCGATCAAGACTGTCCCAACACTGTTCACACGGATCACTGTGCCGCAAAGCCGGGCCCTTAGGGTGGACGCATGTCCCAGCTGCACGAACTGGTCACTGCACTCGCCGCTCCGTGGGTGGTTCTCTCGCCTCGTTCCGGTCAGCTCACCGGGAGTGGCGCGGAGGGCGTCTATGCCCGGGATCAGCGGATCCTGTCACGGCTGATCGTCACGGTCGACGGACGGGAGCCGCTCCCGGTGCACGCCGACGAGCAGACCGCCTCCTCCCATCAGTACGTCGCCCAGCTCGACTGGCTCGGTGACACGCGGCACGACCCGACCGTGATGCTGTATCGGACGCGCGAGGTGGACCGCGACGGCCTGACCGAGCGGATCACACTGGTGAACCGGTCCCGTACGACGGTCGAGTGCCGTCTCGAGGTCGACCTGGGCACCGACCTCGCGAGCATCGTGGCGGTCCGAAGCGACTCGGCCGGCGACCTGCCGGACGTGACGCCTGCGCGCGACGGAGAGACGGGTCTGCAGTGGGAGAGTGCGGGCACCACGGTGAGCGCGAGCCTCGACCCCGGGGTCAGTGCGGCACCGCGGGTCGAGCCGGGGGAGGAGTTCACGCTCACGATCCGCGTCACCGCCGAGTTCGCTCCGTCGACCACCGGGTTCAGCATCGACTCGCCGCCGCCGGTGACGCGGCACCCTCTCGGCGTGCGCTGCGACGACAAGCGCGTCGAGCGCTGGGTCGAGCGATCACTGGACGACCTGCGCGCGTTGGAGCTCGCGGCCGGAGATGACCGCTATCTCGGCGCGGGACCGCCGTGGTACCTGACACTGTTCGGCCGCGACTCGCTGATCTCGGCCGGCATGCTGATCCCGGTCGACCCGGAACTCGCCGCAGGCACTTTGCGGGCCCTCGCCGCCAAGCAGGGCGCGAAGGTCGACCCGGCCACGGCCGAGCAGCCGGGCAAGATCCCGCACGAGCTCCGGGCCGAGGTCTCGGAGCACGGTGGCGGACTGGTCCTGCCACCCGTCTACTACGGCACTCACGACGCGACCCAGCTGTGGATCATGACCCTGCACAAGGCTTGGCGTTGGGGCATGCCGGCCGCAGAGGTGCGCGACCTGCTGCCGAACCTGCGCCGTGCCCTCACCTGGATCAAGGAGTACGCCGACCCTGACAGCGACGGCTTCCTCGAGTACCTGGACGAGTCGGGACACGGACTGGCCAACCAAGGCTGGAAGGATTCGTTCGACGCGGTGCAGTGGCCGGACGGCACCCTCGCGACGGCGCCGATCGCGCTGTGCGAGGTGCAGGGCTACGCCTACGCGGCCGCGGTGCAAGGCGCCGAGCTGCTCGAAGCACACGGCGAGTCCGGCGACGAATGGCGGGAGTGGGCGGCCGCGATGCAGGAGCGGTTCCGCAGCGCGTTCTGGGTCGACGGTTATCCGGCGATCGCGCTCGACAGCGCGAAGAATCCCGTGGCCGGGAGGGCGTCGAACATGGGTCACCTGCTCGGCACCGGACTGCTGGACGCCGAAGAGGAGCAGGCCGTGGCCGACGTCCTGGGCGGCGAAGATCTCGACAGCGGGTTCGGGTTGCGAACGTTGTCGAGGGCAATGACCCGGTTCAACCCGCTCGGCTACCACACCGGCAGCGTCTGGCCGCACGACACCGCGATGGCGATCCAGGGCCTGTACGCCACCGGCCACGGCGCGCGTGCGTCGTCGTACGTGACTGGTCTGATCCGCGCCGCCGACGCCTTCGACTATCGCCTGCCGGAGTTGTACGGCGGCCGCGGTGTGGGCGAGGAGACGACGCCGACGCCGTACCCCGCCTCCTGCCGGCCGCAGGCGTGGGCGGCGGCCGCGGCGATCGCTGTCATCGTCGCGGCGCTGGGGATCGAGCCGGACGTGCCGGGCGGTCGCCTGGTCCTGAACCCGGCCGACTCGCTGCCATGGGAGCACCTCGAGGTCAGCGGGCTGCGGCTCGGCGGCGACGTACTGTCCGTGCGGCTGCACGGCGGCAAACTGACCGTGCTGGAAGCCCCGGAGGACCTCCAGCACTGATCGGGCATCAGACAGTGAGTACGGCGGCCGCCGCGAGGATCAGGTAGACGGCGGCGACAAGCCGGTTGCGTCACCGGCTCGTCGTCCGGACCGAGCGGACGCGGCGGCCGATCGCGTCTGCGCCGACGGCGTAGCACAGGTCGAGCGACAGACCGATCAGCATCGCGCCGGCGCCGAGCAGCAGCATCTCGGTCCGGAGCTGGTCGGGCCCGGCATCGCGGGTGGTGAACTGCGGGAGGAACGCCAGGAAGAACAGCGCGGCCTTCGGGTTCAGCAGGTTCACCACGACGCCGTCGCGGAAGACACGGCCCAGCGGCGCGGGCGGGACGCCGCCGGTCGGCTCGATCGTCGGCGCCTTCAGCATCTTCACGCCGAGGTAGGCGAGGTAGAGCGCACCGGACAGCGTGATCGCGGTGAACAGCGCCGGCGAGGCCTTCACCAGCGCCGCGAGCCCCAGCGCCGCGACGACGATGTAAACCAGGGTGCCGGTCTCGATCGCGAGGGCGGAGACCACTCCGGCCCGGCGGCCCTGCGTCAGGCTGCGCAGCGAGATGTAGAGGTTGTTCGGTCCGGGCATCCCGACCAGTACCAGCGTCGCGCCGGCGAACCCCACCAGATGCCCGATCCCCATCATCGCCTCCACTCGAACTGGACTGCCTTCTGCGTCTAGCCTGTCGGCGCGGGAAGCAGTCCACCCGAGCCAATAGGGGGAGAAGTGGACCGTTCTGCGGACGCCGGCGCACTGGCGGACCTGATCGGCAACCGGCTCACCGGTCAGGCCGGTGGCCTGTACCGTCGGCTGGCCGATGCGATCGCGGCACTGATCGGCTCGACCGAGCTACCCGTCGGCGCGCGACTGCCGGCCGAACGCCGACTCGCCGAAGCCCTCGCGATCAGCCGATCCACCGTCGTCGCGGCGTACGACGAGCTGCGCGCCCGCGGACTGGTGGAGAGCCGCCGGGGGAGCGGTACGACGGTCGCCCGCGGGGCGGGACGCGGTCGTTCACGAGCGGACAAGCGGATGCCCGCGGGCTACGGCGAATCGCTGTTCCACCGGATCGCGGTCGGACCGGGCGAGGTCATCTCACTCACGTACGCCGTCGACCCGGGCCTGCCGGAACTCGCCGAGGAACTGATCGACCTGGCCGGCACTGATCTACCCACACTGCTCGATGACGTTGGCTACCATCCACGCGGCCTGAAAGTGTTGCGGGAACGGATCGCGGACCACTTCACCGAGTCCGGGCTCCCGACCTCGCCGGACGAGATCGTCGTGACCACTGGTGCGCATCAGGCGATCGCGCTGGTGACTCAGATGTATCTGCGCACGGGTGCCGCGGTGGTGATCGAGCAGCCCAGCTGGCCCGGGTGCTTCGACCTGTTCGGCGCGGCGGGTGGCCGGGTGGTCGGCGTACCGCTTGATGATGCGGGGGTTCGGCCCGATCTGCTGGCGGCCGCCTTCTCCGAACACCAGCCGGCGATGCTGTTCGTGATGCCGACGTTCCACAATCCGACCGGTCGGCTGATGTCGGCGAACCGGCGTCGGCAGGTCGCCGAACTGGCCGCGAAGGCCGGGGTGGTGGTCGTCGAGGACAACGCGTACTCGGCGTGGGATCCGGCCGGTCCGGAGATTCCACCGCCGCTGGCGGCGTACGCGCCGGACGGGTGCGAGGTGCTGACCATCGGATCGGTGTCGAAGGCGGTGTGGGGCGGACTGCGGATCGGCTGGATCCGGGCGTCGCGGCCGCTCGCCGAGCGGTTGGCGCGGCACAAGGCGTTGGCGGATCTCGGGAGTCCGGTGATCGATCAGGCGCTCACGGCGCGGTTGCTGCCACGACTCGTAGAACTGACCGCGGCGCGGGCACGGGTGTCGACCGCGCGGAAGAAGCTGATGGGACAGCTGTTGCGCGAACGCTTGCCTGACTGGGAATGGTCGGAGCCGGACGGTGGATCGGCACTGTGGATCCGTCTGCCGGAAACCGACGCCCGTGTCTATGCGCAGGTCGCGTTGCGCCATGGTGTCGAGGTGGTGGCGGGCCGGGCGATGGATCCGACGGGTGCGCACGACGACTACTTACGGGTGCCGTTCGCTTATGCAGAGCCGATCCTTGACGACGCGGTGTCTCGATTGACCGCGGCCTGGCACGAACTCCGCCGGCACGGACCCGGTCCCGGCGTACCCCTGGTCTGAGCATGAGGGATGGCGGCCACCCCTCCGGGTTGACCGCCATCGAGTGGTGATGACTTTGGCGCCGCCGTTGGCGCGTTTATGAGGCCGTTACCGCTCGTCTTCCGTGGCGATGGCTGGGGTGGCTTCGAGCCGACCCGTCTCGTCGTGGATCGTGATCGCGATGTTGCGCAGCTTCTCCGCGTGCTCCCGGCTGTGGTGGGCGCAGAAGAGCAGCTCCCCACCGCTGGTCAGAGTGACACGGACGTAGGCCTGCGCACCGCAGCGGTCACAACGATCCGCGGCTGACAGCGCCGAACTCGGGGCGAGTGCTGTAGTCACTTGAGGCCTCATCTCATCTAGTTCCGTACTCACCAGATAGCAACATCCTGACATGCGGATCGCTTCCCAGTAGGGCCAGCGTGTCCGAATGTGAGACGAACCACCTGTTCCCTTATGACGCATCCTGACGAGGAATCGTTTCGGATGTGCCTGATTTGTTGCCCGCGGCGGGCCTCGGGCGTGTCTTCTTTCACTGTGCGCCATGCTGCGGTCACAGCGCGCTGATGCTCGGAGTGTCGTACACCACTTCCGGATCGAGTCCGGATCGATATCTGCTGAAACACCTTTCGGAGCGCACCGGCCGACGGATGTTCCGGTACCCAAGTCCAATCGTCCTCAGCCCCGCCTGCCAGGTTTTGGGGGTCGGTCCGCATAGGCTGTGAACAGACGTTCGGTCCGGCGGTCCGGGCCGGACGTGCGCAGTTGGCTTGTGAACCAGTGAAGGAGCCCAGTGGCCGCCCCGACGCCTCGCAGTACCGAGCTCGACCCGACGTACAACGCCCGCAACCTGCTCGTCCTCGAAGGACTCGAGGCGGTCCGGAAGCGCCCCGGTATGTACATCGGGTCCACCGACAGCCGCGGCCTGATGCACTGCCTGTGGGAGATCATCGACAACGCCGTCGACGAGGCCCTGGCCGGGCACGGCGAGCGGATCGACGTGGTGCTCTACAAGGACGGTTCGGTCGAGGTGATCGACCGCGCCCGCGGTATCCCGGTCGACATCGAGCCGAAGACCAAGCTCAGCGGCGTCGAGGTGGTGTTCACCAAGCTGCACGCCGGCGGCAAGTTCGGCGGCGGGTCCTACAACGCGTCCGGCGGTCTGCACGGTGTCGGCGCCTCGGTGGTGAACGCGCTGTCCGCGCGGCTGGACGTCGAGGTCGATCGCGGCGGAACGGTCTGGACCACGTCGTTCCGGCGTGGTGTGGCCGGTGAGTTCGACGCCGAGGGCGCGAGCGCGGGCTTCACCCCGGCGAAGGGCCTGCGCAAGGCCGGCCGGGCGAAGAAGGGTGTCACCGGCACCCGGATCCGCTACTGGGCGGACCGGCAGGTCTTCACCCGCGACGCCACCTTCAACTACGACGAGCTGGTCACCCGGGCGCGGCAGACGTCGTTCCTGGTGCCCGGTCTCGAGCTGGTGATCCGCGACGAGCGCGGCGACGAGGTCACCGAGGAGACCTTCAAGCACGACGGCGGCATCAGCGAGTTCTGCGAGTTCCTGGCCACCGATCAGAAGGTGACCGAGGTCGTCCGGCTGACCGGAACCGGTCACTTCACCGAGACCGTTCCGATGCTTGACGATGCGGGGCACATGACCCCGACCGACGTCGAGCGCGACCTGGACGTCGACATCGCGGTCCGCTGGGGTGACGGGTACGAGACCGAGGTCCGCTCGTTCGTGAACATCGTGGCCACGCCCAAGGGCGGCACCCACGTGGCCGGCTTCGAGCGTGCGCTGTCGAAGAGCTTCACGAACGCACTGGACGGCACCCGGCTGCTGAAGAACGGCGAGGAGATCATCAAGGACGACGTCCTGGAAGGTCTGACCTCGGTGGTGACGGTGCGGCTGGCCGAGCCGCAGTTCGACGGCCAGACCAAGGAGGTGCTCGGCACGCCGGCGGCGTCGCGGATCGTCGCGAAGGTCGTGCAGGGCGAGCTCGAGACGTTCCTCACCTCCACCAAGCGTGAGCACAAGGCCCAGGCGCGCGCAGTGCTGGAGAAGGTCGTCGCCGCGTCCCGCACCCGGGTTGCCGCGCGTCAGCACCGCGAGCTGCAGCGGCGCAAGACGGCGCTGGAGTCGTCGGCGCTGCCGGCGAAGCTGGCCGACTGCCGCAGCAACGATGTCGACCGATCCGAACTGTTCATCGTCGAGGGTGATTCGGCCCTCGGTACGGCGAAGCTCGCGCGCAGCTCGGAATTCCAGGCGCTGCTGCCGATCCGGGGCAAGATCCTGAACGTGCAGAAGGCGTCCGTCGGCGACATGCTGAAGAACGCCGAGTGCGCCTCGATCATCCAGGTGGTCGGCGCAGGCTCGGGCCGCAGCTTCGACCTCGAGCAGGTCCGCTACGGCAAGATCATCTTCATGGCGGACGCCGACTCCGACGGTGCGCACATCCGCTGCCTGCTGGCGACACTGTTCTTCCGCTACATGCGGCCGCTGGTCGATGCAGGTCGCGTCTACACCGCCGTACCGCCGCTGCACCGTTTCGAGCTGACGAACCCGAAGAAGGGGCAGGACAAGTTCCTGTACACCTACAGCGACGCGGAGTACCAGCGGAAGACGGCCGAGCTGATGAAGAAGGGCGTCCGCTGGAAGGAGCCACCGCAGCGCTACAAGGGTCTCGGTGAGATGGACGCCGACCAGCTGGCCGAAACCACCATGGACCCGCGCCACCGCACCCTGCGCCGCATCACCGTCGACGACGGCGAAGCCGCGGCCCAGGTCTTCGACCTCCTGATGGGCAACGACGTAGCCCCCCGCAAGGAGTTCCTCGTCCAAGGCGCCTACGAACTGGACGAGAACCGCATCGACGTATGACGGACCGCCCGGGTCTGGCGTGTTTTGATCTGGACAACACGTTGATCGATCGGGATGCGGCCTTTCGGGGGTGGGCGGACTGGTGGGTCGGGCGTGCCGGTGTGGAGCCGGCGGCGGTCGAGTGGTTGGTTGCTCATGACAACGGTGGGTTCACGCCGCGGGCCGAGTTGTTCGCGGGGTTCGGTGAACGCTTCGGGGTCGCGATCTCGGAGGACGACTACGACCGGGAGCATCCGACGTTCACGTCCGTGGAACCCGAGGTGCTGGCGGGGATCGCGTCGTTGCGTACGGCGGGGTGGCGGGTGGCCGTGGTGACGAACGGTCGGGTGGCGCAGCAGAGTCGCAAGCTCGCGCACACCGGCATCGCCGACGCGGTCGACCACTGCTGTATCTCCGAGGCGGTCGGCGTGCGGAAGCCCGATGCGCGGATCTTCGCGATCGCGGCCGAGCAGGTGGGTGCGTCCCTGACCGACGGCTGGATGGTCGGCGATCACCCGTCGTACGACATCGCCGGCGGCATCAACGCCGGCCTGCGCACGATCCGCGTGGGCAACCATCACACCGTCGAGTTGCCGCGCGCGGATCATCACGTCGAGTCCGTGCTCGAGGCCTTCACGATCATCATGGCGGCACGATCCGGTCTGGGCTGACGGGACGTGCCGCTCACGATGCCGGGCCGGCGGAAGTCGATGTCTTGGCACCAGGCTGGTGAGAGAGCATCAAATCGGCGTTTGGTGAGCTGGGTCGATCGGCAGCGACACCTGGATCACGGTGCCATCGCCGCTGTGGCTGGTGACATCGATCGATCCGCCGAGGGCCTCGACCCGGTCACGCAGACCGATCAACCCTGACCCCTGCCGCGGCTCCGCCCCGCCGACGCCGTCGTCACCGACCCTCAGACGCAAAGTGGTGTCACGCTCCTCGACGGTCACCTCGACCCGCGAGGCGCTGGCATGCTTAGCCGTGTTGGTGAGCGCCTCGGACACGACGTAGTACACCGCGACCTCCACCGGTGGCCGATACCGGGAGATCGTGTCGACCCTTACCTGGACCGGTACGGCCGAACGCCGGGCGAGTATCCGCAGCGCCGGGCCGAGACCGCCTTCGGACAGGATCGAGGGGTGGATGCCCCGAGACATCTCGCGGAGCTCGTCCACCACCTCGGTCACGTCCACGGCAGCCTGGCCGACACGGGCCCGCAGCGCCGGCAGGTAGGCGGGGACGGTGTCCTGGGCAAGACGAAGTTCCAGGGCCAGCGAGACCAGCCGCTGCTGGGCGCCGTCATGGAGGTCCCGCTCGATCCGCCGCCGAGTCTCGTCGGCGGTGGTCAGGAGGCGCGCGCGGGACTGGGTGAGCCTGGTATGGGCCTCGGCGTTCGCGACCGCGGTCGCGACCAGTTCGGTGAAGTCGGCCATCCGTTGCTCGGTGTCGTGCGGAAGGGGGCCCTGTCGCGACCCGATGTTGATCGCGCCCCAGAGCCGGCCATCGACGACGATCGGGCTGGCGACCGCCGAGCGGATCTCCTCCTGCCGCTCGTACTCGGTCACGCCCTCCGGCGCCGTACCGTCGGCCTTTTTCCGGAGTTCAGCCTCAGCCTCGGTCATGGTGCGGGCGGCGCGGCCGGTGTCTCGCACCAGGGCGATCGCGAGACCGGGACGCGGCGTGAAGAGCTGTCCCGGCCGATAGTCCGCCAGCCACCCGCGACCGCCCATGTACACGGCCTGTCCAGCTGGCTCGAATCGTACGAGCGCGGTCGCGTCCGCGGTGAAGAGCGCACCGACCTCCGCGGCCACCGCGGAGATGACGAGATCCGGCCTCTCCCCCCGGGCGACCAGCGTGGCTATCCGCCGCAACGCGGCCTGCTCGTCGGCGATGCGGTGAAGCTTGTCGCGCGCTTCGGCGTTTTCGACGGCGGTGGCGATCAGTTCGGTGAAGCTGGCGATCTGTGACTCCGTGGTCGCCGGGAAGGGGGCGTCGCTCGTCGTGGTGGCCGCGATCACCCCCCAGACCTGGCCGGCGACCACGATCGGGCAGCCGACCGCCGAGCGGACGCCAGCTGCCCGTACCTCGTCGGCGACGGTCCCCTGGGCACGGTCGAAGCTGTCGATCCGGACCGGACCGCCCGCCCGCCGTACCTCACTTGCCACACTCGGCCCGTCCAGGGTGAACCGCGTGCCCACGGCCAGCCGGACCCGGCCTTTGCTCCAGCCGGCGACCCCGAACGCGGTTCCGTCCGGCTCGTACCGCACCAGGCGGGCGAAGTCGGCGCCGCAGAGCAGCCCGATCTCCCGGGTGACGGCCTCGAACAAGATCGACGGTGCGACCGACTCCGCGACCAGGGTGGCGACCCGCCGCAGCGCCGACTGCTCGGTCGTCAGGTGCGCCGACTCCACCGCCGAGCGGCGCGACCGTACCGCCAGTTCGGCCACCACGACCGCCGTCACCAGGAACACCGCGAGTGCGACCGCCTGAGGACGCTCGGCGGGCCGGTCCGTTGGAGACAGGAAGATGAAGGCGAATGTCCCGACGCCGATGATGGACGTCGCCGCCGCCGGCAGCGCTCCCCACACGACCGCAACCGGCAGCACCGCGAAGAGATAGAGCACCAGGAGACCCAGCACCGGAACGTGGGGCTCGAGCAGTGCGACGACTCCCGTCACCACAGCCACCAGCGCCAGACCGGCCAGCAGTCCGCGTAGCCAGCGCGCGATCGGCAGATCCACCCGGCTCCGTGCCATCTCCACGCATCTCCTCAGCCGAACGCTAGTGGATGTGCCTACCGCTGGCGACCTCTGCGAACGGGCGAAATCGATCCCTGCCGACGACCCGATGGCGTGCTGTGGTGGATCAGCTGCGGACCGCGAGCATCAAGCGAGTGACAGGGCGTTGGTCCTACCCCTCTTCGCATGACCGAGACCGACGACGATCACCGGCGGGTGCTCGCCGTGGTGACCT
>Ga0164241_10005830_pt1 | contig 11387 bp, 6 predicted proteins | sample OricomyardsoilBY_FD_108780 | JGI IMG/M metagenome (GOLD analysis project Ga0164241, IMG submission 108780) | Backyard soil microbial communities from Emeryville, California, USA - Original compost - Back yard soil (BY) | ecosystem: Environmental > Terrestrial > Soil > Unclassified | place: USA... | reverse complement strand
GGTTGCGCCCTCCTCGGTAAATTCACCCATCAGGAAGCCACCACCCTCATTCGGGTAGGTGCTTTGCAGGTGGGCGAGGATTTTTGCCCGTAATTCTGTTGACAGACGAATCTGCATCCCAACTCCTCTACAGAAGCGATCCGTGATGGCGATGAAGTGATGACGACGGCGATATAACGCGCTTTTCCCCGTCACCCTTGCCTGCTCACACATCACTACCACAATAAAAAAGGCCAACCGTCTTGGACGGTTGACCTGCTTTCGCACTCGTGACCCTCGGTGAAATCCTACCGAGGTACGGTCAACGCTCCAGACGCCGGGGCGCAGTCTGACAGACGCACATGCACATCATGGGCATGGCGGGACAGGAAAACGCGGCGAGGGTGAGTGTGACCATCTTCATGTCTCTCAGGATAACGCGCTGACGAACAACTTGCAAGTGTCGGCGCAAATTTCTAATACATTGCCTAGACGGGCTTGTGCAACCCGTCCTTACCCGCTGTTTACAGACAGTAAAAACGCCGTTCACAACCCGATGACTTGTTTATAGGGACACGGCAAGTTTTTCCTTGTGATGCCTAATGCCCGTAAAAAATCAGCCGCCCCTATCCTGATGGAAAGAGACGGCTGTTTTGTCTGGCTTTAGGGGCTTACGATGCTGTTTTGGTACTCGGTTTGGAACAGCGTCGCGCCATTGGCATCCCGCGCCGTCACCCGCCAACGAATGGGGAGATTGGCATTGACGGAGAACACCGAACTCAATTCAGTCCGTGCAGTCTGGCTCGAGAACCCCTCTGAGCAGTTCACCCCGTCGTTGCAATACAATATCTCGATCAGATAGCTGACCGTACCCGGGAAACTCGTCCATGAGAATACCACTTGAACGCTATTGGCCTGTGTCGAACCATAAACCGCAATGTCATTCAAAACGACTTCAGGCGGTTGTGGCACGCTCGGTACGGGCGTGGCCGTTGGGAGTGGCTGCGGCGCGGCGGGCAGCAAGGTCTGTACTCCGGCGACCTCTTGCACCAGCCAGCCGTCCGTGCCTGTGGGGAATGTCACGTGCCACCAAACAAATCCGTCTGCTGCAACCGGCCCTTCGACGAGGTGTACCAGTATGCCCGGAACGACCCGCGTCACGACATCGAAACTCGTCCCCGCACCCCCGCGCACATTCAATTGGTCGCCATCATCGGTGAAGGTGGTCGCCCAACCATTGGCATATAAGCCTTCAGCGGCAATCGCTTCTTCGACATCGGTTTCCTCGACATCGACTTCTTCCACAGGTTGCGACGCGACCACGGGCGACACCCCAGACACAACCACGGCGTCTGTGAATGCGCCATCCAGAGACGCCCACTCCGTATAGTCGATGAGGCGCAGCCCATCACGCATGTCGCTGTCCGCCCATTGGACATTCGTCCCAACCGGCAACGCGGTCAATAACGAGTAACCGCTGGCGTCAGCGGGCAAGCCATTCGCCAATGACACGCGGTACAGGCTCACCGCGTCCTCTGTGTTGAGCGTCATGACCAGACCGTCACGCAAGCCGTACCAGTCCACCGCCGTCTCGCTCGCCAGTAACGCCCCGATTTCCGCGCCGTCACGCCCGACCACGACCAAACGCCCGCCCTTTTGGACAACGACATACCGCCCGTCTGAGGCGAAACGCGCCTTATTCATCGTCTCGCCTTCGGAAGACGCGACATAGAACCGTGCGCCCTCGCCGGAATAGCTGTCGAACCATTGCAAGCCGCCGTTTTTAACGCTGACGACCTCGCCCGTTTGGGCATAGGTGTCGATTTCAATGGCGTAGGCGGTGGTTTGCGTCATCGCGCCCGTGAAGGTATTCCAGATGAAAATGGACGGGGTTTGCGGCTCAGTCGCTTGGGCATTCACCAGCGCAAACGCGATGCTCCCGTCTGGGCGGAAATCAATGGGGTAGGGGGTGAAGCCATAATCTTTCGGTTGGTCGGGCAAGTCGAACTGGTCAATTTTGGCGACCTCTTGCAATTGGTCATTCAGAACCAGCAATTCCCACCCCAACGGGTCGAGTCCGTAGCCGAGCGCGATATGTGTTTTGCCATTACGCAAGCCAAATGTGCCGGGTGCGCGCAGGTAAAAACTGGTATAAGCCGCATCGCTCCGCAACGGGGTAGAGCCAGACAAGCTGATGGCCGCGCCGTCGTTGGTCACATTGCTCAAGACCAGCGCTTTGTCCGTCGCGCCTTGCTTGCGGGCGACATAAGCGACTTGAGTCGCCAGCGCTGCAACTGCCGAAGCATTGCGGTCAAAGCCGTCTGGCAACGGCAGCACCAACTCAGCGGAGATGCCCACATTATCCAGCACCAACAATGTGCCGCTATCCGGCAGATATGCCGCCGCCGTATAAGATGCGGGGGCATCGCTTGAGTCTTGTGCGCTAACGCCCAAGATGACCATTGCGACGACGAAAAATAAGGTGAAAAACCGTTTGAGAAACATCGTGATTAAACCTCCGGTGTTGTAACGGGTGCGATAATAGGTTGTGTGTTCGCACCGCCTGTATACCCATTATTGGCGGGAGCAGTCCCCTTTTGCAGTACGCGCTCACTTCCAATCACCTCCGCCGCCCATCCGACAGACCCATCGGCGGCGCGGAGTTGCCACCATGTGAATCCATCGGCGCTGGTCGGGCCGCCGATAACCGTGACCGGCGTGCTGTTGGGCATCAATTGAACGACCCCGCCGGAGGTGCTGGGTTGATTCCGCAGCCGGAGCGCATCAACACGCCCACTCAGGCTGACATAAGCGCTGTCGCCAATCGCCAGCCCACTTGATACGGACGGGTTGGCTGTCTGGTTGGAGTCTGATGTGCTAGAACCGCTTGTCCCCGGCACAAGCGTGACCTCATTGGCTGCCGATTCAACCGCCCAGCCCTCTTGTCCACTTGGCAGACGGATACGCCACCACTGATACCCATTGGCTGATACCGGCCCTTCCAACAGGTCAACCAGCGTGCCGGGCGCGGCCTTGAAAATAATCGCAAAGCCCGTCCCTGACCCGCTTCGCACGTTCAAGGAATCGCCCTCGGTGGTGCGGATGGTGGCTTGTCCGCCCGCTTGTAAGATGTTGCTGCCGACGCCGCTACTGCCCGCCGAACTGCCTGCCGCGTTTGAATCCGACACGCCCGTGCCAATAGCGCCCCACGGGGTATAGGGTTCAGTGGTGAAATACGCGGTGGTCGGGTCATCGTCGCCAATCCACACAATACGCGGAGAGGTCGCATCCGTGCCGATGATAATGGGCGATTCTGTCTCGTTGAAGTCAATTGCGCCGTCGCGCAGAATCACATTCAACAAGGCCGGAGTCGTCCCGATGGATTGCATGTAAATGAACCCGTCATGCGTCCCCGCCACATCATACGGAGCGGGCGCGATGGTCAATCCACCCAATCCCGCGCCGTCCCGCCCAATGAGGCGGTATTCCTGTGTATCACCGTCATCGGCGCTGAACAAGATACGCGCACCATTCATGACAAAGGTCGCGTTATAGAATGTCGTCAACGGGTCGGTATAGAACGGTGTGACCACGCCAGTAGTGGACGAATAATAAGACAAGACGTTTTGTTGACCGAATGGCAGGACATCGCCAGCGGTTGCGGGAAAACGTGAATCGCGCCCTGATAGAAGCACTTCGCCCGTCGGTTCATAGACCTCCAAGCCCAAGTCGGTATACCCCACGGTGGGGAGCAATTGCCCGCTGGCGGGCGTCCACACATCAGCGTCATAAGACGGGCTTCCTTCCGTCCCCGCCTGAACCAACGCAAACGCGACCCGCCCGTCGGGGAGGAATCGCATCGGGACAGGGGTTAAGCCAAACCCGCCAGCGAGTGAGGCGCTGTCATTGGTGAGCGTGCCAGCCAATGAAAACGAGTCGAGGTTAATCACAATCATCTCCCAGCCACCAGCATCACCGTTGCGGCTGTAGCCAAAGACCACTTGCCGCCCATCGGGACTGAACGCCGCAGTGGGATTGAGGTCAAAGCTGGTATAAGCCGGATTGCTGGGCGGATAAGTCGCCAAAATACCGCCGGTACGGATGCTATAAATCACCAGCTCAATCTCAAATGAAGCGTTGATGCCAGCGGTATAAGCGAAAGTTTGCCCATCGGGCGAGACGGCTATCCCGTTATACGGGTAAACGTCGAATCCATCAGGGAGGGGGAGCGTCAAACGACTGACCTCGCCGGTTTCATTAATGCGAATCATCTGGCCGGTGGTGGATTCATATAACCACGCATCAAAACCGCCATCTTGGGCATGGGCGGGGGCGAGTCCCAAGACTGACATCAGCAACATTAAGCAGAGCAACAAGGGGCGTAATCGGGACATCAAAAGACTCCTGCATCATGAATCATGGCGTGTGTGTGTGGGCATAAAATTACGCCCAATCTTATGTTTATTGTACATAGCATCCCAGATTCGGCGGGACAGACAGACTACTATGTCCCTACGCACCGAGGCTTGCATCCCTCAGCCCCTAAATCGAGATGGCGAGCATGATTTTGCGCGTATTTTGTCCCTCACCTCTTGTGCGCCAAGCCGTCGGAGTCTGAGAGGGGCGGTTGGCCTGTCAATGAACAGGGTAAGGGGAATAAACACGCGCACCGTGGATGAGTTGTTGGGATTTATCGCGTGCTTTTCGGTGGGTGAGCGTGCGGCGAACGTTTGCATGACGGGGGTATTTTGCTGTATCGTTGGAGGTAACATCATACAAACCCCGTGTCATCATCGCTCAGGACTTCCCCATGGCGTTCCGACGTTCCTTACTGCTCTCGACTTTTTTCGGGCTGATGCTCTGCCTGTTTACCAGCGCGTCTAACGCACAAACACAAAGCACCCCCACTCGTTACCGTCTCACCATCATTGATGGCGGGATTCCTGACCGATGCTTCGTGCGTTTTTCGGTAGGCGTGAATAACGGCGGCGATGCCCCGTTAGAAACCGTCCAGTTGGTATTGGAATCCCCGCTTGGTCGGATGGCATCAGTAGATGTGCCGCCCGTCAATCGTGGCTCACAACCGACCTATGCGATTTCAGCCAGCTTAGAGCAGATTCCAGAGGGGGAACAGACATTCATCTTAAGCCTCCAATTAAATGGCGTGATTTATAGCGATACGCCGATTCTGGAACGGACTCTGACCATCCCTGCGATTCCGCCAACGGTTTGCTCCACCTCAACCCAAAACGAATTTCCGGTGGTCATCCCGTTCGTGAACATTAAAATCGACCTGCTTAATCCGACCACCGATGAACTGGCCTTCTTGGCCGGATTGGTGGCGGTGGTTTTGTTGATTCTGATGCTGCCGCTGATGATTTTGCGCCGCTTGACCCGCCGCCCACCTGCCTTTGGGCTGCAACTCCCGCCGTATGCCACCACGCCACCGCTTGACCCTAGCAGCGAGTCGGGCGTGCGTCAGGGCTGGCAAATGGCCGCGCAAAACAACCTGATTAGCGTCAACCCCAGCCCACAGGCGATGGCTTCGGTCAAAATGTTGACCGGCGCGGACGGGCGCTATCTCGATGGCTGGGATTTGACCGCCATGCGCCTGTCTCAATACGATCAGTATGGGCGGGTGACGCGCAGCGTGACGCTGGCGGATCGGGGAGCGATTCGTAACCTTGACCATCTGGCACATAACCGTAAAGTGTTGGATATGACCGACCTCGAAAAACGCAGCGCACAAATCGAGAAGAAGGTCACACCCATTGGGCGGAAATTAGCCGACGCGCTGAGTAAGCGCATCACGCCCCGCAGCGCCGTCCTGCCGATTGCGTTGGATTTGCGCTTTCGCGGAGAGCATGGCGAGGTCAAAATCATCTTCCAACTCTATCAATGTGAAAATGACAGCCGCACATGGCGCGAGGTACGTAGCTGGGAGCCGGAGATGGTCGTGACCACCGGCACGATTTACGAGATGTATACCTACACGCTGCACGGACAAACGCAGAACGAATCGCTGAAAGATTTCAAGCGCCGTCTGCCGCTGGAAATCAGCCGGATGCTAGGGGAATTTATCGCGCCGTCGCACACGGGGTAAAATCCCGCGAGATAGTCTACTGACCGAGGTGCCTATATAACACATAACGGGTGAGCCTAGCCTATCCAATTTTGACATTTAACTCGCACGAAAAACGGTTCAGACCGCGCAAACCCTACATACCGTTCATGGCTCATGGCGATGGGTGAAATGAGCAAAGACCGTCAGTTGCACACGGAAGTTGACCGTCGTCGTGGAGATTTAAGCCTATTCCGCTTGGGCTGGGATTTCATTGACCGACGATTAACCCTTTGCGACCCCTTATCTCTCGTCTCTCTTCCAAACATTTGCTCAGTGTCCGGTAGCTAGTTTCTCTCAGCAAGTAGGATTTTCCAACACGCGAGCGATTGTTAGCTTTTGACCGTGAGAGAGAGGATAGAGTTGAGGGCTAATATCGCCCCTCGTGCGTAACATCAGTTATTAATCCTTTGTTGACCCCAAAAAATTAGTGTAAGCAGATGCCTCAAATTTCAATTGAGGGAGGGTTAAAATCGGTTTATTTTCCATGATTTACCTCTCATTCCACCCGTGTGGCGGCCTTGACCGATAGCGTGGTATCTGATGACCAATTCCCGGCAAGGTCACGCGCCCAGACATCAAACTCGTATAAGCTGCCGAGTGTTCCGGCATAGCGGGCTTTGGTATCTGCTGTTTCCAGCCACGCCGCCCAGTCACCACGGTCTATCCGTACCCAGACCAGATAGATGTCGATTCCGCTGTTGTCCATCCCCTGCCAACTGACCTCGAATTCCGCCGGACTGGTCACGGGTAGCGGGTTCATACGCGCCTGTGGCGGGGTGGTATCGGATGACGGGTCTACCGTCGGGCGCGGCGGCGAGTCGATGATGATTTGTGGCGCGGGCGTGCTGACCGGCGCATCGACCACTTGGGTCAAACTGGCGAAATCACGCCGCAAGGTCAGCGATTCGACCACCCCGTCTGGACGCTCAATCAGGAAGACGGGAGAGCCGCCTATCGCCGCTTCTGCGCCAGCTTGCAACTCTTTGAACCCGTCCGCCGTCGCGGGCGGCAGTACCAGTCGGTATTGACCATTTTCATCAGGCGTCAGGGTATGGGCGCTTTCCAATGTGAACCCATAGGCCATGCTTCCGAGGGCGGGCAGTGCCACTGTGATTGGCTCTAGGCGTTTGTTCCATAAAACGGTGATGCGCCGCCCGTCACCCATCTCAAAGGCTGCAACATAAGCATGATTGGGCTGTTGGGTGTTGATTTGCTCCGGTGTCAGGTCGATTTCGCCGCGTGCGCTAAACGAGCCGTTGAACAATTGCGCCAAGACTTGATAGGCGTCGGCAGCGGGGCGAGGTGTGCCGGGTTGCGGGTGCTGACTGAAGCACACGGAGGAGTCTAGATTGCGGAACAAGCCGTGTGCGTCCCCGCTACACAGCCTATCCCCGACGCATAACTCCCCGTGATTGGGGGGGAAATCCGTCCCTGCGGGTTGGTCGCCGCAATCGTCATAAAGTTGGTGGAAAATCAACACGTCCGCGCCTTCTGACCACGCATAAATGGCGCTCTGGATGACGTAATACGCTTGCTGAGTCTGGGTGACACGCCGCTGTCGTTGGTCGGGTGTATCGCCTGTCCATGTCGGCCCGGGATAATCATCCCAAACTGGCGCGCCGTTTTCTGTCACCCAAATTTCTTTGTCTATCCCATAAGCGATGAAGGTCTGGCGCACATTTAGCGCCAGCCAGCCGGTACGCCACGGGTCAGCATAGGCATGGACAGCCACCGCGTCCATATACCAGTTATTGGTTGCCGCCGCCGTATCGCTTTGATAAATCGCCAGCACCCGCGCCAGCCAATTGTCTGGTGTGGAAAATAACAGACCCGCGAACATCACCCGCGCATTGGGGTCGGCTTGCTTGGCTGCCAGATACCCGACCTTGAGCAGGCGGGCGTACTCGCCAATCGAGGCCGACCAGAACATTTGGACATCCGGCTCATTCCATATCTCCCATGTCGTGATGCCCACGCCCACGGGCAATGTCCCGCGCTGAGTGAGCGTCCCGCCCGGACGGTAACGGTTGACGACTTCATACACGAACACGCCCCACGGGTTTTGCGGGTTGAGCGCTTTGCCCGTTCCCGGGATGTCCGTGCCGTCAGCGAAAATCGGCAGATTCAAGCCCGCGATGCGCTCTGATTGCGCGCCCTCGGCATAAAACGAGGGACGCCCCAATAGAATCGCGTCAATGCTCAAGCGATACAGCAAATCATCCGCCACTTGACGATCATACGCCGACCAATCGAAGGCTCCCGGGGATAGTTCTGACCTATCCCAATAGATGGGGTAACGATTCCATCCCGCGCCTAAGCGGAGAGCTTGGCGGTAGCGGTCTGAGGATGTGCCGCCCTCCGCCGCGCTGATATGCGCGATTCCGAGGCGCGGATTGCGGAGGTAAGCCGCGTCAAACCCGTTCAATTGTCCGGGCGGGCTGGTCGGGAGGGGAACTTGGGCGCGCACGAGCAGGGTGATGATGAATAGGGCGGCGAGGCTAGTCAGAAAACGATACATCTAGGCTTCTCGGATAACGGCATCAACCATCCAACACCCGACATACGGGTTGGCGGTTTGCTTGGACAAGACATAACAATACACGGCGGTAATTTTTCCGCGACGGTGTAACCAGACTCGCTGCCGCACTTGGTCGCCAAACACGCTGTATGCCAGCGTCCCTAATTCGGCGTGTTCAAACCCAATCATCGGCTGATAGGCGGGGTTATGCCGCATGAGGTGCAAAAAATCCTCATGGGAGCCGACAGCCGTCTTATTACTAGGCGAAGCGAAGCGGTAGGCCATGCGGACGCCGAGGTTATCGGGCAGCAGGTCATCATTTTGTAGAGAATCTAACTGCAAACGCACCACATCTGCGGGCGTTAGGGCGGGAGAAGGGTATGGGTCAAAAGGTTCATGGGGGTGGCTGCGGTCTGCCATCAGCACATTATCTTAATCGGTGTCATATACGCATCGTCGATTATAGCCGATATACATCCCGTGGCGATATTGTTAGAAAACCTTTATTTTGGGGGCTGAAAACACGCAAAACCGTTTGGCTAAATTCATCTCTCAGATTAGAATTTAGATAACTATGTCTTGTGTGGAGTGCGCGCTGATAATGATTGACCCACGTTTACTCGATATGCTCAAAAACCCGGATGCGGCCAAGCGCAAGGCCGCTATCCAAGCCCTTGCGCGCAGCAAAGATATTGAAGCCATCCCCTATCTCCAACGGGTAGTTGATTATGATGAAGATGAGTCTATCCGCGACATCGCGGAAAAGGCCGTCGTCTATATCACTCGCAATAACCCTGACGCTCCTAGTGCCACCTCTTCAGAGGTCAAGCACATGTCCGATGAGTCCAACTCTGGCAGTGGCATCCTCGCCCAATATGAGCCTGAGCCGATACGGGCTGGCCCTGTGGTGGTCAATCCTGCTGAGGCGGAACGCGCAAGGCGACTGTTGAGTACCGCGCTCGACCTCAATATGCGCGGGCAAGACGCCAAAGCAACCAAAGCCGTGATTGACGCCTTCAAAGCTAATCCGAATCTCAAGAACGATGGCTATGCGCGGAGCGTTGCCTCAACTGCCACGGGCTTGAACATTGAGGAAGCTGTACAAAAGGTCTTGGATGGGTCGGCGATGGAATTGTTTGAGCCGAAGAAACCTGTCAAAGGCAAGAGCAAACGCGGCGGCAGTGTTGCGACGGATAGCGGCGGTGGGGATTCGCCCGCTGGTGATGACGGGCGCGGGGTGGGTGAAGAGACCAAAATCACGTTCGGTAGCGCTTTCCTTGACCTGATTATTATGGGGATTATCAGCGGCATTAGTGTCGTTGTCACATGGTTCGTAATCAATTATGTGATTTTGCCCAATGGCAATCCCGATATTTTGAGTTCTCCGCTGTTTAACAATCTCCCCGACATCCCCAATTTGCCGCGCACCCTCGGCGAATATATTGGTCAACTCAATGGGGCTACACCGGAGGCATTGTTTGTAAGCGCGTTACTGGATGCTGGACAGCAGATAGTAAGTGTGTTCATTTACACCGGTCTCATCCACTGGGTCGTCACCACGTTTTTTGGGGGTGAGGGGTCGTTTTCCGAGATGCTTCATCGGTTCTCCATCTTCACCATCATTATCGGTGTGCTAAGTACAATTTTGGGTCTGGTCTTCATCTTCATGCTGGTTTCTGGCGGGATGCAAGGCACGGATAGCGTCCTCTATATCCTCGGTTTACCCGGCATCGCGTTGGGAATTTATAGTATTTGGGGGCTGGCGACCCGAATCGGCGCAACCTATGAGGTGGGAACGGGCAAGGGATGTATGACCATTATCGCCACTGGCGTGGTGGCAATCATCTTCATCTGCATCATCTCATACGCAATCAGCTATTTTGTTATCAATCAACAAATCACTGGATTGCAGTAGGGCAAGGGTTCATCTGCAAGTAATCTGCGACGGCTACACCCGCGAGGGCGTGGCCGTCTTCATTCCAGTGTGAGTCATAGGTGTAATAGGTCACTTGACCGTTTTCGAGGGCGGCACGGAAGGTCGGCAACAGGTCAATGAAGGCGAAACCGGCGTTTTCTGCCGCCAATCGCACCGCGTCGCGCTGATTGTCGATATTGGCTTCCCATTCCTCATAAGTTTGTGGCGTCAAGTCGCCCAGCGTCAGCCAGCCGGTATCGGGGTCGATGCTCAGGCTACGCGCATTTTGCAGCACATACTGGCGATTTCCGGCGGGGTCGGCATACGGAAAATACAGGTGGCCTTTGGTCGGGACATAGACCAGCGCGACACACGCGCTCCCCGCGCTGTCACGAATGGTCTCCAGCGAGACCGATAACTCGCTCAGATTGCGCGACTCGGCAAATGTTTCGGCGCTCCCGTTCAACCACCATAAATAATCGCTGATATAGGCCAGTTGGCGCGGACGTCTGCCGGGGAGTGTGTGGGTCAATGGGTACAGGTAATTGTTATCCGGCGCCAGCGTGATGTCCCCATATTCTTCTAAGGTTTTGACATCGGTAATCGGGGCGCGTAGCGTGCGCTGAATGTTCAGCACGACTTCCCCACCCGCTGCATCGGCCTTACGGCGGCTGGTCTCGATATTACTGAGGTCATTGCCCTCGAAGTAAGCCACCACCACCCAATCGTGGTCGGGCGCGAGGTAGCGCTTGGCGACTTCGGCATATTCTAAAGGGCCAAACCCGCTATACCCCAAGTTCCGCACGGGCTTTTCCAGCGCCGTCGCCAAGACATCCGGCCACGGGGTCGGG
>Ga0164241_10005829_pt1 | contig 11392 bp, 11 predicted proteins | sample OricomyardsoilBY_FD_108780 | JGI IMG/M metagenome (GOLD analysis project Ga0164241, IMG submission 108780) | Backyard soil microbial communities from Emeryville, California, USA - Original compost - Back yard soil (BY) | ecosystem: Environmental > Terrestrial > Soil > Unclassified | place: USA... | reverse complement strand
ATCATTTTTACCATTCTATTAACCTGTACAGCGCTACCGTCTCTTTTTCCATAAACCCATTTCGTTTGTAAAGGTCATACGCTTTCTTGTTTTCAGGCAACACCTCGAGCGACAAGGCAACGTAACCTCTTCTTTTACTAACCTCGGACAAATAAAGGGAAGCAATTCCTTGATCCCGATACTCGGGCTTGATAAATAACTCATCAATATTCAATACCATTCCGCCAAATTCATTATACCAGAACTGGAAGAGCAAAGCGTAACCGATAATTGTTTTGTTGATATCAAACACTTCCAGTTGCAGGTAGCCAGTTTGAAGCTGAACCTGTTTAAAAGTGGCGTCAATTTTCTCATCAGTTATATAATCGTCCGGTGCCTGTAAGCTTTGATACAATACCTTAATCATTTCGGCAACAATCTTACTGTCTTATGGTTGCATGGGCCTGAAAACAGGAATTTCAGCTCCGCTATTTCTTTGCATAAGTTAGTTGAGATAGTTCACTTGTAAATTGAGAATAAAATGGACAGAAGAATGTCAGCCAGCTTACTAACTTAGTAATTTAAGAACTACAAGAGAATATTATTTAAAATTAAAATAGTTCTTCGCGTTGTGATAACAAATATCAGAGACCAGTTTACCCAACCATTTTTCATCCCAGGGTAATTCTCCGTTCGCTACATCCTTGCCAATAAGATTGCAAAGTATTCTTCTGAAGTATTCGTGACGGGGGAAAGACATAAAGCTTCGTGAGTCGGTCAGCATTCCAATGAAGCAACTTAATAATCCCATGTTGGAAAGGGTGTTGATTTGTTTTTCCATTCCATCTTTCTGATCAAGGAACCACCAACCAGATCCATATTGTATTTTCCCTTTGATGGTGCCGTCATTAAAATTGCCAATCATTGTTGCGATCAATTCATTATCTGCAGGATTAAGATTGTAAAGAATGGTTTTTGCCAACTGGTTCGTTTTATCGAGTTCATTTAAGAATTTGGATAGAGCTACGCCTTGCGAAAAATCTCCGATCGAATCAAAGCCTGTGTCTGGTCCTAATTTTTGCAGTAATCGTTCATTGTTATTTCGGATGGCACCAATATGATATTGTTGTGTCCATCCTTTCTTGTGATACATTCTCCCCAATTCAATTAACACACTGTATTTATAAAATTGAATTTCTTTGGTTTCTAAGACATCACCCTTCATTAATTTGCTGAATAGACTATTGATCGTATAAGCTTGTTTATTTTCCAGGTAGTAAAATTGCTCAAGGCCTTGGTCTGCCAATTTACCTCCTAAGGAATTAAAAAACTCAATCCTGTTTTCTAAAGCCAGAAGTAATTTTTCAAAACTGTCGATCTCAATGTTGGCAGCGACTGATAACTTCTCCAAATAAGTCTTGTACAAAGCTGGATTTTCTATCGCAAATGATTTGTCCGGGCGAAAAGTAGGCAGGAGGAGGGTTGGTGTTCCATTGTTCTTTGCCAACTGATGGAACTCCAGTGAATCAATTGGATCATCGGTGGTGCAAACTACTTCCACATTCATTCGTGTAAGCAATGATTGAACAGTATAATCTGAAGTGATCAGAAGCTTTGACGTTTTTTCGTAGATGTCTTTTGCGGATTCAGTGTTTAACAACGTTTTAATTCCAAAATATCTTTTCAGTTCAAGATGCGTCCAGTGATAAAGCGGATTGCGCATAGTGTACGGAACGGTGTAAGCCCATTGCTCGAACTTCTCTATATCCGATCCATCGCCTGTAATGAACCGTTCATTAATACCCAACGTACGCATGGCTCTCCATTTATAATGATCGCCTTCCAGCCAGATTTGAGTCAGATTTTTAAACTGTCGGTTATTGGCAATATCCTGAGGAGGAAGGTGGTTATGATAATCGATGATAGGAAGATCTTTGGCATACTGATGATACAGTGTACGCGCATATTCGTTGCTTAATAAAAAATCTTCGTTAAGAAATGAATTCATCTTTACTGAGTTTGTGGAGTTACAATGACACTCCTCGTTTCCAGGGAATAAAATCGTCCTGTCCTAATTCAACTGCTTTCGCTGTTACCCTTCCGCTGGCTATTTCTATTATGAAGTCCAGAATTTCTTCGCCTACCTGTTCAATGGATTTTTCTCCGGATATAATGGAGCCTGTGTTAAAGTCGATAATATCCGGCATCTTCTGAGCCAGTTTGGTATTGGTTGAAATTTTAACAACCTGCGATACGGGATTACCTGTTGGCGTACCTAATCCTGTGGTGAATAAAATAATTTGTGCGCCTGACCCGGTTGTTCCGGTTGTACTTTCTACATCATTGCCGGGAGTGCATAATAAATTCAAACCGGGTTTCTTTATGTATTCCGCATATTGGAGCACATCAGCAACCGGAGCCGTGCCGCCTTTCTTTGCTGCTCCAGCAGATTTAATCGCATCCGTGATCAATCCATCTTTTATATTTCCCGGAGAAGGATTCATATCAAAACCGGAACCTACTGCTTCGGCTTCACTCGAATAGGTGCGCATCAGTTTGATGAACAATTCACCAGCCGCATCTTCTTCACAGCGATTGATCAACTCTTGCTCGACACCGCACAACTCGGGAAACTCAGAGAGAATAGTACTTCCTCCCAATGCAACTAATAAATCGGAAGTGTGCCCAATGGCAGGATTCGCAGAGATGCCTGAGAAACCATCAGAGCCACCGCATTTCAATCCTACTGTCAGCTTGCTTAATGGAGCAGGCTTGCGTTCTAACTTGTTGGCTTCGATTAATCCTAAAAATGTTTTTTGTATCGCCTGACTCAATAATTCTTGTTCCGTACCTTCCTTCTGTTGTTCTAAAACAATGACAGGTTTGGAGGAATTGAAATGCAGTGCATCCAACTTTGACTTTAATATATCAATCTGTGCATGCTGGCAACCAAGACTTAATACTGTTGCTCCCGCTACATTTGGATTGTTGATGTAACCGGCAAGCAATCCGCAGAGAGCATCTGCATCTTGTCGTGTGCCGCCACACCCACCCTGATGATTTAGAAATTTAATACCATCAATGTTTTTAAAAATGCGGGTTTGCTTTGTTGCCTCCGCTGGTTGGAGTGAGAGCGTAGATAACTGATCTGCCTTACCTTCCTTATAGAGCTGCACTAATTCATGTACATAACTTTTATAGGCATCGGGTTTACTAAAGCCTAGTTCGGTTATGAATGCTTTACTGATAATTTCTACATTTCTGTTTTCACAAAATACCAGAGGTATCACCACCCAATAATTAGCTGTTCCAACCTGACCATCTTCACGATGATAGCCCATGAATGTTTTGTTTTTAAACTTTGAAACGTCAGGGGGTGTCCAGGAATAGTTCTTAGTTCGGCCAGAATAAGGTGAGGCTTTGTGCCTGATATTATGTGTTCCGATTACACCACCTGCTTTTATCGGTTGAGTAGTTTTGCCTACTAGTGTACCATACATAATGATCTCATCATCTATGCCCAATTCTTTCTCAACGAACTTGTGTTTGGCAGGAATATTATCGGATAACTGAAGAGTATTTCCATCAATATGGAGTTGTTCGCCAGCCTTTAGGTCGGACAATGCAACCCATACATTATCGGAGGGATTTATTTTCAGGAAACGGTTTGACATAATAAGAAAAGAGTGACGAAATATCGCTATGCCAAACTGATTAAACAAGCATCATTTTAACAGTGGATGCCATATGATATTACTAAAATGTATTTGTACCTTCCGCTTGAATTAAGTTTCAACCAGACAATGAAAATTAATTTTAAAACACTAAATCAGTCCTAAGTTTATAGCATTTCGCAATGGCCCATTCTCCGATTATTACTGCTCTTCTATCTTATGGCATGTCTGGTGAGGTTTTTCACGCTCCTTTGATTGCGGCTAATCCTCATTTTCAATTAAAGTCGGTTGGTGAGCGAAGTACTTTTAAAGTCAGCCAACGATATCCTTCAGTTAAATCGGTTAAAAGCTATACCGATATTTTAAGTGACGAATCCATTGAGCTGGTTGTAGTGAATACACCAAACGAAACGCACTATTCTTTTACTAAGGAAGCACTGGAGGCAGGCAAGCATGTAATTGTAGAGAAGCCATTTACAGTTACTACTGAAGAAGCCAACCAGTTGATCGCACTTGCGAAAGAAAATAAGAAAGTATTAACCGTTTTTCAAAGCAGGCGTTGGGATGGTGACTTTCTTACCTTGCAACAGGTAGTTAAAGATGGGTTGGTTGGAAAGGTAGTGGAATTTGAGGCACACTATGATCGCTTTCGCAATTATATTGAACCCAATACATGGAAAGAAGAAAGCAAACCAGGAACGGGGATTCTTTACAACCTGGGTTCACATATGCTTGATCAGGTTGTTGTTTTACTGGGAATGCCGGATGAAGTAGATGCCCGGGTAGGAGCACATCGGCCAGAGGGAAAAGTGGCAGACTATTATGATATTCGTTTAATGTATAAAGATATCCTGGTCATCGTAAAGTCAAGTTATCTCGTGAAGGAACAAGGACCGCGCTATATCCTGCATGGCACGGAAGGATCTTTTGTGAAGTATGGGATCGATCCCCAGGAGCAGGCATTAAAAGACGGGCAACTTCCAGGCATTAATTGGGGGCTGGAAGATAAAAAGTGGTGGGGCAAATTGAATTCAACAACGGAAGAAGTAGTTGAAACCCTGCCTGGAAATTATCCTGCCTTCTATCAAAATGTATATGAAGCCATTCGGGAAGGAAAACCGCTGGCAGTAAAGCCGGAAGAATCGCGTGATGTGATCCGGTTAATTGAGATGTGCTATGAAAGCAATCAATTAAGAAAAGCAATTAAAGTAAAACCATAATGTCGTATATCGAAAAATTATTCTCATTAAAAAATAAAGTTGCTGTTGTTACCGGAGGTACTGGAGTATTAGGAAGTGAAATGTGTCAGGCGTTGGCGAATGCAGGAGCAAAAGTGGCGATCTTAGGGCGAAGAAAAGATGCAGCCGATGCATTAGCAACCAAAATTATAAAAGCAGGTGGCGATGCAATTGGAATTTCAGCAGACGTGTTGAAAGAGGCAGAGTTGATTGAAGCACGAAAGGTAATTCTGAACAAGTTTGGTTCTATTGATATTCTGGTAAACGGTGCAGGCGGAAACATGGCAGGGGCTGTCATTCCTCCTGATAAAACTTTCCTGGATTTAAAGATTGATGACTTCAATAAAGTGGTGGAGTTGAACCTTACGGGTACAGTAATGCCCTCTCAGATTTTTGGTGAAGTGATCATTGCAAAGAAGGAAGGAGTGATTATCAATATTTCTTCCATGACAGCGATCTTGCCATTAACACGGGTAGTCGGCTACTCAGCAGCAAAAGCTTCCGTAAGTAACTTCACGCATTGGTTGTCAGTGGAGATGGCGAAAAAATTTGGAGAAGGAATACGTGTAAATGCGATAGCTCCTGGATTTTTTCTTACTGAGCAAAACAGAAATTTGCTTACAAATACCGATGGAAGTTTAACAGAGCGTGGTGATCTGATCATTAAAGGAACTCCTTTCGGAAGATTTGGCGAAGCCGAAGAACTATGCGGCACATTAATCTGGTTGTGTTCGGATGCTTCAAAGTTTGTATCGGGAATAGTGGTGCCTGTTGACGGTGCCTTCAGTGCATTTGCAGGAGTTTAGTTATCAATCATGAATAAACGTGTTATTACTTTCGGAGATATAATGATGCGACTATCCACGCCTGGATTTTCGCGTTTCTCCCAGGCGAATCAGTTCAATGTACTTTATGCCGGATCGGAAGGTAATGTTGCTTCTTCATTGGCCATCCTGGGCGTTCCTGTTTCACACGTTACCCGTTTTCCAAATAATGATTTTGGACAGACAGCCACGCAAGCTCTGAAAAGGATTGGTGTGAACACTCAGCACATTATATATGGAGAGGAACGCATCGGGGTTTATTTTTTGGAGAACGGAAGCATGCAACGTTCCTCCCGTATTATTTATGATCGCTTTGATTCTGCTTTTGCGTTTATCCGTCCGGGGATGATTAATTGGGAGGAAGTGTTTAAAGATGCTTCCTGGTTTCACTGGTCAGGGATTACTCCAGCCATTTCGCAGGGAGCGGCTGATGTTTGTCTCGAAGCAATAAAGACGGCAAAGAAGAAAGGACTCACAGTTTCCGGTGATATTAATTATCGCAGAAACCTATGGCAGTATGGAAAGGCAGCAAGGGATGTGATGCCTCCATTAATTGAACAGACGGATATTGTGGTTGCAGGAATAACAGACATGGAAAATTCAGCAAATATTTCAGGTGATTCACTTGAAACAGCTTGCGGGAGTTTTGTAAAGAAATTTTCAGGAGTGAAGAAAATCACCACTACACTTCGTGATTCAATCAGTTCGTCTCACAATAAAATTGTCGGGCAATTGTGGAATGGTAAGGAATCACTTCAATCCAAACAGTACGACCTTACCCATATTGTCGATCGGGTAGGAGCGGGCGATGCCTACATGGCCGGATTGATTTATGGATTGCTTTCCGGAAAAGACGATCAACATGCTTTGGAGTTTGCCACCGCTGCCTGTGCGTGGAAACATTCCGTGGAAGGTGATGTGAATCTGGCTACGGTTGCTGAAATTGAAGGTTTGATAAAGGGTGAAAATGTCGGGAAACTTCTTAGATAAATTTTATGACTATTAACTGATAACGATTAACTCAAAGCATGGCATTCAGTAAACAACAAGTGGTCGACACCATGAAGAGCACTGGACTTGTTCCTTTGTTCACACATGACAATGCAGAAGAAGCGCAATGGGTATTGGAAGCTGCCTACAAAGGGGGAGTGCGCGTATTCGAATTCACCAATCGCAGAAAGAATTCATTTGAAGTCTTTACTCAATTAGTAAAGCAGCGTTCGAAATATCCCGATCTTATGTTGGGCATCGGTACAATAATGGATGGACCAACTACTCAAAAGTTTATTGATGCGGGTGCAGATTTTATTATCTCTCCGATCATGAAACCTGAAATGGCAGAGGTCTGTAAGAAAAATAATAAACACTGGATTCCGGGATGTGCCACGCTCACCGAGATTGTGAATGCAAAAGATAATGGAGCAGAAGTAATTAAGATTTTTCCTGGTTCAGTACTTGGACCGGGTTTTGTCTCTTCTATACTTCCCGTTGTTCCTGATCTCCAGTTGATGATTACGGGGGGAGTAGAACCCAATGAAAAGAACTTGACAGCTTGGTTTAAGTCTGGAGCAATGTGTGTTGGATTAGGGTCTCAATTATTCACCAAGGATATTCTGGAGACGAAAGACTGGAATCAGTTGCAGCAGAAAGTGGATAAGGCATTGCGGATCATTCAGCAAATCAAAAAATGACCACACTTTCAGAAAGACAATCTGTTCCTATGGGCAGCTATCGCTGGACGATCTGTGCACTGGTATTTGCAGCCACGACTATTAATTATCTCGATCGTTCGGTAATCAGTTTATTAAAGTCAGACTTAACCAAAGAGTTTAACTGGAATGATGGGGATTATGCCGACATCGAAGTAGCTTTTAAATTAATGTATGCATTGGGCATGCTTGGTGCAGGTCGGCTGATTGATAAGCTTGGAACGAAATTGGGTTATTTCCTGGCTACATTATTATGGAGTCTTGCAGCAATAGGACATGCGTTTGTAACGAACACATTGGGATTTATTGTTGCGCGTGGTGCGTTGGGTGCTACGGAAGCAGGAAATTTCCCTTCTGCAATTAAGACCGTAGCCGAATGGTTTCCAAAGAAAGAACGCGCCTTAGCGGCAGGCATTTTCAATTCAGGCACCAATATCGGTGCGGTGTTAGCTCCGTTGTCTGTTCCTTTCATTGCAGTTGCCTGGGGTTGGCAGTGGGCATTTATCATAACTGGTTCATTTGGGTTTATATGGGTTGTGTTCTGGATGGTCATGTATGACAAACCCGCTAAACACAAAAAACTTTCCGCGTTAGAGTATGAATACATTCAAAGTGATAACGATGACGTTAGTGTGGAGGAAGATACAACACCAGTTTCGTGGAGACGATTGCTTCGCTATCGACAAACATGGGCTTTTTTAATTGGAAAGTTTTTAACCGATCCTATCTGGTGGTTTTATCTTTTCTGGTTGCCCGATTTCCTGGAGAGCCAGTATGGATTAAAAGGCACCGACATGGCCATCCCGGTTGCAGTAGTTTACTTATTCTCAACGATTGGAAGTATTGGTGGAGGATGGCTTCCTTTTTATCTAATCAAGAACAACTGGACCGTTTTCAGGGCCAGGAAAGGTTCTATGCTTTTATATGCATTTATTGTGCTACCGATTGTATTTGCACAGTTGCTGGGTGAAATTAATATGTGGCTGGCGGTACTTGTTATAGGTATTGCAGCTTCTGCTCACCAGGCATGGAGCGCTAATATCTTTACCACTGTGTCGGACATGTTTCCTAAGAAAGTGATCGGCACGGTGGTTGGTCTAGGTGGAATGTATGGAGCGATAGGTGCCGCCTCACTTTCATTGTTCGTACAAAAAAATATGTTTGTATATTATAGGAGCATTGGTCAGATTGAAACCGCTTACTATATCATGTTTTTTATATGTGGAGCGGGTTATTTACTGGCCTGGTCGATCATGCACTTGTTGGTGCCGAAGATGAATCCTGTAAAACTATAAAAACTCACTCTTTATCGGAGTTTGTATTTGCGCGGGCTTCAGGTCGTAGGTAACAGACCGTTGGCATATTTTTTTAGCATTCATTGTTAAAAACGTATGAAGACAAAATTCCTTTTATTTTCTACACTAATTGCGGCAGCAACAGCATTTTCTCAAGTCAAACCTCAAAGTCCTGCCCCAACTCCGGCTACAAATCAAAGCGTATCCGCAGAAGAATTGAACAAATACGTGACTGCCATGGACTCAGTCAACAAATTGACGGCAGCCGTAAAGGACACCATAACAGCAATGGTCAATAACAATAAAGCAGTAAGTGCCAATAGGTATTATGAGCTGTCAAAAATAATAGGTGATGAGGCCAAACTCAGCGCAGCAAATGCCACACCCGATGAAATTGCATTCGTGAAGCAGGTGGTAGAACGGAAAGATCAGGAAACTGCAAAAGTGAATCAGACCTTTCAAAGCCTTGCGAAGGATTATGTTGGAGCAGCTACTTTTAACAAAGTGAAAAAGGCACTCGCAGCGGATGCCCAGCTGAAAGCCAGATACGATTCGATCCTTTCAGTCAGAGATAAGAGTCGTCAAGGGATAAATTGATTTTGTTCCTTCTTGGCCCGTTTTTAGCGAAATCTTTCAGTCTGTGTCTTATTTAAAGATTCCAACCTTGTTTATATAAATCCAAATAGTTTTTTTACAGCGATTCACTATCTTAAAGCCATGAAGAATGCAATTGCTATTATACTTACGGCTTTACTATTGGTTAATTGTTCTAAAAAATCTGAAGTGGTGACTGAACAAAAGGATACTTTAAACACTGTTAAACAGCCCTCACTGAACGAGCAGGCGCTTGACATCACGAATAAGAATGGTGTGAAGATGAAAGTCATTCCGCTAGGAGGGAAAATCGTTTCTTTGGAAGTGCCTGATAAAACAGGGGCAATGGCAGATATTGTCACTGGTTATGATACGTTGGACCAATACATCAATGGCGATCCTTACTTCGGGGCAACCATTGGCCGATATGGTAATCGCATTGCGAAAGGAAAATTCACCCTTGAAGGAAAGGAATATCAGTTAGCCACGAATAATGGAATCAATGCATTACATGGTGGTCCCAAAGGATTTCATAATGTGTATTGGGATATCAAAAAGGATTCTACGAAAGAAGGCGAAACTATCACAATGACGTATCTGAGTAAGGATGGAGAAGAAGGGTATCCTGGTAATCTTTCCGTGAAGGTAGTATATACATTGAGCGATCAAAATGAATTGATTATCGATTATACTGCTACTACGGATAAGACAACGATTCTTAATTTAACTAATCATTCCTATTTTAATCTGAGTGGAGTTGTTGATTCTGATATTTTAAATCATGAGATCATGATCAATGCCGATCGGTTTACTCCAGTTGATTCCACATTGATACCAACAGGAGAATTGAAGAAAGTAGCAGGAACTCCTTTTGATTTCACCAAGCCACATAAAATTGGGGAGCGGATCAATAAGGAAGACGATCAACAAATCAAATTCGGTAAAGGTTATGACCATAATTATGTGTTGAATAAAAAAGATAATTCACTCACACTGGCAGCCAAAGTAACAGAACCAACTACTGGTCGCGTGATGGAAGTATGGACTACTGAACCAGGTATTCAGTTTTATTCCGGGAACTTTATGAATGGAAAAAGCAAAGGAAAAAAAGGAAGCACATATCCTTTTCGTTCTGCCTTTTGTCTGGAAACACAGCACTTTCCTGATTCACCGAATCAAAAAGATTTTCCCTCTACTGTTTTAAAGCCAGGTGAGACCTACACACAACGAACGATCTATAAGTTCGATGTTATAAAATAAGAGCAGATGTTAATTCTGAAGAAAGCAGGAATGGTATTACTATTCCTGCTTTTTTATTCACTGGCGTGGTGTCAATTGGACATTAAAGACTGCCCCAGATTTCTCGTTAAGGATAAGCGATTTTTAAGGCAAACTATTTTTCGGTCCGACTCTTCTCTCACGTTTCCAATTACCGATAATGTAATTGCTGAGCTTGAAATAAATAATGGCGGTCTTCATCAGGCAGTCAATTTTGATTTTGTATTTAAGAATAAGGTCGGTGAAGTGGCACCGACTATTGGTGATTTGTTGGTTATTTATTTCAGAGATAATACAAAAGCCGAGGTATATGTAAGAACCCGTAAAGTGTATGCGGGCAAGGCGACTTTTGCGATTGTGAGAAAGACCGATTTACGATTAGGTACTGTCTTAACAGAAGAGGACAAAATTTTCTTTGAAAAAATGAAGATGGTGACGATCTCCTATATGGAAATGGCCATCAATTCGGATAAACATAAAATAAGATTAAGTGCTACACAGGCAGACTGGCTTCGAAGTGTGATTACTTGTTTAGGTGCGTTAAAACCTTATTAGCCTTTAATCAGTTGGGTGACCAATTCTCCCAATGCAGGTCCATGTTTAAAACCATGTCCTGAACCACCACCTAAAAACCATACATTATTTGCTTCCGGATGCGGGTCGAAAATAAAATTGCCATCGGGTGAGTTCTCATAGGGGCATACCCGGCTTTCTACCAACGGTGCGTTCTTTAAATCCGGAAAGCGATGCTCAATAAACTTCCGGGCGTCAGCTAATGTCTTTGGATTAACAACTCGGTCT